>Ga0315312_1000146_pt1 | contig 110721 bp, 122 predicted proteins | sample TDP7_MG_FD_203629 | JGI IMG/M metagenome (GOLD analysis project Ga0315312, IMG submission 203629) | Freshwater sediment microbial communities from Lake Towuti, South Sulawesi, Indonesia - TDP7 | ecosystem: Environmental > Aquatic > Freshwater > Lake > Sediment | place: Indonesia: South...
TAGGTGGGTCCTACTTTATCGAAGCCCTAACTAAAGAGATCGAAGGGGAGTTCCTGCGGATCATTGAAGAGGTAGACAATCTGGGCGGCGCTATTGATGCCATGGAAGAGGGGTACTTCCAACGTGTTATCGCAAAGCAAGCTTATGAACAGCAAAGGGCGATAGAAAGGGGTGAAATAATAAGGGTGGGCGAAAACCTCTTTGCAGAAGAGGAGGCGCCGAAGATAAGTACATTCGAAGTGCGCCCAGAAACAGAAAAAGTTTTGGTGGAAAGGCTACATGAATTCAAAGCTTCAAGGGATATGTCAAAGGTGAGGAAGGCCCTTGAAGAACTCCATAAGGCTGCTGAAGGCAATGAGAATTTAGTGCCATATACAATTAAGGCGGTTAAGGCGCACGCTACCATAGGGGAAATGGCTGACACACTTCGTGAAGTGTTCGGTAGGGCAGAGGACGTGTGTATTTTATAACCGAATAAAGCGCCAATGCTAGAGTGTTAAGGAGCCAAAATCATGTCAGTAGAGAAAAAAATCAGGGTTTTAATGGCGAAACCTGGGCTTAACGGTCATGACAGGGGAGCCAAGATTGTTACCTTGGCGCTGAGGGATGCTGGAATGGAAGTTATTTATACTGGTCGTCACGGCACACCACAAAACATCGTATCGGCAGCAATACAAGAGGACGTGGATGTGGTAGGGTTAAGCGTATTGTCTGGAGCGCATCTTTACCTAGCGCGAGAGGTTGTTAGGATGCTTAGGGAAAGTGGAAGCGACATTCCCGTCATCGTTGGCGGAGTTATTCCCGAAAAGGATTTACCTGCCTTGAAAGAGGTCGGTGTCGCTGAAGTTTTTCCCGTTGGCTCAAAACTCGATGGGATAGTCAATTATATCAAAGGATTGATGGAGAGAAAAGGGAAAGGCTCATAAGAAATCTTAAATGAGCAGCTATTGTGTCTGTTTGGAGCGGTTGATATGCGGAAGTTGATATTTAATCCTGAGAAGTGTACTGGGTGCAGGGCTTGCGAGCTGGCATGTAGCTTCTTCTGCGAGGGCGTATTTTCACCGAATAAGTCTAGAATAAGAGTAATGAAAGTAGACGAGAAAGGAGTAGATATACCGATAGGCTGCGACCACTGCGACAAAGCTCCATGCATGTTGGTGTGCCCGACAAGGGCTATTGATCGAGACAGAAATACAGGGGCCGTTGTAATCAACGTGGATACGTGTATTGGATGTAGGTTATGCATGATTGCTTGTCCCTTCGGAGCGATAAGCCACGACGACCAAAGAGGGCTTGTTTACAAGTGTGATTTATGTCACGGAGATCCAGAATGCGTTAAGTGGTGTTTCACCGGCGCCATCGTATACGAAGACGTAGCAAGTACTGCTAGAGAGAAAAGGACGCGGGAGGCGATGAAATTCGTTGCGACCTTAACTGAAGCAAGGAGAGTAACGGTTCCCGGGAGAGGGTAAAAATGCACTTCAAATATGGGGGATACGCTGGCCGCCTTTTGCTGATCGATCTCTCTCGCGGAAAAATTAAGAAGGAGCGTCTGTCGAAGGAGCTCTGCACCCTATACATCGGCGGTCGAGGCCTCGATGCAAAAATACTTCACGACGAACTCCCACCCGAAACAGACCCCCTAAGTCCAGACAACATACTTTGCTTCTCGACGGGTCCTGTCACGGGTTTACTGGGCATCACCACCGGAAGACTGGACGTTTCAACGAAATCGCCCTTAACAGGCATCTATGGAAACTCAAACGTGGGTTCTCATTGGGGTCCCGAGTTAAAGTACGCGGGATACGACGGCATAATAATTAAGGGAAAGGCTCCTAAGCCAGTTTACCTCCACATAGAAGACGATAACGTAGAGTTGAGGAATGCCACCCATCTCTGGGGTAAAGGAGTGCTAGACGCCACATCGATTCTTCAGCAAGATCATAAGGGGTATGACCTGAGGGTTGCCGCCATCGGGCCCGCAGCTGAGAATGGGGTTCTCTATGGAAACATCATATTCGACTACTGGGATGCGGCCGGTCGAACCGGCACCGGGACGGTGATGGCCTCCAAGAACCTGAAGGCAATCGCTGTGACGGGCAGTGGATCGCTGGAAGTCGCGGACCCTAAAAGATACACAGAAGTCGCGAGGGATGGATGGCTAGCGGTTTTGAACGACCCAGGCTTCAAAACTCAGGAGCACGCAGCCCTCGGCACACCCATAGTAGTGGGATTGGGTAATGCTCAAGGGTGGCTCCCCACTAGGAACTTCCGGGAGTCTGTCTTCGAGTACGCAGACGAAATCAGCGGGGAAGCCTTCAGAGACATGTTCTCAGCCAAGGAAAGCCCGATTCCAGGTGGAAGAGCATGCTTGTCGTGTCCTAACAGGTGTAAGCGTTTCGGCAGAATAGACACGGGAAAGTATGCCGGAACAATAGGCGCGATAGAATTTGAGGGCATTGGAGCCTTCGGGTCGAAATGCGGCGTAGGGAATTTAGAGGCTGTTTTCCACGCTTACGTGCTCTCCACCGATTACGGAATGGACTGCATTTCCTGCGGAAACCTCATCGCCTTCTTAATGGAACTCCACGAAGAAGGCATACTCTCCCATGACGATCTGGAGGGGTTAGACCTCCACTTCGGGGACGAAGATGCCATGGTTGAGATGGTTCAGAGGATAGCGAGCCGTCAAGGCAAACTAGGTGAACTGGGCTCTCAAGGCGTGACTAGAGCCGCTAAAGCGATTGGGAAGGGAGCGGAAAAATACGATATGAACATAAAGGGCCTTGAAACCATCGCCACAGACCCGCGTGTTTGCATCGGGTTTGGGTTCGGCTTTGCCGTTGCGAGTCGAGGATCAGACCACTTAAGAGCGCACGCTGTTTTCGAAATGTTGTCACACTTCCGTGACGTCGCTAAAGATATGTTTGGGTCAGAAGAAGCTTGCCTTCTAGGGAAATTTGGCGGAAAAGTGAACATGATTCTATGGCATGAAAACATGGCCGCGATCACGGACTCCATGGGCACGTGCAGATTCATGCACGCGTCTTTTTACGCTCAGTATCCCATACCAGAGCTATTGGCTAAACATTCAGGACGTGAGGACAAGCCGAACTCCATAAAGTATCATGAGTGGCTAAGCGCTGCAACCGGCATGGGGTTCACCTATGAGGATCTGCTTCGTGTGGGTGAGAGAATAATTAGCTTAGAAAGGGCGCTCAACACAAGGTTCGGCATTAGACGAAAAGACGACACGCTACCCGAGAGATTTTTCACCCAACCTCTGCCTTCGGGTCCTTACAAGGGTGCCGTGTTTCCCAAGAAGACCTTTGACTCCATGATTGACCAATACTACGATTTAAGAGGATGGGATAAAGAGAGCGGGTTGCTGGTCAAGGAGAAGCTGCTTGAGCTCGGTATGAAGGACGTTGCAAGCGACTTGCAGAAAAGGGGGCTTCTGATTTCAAGAGGACGTGAAGAAAAAGCAAGTTAAAATCGACGTGGTGTTTTCATGCCCACATGCAAAATCTGCAAAAAAAGAATTGAAATATCAAGAACGGGTGTTTGGGCTTATAGGTGTAGAATATGCGGAAGAACAGTATGCAAAGAACATTACGATATCGTGAGACGAATATGTCACATTTGCGCAGGCATTCCAAAAAAGGGTTAGGCGCATCTTCTTTTCGTTTTTTCCCATTTTCTTAGGAACTCTTGTGTTAGGAGGGGTTTTAGGCGCTGTAATTAAGTTCCTGCTCTCGTTTCCTAGCTTCTAAGGATTTCCTGAGCTTTTTCGTACCCTAGTTTAAAGGCGGTGCGGTTGACTGCGACCGTTGCCTTCGGAACGCATAAATCTATAGCCTTTAAGATTTCTTCATTCTTTATCGGCAACTTTCCTGAACCAGCTAATGCTCCAATCATGACCGTGTTAACGGTTATCACGCCTCCAGCCTTCTCAGCCAACTCAGTCGCATTGAATGCGACTACCTGAGCATATTGTCTTAGCTTTCCTAGTATTTCGTCAGTGCTTGGATAGACGCTCAAGCCGATGGAAACCATGTGTGGAACAATCGGTCTCGTATTAACAATGATTAGTCCATCTCTGGACAGAAGTGTCACGTTTCTTAGGGTCTCGGAGGGTTCAAACCCGACGAGGACATCCCCCTTGCCGTCTGGAACTAGGGGACCATAAACTGCAGACCCTATTCTTAAGTGACCAACGACCGCTCCGCCCCTCTGGGACATTCCAAGAGCTTCAGACCCACGAACATTCAGTCCCGCCATAATCGCTGCAGTACCGAGGATATTGGACGCTAGAATTGTGCCCTGTCCCCCAACGCCAGCGAGGATTATGTTGAATTCCTCTATCATTCCTACTGCCTCGCAATTGCCTTGTAGGGGCATACTTGTGAACAAACACCGCATCCGCTGCATAGAATGGTGTCTATGAAGAAGCGTTCATCACGCTTAATTATAGCTGGACAACCGAAAGGGTTTATGCAAATTCCGCAGCCCGTGCATTTTTCATCATCTATGTAGAAGGAAATAACTTCCTCCCCTCTTTTCCTCTTGTCCCTTAACTCAAGTAATTCGCACCTTCTTCTAAAGACTACAACAGATGGTCCCTCATGTTTCAAAGCGTTTTCAACGACTTTCCGCGCCTTTTTTATGTCGTTAGGGTCTACAACTTCAACAAACTTTACGCCGCACCCTCTTGCCACATCTTCTATCATTACTCTGGTGGTTTTGAGTCCGGTTGCCGTCACTCCCGATCCTGGGTGAGGCTGAAAACCCGTCATGGCCGTCGTATCATTATCGAGCACAGCCACCATGCTCCTAGCATTGTTATAAACAGCGTTTATTAGCGCCGGTATCCCTGCGTGTAAGAAAGTTGAGTCTCCTATTATTGAAATGATTGGGGCCTGAACAACGTGGGCGTATCCATTGGCCAGTCCTATACTCCCGCCCATGCAAATGGCTGAGTCGATGGCTTCAATGGGGGGTAGATATCCTAAACCATAGCAGCCGATGTCGCCAGAGAATATAGGTTTCACACCCTCGCCATAGTCTGCTGCGGCAATCTTCTTTGCTGCGACCTTTATCGCATACAGAGAAGCTCTATGCGGACAACCAGGGCAAAGCACGGGCGGCCTCATGGGGAGAAGTGGCGTGGTTTCCCCCTGGAATTTGTCCAACGAGCTGTAATCGAGAGGTAGCTTGGAGCCCGTCGCCTTGGCAAGTCCCACCGTTACCTTTGTGGTTGAAAGTTCTCCGATCAATGGTATCAAATCTTTCCCGTGAACCTTTACTGAAGGATTTACATCCTTTGCAATCGCATTAACATAGAGCTCAACAAAAGGTTCAAGCTCCTCAACGACCAACACCTCATCAACTGACTTCAACAATCTCGTAATCAATTTTTCAGGAACAGGATACGTTGTTCCAACCTTTAATAGAGATATTTTTCCGTCCAGCTTGAGCCACCTTATCGCTTCCCTAACGTAATTATATGAAAGCCCGCATCCAATCACGCCGAACTTTGCGCCATCCAGCAACTCTAGGTTATTGTATGGCAGTTCGTCGACAGCTTCTCGTATCTTCTCAAACCTCTGAACCATCCGAACTCTATTTATTCGGGCGCCCTGAGCATCATACATCAATATATCTGGCCTCCTCTCATATACTCCCCCCCTCTTCTCTTTTGGTACGTCACCTAGCACCACGTTAGCTCTAGCATGGCAAACCCTAGTCGTAGGCCTTAGCATAATTGGGTGGTGAAATTCCTCAGAGAACTCGAAGCATCTAGCAGTCATATCCTTCGCTTCTTGAGGATCGCATGGCTCAAAAACAGGGACATAGGCTTGCCTTGCAATGAACCGATTGTCTTGCTCATTTTGAGAACTCCACGCGTAAGGATCATCACAAGAAACCAGGACTAAGCCTCCGTTTGCGCCGATGTGGGCTGACGTCATGAACGGGTCGTGAGCAACGTTCACACCAACATGTTTCATCGATGCCATCGCCCTTAAGCCGCAATACGAAGCGGCTAACGCAACTTCAAACGCTACTTTCTCATTAGTTGACCATTCCGCGTATATTCCAAAATGGTTTGCGACTTCGGCCAGCGTGTCTAGTATCTCAGATGAGGGAGTTCCGGGGTAAGCGGCGGCAACCTGAACTCCGCCCTCTATGGACCCTCTAGCTATTGCCTCATTCCCCATCAAGAGGCCCTTGTCTCCATGAGAACCCTTTATCAGAAAATCGATTACGCCCAATGTATTTTATCCCACGTAAGATTAATCAGCTGATTTAAAAATTAAAGCGTTGCCTCTTTTCCTAAATGTTTTAATCAAATATTTCTGTAGGATGGTAGCGTATTCGCCGAAAGGACAAAGAGGAAAAATATGGACAGTGTTCCTGCGATTAATGCTTATTTCGACATTAAGACTTCTTCAAGCACCTTTAGCATTAATTCTATATCTTGAAATTCAATATAACCCATATTCCCGATTCTGAAAGTGGTATTTTTTACGCTCCCATAACCCTTTGCGAGTTCAAATCCCTTTTTACGAACTCTTTCATATATTTCAGGCCCGCTAATGTTCCTTGGTGAGTTTATACAAGTTACTGTTGGACTCTCATAACCTGCCTTTGGGAATAAAGTTAACCCTAATTTCTTTACTCCCTCCCTAATCCTTCTATTCCTTTCCGCGTACAAAGCAAAGTATTTTTCTTTCCCTCCCCAGCTATCTATTAGCGTTAAGATTCTGTGTAAACCAAACATCTGAGGTATTGCTGGAGTCATGGGTGTGCCTGCATCTTTTTGATACTTTTCAAACAACTTGAAATCAAAATACCAGCCTTTATTCTTAGCAACCTCCGATTTTTTTAAGGCCTCTTCACTTACACTCCCTACAGCAAGGCCGGGAGGAACTCCAAAGCATTTTTGTGAACTCGAAAAACAAACGTCTAGACCCCATTTATCCACGTTTATCTCGACACCGCCCATGGAACTTATAGCGTCGACAAACAAAAGTTTGCCATGTTTTTTACCAACATCAGCAAGTTTCTGCAACGGGTTTATCAATCCCATACTTGTTTCGTTGTGGGTTATGGAAACAGCTTCAACATCTGGGCATTTCAAGAGTTTTTCATCTAATAAATCCGGTGTAATAGGTTCCCCTAAAGGAGGTTCGATTTTCTCAACGAGTTTTCCGTTTGAAATAGCGACTTCTGCGAATCTCTCACCAAAGTCACCATTAATACAACATAACATTCTTTTATCTACGCAATTCCTTATCGATCCTTCCATGAAGCCTGTTCCTGAGCTTGGAAACAGAAAAACCTGATTTTCCGTCTCCAAGAACTCCTGTAACATTTGAACGGTTTCCCTGTGTAACTTTTTGTACTCTTCACTTCGATGACTGAACATCTGGTGTTTCATCTCTTCTAGAACTTCCGGATAACAAGCAACTGGACCTACTGTAAACAGCTTCATACAATACACCTTTTGTTCAGTAAAAGAAGATGGATGAAATAAAGGTTACTGTCTATGAAGATTCATATAGAAAAATTGAAGTTGAATGAAAGAACCATCCCGAGCGGACAAGGCAGGAGTTCTGATAATAGAAACAATTGCATCTCGCCAACTTTCCTTGCACATGATTGACTCCCTTAGGATTTCACTTAGTTTCTCAGAAAGTTCAATTGATTTTCCCTCACTTATTTCATCATTTTGGCAACTTTAAGACCGCAAAAATAATATATTTTCACATTGGAATTTGTTAATGGAAAAGGAGAAAAACCATATGGCATCTAACAAAGTGATGTTAGACGAGGAAGAGATACCTAAGCAGTGGTACTGCATCCTACCAGACCTACCAAAACCGTTACCATCAATGATACACCCGCAAACAAAGGAGCCCGTAAGACTACCCCCAATCCTATTTCCAAGCGAATGCTTAAAACAGGAGTACAGCGAAGAACGCTGGATAAACGTACCTGAAGAGGTGCGGGAAGTATACCGACTGTGGAGACCGACACCACTTTATAGAGCGACACGCCTTGAGAAAGCCCTGAAAACTCCAGCCAAAATTTACTACAAATACGAAGGCGTGAGTCCTCCAGGAAGCCACAAACCCAACACCGCTGTTGCCCAAGCCTACTACGCCATGAAGGACGGTATGAAAAGGCTAACAACAGAAACAGGCGCAGGTCAATGGGGCTCCGCCCTAGTGTTTGGTTGCATGTTGTTTGGACTGAAATCAACGGTTTACATGGTGAAGGCGAGTTATAATCAAAAACCTTATAGAAGAGTTATGATGGAGACTTGGGGAGGCGAAGTCTACGCAAGCCCAAGCGACAGAACAAAATGTGGCAAGAAGTTTTTGGAAGAAGACCCTAACAACCCAGGAAGCCTCGGAATAGCCATAAGCGAAGCTGTGGAAGACGCCCTCACGCATCACGAGGAGGCGAGATATACTATCGGAAGCGTTCTCAACCATGTTCTTCTCCACCAAACCGTTGTTGGCTTAGAAACCCAGAAGCAACTGGAACTTGTGAATGACTACCCAGATACAATCGTAGGATGCATAGGTGGAGGAAGCAGCTACTCAGGCTTGTTCTGGCCCTTTTATTACGATAAGGTTTCTGGTAAAGCGCCCAAGGAACTCGAGTTTATAGCTGTGGAACCTACAGCATGTCCATCCATAACAAAGGGATACTACACTTATGACCACGGAGACACTGCTCGAATAATTCCCTTGGTTAAAATGTATACGCTTGGTCACACGTTCATACCTCCACCAATCCATGCCGGCGGATTGCGCTATCATGGAAAGGCTCCAACACTCTGCTTGCTAAGTAAGGAAGGAATTGTAAAGACCAAGGCTTACAATCAAGTTGATGTCTTTGAAGCAGCAACCCAATTCGCTAAAACAGAAGGCATATTGCCCGCTCCTGAACCTGCTCACGCTATAAAGGCTGTAGTTGACATGGCTCTTGAATGCAAGAAAACTGGCGAGGAAAAAACCATCCTGTTCCTGCTATGCGGACATGGCTACTTTGACATGCAAGCCTATGACGACTACAATAAAGGCAAACTGCCTCCCTACGAGTATCCGAAAGAAAAAATAGACGAATCCATGAGACAACTTAAGAAACTCTATCCATGGCTGAATGACGAACTTAAGAAGTTCAAATGATGCATCGCTATAAGCTTTAAACTTCCATTCTTTTTTCTTGCAAGGATTATTAAAAAAGAAAATTGTATCCGTTTTCCTTTGAGTTTCGAGGTCCTTTTCTTCAACACTGCCACTACTTTCTATTACCACTAGTTATGTCTAGGTTACGAAAGCGTGCTCGGGAAAGGTTCCGTAGGCATTTTAAGGTTTTCAAGGACTTCTAAGAGACTTCTTCTTTCTTTAACGAAATTTAAAAGCCTCAGCGCATAACTATTGGCGTATAAGTCGCGCTTGTCAGCTACCATCTGAGCCCCTATAAGGTTGTCCTCAGCGTCTACAACGAGTTTAACTTGTGGTTCTTCAAATTTTCCTAACCGACGCGAACTCGGGAGGGTTGCGTCCAAGGCTTCAACTCTAAGATTGGCTTCGACAGCGTTTTCTACAGTGCATCCTATACTTACAATCTGTAAATGGAAGATTTCTTCATCTTGAGCCCTTAGAAATCCTTCGCTTTCAATAATCTCATCCGCAGAGTTGCTTCCCGCTATTTCTCCTTCAGCAGCCGCTAAACTCCCTATAGGAAGGTAAGTTTTACGCTTGGTTATGGTATCCGTGACGCTTATGCAGTCTCCTGCAGCGTAGATTTCTTCAATGGACGTTTGCATGCGCGCGTTTACCGCAATGCCAGTTTCCTCTATTGCTACTCCAGCTGCTTCGGCGAGTTCAATGCGGGGCTTTACCCCCATCGCGAACAGAAGCAGATTCGAATAAACCTTACCCGCGCTTGTTTCGACCCCCTTAACTCGATTATTCCCACCGATTTCCTCAATAGACGTACCTGTGAAAACTTTAACGCCATATCTTTGTAGGTTAGATTGAACACTTCTCGCTAGATCAGCTTCAAGAGATCCTCTGAGGAGGCGCGAGCGAGCGATAAGATTAACTTTAAGCCCACGCTTTACCAATGCTTCAGCTGCTAATAGGCCCGCAAAGCCCGCCCCCACAATAGTTGCGGAATTTGCCCTTCTAGCCCACTTGCTTATGTTTAGGGCGTCTTGAAAAGTTCTTAGCGTGAAAACTCCGAGTTTGTCAGCACCCTCTAACATTGGCTTTGGTGCGTAACCACCAGTTGCCAAAATCAGTCTGTCATAGCTCACCGACTTCGTTGAGCCTCGAGAATCACAGTACTTAACCAGGTTGTCTTTAGCATTTATCTCTGTTACCCGAACGCTGTTTTGCATTTTAATGCCTAAGGAAGACAGGTAGCTTGGAGGGAACATCAAAATTTCTTCAGGACCTTTGACTCCTCCTCCGATGATGGATGTTAAAGCCGGGCGTTTATAAGTTAGGGGCTCTTCGTCAAAAATCGCAACTTCTGAGTCGACGCGTATCCTTTTTGCGGCGGAAGCCGCCATTAACCCAGCAATTCCACCTCCAAGCACTACAATCCTTAAGGGAGTCACCGACTTTCTCACCTGTTTTTAAGTCTATCTTAAATATGCTTTTTGAGACTTTTAATGTTGCTAGGCATTTAATAAAATCCGGGAGCCTTTCTCGTGTGCTTCTACCACTTACGGATCAGACTTTTATAATTCTCTCTTTGCTAACGATCTCTAGGTATACTAAAAAATAAAACTTTCCTGCTAATTTAAAAAGAACATTGACGTTATCTGGTAAGAGTGATGGTGAAGGTTTTGAGTACCGAGATAAAGTTTGGTTTTGAGAGTGCTCCTTATCCATGGGATTTAATATCTGAGCTCGCAATGTACGTCGAGAACATTGGCTTTAACTCCTTCTGGATGCCGGATCACACCGTTGGGTTTGGAATAAAACGATGGGATGCGTTGGAAGCTTGGACGGTTCTGTCCGCCATCGCCACGAAGACGAAGAAAATTAAACTGGGAACATGCGTTGGCGACACCTATAGACATCACCCTTCATCGCTGGCTCAGATGGTTACAACCTGCGACAACATATCGGAGGGAAGAGCCATCCTTGGCGTGGGAATTGGCGAGGCAATGAATCTAATCCCCTTTGGAATAAAAATGGAGAAGCTTATCAGAAGGACGTGTGAGGCTATCGTCGTCATAAAAAAGCTGTGGACCGAGGATATCTCTAGTTTCAATGGCGAATACTATCAGGTAAAGGAAGCTTTTCTACAGCCTAAGCCAATCCAAAAGCCGCATCCACCCGTATGGATGGCTGCCAACTCGCCCATGACTATGAAAATGGTTGCTGAGCTTGGCGACGGTTGGATTCCGGCAAGCATGTTTCCGGAGGAGTATGCGCAGGGGCTTGAGAAAATTGGTGACATGGCTAAGGAGGTAGGTAGGGACCCCGCAAAGATTGAACCTGCTCTTTTCACCTTCACGGTCGTGGCTAAAAGCTTTGACGAAGCTAGACAGATGATTGCGCTGCCAGCAAAGATCTACTTCTTAACGAGACCTAGGATTCTCAGAAGGCTGGGTTACGATGTAACCGATGAATACGACATGACATTTAGGCTTGTTATGAAACTAGAGAACACGATGGCGCTTCTGGAGAAAGCGAAACGACTGCCGGATGATATCCTGGACAAAGCACCAGTTTTCTTCGGTTCACCAGACAACGTCATTGATGGAATCGAGAAGTACGTGAAGGCGGGAACGCGGCACTTTGTCGTGAACTTCTTTGTCAGACCAGACATATTGAGGGATACTCTTAAACTCTTTGCAGAGAAGGTTATACCATATTTTAGGGAAAAATAAAGCACCTACACCTCCGTAAAGACAGTCTTACTGATCTAAATGTCTAGCGCGTGCTGTTTTCTTCGTGAGTATGTTAATTGATGAGTCAAAAATTATTTACGTGCATAGCATAGTATGTTTATGAACAAAATGACCAGAGATCAAATCTTAACTGCAATCGTAGTCATCCTCTTGCTCTTTACAGCAATGATTAATTGGAATATTTACTCATGGTTAATTTTGGTTGCAATAATTTTGATTCTGTTCGCATGGCATTTTAGAAAGACTTAATAAGCGCGCCCCAGGAAGGGTCGACGTTTCGAAGAGCTTTCTCGCATGATCGGAACTACGCGAGTTCTCACTTGGCGCTACATCTTGTAGGTTTTGTGCCTTTTATGCTTGCTTTTAATCAGCATTTGACTCGTATGTTCTCAGGGTATGACGATTGCCCTTGTAAATATTCTTCCTTCCCTTAACATCTTGAGCGCTTCATTTATCTGATCGAGCGGCATCTTGTCCGAAACCAACAGTTTTAATCTGCCTCTACGAACCAAGTCCACTAAGGGCGGAAAGTCGGCGGCTCTGCACCCCAGAGAACCAACAACCTCGAGCTCCCTGAACATCAGACGGGCAGCGCTGACACAGAGATCCTTGTCCGAGTACCCCGCGACTACAACGCGACCGCCCTCCTTCACGCTCCCAAACGCCTGCCTCATAACGTCAGGGTTACCTATAGCCTCCACCGCTACGTCGACTCCTCCCTTCATGACTTTTCGCACAGCCTTTACTGGATCCTCCTTTTTTGCGTTAATGACCGCGGTGGCTCCCAACTCTATTGCCAGTTTCAGTTTCTCCTCTATGATATCGACAGCTATCACGGACGCGCCAGAGGCGGCGGCTATTTGAACCGCGTTTAGGCCCACGCCGCCGCACCCATAAATGACAACGGAGTCACCGGGTCGAATTCCCGCCCTGTTCTTGATAGCGTGGTAGGGAGTGGACATAGCATCGGATATTATGGAGGCTTCTTCAAGCGGTATTTCTGGTGGCAGAAGGATTAGGTCTTTGGCCGGAACCTTGATGTACTCAGCGTACGCGCCGTCGATAGTGTTCCCTATCATGACCATGCTCTGGCATATGTTTCCTCTCCCGATGCTACAGTTGTGGCACACTCCGCAAGCAAGGACCGGTGGAATGAGGACTCTGTCGTTCTTCTTAACCTTACTCACCTTCTCGCCGACATCCTCCACGGTTCCAGAAGCCTCATGCCCCAGGATCAGTGGCGGTTTTTTGAAGGTAGGCACGCCGTCGAGGTAGTGAAGGTCAGTGTGACACACACCACAAGCAGCAACTTTCACGAGGGCTTCTTCGGGGCCGATTTCTGGAGTGGGCACTTCCTCCAACTTGAGGGACTGACCAGGACCATAAAAAACCGTTGCCTTCATACTTCTCCCATCAATAACGATTAATAGCGTGGTCGTGACGAAATGGAATATAATCGCTATTTAAAACTTTGGTGAGCATCTGCAAACAACATCGTAACCTTTATATTTAGTGAGTAAGCGAGACACGCTTGTGAAGATTGATGGCATATCACGTAAGGGTCTTGTTCCACGCCACATTCAGGGAGGCAGTCGGTCAAAGGGAGATTTCAGAAGAGATCAACTCGGGCTCCACTCTTAAGGACCTTATAAATAGGTTGGCGAGAAGGTACGGAGGCGACTTTGACGACATCATCAGTTCAGAGAGGGAAGAAATCAGTCGAGAAGTCGTTGTGATGGTGAACGGAAAGAGTGTTAGGAAAACGAATGTAGTGTTAAAAGATGAGGATGTGGTGATGATCACTGTCCCCTTCGGCGGAGGCTAGGTTTGTATAGGTTTGCAGTTACATCGCTGTCTGGGCGGACGATAAAGCACATAGACCTTTGTGACGTTTCTGAGCTCTAGGAGGAAGCCACGCTAGAAGAGGTGTTCCCTTTTTATCCACTCCGGGAACCATCTGTAATATTCGAGTGGCCTTGCTTCCCTTAACCCTCTATATGTCGCTTTTGCTAAGGCGACGGCGCCACGCCTGTCCCTATGTAGCTTAACGAGGCCCTTCGCCTCTAGTGATGTTAGCAGCTTGTCCAGTTGCTCGTCGCGTATAGTCAGCCACTCCTTCATGTCTTCTCGACTCATGTAGAGACCTGGGTTGACCCTATAATCCTCTGCGAGCATTTCGAGCAATGCTTTCTCGCCGATTTCGGCAACAGATAATGGTTCGGTGCTAGAAATGGGAATTCCCAGTTTTGGGTGCATGCGTCGGCGTGGCATCTTCAACTCTTCGGCCATGGCTCTCGTTCCCCATCTGTAAATAACCATTCTCATAACCTCGCTGGTTCCGGCCCCTATTTCGTAGACCTTCGCGTCTCTCATGAAAGTCTCAATTGGGTAGAACCTTGTCCAGCCGTCTCCGCCCATGACCTGAACTGCGTCGGTCATGATTTCCCCGTAAGCCTCCGAGGTGAAGAGCTTGGCATTGGTTGCCTCCAACACTACCTCCGCCTTCATGTCTATCAGGTGGGCTGCGTGATACACGAGTAAGCGGGCAGTTCGCAATCTCGAGATCATGTTGGCGATCTTAAACTGGTTAACTTGAGCCTCGATGGTGGGCCTATCGAATTGAACTCGCCGCTGAGCGTGTCCAACTGCATACCGTAGGGCTTCTCGCACGGGACCCAGCATTCTAGCACTAAAAAGGGTTCTCTCGAAGTTTAACCCGTCCACCAGCACATTCCAGCCATCACCTTCAGCTGCTATTCTGTTCTTAACGGGCACTTTTACGTCGTCAAAGTCCAGATATCCATTGGGATAAGCAATCCATCCGGACAGCTCATTTATCCTTTCGACTGTAAAGCCTGGCATGCCCTTCTCAACGATGAAGGCACTAAGATGTTTATAGCTGGCTTTATCCTCGGGGCGATCACTCGTCTTGGCATACACGAGGTACATGCCGGCCACGCCAGCATTGCTTATGAACCTCTTCTTTCCGTTGATTATGTACACATCATCCTCACGTGTCGCTGTCGTTTCTATGCTAGCGGCGTCAGATCCAACAAGGGGTTCTGTGATGCATATGGCTGCCAACATCCCATCCTTGGCAACTCGAGGTAACCATCTCCTCTTCTGTTCATCGTTGCCAAACTTTATGAGCTGTTCTACACCGCCAAACATGGTCACCGCGTAACCATCGGCTAGGGCATCGCATATGCGGCTAAGCTCCTCGGCTACAATGCAGCAGCCAGTTACGCCTACGCCTATGCCTCCGTACTCCTCTGGGATTACGGCTCCAAACCATCCTCTTTTATTCACTTTTTCTACAAGATCTGATGGAAACTCTCTTGTCCACGCTATCTCCTCTCCTCTCGGTATGTTCTCATCAGCGAATTTCTTAGCTTCCTCAGCCAACTTCTTGTGTCTTTCATTCCACCAAGGATATGTCTCCATAATTTTCTCACCCACGGCATATTAGGTTATGCTCATAGGCAATTAAATCTGCTGGGTGCAATTGTTGAGAAGAACACAAATCACCCTCGTACTTTGCCCAAGGCTTTCAGCAGGTTGTGGCACTCGTAAAGCAAGACCAAGGTTTCGCGGAATCTTATGTAAGACTGGTCTTAGATGGGGCTTAAGAATCGCTTTCTGTCATTTTTCTGACCGCATCTGCGATGGCGTCACCCACTTCCGTTGTTGAGGATTCTCCCCCTAAATCGTAGGTTCTAACCTTTCCTTCCATTAACACGCGTTCAACTGCCTTCTCAATTTTATCCGCAGCCCTTTTAGGAGCCTCATCTCCATGGGTTTTTGCTATCCACTCGAGCATCATTTTCGCGGAAAGGATGGCAGCGATAGGGTTTGCCACTTTCTGGCCTGCGATTCGAGGGGCAGAGCCATGTATAGGCTCAAACATGGCGTGTTGATCTCCAATGTTGCCTGCGGGAGCCATGCCCATCCCGCCTTGGAGGACGGAAGCCAAGTCGGTGATGATGTCGCCGAACATGTTCGTGGTAACGATAACGTCGTAGAACTCTGGACGCCGGATCATCCACTGGGTTACGGCGTCGACGTAGGCGTAGTCCCTCTCAATGCCAGCATAACTCTTTGCAACTTTATTGTAAATGTTCCTAAAGAAGACGCAGCCCCGCAAGACATTGCTCTTGTCCACGCAGGTAACCCGGTGTTTGCCGTCCAGCGGCGCGCCTTTCCTGCGACCGCACAGCTCAAAGGCGTATCTAATGACTCTCTCCGCGCCTTTCAGCGTCACGACTCTAACATCCACCGCTAGTTCAGTCTCGCCCCCTCGGGTGAGGGCTCCCCGTATTGGCGAGTATAAATCCTCAGTGTTTTCCCTCACTATGACAAAGTCGATGTCTCCCGGCTTTTTTCCACTAACAGGACACTCAACACCTTGATAGAGTTTTACCGGTCTAACGTTTGCGTAGAGGTCTAGACCAAAGCGTATTCCAAAAACGATGTCGGCTCCCACCATGGTTCCATCAGGCTTTACGGCTTCTGGCAAGCCTACTGCCCCGTATAAGATGGCGGTCGACTCCTTGCAGGCTTGAAAGGCTTCCTCCGGCCACTCTTCCTTCTTTTCCGTCTTTAGCCAATAGTGGGCTCCACACTCAAACTCCTGAAACTCCAACTTAAGGCCTACCGTGGCCTCCTCAGCGGCTTTAAGAACCTTCACCGCCTCGGGCGCCACCTCGCTACCGACCCCGTCACCCGGCAAAACCACAATCGTATACTTTCGGGGCATACCTTTTCCTCCGGGCAGCCACATGCAATTATCAGTGTTAAGCTACTTAAGGTGTATGCAGACTTTGGAAGGAATTAACGGTTTTCCTCAGTTGTTTTTTGAATATAACCTTCCAATAAAGTTTTTCTATTTGTCGGTGGTGCAAAAGTCGTTTAATTTTACCTTATTATGTTTACCTAACTTTATATAGCCCTTTGTACATCGATCGAAAAACAGAAGTTTAGGGAATTCTAATACCTTTATAAATTTGGTAAAGATAAGTCTACTAAGACGTGTGAGTTGAGAAAAACAATGATAGAAAGCCTAGAGATTAGGGGTTTCAAATCAATTGTACATCTAAAACTTAACTGTAAAAGAGTGAACCTCTTCATAGGAGAGCCCAACACTGGAAAATCAAACATTCTTGAAGCTATAGGGCTACTATCACACATCTACCACGGATACGTTAGACATTTCGTAAGGTTCGAAAACATGAGAGACCTTTTTTATGACCACATTCTGGAAAACAAAGTAAACATAGGCTTCGACGAAAAAGCTTTAGAAATGACATTCAAAGACGGAAATTTCTATGGAAGCTATTTTGACGGAAAAGGTCCACAAATAGGAGTTTTCACGTACAGTTACGAAGGTGGTGGACCGAAAGCCTCACATTCTGATTTTTCTCAATTCAAATTCTATAGATTTGCTGTGAGGGAAAATTTTCCAAGTCAAGAGTCAGGATTTCTCCATCCGCCAAACGGAGACAACCTCTTAGCAGTTATTTTAGCCCGTAAAGAACTAAGAGTCATCATTAAACAAATCTTCGACCACTTCGGACTTTCAATCGTTTTTGAGCCTCCAGAAGGCAGGATGAGAGTGCAAAAACAACTTGAGGACATTATAATCGCCTTCCCGTACTCGTTGGCTTCTGAAACCCTTCAAAGACTCGTATTCTACCTAACCGCCATTCACTCCAATCAACATTCAACACTCGCGTTCGAAGAACCAGAGGCCCATGCCTTCCCATACTACACAAAATATCTCGCGGAAATAATAGCCTCGGACAAAAATGAAAATCAGTACTTCATTTCAACTCATAACCCCTACTTCCTCCTCTCGATATTGGAGAAAACCCCAAAAGCAGAACTAGCCATTTTCTATACACTCTTAGAAAACTACCGTACCAAGGTAAAGCCTCTAACCGAAGAAGACATGAAAGAAGTGTTAGAAAAAGGAATAGACCTCTTTTTTGACATCGAAAGATTTCAGGATTAAGGGAAGCCATAACAAATGTATTTAGTGGAGTGCAAACCCGACACCGTCCTGATAAAAACCCTAACCCTCACCTCAAGAAAAAACATCGTACACGCTGGAAACAAGTCAGAACTACTCAAAAAACTCACAGAACGCTACAGCAACTCTAAAGGAATCATAGACGAAGACCCGTGGAGTATCCAACCCCCATACCTGCAAAAATTCAAAGAAAGACAAGACCTAACGAGGCATAACCTCAAAATACTACATCAAACAAGCAAAAACAATACCGTAATCGTTATACGGCCAAGACTTGAGGAGTGGATACTCGAAGCCTCAAGAGAAGCTAACTTAAACCTGAAAAAATACGAGATACCTGAGGACGCCACAATACTACACCGACAAATAAACATCAAAATCGACAAGCTTGAGAAACTACTTACAGACTTAAAGCAAAAGAGCAACAGATTCAAAACTCTAAAGAAGTACCTGCAAACACAAGGGCCATCCTATCATTAATAGAATTGTTGAAGAAGAATTGTTGGCTCGTAAGCATTCTACAATTTCTAAGTATAGTAAAACAAAAACCACAACCTACTTAAGGTGTAGCCTCGGCGCAAAGCATATTTCCTTTATATCTCTTCCAATTAAAATAGACCAGAAAAAGATCAGGATGGAATGGGATGTTTGATAAACAGAAATTGACTTCAACCGTAAGAGAGAAAGAGCGTTGGGAGAGAGACACCTTAAACAAGACTCTTGCAAGGTTCCCGGAACGTCAACCGGAGTTCACAACCGTGTCAGGCATGCCTATCCAACGATTATACACCCCAATGGACGTGGAAGACCTCGACTATGCGAGGGATCTAGGATTTCCCGGCGAGTTCCCCTTCACGAGAGGCGTTTATGCAACCGTGTACAGGGGCAGATTATGGACCATGCGGCAGTATGCCGGATTCGGCACCGCGGAAGAATCCAATCAAAGATACAAGTATCTCCTTGAACAAGGGCAAACCGGCTTAAGCGTCGCCTTTGATCTGCCCACCCAAATCGGGTACGACTCAGATCATTCTATAGCAAGTGGGGAGGTTGGCAGGGTAGGTGTTCCCGTAAGCTCGTTGAAGGACATGGAAATTCTTTTTGACGGAATTCCCCTAGACAAGGTGAGCACATCCATGACCATCAACTCTACGGCTCCCCAAGTGTTGGCTATGTACTTCGCTTTAGCCGAGAAGCAAGGCGTACCCCTAAGCAAGGTGGCAGGCACCGTTCAAAACGACATCTTAAAGGAGTACGTGGCCCGAGGCACCTACATATATCCTCCCGAGGCTTCCATGAGACTGGCAGTGGACATCATTGAATACTGCCAAAAAAATGCCCCCAGATTTAACGCTATAAGCGTAAGCGGATACCACATGAGAGAGGCGGGGGCAACAGCGGTTCAAGAGCTAGCCTTCACCTTAGCGAATGGCATCGCATACGTGGAAGCCGCCATGAAAAGAGGACTGCCTATAGACGACTTCGCCCCCAGAGTTTCCTTCTTCTTCGCATGCCACAACGACTTCTTCGAGGAAACAGCTAAATTTAGAGCCGCGAGGAGACTGTGGGCCAAAATCATGAAAGAGAGATTTGGCGCTAAAGATCCGAGTTCCATGCTCTTGAGATACCATGTGCAAACAGCCGGTTGCACCCTAACCGCCCAGCAGCCCTACAACAACATTGTGAGAGTAACGATGCAGGCACTGGCCGCCGTGCTCGGTGGTGCTCAGTCTTTGCACACCAACTCCTTTGACGAAGCTCTAGCCCTACCCTCTGAAACCGCTGTAATAACCGCCCTAAGAACTCAGCAGATCATCGCCCACGAAAGCGGGGTGACCAACACCGTCGACCCCCTAGCCGGGTCATTCTTCGTGGAATCTTTAACCAACAAAATCGAAGAAGAGGCTATGGAATACATCCAGAAAATAGATGCTATGGGTGGGGCAATGGCAGCCATTCAGAGGGGCTTCTATCAGAAGCAGATCGCTGACAGCGCATATGAGTATCAAAAAGAGGTAGAAGGCAAGGAAAGAATCGTCGTGGGCGTAAATGACTTTATCACCGAGGCCAAGGTGCCAATAAAACTTTTGAAGGTGGATCCTGAAACGGAAAAAAAGCAGGTTGAGCGACTGAGAAGAGTAAGGGCGGAAAGGGACGGAAAGAAAGTCAAGGAAGCCCTCAAAAAACTTCGAAGAGCCGCGGACGGAAGCGATAACTTGATGCCGTTCATGCTTGAAGCGGCGAAAACCTACGCAACCAATGGAGAGGTCTCTGACACATTAAGAGAGGTGTTTAGTGAGTATAAGGCGGAGACCATCGTTTAGAGGCAACCGTGCTGGAGGAATCGAGTTGGGTTTAGAAAGAAGGATGCGGGTGTTAGTGGCAAAACCCGGGCTGGACGGCCACGATAGAGGGGCCAAGGTGATGGTTAGAGCCTTAAGAGACGCCGGGATGGAGGTAATCTATACCGGAATACGTCAGACTCCAGAGCAAATCGTGGAAGCAGCTGTACAGGAGGACGTCGATGTGGTGGGTTTGAGCATCCTATCCGGTGCCCACATGACCTTGTTCCCCAAGATAACGAGGCTTCTTAAAGAAAGGAGAATGGATGATGTGCTGGTGATTGGAGGGGGCATAATACCGGAGGAGGATATTTTAGCGCTGAAACAGGCTGGAATAGCAGAGGTCTTTGGGCCCGGCACCCCCATTCAAACTATTGTAAAGTATATTAACGAAAACGTGCAGATGAAGAAAGAGCTTTGAGGTGATCCAAGTGATAAAGAAGATTAGCCACATCGGCATTGCCGTGAAGGACCTAAACGACGCTTTAAAACTTTACAAAGAAGCCTTACACCTAGAGGTGGAAGGATTCGAAGAGGTTAAAGATCAAAAAGTTAAGATCGCTTTTATCCCCGTAGGAGAAACCAGAATCGAGTTACTGGAATCCACCGACCCCGAGGGACCCATCGCTAAATTCATCGCGAAAAGGGGAGAGGGAATCCACCACATAGCCTTCGAAGTCGACGGGATTGAAAGGGCTTTACAAGAATTGAAAGGAAGCGAAGTGCAGCTCATAGACGAAAAACCAAGGATGGGGGCTCATAAATTAAAAATTGCTTTCCTGCACCCCGGAAGCACAAAGGGCGCATTGCTAGAACTATGTGAAAGACAAAAGTAAAGCTGAAGTTGCCGTCCTAAACGTTTACGCTAATCCGGAAAGGCTGAAGTAGCCACGGAAATGTTGGAGTGTTATCGGCGGCCTTAAAAGCTGGAGACTTATACTGGAATGATTCCGTGTTTGCGTGACACCCGAAATTGAACTTCCCTCTTGCTTAACAGCATTTCCAGCGCATTGATTAACCGAGGTCTCATCTCATGGGGTTCTATGACGCTGTCAATATATCCTCGTGAGGCGGCAACATAGGGGTTAGCGAATTTCGTCCTGTACTCGGTAATTAATTCCTCCTTCGCTTCGGGTTTTTCCGCTAAGAGGCTTTGGAACACGATCTCTACGGCGCCTTCAGGTCCCATGACCGCTATTTCAGCCGTGGGTAACGCGAACACCATGTCTGCCCCTAAGTGCTTGCTGCTCATTGCGATATATGCTCCTCCGTAAGACTTGCGCAAGATCACTGTGATTTTTGGAACGGTCGCCTCTGAGTATGCGTATATGATTTTGGCTCCGTGCCTTATAATTCCCCCATGTTCTTGCTTCACGCCAGGAAGATAGCCAGGGACATCCTGAAAGGTGATCAAAGGTATGTTAAAGGCGTCACAAAATCTCACAAATCTGCTTATTTTATCCGAGGAATCAATGTCTAGGCACCCAGCGTATGCCTTTGGTTGATTAGCTATGATCCCGACACTCCGACCATTCAACCGCGCAAAACCCACAATAGCGTTGGGCGCAAAGTGCCTATGAACTTCAAAAAAGGTTTCTTTGTCGACCACTCGTTCAATTATCTCGTACACGTTATATGCCTTCCTAGGATCCGTCGGAATTATATTTGCAAGCTCCTTGTCCATCCTGTCTGGGGAGTCACCGGTCTCCACCACTGGGGGGTCTTCTAGGTTATTCGACGGCAGATAGCCCAGAAGCCTTTTGACCATTTGTAAGCATTCTTCTTCGTTCTCTGCGGTGAAATGAGCTACCCCGCTGAGTGTAGCCTGAGCCTTAGGTCCGCCGAGCTCCTCAGGCGTGACTTCTTCGCCAGTCACTTCCTTTATAACCCTCGGACCCGTAATGAACATGAAGCTCGTTTTCTCCACCATAAGTACGAAGTCTGTTAGAGCCGGAGAATATACTGCGCCACCGGCGCAGGGACCCATTATGATAGATATCTGAGGAATCACCCCTGAAGCCATCACGTTTCTATAAAAGATGTCGCCGTAACCAGCGAGGGAATCGACGCCCTCTTGAATTCTCGCCCCGCCTGAGTCGTTCAGTCCAATGAACGGCACCCCCATTTTCATCGCCAACTCCATCACTTTGCAAATCTTTTTGGCGTGCATCTCGCCGAGAGACCCGCCCAAGAAGGTGAAGTCCTGAGCGAAAAGGTATACCAGTCTTCCGTCAATTGTTCCGTATCCCGTGACCACTCCGTCTCCCAGCCCTTTCCTCTTTTCCATTTCAAACTCTGTACATCGGTGAGCAACGAACGGATCCAGCTCAACGAAGCTGTTAGGGTCGAGAAGTTTCTCTATCCTCTCACGAGCCGTCAACTTCCCTGCCTTATGTTGTTTTTCGATTTTTTCCATTCCTCCGCCCAGTTTCGCTTTTTCCACCATTTCTCTAAGCTCTTGAATTTTTTCCTCCATGTTTTTCACCCTCAACATGCCCTCCCATTTCATTGACGTGTAAGTTTCTTCTGGCAACGTATTTAAACTAGTCGGCGCTGATTTATTCACCACCTGAAACATTATAGTGGCTGGTTTTTTCTCTCTTTTTCTATGGGCTAAAGCACCACAGTTTTCTAGGTATTGTCAAAAAGACTCGGCATCTGTATCTTTGAAAATGAATAAGAAATTTAACTCCTCTGGTTCTTATTGTAAAGGGGCATCGAATCTTGGAGGGTTAGATACGTCGTTTTCGCAACACTTAGAAGAGTTGCTTCGCTTTTTGGAACCGCTAAAGCCACCAAGAGAGTTTAGCGTGGTGGTCATGCCCGACTTTTTCCTAGACCGAATGATAACCTACGAAGGGGATGTTAAGCGCTTTTCTAGGGCTGTCGCTGAAGTTACTAAAAGAAAGGGAGGCAGCATCCACGGGGTCAAGCAGATGGAGTTGAGGGGTGGAAACGCGGCGAACACCGCCGCCGCTCTAGCTGCCCTCGGGGCTAGGGTCTATCCCATCATCAGCACGAGCCTCCTTGGGCTCCATTTACTCAAGTTTTACCTAGAACCTTTAGGCGTGGATCTTTCTCACGTGAAAACCTATGGGGCGATAGCCATCACTACCGCCTTTGAGCTGACCCATGAAGGTGAAAGGGTGAACGTGATGATGAGCGATGTTGGGTCCCTGCCCAGGTTCGGTTTAGACGACCTCACCCCTGAGGATTTTCAGCTTCTGCGGGAGGCTGACTATGTGTGCGTGTTCCATTGGGCTTCAACGCGACGCTGGGGAACCGAGCTGGCTGAAGAGATTTTCCGTCACGTAAGGGAAAGGGGAAGAGGAAAAACCTACTACGACACCTCTGATCCAAGTCCGAAGAAAGAGGACGTTCCGAGGCTGGTGAGAAGGGTTCTCCTCGGAAACCTTATCGACATCTTTAGCGTCAACGAGAACGAGGCTGTTTGGTACGCCTCCCAACTAAGCGAGGAAGTGAAGAGCCTTCGAGAAACGTTGAAACCCGAAGAGTTAGCCATGGAGTGCGCAAGAATCTTGGCAAGGAACCTCTCAGCCCGAATTGACCTCCACACCACAACCTTCACGGGATCCTTCACCCGAAAAACTGAGGTCATTGTCCCCGCCTTCAGGGTTCCTGTTTTGAGGGCTACGGGGGCAGGGGACGCTTGGAACGCTGGAAACATCTTCGGTGACGCCCTTGCCCTTCCAGACCACTGCAGGCTAACCTTCGCAAACGCCGTCGCCGCCTCCTACATTTCAAGTCCGGCTGGGGAGCATCCCACCTTGCCCCAGCTCATAGAGTTCTGCTCCAAACACCTAAGAGGCTAGCTTGCGCATTCCCTCCTCAAGCTTTCTCGACTTCCCTGGGCCCTCAGTCACCTTATACTTGGGTATATGAAGGGCTGTGGGAGTCATAGGACCTCGATGGTAGAGCACGGAAGGACACATCCTTATTATAATCATCGGGAAGATGAGCGAGGGATTCCGGCTAGACTGGTTTTCCATTAAAAGAAACGCTCCTTAAACTAGATCTAAACGATGTGGCGAAGGAATTCTACCAATAAATTATAGTTGCATGAACAAGAATCTTCGTTTTCACCTGATGCGTAAAGGCTCAAATTTGAATATACTGTGTTGTTTGCATCAATAGTTGTTGTATATAAAACATGGCAGATCAGAAGAGCTTCCATATCCTAGCAAGGCCCGAAAACCTTACAGAGACTCGAGAAAATCATGTTCAAAACTACAAATCTATAGGAAGCTAAAAGTAAGGGAATTGTTAAATTGGGCAAATGGTAAGTATATCGATATTTGAGTTGGAGGGTTTTCTGAATGGACATGGGTTTTCCTAAGATAATAACTCCTCTTCCAGGCCCGAGATCAAGGGAATATATTCAGAGAGATGGCGTTTGCATAGCTCCGGCTATAGGTGTCAGGTGGCTTCCTGTGGTCATTGAGAGGGAGTATGGAGCATTTATGGAGGACGTTGATGGAAACGTTTTCATAGACTTCCTTTCGGGTGCAGCTGCGGCGATTACGGGTTACTGCCATCCAAAAATAGTTGAAGCTGTTATAGCTCAGGCGAAGATTGCCACACATATATGTAACATCTATCACTGTAGCAAGACTGCTATAGAACTTGCTGAGGAGATTTGCAGGCTTACCCCAGGCTCGTTCCCTAAGAGGGTGATATGGGGTTTGGCTGGGTCGGACGCGAACGATGGCGCATTGAAGACCGTGAGATATTACACGAAAAGACCCAGAGTTCTCACCTACATCGGTTCGTATCACGGACAAACCTATGGAGCACTTTCACTTTCAGGAGTCTTCCCTAACATGAAGACGGGCTTTGGACCATTAGTTGAAGGGATATTGCACGTACCCTTTGCCTACTGCTATCGATGCCAATTTGGCTTGAGGTATCCCAAATGCAATCTATATTGCGCCAAGTACATTGAAGAGATGGTGTTTGAAAATCTATTCTCTCCAGAGGAAATTGCTGCAATATTTATTGAACCTATACAAGGAGACGCTGGAATAGTGGTTCCTCCCACGGACTACTTTGGCAAGGTCATGGAAATATGCAGGAAGCATCAGGTCCTTTTCGTAGCAGATGAGGTTCAAACGGGCTGGGGTAGAACTGGGAAGCTATGGGGGGTTGAACACTTTAACATTCAGCCGGACGTTATGGTTCTGGGTAAGGGTTTGGCTTCAGGCATCGGACTATCGGCTGTTGTGGGAAAAGCTGATATAATGACCGTGCCCCCCGGCTCACATGCGATGACCCCAGCCGCAAACCCGATTATGGTCGCAGCCTCACATTCCACGCTTGAGGTTCTAAAAGAAGAGAAGCTCATAGAAAATTCGGCTAATGTTGGAAACTTTATAATGAGAGAGCTTCAGGGGATGGGCAAGGAGCATGAACTCGTTGGAGAGGTTAGGGGCAAGGGGCTAATGATCGGCGTTGAACTCGTGAAAGATCACGAGACGAAGGAGCCTGCCTCCGAGGAGTGCATGAAAGTCTGCTACAGAGCCTTCGAAAAAGGCTTAATACTACCATACTATGGGATGAAGAGAAACGTGATAAGGATCACTCCCGCCCTCACCATATCTGAAGAAGTGGCAAATAGGGGCCTTGAAATTCTTGAACAAGCGCTTAAGGATGTTGAATCCGGAGTCGTTACGAAGCTCGCTAGAGGCTGGTGAACCAGCCGAAAGAAGAAAATCAGGAATAGATAAATAGAATGGCCATATAAATAGATAGTTTTGTAGTATAAGAGGTGAAGGCTTGAAGAAACCATTGCGGTTCTTGGTGAAAGGCTTAAATAGTTGCATCATATGAAATGTGGGACGAACGTATGCAGGGCGAATTTGTAACAATATCTGACGAAGAGTTTGTTAGAGAGGCTACAGACATAGTTGATAAGGCTAGGGAACACGGTATAGTCATTAGGATACTGGGTGCGTTTGCGGTATATTTACACTCGCGAGACCTCCCAGACGTGATGAGGCTATATGGCGAAATGCAAAGGTTTGGTGAAGGCAAACCAAAGTTCACAGATTTGGACCTTATGGCCTACAGTGCACAGAGAAATGTCGTTAAGGGCTTCTTTGAGAAGGTAATTAGATTTAAGCCTGACATTATGTTAAACACGCTGTTTGGCTATAAGAGGTTGACATACTACCACCCGCAAAACTACTATCATGTAGATGTGTTCTTTGATAAGCTTGAATTCTCCCACGACGTCGTATTCGGGTCAAAACCTGGGAGTGGAAGATTGGAGCTTGATCACCCGACGATAAGCTTAGCCGATATAGTTTTGACGAAGGTGCAAATACATCAGATAAATCTAAAGGATATTGTTGATCTAGTAATCCTGTTCGCCGGGCATGATGTTGACACAGAATTTGGAAGGAGGGTAGCTGGCATACTATCAGAGGTCTGGGGTTTCTGGTACGATGCTACAAACAACCTAAACAAGGTTAAAAAACATGCTAAAGCTTTCCATGACAATTCGAAACTCTCAAAAAAACAATACGAGCTTACAGTAAGCAGAATCGATAAGCTACTGAAAATTATTGATGAAACCCCAAAGACGAAAAATTGGCAGAAGAGAGCGAAAATAGGCACTTCTAAGCCATGGTATAGGGAAGTTGAAGAAGTTGCTAGGTAACCAATCCTTGAGTAAAGTTTGTCCGAGTAGCTCTATACAGGGTTTTGAAATCTGCAAAATTCAATCCCTTTCCTTAATCGTGCGCATTTTTCTGTGAACGATTCGTGTTCTGAAACTGTATTGATTAAGGTCTCTAAATATTCTTTGCTATCCATGATTTCCTTTTCGTAGCCCAAATTAAATTTTCATTAAATAAATTTTAAATACGGGTGTCTTTGTAAAAATATAGATACGATATGACTGCCCATAGAATCTTCTTCTCAGTAGATGCTCATGGAAGTACAGCTGTTTGGAGGAAATGGCTGGCATCAATAGAGTTCTATAAGATAGATACCTTAATGTTATGCGGAGACCTCACTGGTAAGATGATTGTTCCAATAATAAAGCAATCAGACGGAACATATCTTGTGCACTTCTTCAAGTCTAAATGGCATCTTAAAACTTCTGAAGAAATTGAACGAATGAAGCTACGCTTAGAAAATTCTGGCAATTACCCTTTTATGACAACACTTGAAGAAGTGGAGTATTTAAAGAAGAATCCAAGTAATGTAGACCTTATTATGAAAAAAGCTATTTTAGAGAGAATAAGAAAGTGGCTAGATATAGCTGTGGAAAAAATAGACGTAAAGACTAAGCAGCTGATAGTAATGCCTGGCAACGATGACATACTTGATATAGATGGTGTGATAAAAGAATATGAAGATAAGGAGATTGTCTATCCGTTACATAAGGTTATAGAGATTGCTGGAGTGGAGACGATAAGCTTTGACCATGTAAACCCCACGCCATGGGATACACCTAGAGAGCTTAAAGAAGAAGACATGAAGAAAAGAATAGATAGTTTAGTCTCCATGCTAAAGGACCCTGGACAGTCGATCTTCAACTTTCATTGTCCGCCATATGGCACGAGGCTTGACCTTGCACCAAAACTCGATAAGAATCTTAAACCAGTAACTATAGGCGGGGAAGTAGAGTTTGTAAATGTGGGTAGCAAAGCTGTTCGTGATGCTCTAATAAAGTATAAACCCCAGATAGGACTGCATGGTCACATTCACGAGTCTAGTGGAATAGAAAAACTTGGAGGAGTTCCAATAGTGAACCCAGGTTCAGAATACGGAGAAGAAATGCTAAGAGGTATACTATTCGAGATAGAGAATGGAAAAGTTACAAAGTATTGGAGAGTAGAAGGTTAATATTCAAAAAAAAGAGAGAGGATTTGGAAGTATCTATAGTGGTGGTAGTGTCGAATATACCTTTGTGATGTCTATTCCTTCCTTAGCGTTCTTGTGTTGCTGCCATACGTAGAAAATGAAGCCTATGCCGTAGATTATTGCCATTATAGTAGCCATAGTGTAGTCAAACTCCATTATGGAGAATGCTGCTACGAAGAAGCCCGTTACCACTGTAAGGAGGCCCATTATTGTCATTATTGGTATTCCTGCGATTTCTCCTCTTATTGGTGAGGCTTCGTATATCTCTTTTTTCCTGATTGGCAAAAGCATGGCAGTTATTCCGAGGAACCAGAAGAAGCCTAACATAGTGTAGTCGAGTATTCCCAAGACTGCGTCTACTCCCATGGTCGTCACGATAAGACCAAATAGGCCTATTATGAACATTAGAGCTACAGCTAGTCTTGGAGAGCCTCTCGCGTCTACTTCGCTGATTCTTGTGGGTAGTGCCCTATCGAACCCTAGTGCGAAGAACATTCTCGATGTAGCTGCAAATACTGGTGGTATTCCCTTGAGATAAAGCATCATTATTGCCAGCGCCATAATAAGGCCTGCTGCTCCACCAAGAGTTGAGTATGCGTAGAAGGGAACTGAGGGCTCTGTAACAGGCATAAATGTTCTAAGCGCATCTTGTTGCTCTCTAAAGAGGAGGTTGTAGGGGCCTATGAGGTCGCCGAATGCATACATGAGGCAGAATGGTATGATTGTATAGAGGGCCCACACTATGATGTACCCCCCGAGAAATCCATACATTGAGGACTTTGGAGATTTGACTTCTCCTCCAGCGTAGGTTATAGCCTCAAAGCCAGTCCATGCCCACAACGGGATACCGAATGAAGCTATTGTGGCTGCCCACGAAAATGCAGGCTTTTTATAGCCAAGTTCAGCGGCTTTACTCATCAGTGCGTTTACATCAATATTCCACGTCTTACCAAAGGCAGCTAAAGCTCCCCCAGGGCCTAGCGAGAGGAAGATTATACATGCAATTATCACTGCAAAGAGCGGTATGTATCCGGTTATCCTTGTGATCCACTTAATCCATTTTATTCCCAGCATGGAGATAGCTGTGAAGACTGTGAGCCAGAAGATACCCCATATAAATGCTCCCACTGGGCTCTGTAGGAACAATCCTATACTTACAAGTCCACCCATTATGAAGACTGAGCCAAATAGCCTGCCAGACACTATACCCCATAGCCCTAGTAGTATTCCCCATCCTACAATTATTGACCATAGGGATAGAAAGCCTATTTCTGGTCCAAGAACACGACTTATTGCTACATAAAGTCCGCCAGATCTGGGCATGGCACCCATCGTCATTGCGAGCACTATAGCTGATGGGAACAGTAGTGCTGAAGTTATGAAGAACGAGAGTGTTGGGTCACCGCCTGGGAACCTATACGGTAATCTTACAGAGTAAAATGTTATACCTGAGACGGCAGCAGCACCAAAGGCCCACATCGCCGCATCCTGAGGTGTAAGTTCCCTGACAAGCCCTGAAGCCTTTCTAGCAAAGAAGATTTCTTCCTCAGACATAATTTTTTTCCTCCATATTAAAAGAGGGGGGAGCGCATATAAAACTTTCATCTAATACATCTTTAACTATTAGATAGGAGAGTTTGAGTATGAGTGAAGCTAGAAAACGTTATAATGGAGTCTTTCAGCTTCTTGAGCAGATCATAAACGATTCTCGAGGTGGATCCCCTTGATTGCGAGCGAAAATACGCCGAGCCCGGCACTATAATTATAGTTTGCTTTAAATAGAAACGAGAAATACAACTTATCTTCGTTCTCGAAAGGAGGCGTTAGGAGTTGAATGTTAAAGGAGTTTTTTGGATCGCCAGAGACTACACGAAGTGCAGTGGCTGTAGAAGGTGCGAGATCGCCTGCTCCCTTTTCCATGAGGGGAAGATTTGGCCTGAGGCTTCAAGGATACGCGTGTTCATGCTTGTCCCCGGAGCCGAGATTCCCCACTTCTGCGCTCAATGCCACGACTATCCATGCGTTGAATCTTGTCCAGAAAACGCTTTATCGATTAGCAAAGAAACGGAAGCGGTCTTGGTTGACAAAGAAAAATGCACAGGCTGTGGATTGTGCATCAAAGCCTGTCCGGGCAGAATCCCACATCTGCGTCCAACCGAGAACTACATCCTTATATGCGACTTGTGTGGAGGAGAACCTCAGTGTGTGAAAGTTTGCGCCGAGGCTCAATTTGATGCCTTACGGATCGTTAACAAGCCAGAAACCTACTCCTACAAACTCTACGCCAAAAGGCCAGAAGAGACGACACGGAACTTAGTCATCAGTTTGTATGGTGAGAAGGGTAAGGAGTTGATCTAAGATGCGTGGATATGCTGGCAAGTTTTTGGAAATCGACCTTTACACAGAGAAGATGAAGGACATAACATTTGATGAGCCAACCTTAAGGCAGTATATTGGCGGAAGGGGCCTAGCCGCTAAGATACTGTGGGACCGGCTCGGTGACCGATGGGAGACCATAGATCCGCTTGGGCCGGAGAACATATTACTCATTCTAACTGGACCCTTAACTGGGTTCTTCCCCGGAAGCAAAATATGCGTATCGGGAAAGTCTCCACAAACCAATGGCATAGTCGGCTCAACGATCGGTGGAGAGTTTTCAGTTGAAATAAAGTGCGCGGGATACGACGGTCTCATCATAACCGGAAAAGCCCCTAAACCAGTTTACATACTCATTACAGATTCCAGAGCTGAAATCAAGGATGCAAGCCACTTGTGGGGCAAGGATGGAAAGGAAACCCTGAAGATCTTGACTAAGGAGGGAAAAGAGGAACTCGAGAAAAGGGCTCCACAACATGGGGAGTGGAAGCAGCCCGGTATTCTCTATATAGGACCAGCAGGAGAAAACAGAAGCAGAGTAGCTGTGGTGAACGCCTACTGGATGCACGGAGCAGGCTACGGGGGCTACGGTGGAGTGATGGGGTCGAAGAATCTTAAGGCAGTGGTCGCTAAAGGGACAGGACCTTTACCCGAGGTAGCGGATCTGAAGAAGACGTTAATGCTGATGAATAGAATTTCACAGGAGAACATGAAGAACACCGGAGTAACGAGGCAATGGGGAACGGGCTCTGCAGGCTACGATGTAGGCGCTCGAACTAGCTCAGAGCCTGTTAGAAACTGGCAAGAGGAGTGGCATGACGAAAAGAGTTTCGGAGTGGACAAATTCGAGGACAGAGTATGGATAAAACGCTATTGGACTGCATCGGACTTCGGATGTGCAACAGCATGCCTTAAGCTCGCAACCCCCAAAACTGGCCCGTTTAAAGGAGCGATAACCGACAACCCCGACTATGAGAACCAAGCCTACGTCGGAACAAACCTAGGCATCTTCACCCCCGAGGAAAACGTCTATTTAATGGCGTTGATGGACGAATTAGGGTTCTGCGGTATACAGGGCGGAAACGTTCTGGGTTTCGCGGCCGAACTCTATCAAAGAGGCATCTTAACAAGGGAGGACCTAGGTGGCATTGAACTCAAATGGGGAGACGCAAAGGCCTTTGCAGCCCTCATAAGAAAGATAGCCGCGAGAGAGGGCATAGGCAACACACTCGCCGAGGGAACACACCGAGCCGCGTTGAAGATAAGGGACCTTAAGAACATCGACGTGTTGCGGTACGCCGTGGTGGAGAAGGGCATGGCCATAGGTGCCCACGGCATAAGGAGCAGACAAGACTACCCAAAAAATATATCATATGCGTGCTCCGTGCAGGGCGGAGATCACACATCAATCGCCCATCCAATACTCACCCATGAAAACAGCGAGCTACGCATAATACTCCACGACTCAGGAGTCTACTGCTGGTTCAACACCTTCGATGTGTCTGAAGAACTTGTATGGGACATTTTTGAGGCAGTTACAGGCTGGAAAGTTGGACCAGAAGAATGGTATGAAATCACAGCGCGCAGAATCCTTCACATCCAGAGAGCAGCGCTGTTAATAGGTGGACCTGACCTGAAGTGGGACCCTAGAGTTCACGACGATAACCCACCGAGGTTTTATGAGCCACTGCCCTCCGGACCCTACACCGGGAGGACGCTAGACAAAGCTAAGTTTGAGAAGGCGAAGAAAGAGTACTACGAGAATGTTGGCTGGGACGAAAACGGGATACCGAAGCCAGAGGAGCTAAAGCGTCTCGGCTTAGAGGGGGTTGCCAAAAAACTTAAAGAATTACGGTTCTAGAGCAGCAAAGGTTTGCTTCTTTTCGCGTGAACAAAGGTCAAAAAGCTAACTCCCCTCTTATTTGAGGGTGTTGTCAACTCGCTGGTGGACGTTTCGTATAAGAGGGGACTCTGCTCTTTCGAGTAGATCTAACGAGGTAAGGGAGCAAGGAAACCGATGAGTCGAATCTTGCTTCCACAATTATTGCATAAAATTGTCAGCTCTTGCAGAGATCCGTTTCTAACCTTAGTGTTTACAATCTTGTAAACTGTTTCTGACTCGTCTTCAGGAGATATGATTGCTCCACAACTGGGACAAGGGAAATCGCCAGCCCCCTCGATTTTGGTTAGGTCTATTTCGTACACCTCAGGTTGCTTCACCCTTCCTTCCCCCTTCATGTGGGTATTTCTCTGTGATTTGGGGTTGATAAATAACGTTTATGAACGCTAAGTCTATTTTTTACCTAAATCTCCTCGATACAACTGGGAAGGGCTTAGAGCCCAGAGATAAAAAAGCCTTTTAACAGCCACGACAAAATAAAGCGGTGGTGATAGATTGTCAGTGGCTCAAAGAAAGTTCTTCGGGGAAATAGCCTCGTTGCTCGATAAGTTAGTTATGGTGGTAACGATGGATGGGAAGGCCTACACCGGAACCCTAGTCGGGATAAACCCGGACACCTTAAGCCTTTGCCTTGCGGAAGCGAAGGATGAAAAGGGTAGAACCCTACACCGTGTGTTCCTCAACGGCAGCATAGTCGCCCAGATCCTCGCCGTGGAAAAGCCCTTTGACCTCAAAGCCTTGGCTGAACGCCTTGAAAAGGTGTTTCCAACCCTGGTTAGGCTCTATGAGGACAAGGGCTTCATCTGGGTTATGGACAAGATCAAGGTTACCGAGAAAGGTGTGGTGGAGGGAACTGGCCCAGCCGCCGAGAGGGTTCAGAAGGTCTATGATCAGTTTCTCAGCGAAATGAAGGCCTAAATAAGCCAGCGAGATCGGGGCTCCTCCCTTGCTTTTTCCTCTGTTGGAGGAGTGGTAAGACCAAAGGACTCCAGTATGTTGCGAGTTGCCTCTGCAGCCGTGTCTAATTTGGCCAAGTCTACCTTTAGTTGCAGCATTTTGCAGACCGCGTTTAAGACTTCACGGGCAGCTGATGCGTCGGGATATCCGGGGGTTTCAGCGAGGAGGCAAAAGCCCTTCATGCCCCTCAGCTTACCCAACCCGACGAGGAGCCCTGCCACACCGAAGACATGTCCTCCAATAATCTTGGCGCCTAAGCTTAATGCCTCACGCAGGGTCTGGAGATCGGATGCTATGCAGTAGAGCTCTGGCGTATCTACCTTTCCTTCACGCTTTAAACCGCCTAGGGTTATGATTTGGCGGCATCCCAGTTCTTCAGCGATGTCTAAGATGCGCCCGCACAGTTCGTATTGCCCAATGGTGGTCAAGGCCTGGGTGTTGCCGTAGAGGAGGATGAGGTCCCTCTGTCCGTCTTTTCCCTTGTGGTAGTAGAGTTCGTTAATTGGGGAGCGTATCTTTCCCTTTTCCGCGGTTATGGCAAAATCTTGAAAGGAGGAAGAATGGATTTCCCCGAAGAGTTTTGCTTTTAGCTCTTGAATAAGATGCAACACGGCGATGTTGGCGACAAACCCTATGCCGGGCAGTCCCTCGATCAAGACTGGGTCGTTTAGGACGGGCTTCTCGTATAGTTGAACAACGCAGACCATGATTTAGTTCCCTCGACTCTCTAACCTCTGTAAACCAGCATAATTAAGAGACACGCCTAATATTAAATGTGTCTTGGCGGCGATTGTTCATGTCTTTTGAGATACGGGATAGGGACTTGCTCGCGAGGATAGGTAGGCTTGAAACTAAGAGCGGGACCATCGAGACGCCCCTGTTGATGCCCGTGGTAAACCCCACTGTCCAACCGATCTCGCCTAGAACCATGCAAGAGGAGTTTGATTGCACGATGCTCATAACCAACGCCTACATCGTGAGAAAGCACTTCAGAGAAGAGGCTGCCGAAAAAGGCATACATAGCTTCCTCGACTTTAACGGTGTAGTTGTGACCGACTCCGGCGCCTACCAAATTCTCGTCTATGGAGATGTGGAGGTCACCCCTGCCGAGATCGTGCAATACCAAGAGGAGATCAACACAGATGTTGCCACGATACTGGATGTGCCGACGGGCTGGGGGGTCTCGAAACAATACGCTCGACACACGGTCAACGAAACCCTAAAGAGGGCGAGGAAGCTGGCAAAGGTGAAGACCCGTGACGACATCGCCTGGATCGGACCGGTTCAGGGGGGATGCTACCTCGATCTCGTTGCTCGATCAGCGCGAGAAATGGGAAGTCTTCCCTTTCAGATCCACGCTTTGGGGAGCCCTACTCCGGTGATGGAGCAGTACCTCTTCGATGTCCTCGTGGACATGGTCATGACGGCGAAGATGAACTTGCCGCTGGAGCGTCCTCTTCACCTTTTTGGAGCCGGTCACCCCTTCATGTTCGCGCTGGCCGTAGCCTTGGGATGCGACCTCCTTGACTCCGCTGCCTATGCCCTCTATGCTCGGGAGGATCGCTACATGACGGAGTATGGAACTACTAGGCTGGGCGAACTCGAGTATTTTCCCTGCTCATGTCCGGTGTGCGTCAAAAACAATCCGCAGAGTGTGACGAAGATGTTGAAGGCAGAGAGGCAGAAGATACTGGCTAGGCACAATCTTTACGCTTGTTTTTCTGAGCTGAGAAGGATAAAGCAGGCGATCGTGGGCGGGCGCCTCTGGGAACACCTAGAGCTGAGGGCACACGGACATCCATCTCTCCTTCAAGCCCTAAAACATCTACGAAAATATGAGGACTATTTGGAAAGCCACAGTCCTATAACAAAGAAGAGCGGCCTCTTTTTCTTCAGCTCCCTTGGACTGATCCGCCCCGAGGTGGTACGCCACAGAAAGAGGCTTTCTGAAAGGTATTCTCCGCCGAAAGAGGCGAAGGTTCTTGTTTTACTGCCGCAGACCCAGACGAAACCCTTTCATGAATCGAAGGAACACAGACGAGTCTTAAAGGGAATTCAACGGAACCTAGGTGATAAGGCTCACGAAATTCACGTGTGCGCGTATGCGGCGCCCTTCGGAGTGGTTCCTACGGAACTGGATGAAGTTTACCCTCTCTCTCAACATGAAATCGCAACTCCCCTTGACGCTGAAACAATAAACCATACCGCAAGGCAGGTCGCAAGCTACATCGCATTAACGAATTACAGACAAATAATCTTGCTTCAAGACTTGGAAACGTGGAAGGGAAAGATGGCAACGGCTTGTAGACAAGCTTGCAGGAAAAAGGTAATCCCTCTCACAGTATTGCGACTCAAAAAGCAATGGAATGAAAGCGCGTTGAATAGTCTTGTAACAGCGATACAAAAAGCATTGGAATAGAGAATGTGATGATGCAACTGGTTGTTGCCCCAAAATTTTCCATTCACATAAAGAAAGAATAAACTCACCCTTTATAAGAAACCCGCGCACAGAAGAGTGTAAGCCTCGAAGCTGACAGTACGAGAGAACACTATGATACGAGTAGACTTGCATATACACACAAAGTACTCTGGAGACGCAATAATCAGCCCCAAGTTTATCGTAGATCAGCTGTATGCTCATCCATTCATCAAGGGGGTCGCCATCACCGACCACGACACCCTCGAAGGATACCACCACATACAAAAACTGGCCACAGCATACAAAGACATCCTCATCGTCCCTGGAATAGAAGTGAGCACCACAGAGGGCCACATCACCATTCTGGGAGTTGAAGAAAAACCCACCTACCCACTGAGGGTCGAGGATGTTGTTGACTTCGCCAAAGGGAGGGCAGGAACCATTGTCATACCACACCCATACCGAAACGTCGGCATAGGCGACCTAGCAAGGAACATGCCAGTAGACGCGATAGAGGTTTTGAACCCCAGATCCACACGCCAGGAAAACAAAATGGCGGAGGAACTGGCGAAGGAAAGAAGCCTCCCGAGCGTGGCGGGAAGCGACGCTCACCGACCGCAACAAATGTGGACGGCATACACGGAAGTGGACAACGAGCTAGATGTTGACGACGTTCTCAGTGCAATAAAAAGTGGGTTAGTAAGGGTGAAGGCGGTATCACCAAGACTACAATTTAAATGTTAAAAGGGTCCTAAATTACTTAAGGTGCACATCAGCTGCTCTACAAAGACGGATGGTGAAGACAGTCCCGTTAAAAGTAAAATTCCTAGGAGGCACTAGGGAGGTCGGTAGGTCAGCGATAGCTCTCCAAACGGAGAAGACTCAGCTGCTGCTGGATTATGGTGTCATGGTCGATCACGAACCTGGCTTTCCCATGCATGTTCCGCCTAAGGAGGTAGATGCCGTTATTCTAACGCATAGCCATCTTGATCACACGGGCACGATTCCAATTTTCCATATTCAAGAGAGAAAACCCGTGTATGGGACACGGCCATCCTTCGACCTAACCCAGCTGTTGATTTCAGACTTCATTCACTTGTCAGGTTACTATCTTCCCTTTGAGTACATTGAATTGCGGTCTATGATTCGAAGCTGCGTCCATCTTAACTATAGGGAAAAACAAACCATAGGGGACGTTTCCTTTCAGCTTCTAGACGCTGGTCACATACCAGGAAGCGCCCAGATTTTGGTGGAGGCAGACGAAAAGAGGGTGCTCTACACCAGCGACTATAACACGATAGACACACGCCTTCTTCGTGGCGCGGACAGGGAATACGGAGAGCTTGATGCATTAATCATTGAGAGCACCTACGCTGATGAGGATCATCCCAATAGAGAAGCCCTAGAAAAGGATCTCGTGGAGCACGCTAACGAGGTGGTGGAAGACGGAGGAACTGTCCTAATTCCCGCCTTTAGCGTGGGCCGCTCGCAGGAAATCGCTTGCGTACTCGCAACCCATCATTTCGAGCACTCTGTCACCATAGATGGAATGGCCCGAGAGGTTAACCGAATACTAATGAACCATAGAACTTACCTGCGGGACCCTCGCTTGTTCATGGACGCGATCCATGCCGCGACTTGGATTGAGGATCGGAGGGATCGGAGTGAGGCGGTGAAAAAGCCGGGGGTAGTCATATCTCCAGCGGGAATGTTGAAAGGTGGGCCAGCCGCCTTCTACGTACAAAGACTGGGAAAGAAGTTACACAACGCGGTCTTTCTCGTGAGCTACCAGATTCCGGGGACGCCGGGTCGAGAACTGTTGGAGAAGGGGAGATGTGTGATCGATGGTAAGATGCGTAAGACAAAAGCCCAGGTGGAGCACTTCGATTTTTCGTCTCATTGTGGAGCTAGTCAGCTTCAAGACACGGTAAAGAGGGTGAAGGGAAATCCAACAGTGTATGTGATGCATGGCGCTGAGGGGAACTGTGAAAGGTTCGCAAGATGGGTAAGAGAAGAAGCAGGGCTTGAGGCTATAGCTCCTAAGGCTGGAGACGTTTACACCCTTTGAGGGAAAAAATGAAGATAGCGATTCTGCGTATTGGACCCCTAGATATGGAGGTTTTGGGGAAGGTTCAAGGCAATTTGTGCAGCGTCTTTCCTGAAACGGCTTGCGTGATCCTCGAGGATGTGATGCCGATTCCCGAGGATGCGTATAACGCGCTTCGACGCCAATACCATTCTAGTCTTCTTTTGGTGAAGATTTATGATTGTGCGAAAGAATCTGGGGTGGACCGTGTTTTGGGAATAACCAACGTGGATCTTTATGTGCCACGTTTAAACTTTGTTTTTGGAGAGGCTCAATGCCCGGGAAGAGTTGCCATCATATCGCTATGCAGGCTTAAACCCGAGTTTTATGGACAACCAGCAAACAAGGAGCTTTTCGTGGAGCGGTCTAAAAAGGAGGCGGTTCATGAGATTGGGCACACGCTGGGGCTCGGGCACTGCCACGATCCAGCGTGCATCATGTTCTTCTCCAACTCGATCCTAGACACAGACCGAAAAAGCCTTGCCTTTTGCGAGAGATGTTATCCGCTGTTAGTGAAGCGTTTGCAGAGGGTTTAAGGATCTTGAGGCTACACCTCGCGAATTTCACATCTCAGCTTTTTGACTATCTCCTCGGCTTTGGTGGGGTCAACCTTGAGGGTGTAGAGCCTACTGGGTGTTCGAAGCTTTAGCTTCACCGTCTTCTTTAACCGTTTTATGGCGCAGTATTCTGCTCGCTCAGAGATTTGAACAAATTTTTCTGGATCAAAGACCTCTTCAGGCATGTTTAGACCTCATTGGTCACGAATGTGTATGGTGGATCGCTTTATTTGTTTTGCTGGTTAGAGGAAAGAGCTTGGAATATCTAGAGGGGGGGCTATACTCAGAAGGGTCTACCTAGGGTTTTGTTAGGCTCCAAATTATCTTTCAGGTATAGTTTTGGACTGTCCAATGAGGGAGTCTGGTGGGCCGGGCCGGACTTGAACCGGCGACCTTCTGCGCGTCAGGCATCAAGCCTAAGCTAGCTATAGATTGGCAAGACTTCAAAAGGTGGGTAAACAACAAATACAGTAAAACATGGTCTCCGACAGTTTTGTCATACGCAAAGAAATATCACGGCATGTTAAACGGAAGCTTGACAGAACTAGATACTTTCAGCAAAGCCAAAAGAAACAATGTCTTAAAGGCTCTAATTGCTTTATCGAAATACCTTGGAATCTACAAACCGTTCAAAACCAAAATAGCAAACTACGGTATCAAATGGGAAAACCAAAGTTCGGTTGAAGCGTTTCTGAGAATGAGGAATGCAAACAATGATGTCGTTGAATGGGTTAAAGCATGCATGAGTGTCTTAGATGAAAGCAAAAAGACGTTTACCGAGTTCGCGTTGTTGTCAGGCCTTAGAAAGGGTGAAGTCATAAACGCTTTCAACATGATCATAAGGCTACACCAAAGCGGTAAACTCAACGAGTACTATAACACAGAGCTTCAGAGCCTTGAACACTTCAAATATGCGGATAAGTTCTTGAGAGGAACCAAAAACGCGTTCTTTACCTTCATGCCAAAACAGTTCATTGAACGCATAGCAACGTGTCAACCAATATCCTATGAATCTTTCAGAAAACGACTAAACCGCAAGAGCTTAACAATTAGGCTCAATGAACTCAGAGACTACTACGCAACGTTCATGGTTCACAACGGATTAATCAGGGAAGAAGTCGATATTCTGCAAGGCAGAGTAGGCAAGTCAATTTTCATGAGACACTACTTCAGCCCAAACATAAAAGAACTCAGAGACAAGGTTCTGAAAGCTGTAGACGCAATGACTATAGTGCTCAGCTAGCGCCTCTTTTTCCCTATTTTTTTCCATTTAATCCATGAAATCTAATTTCTTCTGTTTACTGGATTAATATATTTAGCGCCATGCATGGTCATAGAAAAAGGTTTTAAATACCTCTCTCTATAAAACATATTGGCAAGTGTTCAAAATGATTAAATTTTCTGTTATTAAAAATAAACTAATTTTTGTGGGTTCTTTAATATGTATCCTATTTCTGGTTTCGAACGTCTCACCTGTTAGTGCATTATTTTTAGGACATTTTAAGGATAGTGTTTATGACCACATAGACACATCGGGAAACCCTATCGATGGGAATGGTTATACCGACATAACCCGTGTCACAGCCTTTATAAGTAGAGATGAATCAGAAATGCGGGTAAGATTCATGCTTGCTGAAAAAGTCCCCATGGCTCCGGAGACATTAGAACTTTGGTATGCTATTGCGATCGACTCGGACATGAACCCAAGTACAGGATTAACTAATCCAGCGATATATAATGGGTTGGGTGTGGACTACGAGATACATGTTTTCGTAGCACTTCCATGGATAAATTGGCGTTTGGAAATCACCCATTACTACGACGGTGGATCGGAGACACACCCCTGCAAAGGTACATACGCAATACACGGAAAACAAGTATGGTTTACCTTTTCACTCACGGATGAAACGTGGGGTGATCATACGTATATAGGATTACCACCATTCTACGTAGTTTCCCTCACCTCAGAGTATTTCCTAGAATTGGACGGAACATACTATGTGAGAGTCTGGGATCATGCACCCAATACAGGATATATAACGATCACTCAGCCTTGAAAGTTTTATGAATATCTGCGCCCTCTCTCTAAAAATTAGTTGTAACATTTTGCGTTTTGCACAACCGATAAACTAAGATTTAACGGTTTGTAAGGTTGTTTTGAAATCGGTACTAGTACGCTCGCGCAAGCCTTTTCTTAAGCTGTATGCCTAAACGAAGATTAAATCGAGCTTCTTTTATTAAGGACATTAGCCTAATACGCTAGCAACCCTCATTTTAGACCCCCCGGTCATCGATTTTCCCAGAAAACTCGGAAAAGCCCGCCACCCACTGGGTACCCTTGTCTCAGCAGAAAAATTAGTACTGATTTATAAAACAGCATTGGTATAGATACATTGATGTGAGAAGATGCCACTAGAAGGGTATCTAGTATCCGTGGCTAGCGTACCAAGTTTAACACCTTGTCTACTATTCAAGATAGAACTAGCAAAAAGAGAACCATATGAAATGAGGGTTCTAGCAATTTCAGGGAGTATCCACTTAAAAACTTCTAAAGGCTTTGTTCCTTTCGGCTCTTTGAACCCTCTTTTAAGGTTGGGATTTTTGTACGTGGATAGACCCCGTAGTACCTTTGACCTTACCTTTGATCTGGACAATCATAAACTTGAAATTATTGAAGAGGAAAGAAGGGGTGGCGATTTATGGTTACACATGAGGGTTCACGTTCTTTATTTTGATGTAAAACCTCAGCCTTTCGATAAAATCTTACATGGCGAGGATATTACAATCATAACAGCTGACGGAAGTTCCGAGTTGCAAGTACCACAGTCTGAATGGGTTAAGATGTTAGAGCAAATGGGTTATAGAAGGTTTAGGATGATGGAAATTCCAATACCCAAACCACCCGAAGGAACAGTTATTGATTATGCCTTAAAACATCTAGATGAGGCGAAGAAGAGTTTTGATGAGGGAGATTACGATGACGTGTTAAGCAATTGCAGAAAAGCAGTTGAAGAGATAGAGAAAGCGATTAGTGAGGGTAGAATTAACTTAAATGTCGTTCTTGATCAAAGCGAATCAAAAGCTGAGAAGGTAGAAGGAATCGAGAAAAAGGTTAAGGATTTTCTAAATCTCGGAGCGCATGCAATTGAGGCTAAGATTGATAGAAGAGATGCGGAAATGGCGCTGTCGTTTACAATTAGTTTAATGAGGTACATAGCAAAAAAGTTAATTAAAATAGTTTGAACCCCTTGTTATTCTTTGAAAACATCCTTCCATTCTTCTGGACTTGGGTGACTTGGGTATGGTAGTTGTTTTTGTAGAAGCCTTCTAGACTAACAATTTTTGATGTTGTGACTTTAGCGAGCTTTTTTTGTCGAAAGAAGCCTAAAAAATGCCCGAAATGGCATCTTTCAGAAAGTCGCTTGAGACTGTACAGAATTTGTTTTTTGAATGTACTGTGATATGCTGATATGTCATATTATCTTATGTAGTGACAGAACATATATTCATATCTTAAGGCATTTATTTATTAGGTTTCAACGTATGCCTTGATATGCCTAAAACGCCTCAAAAAGTTTTCTTTACAGTCAAAACCACTTTTCTGTAACATGCCGTTTCAGGCTTAAACCGAGCTTCTTTCGCTTATTCGCGCCTTCTAACCTCGCAACACGCAAAATTGTGAGTTCGTTAAGCTTCTTTTTCAACCGCTTTGTATATTTCCTCTATGGCTTCCCCCGCTAAGTCTAACCCCAAGCTTTTGAGATACTCCTTAAACGCTTCCTTCGTGAACGTTTCTCGGATTTTCACCTTATCTTCAATCTTGCTTCTCTCCAATAGGTCTTTCTGAGTTTGAAACGTGTATAGATACGTACGCCCCGTTTTCTCGGAGTTCACCAGCCCCTTTTCGGCAAGCTGTTTAAGGTAAGACCTTGCGGTGCTGGGAGCCTTATCCGTCTTTTCCGCTATCTCGTTGACCGTTAAGCCTTTCTCTATTGTTTCAATGGTTTCCCCAGTTTTCCAGTCTTCTACGGGCTGAACCTTTCTGCACGTGTTGTACGCTAGCCTATAGAAGTCCGCTAGGTTTGGGGGCAAATCGTAGATTGAGGGCAAAAGGATTTCACTTATGAGCCATAGTGCCAGCTGAAAATCGGCTTTCGTTGCCAAGATAAACCTTTGTCCTTCTACGTCTATGACTGGGCGTTGAAACTGATGAATGAAGGCTACGCACTCGATCAGATCAAGCAGTTTCACGAAATCGCCCCGAAAACGCGGTTTCTCCATGAAAAAGCTTATGTGCGTTGCATAGGGCACCAGCACCTTGAGGTTATGGTCATAGAGATACTGCAAGTCCCTTAAGGCTCTCCATAGAGGACGTTTTTCCGGATCGTATAGATGTGGATACATGCGTTTGTGGGCTTGTTTCGCTTGAACTTGCTTCGTTTGTTCCGGCGATTCATCTATGCTACGTATCCAAAAACGCTTCGTTGTCTGTTCATCATATTCGGGCAACACGGCCGTGCTGATGACCGTGGGGCAACCGATCAACGTGATCTTTCGGCCCTTAGCCTTTTCTTTCCCCACTTGAACCGTGTAGGTGTGCATGCGCTTGCCCCGCTTGCCATAGATGGGTCGTAGCGTCTCCATAACCTGAGCCATTCCGTGAGCCTCCATAACGTAGATAACCTTTCCGTCTAATTCCACTGTATCGCTTGCCCCGATGTACTCAAGGCCCCGTTCCGAAAACCTTAGCACGTCTCCGAAGCTGTCTTCTGGGGGCACTAGCCCCAGCACGGTTTCTGTGATCATGCTTTTGCCCCCTCTACTTGCCCCCGACAGGTGAAACCAAACCGGTTTAAGGTATCGCGCCGAGGTGATTACATATAGGAAGGCTAGGTTTTCTCTTTCCCCGACAGAACACCAGTTTAATTCATCTAGGGCAAGGTTAAGGAAACCGGGGTTTTTCGCTAGTTCTAGGGCTTCTTTTGCTTGTTGCTGTGTCGGTTCGTACTTTTCTTTTTCTTCGACTTGTTCCGGCAAAACCCCTTGAAGCCTCTTAAAGATAGCGGTCATTAAGTGGGGTTCATCATCGTACCACACGTCTAGCCATTCTGCAACCTTATCCAGTGTGGGGTTTTCAAAGAAGGCAACTTTGTATTGGCTTTTGCTGTCTTGAATCGACAGGGTTGTTTTGCCCTCTGAGTCTTGCCATAGTTGCAACAATACATGCTTACATGCGTCCATCCAGCGTATTTTTTCGAGTTCCCTCTGCTTAGCCAAAAGCTTTAGGTTTTCGATTCGCATAGTGAACGACCCTCTAACATTTTGATGAACTTGTTGGAGGGATTAAGCCTGTCGAAATCGGTTATGTAGGCGTCAGCTATTGGTGTGTAGTGTTCTCCTTTTTTGGATATTCGTAGGTTTTCCACTTGTTCTTTTGTTAGCCATCCCATCATGTGAACCTCTGAAGGATGCTCATCACCAAACTTGAAGATCACACAAAAATCGTTTCCGTGCCATTCTTCTAGTTTAATCAAAACCTTTCTACACCAGTGATCGAAGCATTTTACTTCAACAGTTCCTAATTCTGGAATTTTAAAGTCGTAGTCTTTTTCTAGACGCCAATCTATTACCGGATCGTTGTGATCTTTCGGAACAGCTAACTGCTGTAGCATGATGTCAAAGATTTTCTGTCCCATCAAGCCAATGAAGGTTTTGCGTTCTTCATCCTCTGTCCAATGTTTACCTTTCCCTTCTTTGTACCGTTTCAAATACATATACATGTGTAGATGAGCCCATCCTATAACCTCCGGTTCAACATCGTAAACCGTGATTTCTTCATCCCATGTCGATTCTCGAACGCGGGCTAAAAGGTTCTTGATTTTTACGCCTTCACCCAAACTCATTTTTCAAACCTTCCTTACACTTGGCAAGGGAAAGGGGTTTGAGGCAACCGAAGCTGAGAATGGCCACACATACGGCGTCCCTCTCCCTTGCCGTCGGATACCACGTCCTTTGTCAGCTTAAAGCCTGTCGAAAATTTTGAGCCATTTTATGACTTCATCTCGGAAAACGTTGTTGGGGTTGTCGGCTTTATGCTTGCACATCTCCTCGTAAACGCCTTCGAGACTGGCGGCGAGAAATCCCTCTAATGCTTGGTTTGTGATCTCTATGATAGTCCTGTCTGACAAGAATTTAACGAGGTACAACGGCGCGCGCAAATCTTTTTTGATGAACGTGTTCAACGGTGCTAATCCACTGTAGTCCAGTTTTTGCTTCATTTTAGTTTCCTTCAGCGACCGCAAAGTCTCGCCAAGATGGACTTCTTATTTTTCCCTGAATGTTCGGTGGCAAGTTTTTGAATAATGAGTCCATTGATGAGGTTGACGCATCGGTTATATTCTTCATCTTCCCACTTGGCCGTGTCCTTGAACGTCGGTTTTCCTAACAATAGCTTCTGTTGAAGCGGTAGAAGGCGTTCCAACGGAAGGTTTTGAAGTTCATTAACGATTTTCGGATTGAATAGTGTGCCGACTACTGATCCGACAAGCAACCAATCCTTTTCTGGGAGCGTTGGCTCTGGGGGTAGCGGTTGTTGGGCTTGGATACGTTGCTGTTCCTCAAATTCTCGCCTTTTTCGTTCCATTGTTTCGCGAGACCATATTTCGCCTTGCAGTCCAGTGTGTTTGCGAAGTCTAGGCCCAATGCCATGACCTTTTCGGATAAGGTCTCTAAGTTCATTAGGGCTCAAAATTGCTGGTTTCTCTTCGTTTGACAATCACTTTAGTCTCCTTGCGATCTCCACGCGAAGCACATCAGGGCACACGTCTTCGGTTTGGATTTTCCGGTCAACAAAGGCTTGCAGTTCGGTTTTTCCGTGATCTATCAGATGGGGTTCGTTAGATTTGATCAATTTGCATAGTCTCTCGATCTCCGATTTTTCCACTTGGTTAAGTTCAGTCCGTCTAGGCTCTGACTTGATTTTTCTGATTGATTCCTGTTCCAATGTATCCATGACCTCTTGCACAGCTCCGTCCGCGTGCATTGTGGCAAGTTGCACAAGCGCACCAAAGTCGCCTTCCTTGGCAAACTCGGTTAAGACCTCAATCCTATGTTGGCGCTCTTCTTGTTTTGTTTTGCGTTGAATTAGATATTCGGGCAATTCAATCACCTAAAGAGCTTTTCTGATTTCCTCGATTTCTTCCTCGGTAAACTGAGGAAGCACGACTCGGTTTCCAAGGGCGCCACCCCGATTGAAATTTGGCTTTGCGAACATCAGCAAGCAGAGTGTTACCGCAAAATCGAAGTTTTCACCATGCCGTAGGATCGACTCCAGTCTTCTGTGGTTGGTTTTGGATATGGTAATAGTTGTGGTGGTTTCTTTTTCTTCCGTCATATCTACTATCACCTTCATAGAAATAATTATAAGAGAGAAATCCATAAGACTTAAGTAAAGTTGGTGCTTTACTTTGACCGTTCGCGTTGCTATCTATCATAAAAGGCTTTACAGCAAGATCAAAAGGATGTACAAGATTTTCAAGGTTTTGCCGGCGACGTTTACGGTCATAGAGGAAAGAACGGGCTTTTCTTCGCGCACGGTTTCCAAGCTTTTAACGGAAATGCAAGAAGAAATAAAATTAGTAAAAAAATTCCATAATATGTATGAGTTGATCCCTTACACCCCTAAAGAGGGCGAATATTGGAACCCAAATCTAACCGAAGAAGAAAAGTTTACCTTTATAGTACTACGTAGAATAAAAACAAAAATGCTATTGAAAATGCCGGGCAAAAAATCTAAACCTATAAAAACATCCTCATACGAGCTATTTGAAGAATTTTTGAAATCTGAATCAAAAACCACTCGAAAAACGTGAGGAATAAAAAAAGGGAAGATCATAAGAATGAAATTTCCAATATAGAAACCTTCACCAAAAAGTTTCGTTTATCGGTTGAGGGTTTACCGCTAAAATTTTGGATGCCAAAAATGACTAGCGCATGCTTTTCAGCATTGAATCAGCCTTGTTGTCTTTGTGGCATTTCCAGTATTTGAGAATCATTGTTCTTTCGAAATTCTCTAGCTCGATCATTAAGCCAAGCAGTAGCTCTTGCGCGTAGTCAATGTTGTCTTTTATTTCTGGAAACTGTTCGATCATGGCGTCATTTTTCAAGCAATCCGACAGCAAATCTGTGGCTTTGTCAATCACCTTGGTTATTACTTTCATTTTTGACCCCCCCTTACCCCTCTTGAAATCATAGCTTTTGCGATCTTTTCCAGCAACCAGAATTTGCGATCACTTGCGTCTATCTCAATTGGGATTTTCATTTTTTCATCTCCTTTTGATTGTTGTGTAATAATACGTCTTTCTTTTATTTAAATATTTTTAGTTTGGGCTTTAAATGATAATAATAGGTATAATAACCTTTCCTTACACTTTTTCTGGTCGAAAAATCGGCGAAATCGTAATAGGAGTAATATTCTGGCTTATTTTCGATCTCTTTATATACTTGGGCTTCGTAGTCATACATGCTGTTTCAACTACAAACTTGCGCGCGTGCAGCGCGCGAGGGAGGGAAACAGACAAAGAAAAGGAGTGAGGAAAAATGCAAACGACAAAACAAAACGAAATAGAGGCGCTGACTTGGTTTGAAGTGGTTGTCGATGATTCGACTCCAAGCGGTTTAGGTAGCGAAAATCTGCAAAAAGCTGTTTCGATAGCTCAGGCTTTGCGAAGCCGAAAATCGAGCCTTAGGGAACTATCAATAGTCGATGAAAATGGCACAGTGGTTTGGAGAGAGCAACCAGAGTTTCCTTTTGACATCAATGAAGCCTTAAAATCCGGTACCTTCACAAGCGGCACATCGCAAAGCGGAAAAACAAACCTGAACTTTTGGCTTGCCAATGAACTAATGAAAAACGGTGTGATCGTTTACGTCTTTGATCCTTCGCAAGCTTGGGTAAAGAAAAGCTCGATACCGCGTTACATAACCCTCAAAAATCCATTACCGTTAACATGCGATTTGGTTAACGATTCAACGATCTACGACATATCAAGGCTTCACGTTGATGAACAATGCGAGTTTGTGGAAAAGTTCTGTAAAACCTTGTTTGAGGCTCGCGTCGATTCAGAGCATAGGCCAAGGGTTTTCCTGATGTTTGAGGAAGCACACCTATACTTTCCAGAGGGTTGCATGAGAGCTAAGGCTTATCGTGAGGCTTTACGCGTTGTAACCGTTGGCGCAAACTTCAACATTCGATTTGGTCTAATCACACAATGGGCTTCAATGGTTGACAAAAAGATCGTGAAGTTTCCTAAACAGAAATACTTAGGCTACAGCGATGAGAAAAACGACAAAGAATATTTGCGAAGCTTCATTGGTGATCGAGTAAACGAGTTAGAAACTCTCGAAATCGGAGAGTTCCTATACGACTACGGAAAAACCACGAAGCGCATAGAAACACCACTATTCCGAAACTCGATAAAGCCTAAACAAATCGTTATGCCTGAAATGGTTTCCACAGCTCCGACAGCTCCAACAACGCTACAATCTGGCAACGTCGAAACGCGGATTGGACAACTTATAACATGGCTAACGTGGCTAGGTTTCATGGCTTGGCTTCTATTGAGGTGATTAAAATGCCACGAAAGGGTTACACTTGTTTGACCGTTAGCGAAACCTTGAAAGAACAGCTTTCAATGGTAGCCAAAAGTCAAGGCCTTTCGATTCCAAGCCTTATTGAACGACTATTAACGCGTACTGGTACAAACCAACATCTTGTACTAGTACAAAACGGCGGAAGAACGCTTCACAAAGAACCGCAATTCGAGCTTATTTCAGAAAACGCAATGGTGGGCCGGGCCGGACTTGAACCGGCGACCTTCTGCGCGTCAGGCAGACGTCCTAACCAAGCTAGACGACCGACCCGGTTAGTTTGTTGGGTGCCTCCGTTATTAAGGGTTTTTGGTTTGTTTTGGTGTTCGGAGGTTTCTAGGAGTTCTATTGCGCGTCTTAGTTTGTTTTCACAGAATTGGCTAAGATTTATGCCTAGTTCTTTCGCCTTTTCTACGACTTCTTTGTCAAGGTAGATGTTTACTCGGGTTTTGTTGGTTTCTCTCTTCATTTCACATCACCTATTACACACTTATACACACATCTACTTATAAAACTTTCTATGAAACAAACCGACCGTTATAGTGGTCAAGTTTCATGTTGATCTTGACCATTATAGGGATCATAAGTTAGAACGCCCTTCTAACTTCGATGAATCTAGTGGTTTTCCTTTCAAATATGGTATGTTACTACGCTATGGTAACATAGGGTTTTCTTTTGTCCAGTTTCCGGACGGCTAAAAGTACCACAGCATAGTACTTTTCATGTACGGTTGCCCGCGCAACCAGTGTTTAGTGTAATAACGTTATTACACAACGCTATGAACATATTTAATTATTAATTGTTTTGAGCTTTGTTTTATTAAATAGGCTAGAATTGGGCTTTATTTATTAAAATATCAGTTTTTTGACATAAAAACTTTTAAGCGCACACGCTACTAGGCTTATTTTCGAGGTGGTTGATATGACCGAGCAAGTAGAGTTTGTGGAAATGGAGATTAAGGTGAACGTTCCCAAAAAGACCCATGATTTGCTTGTGGACCTCTCCAAGCTTGTGGATGTGTCCATCGAGGATATCCTTAGAGAGGAGCTGGAAGACATGCTAGAGGGCTTCGTCCAATGCGGGTACTATGATGCTTGGATCGAGGTAGCGTTGAGGAAACGCGGGGTTGACTGTTAAGGGGAGGAATGGAAATGAGCGAGGAAGAAACTGTGAAGATAAGCGTAACCATAGAATTGCCTAAGAACGTCTATAACGTGCTTGAGCGTTTCGCCGCTTTCGTCGGTGTTCCCCTCGAAGAGATATTAAGACAAGAGCTTGAAAACGACATACCAGGATTCTATCAAAGTGAAATCTTTGAAGTATGGTTTAGAAAAGCTCTTAGAAGTCATGGTGTAGCCGAATACTTCCAAGTTCATAAAGAATTTGGAGACCCTTAACCCCTTTTTCTTTGTGAGGTGAGAGAAATGGTCAAGTACCATTGTGTTATGTGGGTTTTGCCTAGTGGGGTCCAGTTGGGTTTCCGTGTGAGTGAGAAGGCTCCTATCGTCTGCATGGTCTGTTTAGAAGACCCCGGGAAGGAACCCCTAGAATTTCCGAGCATAGATCAATTTGTTCGTCACTTACTCAAGGAACATAGATCGTGTTTAAATTTAGCTGGAAAATTCAAATAGAACAAAGACAGAGAATGATGTATGACTTTGCCTAGGCTAAGTCGGTGTCCTGGTTGTGGTGGGGACCTTCAGCGACGTCGTTATCGCTCAAAAATCCGTTTTGCGTGTTTGAACCCGCGTTGTAGCGTGATCGAGGTTAGGGTTAGTAGGCGCGGTAACAAAATTGTGAGAGCGAGCGCATAGGCTCAGTTTTAGACATTTTCATGTTAAAAATTGTTCAAAATTGAGTCGAAAATAGAAGTGAGTTTTGAAATAAATATTTTGGCGAACGATCCCATCATTAGTTTTAATGAACCTTCCATAATTATATTATCGAATTCTTTAATGAAGGAGTCTACACCACCTGGATACTTAGTTAAGAATTTTTCTATCTCTTGATCCGCGCGATTCTTTATATTTGGGTGAATGTTAAAATCTTTTGCAAGGAAAGAATACAATTTTTCAACCTTTTGTTTATCTTTGTCTTCCAATTCTCTCTCCTTAAAGTAAGGTAGAAAATAGAATGCCCCTAAGTATTGAAGGTAGTGTGATAACGTGTGTGTCCACCGCATTTTCTTATGAAAGGACGGAATGTTGCCGTATCGTTTAACTATGTATCTTGGGAAATCATCATTAAGAAATGAAAAGGTAGTGAACAATAACTTTAGCCTTTCTTCATCAAATTTGATGTCGGTCTCTCTTAGGGTTATGAAAATAGGTTTAAAGTTAGCTGTATAGATTTGAGGTTTACCTGGACCGCTTTCCTCTCTAACGAACCTTAGAAACAAATCTCCATATTCTTCCGTTGTTAGCCTAGAAAATGCTTGGTTCACGTTTTCCTTATGTGCATAAAACCCTGAGACTATGAGGGGGTCTTGAATCTCTTTCGTGTATTTTTCCCTACCCAAAAACATTAGGTAGACCACTCCATCCGAACCGTCTAAGCCCTTCAAAATTCTCTTAAACTCATTTTCGCTTTCCATCTACGTATTCACCTACCTATTCAATTGTAATTATTCATGGCTCACAATTTCAAAATAGTTATTATGGTGAACTTCTATAAGAATCTATTGGTGTTAGATTTGAGCGATGAGACGGTTTACATAGGCGCGCGGGTGGACCCTCAGCTAAGGGACCTAGTTGAAAAGGTTTCTAAGGAGAGGGGAATGAACATTTCCGATTTTATTCGTTTCTTAATCAAACGAGAATTAGCCCAACTCGGTTTCTTACCTGAGGACACTAGAAAGGCGTTTGGAATACTTGAGGAGGTTGCATTAAAAGGTTAATCGCATTGACAGGTGGGCTAAGAAAGTAGGACCACAAAACCCCTTCCTAAGCCCACCACCCCACACCGAAAGCGAGGCACATGAATATGGAAGAGAACCAACATATAAAATTTCTAACTTTTGACCGTAGAAATGCGATAACGCAACTTCCCATTATTATAAAGAACCTACGTGAGTTTGGTTACACAGAGGGAGACCAAATTCCTTATGATGATGTAGAATATGTTATTCAACTTACTCGGGGTTTGGATAATCGAACTATTCGGAAATATTTGAGGTTACTAGTTCAGTTAGGTTATTTGGTCCCTGAGGGCATACCTTTACGTTCTAAGAGGTTTATTACTGTTCGAACGAAACAGAACATTAGCACTAAGGAATATTCTTGTGATAAGGGTTTTGAGTTCTATACGTTTGGTCCTAGGGCTCCGAGGCTATATGAAGAAACGTTGAATCCTAAGTATGTGCCCCCTAACCCCCCTACCAAGATTCGTGAAGGCGTTAAGGGTCAAAAAAATATGTGTGTGCCAAATAGGGGTGGGGAGGGTCACGTTAGAGAGGTAGATGTGAGAAAGAAAGAAGAAGAAGATTGTGTGACACACACATATATCTATAACAACGTTATAAACACGAAAAAAGCTAGGCAAAGACGACAATTGACGCCTAGGGAAGAGCTGATTTTGAGGCTTTCTAAGGATCCTGGGGGTTGACTTTGGTATGCAGAGAGCGGAAACTAGGGTTTGCGGATACTTGGCTTCTAAGAAGGACAAGGGTATCATAGTGGTGATGATCGCCGGAGTTGACGGTTCTAAGCGTTATGTGATCGGGGATTTGAATGAAGCGTTAGAGGTCCTAACCGGAAAGATCGCTTTCTGTCGGTTAAAGGAGTGGAAAAGGAGAAGGGGATAAAGGCTAGTGACAACCACCACCATTAGGACCCCGAAATATGCGAATCACCTAACAAAGAGAGAGAGGGTGATCCTTGACTCTGTAGGGGTCTTAGTGGATGGAGAGACCTATGTCATTAGTGATAGAAGGAATGAGCCTCACGAACAACCAGAGGCTAGAGTCTCCATTATTGAATATAACGGCACATATCAATTGAGGCTAGGCATAAGGGGAAACAAACACTTGGAAAAGCCTAGCTATTTTTCGATTAACCCCGGGGAATGGGTTGAATGGTGTTGGATCACAATTCCGATATCTGAGCTGGAGAAGTTAAAGGAGATTTGTAAGCGCGTTATCACCGGAAAAACAAGTCTAGCTGAGGTATTGGAATGAATTGCATACGTTTACATCGAAAAAACATATTCAATATGCTTTAAGGTGGGTAACTTGGGTAGAAAGAAAGTTGATCGAGAAATGCTTTTGAACCGTTATCATAGGTTACACTCTAAAGTCCAACATATTGAAAAAGAGCTTCAAACAATACATAAAGAATGTCCTGAAAGGACATCATGTTATCTACGTTGGGGACCTTGGAGCCTTGACTATGCTAGTGGCGCTCCTCATAGGGGAGATATACGATTCATAAATGGCAAATTCGAGTATGATAATGGATTTGAAGAATGGCAACATGAACTTTCTCAATTTTATGAAAGAGAGGCAACGAAGTTAGTGCGGGAAAGAGATAAACTCTTAGCCAAAATGTATCGTTTGGCTTCTCGGTTATACTCTATGGGTGAATGTGTCTCTCTAAGCTGGATATATCAACATCTTAGAAAACCTTGGTTTAAAAGGTGATTTGAATGAGTGAGAAGAAGATTTCCCATATTGTGCGTTTAACGGTTGGTAAAGGAAAAACCAGTAGACCAAGTGAATCCGAAGAATGGGTCAGAGACTACTATGAAATGGAAGCGGTGATCGAAAACCCATCTGACTTAGAAGATATGCGCGCTAATATGCGTGGTTTGATAGAGGAATGGCTTTCAGGTAAAACAAAAACAGTTCCAACTCCCCCAGACCCCGAAACCGCATATCAAAACCTTCCCTGGACCCAAGGAGAAGGTCCTCGAGGACCCTACCAAAAGGTTACAGATAATGGCTCAGACCTTTTCCGACACTTAAAGGCTCAGCTAGAGCAAAACAAGGGAAGACTAAGCCTAACATCTCATTACTATTGGTTGGGAACAGAGGGAAACATCATATTCCGGAGAGCAAAGAAGAAATGAACAAAACACGTCACCATGAGAGCCCGCAAAACATGGTAGGTTTGCCTAGACCAAATAACTCCAAAATAGATGTTAGAAGTATACCTCTTCTATTGATAGCCATTAAGAATGAGCCTCTAAACCATGTGATTAGCTTAAAGGTTCAACCTAGCCTCGCGGAGTTCCTTGAAAATCATGGTGGACCCACTCTTATACGAAGTTTCATTATAGAAGCCTTAGAGAAACGTCTAGATGAACCTAAGAAAGCAGTTTGTCGAAAATGCGCTAACCTAAGCGTATCCAAGGGAGAATATTTCTGCGTTGTTATTTGCGGATACTTAGACGCGAAATTGCTAGATGAGGTCTTTGTCTGTGATCATTTCCAGGAGAAAGCAAAATGAGAGCTTATAGGGGTTGGTGTGTGAGAGTGAGCAAAGAAGTTATAGTTATTGATGGGAAATGTGTTGAAAATTTTAAAGATAGCGTGTGTCATGGTTGTATGTTCTTTGATATGCTCAAAAACGTGAGGGGGAGGTGAAAAAAGTTTTGGATTTAATGAGTTTATGGCTTAGCTTTACACAATGGATTCAAACCATTGTTGAAGCCGTGAAGAAAGCGTTAGGGTTGGGTTGAACGAAAGGGGAATTTGATTAATGAATAAGAAACGAAAAATTTCAATATTAGTCTTAGTCTATGTCATATGCCTTATTCTAGTTCTTCTTATCGGTCCTGAGTTTCCGAGCGTTTACACGGTCTTCGGTCTCCTAATTGACTATGCTTGGATTATTGCCTTCTTTGTGGGTATAGTCATGTTCTTTCGGTGGCATGGGGGAAGGAAAGAAAAATGAGGGGAAAACTATGAATCTTCTTAAGGCAACGATTACCTTGGTGGGTTCGATCTTTTCTTACGTGGTGACATACCTATATTGGTTAAAAGATACGAACCCCCTACTTCTTGCTTTAATAATAGGGGGTGTTGGAGCCATTCTCAATTCTTTGTGGGAAGAATCTGAGGAAGAATGGGGTAAACGCAAAAGTTGGAGAAAATATAGAGGCTGATATGAAGTGCGAACCCTTAAAGTTAAAAAGGTCTTGTTTCCCGAAACGATCATTAGCGTTGAAATGGAGTTGGCTTCTTTTAGGAAGATGGTTAATAGAAGTAGCGGTTACCTTGTGTTGGAATCCCCCGAGGCTTACTTTTGCTTGCCTGAAGACCAACGAGATGTTGTTTTCTTTTCCCTAAAAAATAAGGAGACAAATAGGAGGTGAAAGCATGGGTAGAAGTGAGGATATCATAAGAAGTTTATTCTTTGTGGTGTTGTTTGCTATGGTGACGACATACTGGGCAACGGATAGTGATTTGACCAGCAACATCGTGAAAACCGCAGGCATATTCTTCGTCAGCGCGATCCTAACTTGGGTTCTAGTGCATTTCATTAGAAGACGAGGAGAACCGCAGGGGTGATTTGAATGTTTGGAAGAGAAACAGATTATCACGCTTTCGCTTTAGGTTTCATAATCAACCTTCTTTTAGGTAGGGTTGTGTTTGGTCTTACTCTACCTTTGGTATTTAAAATATGTTGCTTTGGCTATGGTCTTCTTATCAGTTTCTTAGTTTCCTTGTTTGTGTGTTTATCCGAGGAAGTGGAAGAAAACTGTTGGAGATCGAGGCTGTTTAAACATGGATTCGGTTGATTATTTGATGGTTTTCGCCTTGTCTTTCGGAAGTGGTCTAGGAGCCACTCTAGGGGGAGAAGTCGCGCGATTCCTCATCGGCACTTTACGCGAGCGAGTGAAGGAAAAGGGGAAACAACACGGAAAAGGAGAGTCTTTACATTGAAAGGTTACTGGGCTAGTCACGAATACAAAAGGCTTAGCGTTGATAAACTTGTGGAAGAGTTCTGTGGTTGGATCCTACTCTTAGAGATTATCGAGACCGTGAAGGGGAAAGGTTCGAGAGTAGACCGAAACCGGGGTTTCCTAGCAACCTTATTTGAAACCGGGGGAAGAGTTAGCGAGGTCCTAGCCTTACGAAAGAGTAACTTTGAACTCCGCAAAGACGAGAACCTGATACTTGTTCGTGATATGCCTTTGTTTAAACGATACAGAAAGGTTCAAGAGTATGTGGATGAGAAAGGTAAAAAACGTTGGGTCACAGAACCGGAAGAGGCAACTAGACGATCTTTCCCCATAGTTCTCGATGAGCCTCTAGTTCCGTATATGCTGAAATGGATAGACCAATGTGAGGACCTACTTTTTCCCTCTCCCTACAAAGAAGGTGAACCCCTATCAAGAATTTGGGGATATCGTTTCATCAGACGTTTAAACGACAAGTTAGACGAAAGAATAAAGAGAAAGCTAGGATTTGTAAATCGGAAAGGGGAAGAGGTTGCACACCTATTCCTTCATTGGTTGCGGTCAATGAGAGCTAGTGAACTAGTTTACGATTATGGTTTTGAAATTATTGACCTACTAGATTTCTTTACTTGGGAGAAACATGACACCGCTTTAAACTATGCTCGCAAGGGTTGGAAAGGATTAGCTAACAAGATGAGGGGAAAAGTCAAATACGCTTAGAGGTGGGAGCTTGAGACCGCGATTAAATGAATCGAGTTTATTGATTCTCATTTGCGCGTTGGACAGTTACATAAATGAGCTTACCGTAAAGATCGGGGAGCTAGAAAAAAATATGCCTAACGATGAGAGTGAAACCTTCCTAGCTTGGAACAAAGAACGGTGGACCCTTCTGATGGGATGCAGAAAAGCTCGGAAACTAAGGCTTCAGTTTATGAGATATCTTGTCGGGGATACGAAAGGGAAAGTTCCACAAGTTTGGAGAGTTAAAGGTCTAGACCCTAGAGAAAAAAGCCTTGATGACAGATTCAGAAGGCTAATTGAAGAATCAGTAAGCTAATGGAACCATTTATGCGTATAACCTTTTTATATATACTAACTAGTGGAAAGAAAAGTCGGAAAACTCTGAGAGAAAGAACCCCAAATCGAGCTTCTTTTGTTCGGTGTTAACCTTATGGGCATAAGGTTAACTCGGAGCAAAAGAAACCCAAAATGAGCTTCTTTCTAACTACATATATTAATATATATGACCGCTTAACCGCTTTTATTCAATTAGGGGTGTGGATGAAATGTGTTTTCTTATTCTTTTCCGAAAAGATGGTTATGTTGTGTTATTGTGTCTTTAACCTTAGCCTTGATTAAGACGTTTTCGCAACCCAAACAATACCATAGCTCGTAGGGTTGACTATGATGTTTGAGCAATAGTTTGGGTGCTTTAAAGTGTGACCGACAACCAAGACATCTAGACGCTTTCACTCCCCCTGGGTTATCGTCTCCGACAGCATAACGACCCAGGATCAACGTGACATGGGGAGCCCTTCTCCCCTCATAAAAATAACCTGGAAATCTTACCTTGACTTGTCTAACCTTTCCCTCGTCTTCTAGTTTTCTCGGTCTCCCTCGCATAACTTTCGACCTCACGATTTCATAGGGTCAATAAAAAGAGGGGGATTAGATCGCCTTCAATTTTGAGGTTGCTTCCCTTAATAGCACGTGACAAGCATAAGGGAATTTTGGAAAGAGTTGAAGTGTTGCTTGTAGTAATTCTCTAATGTGGTCTTCATCACTTACAACAAGGTTAGGCTCCGTCTTCGTTGTGGGTTCAAATCTCTGTTGAATTAAGCCTAATCGCTGAATCTTCCTTTCAACACTAGCTGTGGTCCTATCTAACGTTTTCGCGATTTCTTCTATGGGTAGGTTTTGAGAAAGCAAGTCTTTGAGCCTCTGCACATCTTCGAGGGTCCAACGTTTCCACTCAGCCTTAGATGAACTCGCTTTCTCAATGCTCTTAGGCTCTGCTTTATGTGGGCGCACGAAAAACGTTGATTCCCCATTATAAGACCCCGCGTAAACCTTGTAGCCTTGAACCTCTAAGTCGGATTCCCATTCACGTTGAAATAACCTAGAAGGAATCACTAGGACCTCACCGTAAGGGTTAACGATCTCAGAGGGAAAACGCTCTTTCAAAATCTCAATTGAAATAGTTTCACTCATTTCCTTTTCACCCTAGGACTTTAAGGTTAGCCTTCTCGTATATTGCCTTGAGTTTCTCCGGTGAATAGTCGGTGTAATGCCTAGCTAGGATACTCTTAGGGACCCTACCACAGAAAGCGTCTATGTATCTTTCCGCGACTCCTAGCCTACCCATTTCCTCACAGAACCAATCACGTAGTTGTTGCGGTGTGATATCTAACCTGGTCTTTTCTCTAGCTGATCTCCATAGTTTACGGTCTTCTCTTGTGGACATGGGAAATAGCTTAGGGTTCTTATCCTTCCTAGTTTGTAGGTATTCACGTAGGACCTTCTCAGCCTCTTCATTATAGAAGGATACCCAACTCTGCTTAGTGGTTCCTTTATGGTTGTTAGGTGTTATCATTCTACTCTTAGAATCCACATCATCAAAGAATAGCGTTAAGACCTCATTACGTCTTAACCCACTAGTTGCATAGAGTAGAAACAACGCTTTACCCTTAATGGTCTCTATCGCATAGTAGAACCTCACAAGGTCCTCTATCTTGGGAATAGTCTTAGGCTTAAACGGTTCACTAGGAAACCTAAAGGATTCAACAATTTCCGGTCTTTGCAGAAAATCTCTAAAGAACGTCTTAAGACTACCCAACACATTCTTGTAAACCCAAAGCCTATCAATGGTCCTCAAATATTCCCTAACATCTCGCCTAGTTACGTCTTCTAAAGGCTTATTCAACTCCGAAAGGAACTTACGAACATACCAAACCTTCTCATACGCGGTCCTCTTACCCCTACGCAAATCCACCACAACAAAATCATTGAAATCCTCTAAAAGCCCGTCACGATCCAAGGGAAGATCATAAGAAACCGTAGGTGTCTTAAAAGCGTCAGGCAGACGTCCTAACCAAGCTAGACGACCGGCCCTTCAAGTATTAAGTTTAGTTCGGTACGCATTTTAGAATTTCGGTTAGGCAAAATCCTTAATAGTTTTTCCCACCACGTAGGTTGTTGGGCTCAGGAGGGCGGGTAGATCAGCTTGGAATGATCGCAGCGTTGGCATCGCTGAGGCCGCGGGTTCAAATCCCGCCCCGTCCACAAAATTCAGCAGTTTTCAAGCATCTTCTAAGCAGTTTCTTTGCCCAAAATAGGCGAAAAATGTGCCTTTCTGAGCGATCTTCTCAATGACATGTTGTCTCATTTTACTTCGGCATTCAAGCAACGCGTCAAATTGAATGCGCGTGGGTCATATGCTGACGTAGTTTGCTCTAGACATCACAAGTGTAGCGTGGTTCGAATCCCACCCTCGGCGCATATAATCTTTGCAGCGAAAATATATTAATCGTGGTGAGAATTATAGAAGGTAATGGAAAACGTAACTTAGTGCCCCCAAACGCTGGTCTTGTTTTATAGGCCATAGTTTTTTGAGGACAAACTTGTTTTCCATTTCGGCCGGTTAATGGCGGAATAATGATTTGGGAGGTGTAGAAGTTAAATGGGTAATGAATTAACGGGTGAAGGAGTCGTTGAGATGGCGGAGCTGATCATGGCGGTCGAGGACTACGAGAGGGAAGAAGAGCAAAGATGGGAAAAGGGCATAGATATCATCGCTTCGCCCTTCAAGTCGGATGACAAGATACTGATGCGTGTCATAACTAAACCAAGTTCAAAATCGGGCGTAATTGGCACAACTGCGGTCAGAGAGATGGGTGAGGAACTGGAGCGTAAGGACTACGACAAGGGTTTTCTTATCGGAAAGAGGTTCACGAAAGACGCGAGGGATGTAATGATTCAAGAAGGGATCGAGATGGCCTCGAAGAAGATCATGCCCCCTTTCGAACCGCAGAGACTCTACGTCACGATACACAATCACATAAACCGTCTATGCAGAGCCAAGTGTGGTCACGCCCCCAAGGAAGAGTCTGATTGTAAGGGTTATTCGGATGGTCACTACTCCTGCAAGATTAGGCTGATCAGCGACAACGCCCAATTTCACCTTGAACGCGGTTGGGTAAACCTTCTACAAAACGACCTCAAGCAGTTTTTGACAATCGACAAATCCGCGAGCAACTAACGCAATGTGTGTTAGGAAAAAATGAGAAAAAAAGAACCAGTTTAAAATCTTCTTTAGTTGAAAAGTGCCCTGAATGTGGGGCTTCGCTGCTTATGCGTGACCTGGAGAGAGCGGAGGTAGTGTGCACGAACTGCGGATTTGTCATCACCACAAGACTTGCGGATCGAGGGCCGGAGTGGCGGGCCTTCACCCCCGAACAACGCCAAAAAAAAGTACGGGTTGGCGCTCCCTACACGTTCACAATCCACGACAAGGGGCTCTCCACCAAGATCGACTGGCGTGACATACGTGGTTTTTCCTCTCAAAGGAAGGCGCAACTAAATCGCCTTCGCACATGGCAGATGAGGATCCGTATCTCCAGCTCCATGGATAGAAACCTCGCCTCCGCCTTGGCCGACATGTCTAGGATGGCTGACGCCCTTAACCTGCCGAAGAACATCCTAGAGACCGCGGCTGTCATATATCGGAAGGTCGTCAAGAAAAGACTAATTCGTGGCAGGTCTGCTCAGGGAATGGTCGTCGCCTCCATATACCTGGCATGTCGGCAGTGTGGACTCATAAGAACCCTCGAAGAGATGGCTCAAGCCTCGGGCATTAGTAAGAAGGAGGTGGGACGCAAATACCGATTCTTAGTCAAAAAACTAAATTACTTTGTTCCACCTGTGAAGCTGGATCAGTCCGTAACAAGGTTGTGCAACGAACTCGACCTACATGGAAAGGTGGAGGAGGTTGCCCACAAGATCCTCAAAGCGGCTAAGAAGCTCAGACTAACCTCAGGTAGAGGACATAAAGGCACCGCGGCCGCAGCCAGCTACATGGCTTCTAAAGTCGTTGGGGAACACCGAACTCAGAGGGAGGTCGCTGAATCCGCGGATATAACAGAGGTCACCATAAGAAACAGGTATAAGGAGATGATGGAAAGACTCCTGATCGTTGTCAGCCTGTAAGCAAGAGTAAACACAAAGGGGAATAGCGCCCGCCTAAGAACAGAACATGAGGTATTGCAAACGTATTTATGATGAGATGAAAATGCTCTTTGATCACATGGTCAAACACAGCATACTCAACCTTCCTTCTAGTTTCAAGTCGCCTACTTTCTGCCTTTGATCCCTTGAGCATGCTGCCCAATAGCAATTCTTATATCGAACATTTGTTCTATATGTAGAACGATTGTTCGATGAAAGATCCGTTCCTTTACCCGGGCATGCGTATCCTCCTCTTGTTTTTCCACGAACCATACAGAGAGTTTCATTTAAGGGAGATAGCCAAACTCGCAAAAGTGAGCTCCAGCACCGCAAAGAGGTTCTTGGACTTCTACACTGAAAAGGGGTTCCTTCAAAAGCAGAGAAAAGCTAACCTCGCTCTCTTCAAAGCCAACATAGAAAACCCCACTTTCAAACACATGAAACTTGGCCATTTTCTGATGAAGTTGCAGCCATTGGCGGATTACTTGAGAGAGGCTTATCCAGATTCTTCCATCGTATTGTATGGAAGTTGCGCACGAGGAGAAGACGACCCACAAAGCGACATAGACCTTCTCATAATATCAAGAAAAAAAGAAAAAGCACAATTCAGCAAATTTGAAAAACAATTGGAAAGAAAGATCACTTTGCTAATGTATGAGCCGCATGAATGGGAAGAAAAAGCAAAGAAAGACAAAGCGTTTTACGAAAGAATACTGATCAACGGCATTCCCCTTCAAGGTAGCCTTCCGGTAGTGAAACTTTGAAACTTCAAGAATGCTTCGATAAACGACTCTTAAGAAGAGAAAGGCGAGACTTAGAAAAGAGCAAAAGATCAATAGAAGTTGCCGAAGCGAAACTAGACGGAGCAGAAAAAGCCCTCAGCCACAAACTCTTCGACGCAACCATAATCCTCGCGTACACGGCAATGTTTCACGCGGCCAGAGCCATCTTGTTCAGAGATGGAATCGTGGAAAAAAGCCACGTCTGCTTGATCGAGTATCTAAGAGAAACGTATGTAAACACAGGAAAGCTGAGCGAAGCCGCAATTAACACCCTTGACACGCTCAGAATCGACAGACACGAAACACTTTATGGACTGGAAACGAAGAGTAACGAAAAAGAAGCAGAGTATTCTCTAGAAAAGGCAAAAGAATTCCTAACAACGGTCAAAAAATTAATGAAAACAAAATAACTTACACAAAACACCGAATTTCAGATCAGTTTGGAATGATCGCAGCGTTGGCATCGCTGAGGCCGCGGGTTCAAATCCCGCCCCGTCCACCGAATATCTTGTCGAAAAAGCTATTTTGTAATTGTTAATTCTTACGATCAGAGTTTCTTAGCAGATCTTCATTTTGTTGCTATGCTTAAGACCGCCAGGTTCACGTGAGAAATTCATCTTCTGCCTGCTCGACCGTCGCCGGCTGCTCTTCTGTTAGAACCACTTCGGGCTCCTTTGGCTGCTTTTCCACCCTGCTCCTCCCTTTCTCCCTCAGGTCCACCGAGAGCATCATGAGGTACGGAATCGAGAGGTAGAAGCCAGCCAACCACGGATTTTCAAGTCAGACAGCCAGTTTAAGCACCTGATCCACAAACTCCCTTCCAACCACAAGGGAGAAGATGTCCGGAAACCAAACAGCCGTTAAAGTCAAGGTCAAACAAACGACAAACTGCATCAACACGCTTCTTCCCTTTCCTAAGATGACTGAGGGGGTCATGGAAGCCAACACAAAAATCCAAGCAAAGGCGTGCACAAACACAATAACATCTATACGAGGGCTCAGCCACCCCCAATCGAAGGCCAGAGCATGTCAATCTTTTGAACGACAGAGTTGACAGCCGTTTCCGTGAATAACTGATAGCTAATCATCAGGGTCCACGCAGTAGAAATGTAAAGAGGCGTTACTATCGTAGCCCTTCCCACATCAATCACCACATTCACTTAGGAATCTTATTATGTCGTAATATTTAATAATTCTTTTCCCTCCATACTAATTCCGGATATTTTAAGGCTCTCATCTAGCCCCACCAATAAGGGGTCTTCATGAAATAGGGCAAAATTATGGTTTTGCTCGTGCCTTGGAAAACTGCTTAAGGTTTTCCCATCAAAGTGAAGGTTGCTATGGCAGCTATCAAGACGCCAACAATTATAAGAACCAAGAACATAGCTTGCGGCATCCCCATGATAAGGTGTTCAATGTCATAGTTTAAGGTGACCATTTTGCTCTCAGATGAATGCGAGTTGTCAAAGTGTAGGACGTAGGTGCCAGTTATCTCTGCCAAGAAAGAAAAACTTTTTTGACCGACCCTCTCATGGTGTAAAATGATGTCTCCGTAGGGGTCTGTAACGTAGAAGGTTAACTCGTCAGCTGATTCTCCAACAACCGAGAAGCCTATCGAAACCCTGTCGTTTTCATGAAGGCTCAGTGACTTGGTAACTTCGCTTCCTGGAGGAACCGTAAAGTTCTCAATCTTTGCATACGCGCTGCCAACACCTAAACCAATCACGACTGCAAAAAGAATCAGAAGAAGAACGCTATTCCTCGGCCGTGTCACAGCTTCTTTTCCCATGCTAAACCTTGTTGTATTTCCTCTTGAAAAGATTGTGAACCCTAAATTCACGCCGAAAATCTATAATTTCACGCGCGCGATTCCCTTCTCTCCACCGCTATGGTGCACTTGGTGGCCAAGGCGGCGATGGCTCCTAACGCTGCCAACCAGGGGGCAAGAATCACTCCCACAACCCCTATCGTGGCCGGTATCTCCAGAAGGGTTTTGCCCTCCTCGTCCCTCACAATGATTCTGGTCACGTTTCCCTCGTGGATCAGCTCCTTAACCCTCTTGACCAAGTCATCAGATGACACCGAGAACTCCTCCTTCACAACTTTGCCCACGGGAGCTGCGCAAGAGGGACAGAACCTCGCGGCCTCAGGCAACTCGGCCCCACACTTCTCACAATTCGGCAATCTCTCACCCCAACATCAGTTAAGATTCTTTATTAAAACTATTTAAGTTTGCTCAGAATACACATATTCCCTTCAGCTCTTCAGCCTATAATCCTTGCAACATCCTCCAGAGCGGTCAGGAACGCGTGGGGAATCCTTTCTTTTGAAATCTAAATTGATAGTTCATAAATCTTTTAGGAAAACGCCGAGCTAAAAGGGCTCTGTTTAATGAACGTGGTAATGGCATGACTAAAGAACATAAAGAGTCTCTTCAGATATGGCTGAGTTGGCTTTTGGGCACCGCAGCCGGCTCTCTGGTCAGCGCCATGTTTTTTGATGCCGTAGCTCTGGAAGCCTTTCTCCTATGCGCTTTGATCGGTCGTTTTCTCCTCAGACGTCTAATCGAGAAGCGGGAGACTCAGCCAGTTCTGGTCTGATTTGACGAGATTCCGTTGGTTCACGTGTTTAGGGTGTCTTTGGGCAAGAGGCCCCTCTTAGCTTATTGTGAAGGTAGGTTTTGCAAAAACTTTTTCTGCGCGCTTGGGTCAGGGGCTTTCCTCTTGTTTCAGGCTATTCTTTCTGAAGCTTAGGTTTAAGCTTAACTGTTAATCTTTTAATGGGGACCGTTGAAAGAATGATTAGTAATAGGCTAGCTATAGAACAAATATAGTTGATTAAGATTTGTGTGTTCTTTATGCTCTCCCAGATCAGTTTGTTCCAAACAAAGACTTCGTGGATAAAAGCCCAGTAGAAATACCAAATAAATGCGACAACTGCCCCCATTCGAAGCAAGTGTAAGGATATGGATGCTTGTCGCGAGCTTTTTACGTTATTCTTTGCAATTTTTTTCTTTGGTTCAGCTATCTCCTCGGCTGTGAACTCGTATCGTACGTCGGCATCCAGCACGTAGAAGATGTGGCACCTCACCTTCAACTCTTCTTTTTCTAGGACGGCTTCTTCATGGATGATGGGTTTGATGGTTTCCTCAGATGTCTTGACGAGGTCCTCGATGGACTTTACCTTTATCGTCACCTTTTCAATTCGTTTGTTTGGTGGTTCAGAGGACTCCACGATCTTTTCACCGTACTTCCTCTTGACCCTTTCGATGAGGGGTTGGGGAGGACTCCTCATCCTCCACCAGGCCGCGTATCCCAGGCAGGTTGAGAGGCATGCGATTGCGACGCATGAGGCGTACTGCATGTTCCTTACCGTGGACCTCAGGCCGTAGAGGGACCAGACGGCCTCCCTGGTTTCGTAGTGTCCCAGCGATCCTTCTCTAGTGTTGTTTAGGCCGTCGAAGTCGAGGCGCCCCCTGCCCTCTGTGCCACCCGTTAGGGTGACGGTCATGGTGGGCTCGCACTTTTCGCTGATGGGGCCTTGGTCGGTTGAGGCCTCCACTTGGATGCGGGGAGCTATCTTGTAGGTGTATTTCGGGGCGTACGTTCCCGTCTCCTCCTCGATTCTCTGGATGAGCTGATTGAACTCCGCGATGTCCAACGTGTATGTCTCCGTGAGCTCTGTTTCGCTGCTGGTTTCCTCCGGGGTCAGGGTGAAAGCCTTTCTCCATCCCCCCTCAGCCTCTAGGGAGCCCTCCACGCTATAGCGCATTAGGAAAGTGCTCATGGGTCGGTCGCAGGTGAAGCGGTACCGGAAGGAGACTCTCACCTGGTTCACGAGGCTGAGGTAGGCGATCTCGTCGGGTTGCAGAACCGTGCGGTTCTCGTAGAGGATGCTTGGCTTGAGGGTGACCACGGTGGTGAAGTCTGCCTCCTGCTGGTATCTGCAGGTTGCGACGTAGTGATCCTCGCTGGAAGGCATCCTCCAAAAGTAGTATGCACCGTACACGGAGGCCGCCAACAGCACGCAGAGGAGGGCTAGAGCGATCTTCCCCTTATCCAGCCTCAACATCATGATGCCACCTTGATCGTGTCGCTGCCCTCGAAGCGTGTCCCGTCCAGAAACATGCCCGTCACAGTCAATGTAGCTGTATCTCCATCTTTGTATCCTTTGGAGATTAGATAGTCTATCACGGAAGCCCGGTCGAACTTGACCATGAGGCGGCCGTCCTCTTGAACTTCGCCCCACTCCGCTGGAATCTGACCTTCTAGCAGAACCGTGCTCACGACGATCTTGTTCGCGTCATACTCTGTTTGCTCTATGTAGACGTAGACGGTGGTCCACTCTCCCTCGCTTTTGAGGTTCAGGGTGTCTGGTTTAATGTCCACCGTGGCGGTTATGATCCATCGACCGGCTGAGAAGAGGCCCCACACGGTTTCCGTATCAGAGAAGTAGCTCCTGCTTCCAACCCAGATGAATGGGGTCATGATTCGGGTGGTGCTCGCCACGAGGATCAAGGCCAAGAGTAGGGTGCTTGTTTCCAGCACCGAGGATTTGCGGTTTTTTCTCCTCCACCTTATGAGTTCCTTCCGGTTCCTCCTCTTGGTGGCGTCGTAGATGCGGTGCATCTGCTTCCCAATGATGAGGGCGGTGGGTGCGAGCACTAGGGAAAGGAAGCCGTAGGGGGTGTAGAGGTGCCTGAAGGGGACGACGAGGACGACCCTGCCAATGAGTTGCGAGGCGTCGAAATAGGCTGGGTCGGGATCTTCGTTGGCGTCCCCCTTCGTTATAAACAGGATGACGCCGTTCTCTGTCTTCTTCTCGAAGACTCGGTGGGTGAAAACTCCTGTTTCAGACTTGAAGGTTACGATGTCCCCGACGTTGATGCTGGCGGGATCCATCGCCTTCACGATCACCAGGTCGCCGGGGCAGAGGGCGGGACGCATGCTCCCACTCAGAACCATATATGAGTTGTCGGCGCCCAGCAAGGGCAGATACAAATAGATAACGGAAGGGATAATCAACACTAAACAAATCATGGTTAACGTAACGTTCTTAACCAAACTGTACAGACGCATTTTCTCAATCCTAATTTGTTGTTTGAGTCAAAAAATGGGGAAATTTGGGCTACTGGTTAAGCGTGAAGATCACTAGCGCGCTCGCCTCAAGTTACGATCACGGATAGTAACCTTCTATCTGTGTTTTATCCACATGGGTTCCCATGATTACCCAGTCGAACTGAATCCAAGCGTTTTGGTATTCGTTTTGCGGATGCCCGGTCTCCATGAACTTCAATTCAAGAACCATTTTGTAATAGTACCACGGAGGTAGGTCACCGCCACCCCAGTTTGCTGACAAAGTCACCACGTCCCAGTAATCGTTTTGACCATGAGTGCCTGGTGGAAAGCCAGTGAAGAACTCATTTAGGCTTAGATGCCCATCATATGCACCGCCATCGCAGACGCTTGCAGGTAGCCAACCTTCATATGTTGCGCCAGGGCAAGTTTCAGGTCCATATGCTAAACTTCCATCAGGATTATATTTGTATTCTTTGATGTTTTCTATCTCGATCACGTAGCCGAGGTATCCGCCTCCGCCCCACGCTACGCTCTCGTCGCGCATGACCAAGTATTTGATGGTAATCGTCCCGACGTTCCTAAGCACGAACTCGATCGTTGCTGTGCTTCCAGGAAACATGTTAGTTACTGTAACGGGAACGCTTGTAAGTGTCATATCCAAGATACCAGTCTCGAATCTGTTGCCGCTGCTCCTTTCTGTGTCGCTGAAGTAGGCCATGGTTCCCGCCCCGACCAGCATGCTCGCCAACACGATAAGCATCATGCTACCCAACAAAGCTCCTCTATTCCTCACTTCATCAACCTCCTTTCCAACGCTTTAGGGGACCTATCGGGCTTAGGCGCATCCAATCGGCGTCCAGCCGTTTCACGGGGGCTCATCCCCAATTTAGTCCCCCGGACCCAGCACCTTTACTAGCGTGCCCTGAGCCACGGCACGCTGGCCTCATCGCAATAGCGCGCAGCCGGCTACGCATTCACCAAAACCAAGTTTTGCGGATGTGCTTGTTTTAAGGCTTGAGAACCATGAGACCAGCCCTTACGACCAGCCTTTAGGACCAGAACTAAAGACCAGCCCTTAAGTTCTCCAACCTTAAATAGACGACGACTCTAAATACTACGAGCCGTTGCAACATCAACACCCATCAAACACTGAAAAGGGAGGAACCAACCATTCCAGAAGAAATCGAGGAAAAACCCGCCATGGGAACCATCATCGTACCCCCAAAAGGAACCATAACCATACAAGACATCGTCATCCGAAACCTCACCGACATCGACCTCGAATTCTGGATGAGGCTCAACGAAAAACTCAAGGAACTAGCCGTAAGCAAAATCAGATAGTTGAGATCACGACGAGATGATCTCCTCTGCATTGCTTATGATCTTGAGGAAGCGCCTCCCCTTATCCGTTGTTCGGTACACAACCCTACCATCCGAACCGTTCTCCCTAACCATCAAGCCCTTATCCAACAACTCCGAAAAATACCTATGAAACCTAAGAAAGTTCAAGTTCGCCCTATACATGATCCTCGTCTTATTCGCCCCATACAAAGCCTCAGTTAAAATATCGGCTACAACCTCCAAACGGCTCCGCCGACTACTCACCCCCCCTCTCCTCCCCCATTAACACCATCTAATTTAAAGCGCGAGAATGCGAAAATGCATACTTGACATGTATTTTGTACACCCTTTGTATATAAAATTAACGCAAAAAATAATCACCACAAAGATGTTTTCGCGTTAAACGTATATACATACAATGCAAGTGAATCGCATTAAACTTATATACTAGAATGCGAATGCGGTAAGAAAGGGGCAATGCAAATGACTGTTCGAACATCTATCACGATAAGCGAAGACTCCAAGAAAAAAGCAGAGGAAATCAAAAACGCACTACCCTTCCTAAAATCCTTCGGCGCCGTAGTAGAGTACTGCATCACCCAAGTGCACGAAGAAATAGCCAACCCAAGCGGGAAAACCAAAAAACAATAAACGAACGTGACAACACATCAAGACTAATTTTCAATACACGTATGAGCCTCAAATAGGGCAAGAGTTTTCCGCAGAATGAGGTTAAGTTTCGGGTGGCTAAGATTTTGAGATTTGTTCAGCAACATTTTTTCCTAACCTTCGGCATTCCTCCAAACCCTTTTCATCAGGCGTGTACTTGATCAGCAATGGTGGCTTTAGGACCTTCATTTCAAATTTGTTTTCCATTACTTCAAGGGTGAAACGTGGGGCTTCTCCGCTCCATCCGTACGAGCCAAAAGTTGCTCCAATCTTGCCTTTTAAGTTAATTCCTTTAACCGCAATATCCTCTAACAGCTTTTTCATGTCGCTTGTCATGTCATGATGGTATGTTGGCATTCCCATGATTACGGCATCTGCCTTCGATAATTCTTCTGGAGTCGCGTGAATCCTTAAATCCACTTCTACCCCACGAACACTTTTTGCTCCTTCTGCCATAGCCTTCGCCATTTTCTCTGTATTCCCGGTTCTGCTATAGTACAGAATTAAAACTTTGGGCACCTGAATCACCCGAATCACAGTTAATTCTAATTCCGCTATCATATATTTACGCCATGTTCTATATGAATAATAAGGGCTGTGAAAATGAGTTGGCGGAACGCTGTTGAAATTTCTAAAGGTGTTTATTGGGTTGGTGTCAGGGGCTGGAACCGTAGGCTCTTTGACGCCGTATATGTAGACCAGCAAATTGTGGCAGCCAGTATAAGAAAATCACCTATCCAACCACTATCCGTTATAATCAACGTCCCTCCAGCACCCTATACGACCAAGAAGACGCCGATAAATGAGAGTATTACACTATGCCAAACCTTTCGTCTCACCCTTTCTACACCTAAAACCGAGCTTAAAAGGGCCACAAAGATGGGCGTAGTACCATAGATTAAAGAGGATTCACCTGCAGCAGTGAGGGCGATGCCGCTAATAAAGCATAGCTGATAGAGGGTGTGTCCAATAAATCCTAGTAGAACTAGACGGCCTACGTCTTCTCTACGAAAACTAAGGTCTCGCTCCAAAATCCATAGCAAGATCAATAAGAATAACGATGCTAAAACAAAGCGAAGGGAATTAAAACTTAAAGGAGATAAATCTGTTAACGCAATTTTGACCACGGAAAAATTTATTCCCCAAACCAAACTCATCCCAATCAGCATTATGTCATAAACGGAGAATCTATTCTTTGAAGGGACATGCGAATCAGTAGAGGTCATGTGAGTTCTTGGTTCCTGAGGTGGTGTGCTTCTTCAGTTTTAAGTTCATATATGAAATAAAAAGGATACTCAAGAAATCACCTTCCTCTAAATATTTTGTAATCAACTTCTTTAGTTCAGCAAGCTTCCATTCAGTCGTTTGAATGCGATTTTAGCGCGCGCTTTGTCTAATCACGTAACCTAAATAAGCGATGAAATCAACAAAGACAAAATGGTGAAAACATGGTGAACAAGGTAGTTATAATCATTGACATGTTGAACGACTTCGTTACTGGCGATCTAAAAACCGAAAGCGCAGCAAGAATAGTTCCAAACCTCGAGAAACTAGTTGAAGCAGCTAGGAAGCATGGCGTGCCAGTGATATATTCCAACGATGCCCACTATAAGCATGATTTTGAAGTTGTTCGCAGGTGGGGTGCCCACGCTATTAAGGGAACCCTAGGCGCCCAAGTTATTCCAGAACTCGCGCCCAAAGAAGAAGACTTTGTCGTTGAAAAGAGAGTCTACAGCGGCTTTTACGAAACTGGCCTTGAACCACTTCTCCGAAGTCTTTACGGAGGCAAGGGCGTGGACACGGTTATTTTAGGCGGGTTGCACACCCACATATGTGTCAGACACACTTCTGCTGACGCTTTTTTCAGAGGTTACAAAATAATAATAGTCAGCGACGGCGTGGAAGCCTTCAGCCAAAAAGACCACGAAGAAGGTTTGAAATACATTAAGGACTTCTACAATGCGGAAATGAAGACCGTAGACGAAATAGTAAAGGAATTCAAGAAAAAGTGATTTTCACGCTCTTGATGCTCAGTTAACCCTCCTTTTTTCTGTTTGCTGCCCCTACCAATTTTTATATGTGCACACTTTTTGCGACATAGTTGATGTGTGCGCATCATTTTAATATTTGCAATCACTACTTTAAACTCAAAAATGGTGATAAAAATGAATGAGATAACCGGGAACAAGAAAAGAATGCTGAAAAAAGTAATTATGCAGTTACATGCTGGGTTTTCGCCACAAGAAGTCAAAGAAAGATTTAGGCATGTTTTAGAGGGTATAAGCCCGCTAGAAATTGCTAAAATTGAGGAGGAACTCATAAAGGAAGGAATGCCCAGAGAGGAGATTCAAAGGTTATGCGACCTTCACCTAGCTGTTTTCAGAGAGCAGCTGGAAAAACAAAAGTTGGAGATCGCTCCTGAAAATCCGATCAGCATCCTTATGGAAGAGCACAAAATTCTGCTACAACTCCTAGAAAAACTAGGCACCATTGTGAATAGTGTTCAACAAGCAGAAGATGTAAGTTACGTCGGTGGGGACATAACGCAACTGAAGCACATAGCAGAAGACTTCTTAGACGCGGAAAAACACTACTTACGAGAAGAAAACGTACTTTTCCCTCTTTTAGAGAAGCATGGAATAAGAGAACCTCCTGCAATAATGTGGATGGAACACAACCAGCTAAGAGACAAAAAGAAACAGCTCCACAACATAATTGAAAAATACAATACCCTAAGCTTTCAAGACTTCAAAAAGCAACTTAGTGAAACCGCTAAATCCTTAAACAGCATTCTCTCAAGCCATATTTTCAAGGAAAATAACATACTTTTCCCCACAGCCCAGCGAGTGGTCACAGAGCAAGAATGGAGAGATGCCAAACGAGAATTCGATGAAATTGGATACTGCCGCTTCACGCCCAAACATCTAATAGCAATACCAGAAGCCAAAGGGGTTGAAAAGCAAAAACCTGAAGCTGCACTTGCGCCAGAAGGACTATTGCAGTTTGAAACGGGAACGCTCTCAAAGGATGAAGCTGAAGCTATCCTCAATACCCTTCCCGTGGATGTCACTTTTGTGGATAAAGAAGACACCGTCAGATACTTCAGCGCATCTAAGGAAAGAATTTTCGTGCGGACAAAGGCTATCATCGGCAGAAAAGTCCAACAATGCCACCCACAAAAAAGCGTCCACGTAGTCAACAAGATTTTGGACAGTTTCAAAAGCGGCAAAAAGAACGTGGCAGAGTTTTGGATTCAAAAGGGTGACAGACTAGTTTTCATTCGATACTTTGCAGTGCGAAACAAGGACGGAAAATATCTAGGGACTGTGGAAGTGACACAAGACATTACTGACATAAAAAAGATTGAAGGAGAAAAAAGACTTTTAGACTGGAAAGACTAAAGCTTCCTTTCACATACTTGAAGCTTCGCGCGCTAATTTTCGTAACATCCTGTGATACAGCTCTCATACTAACCTTTAGACGAGCGAATCACTTTTTCAGCATTCTCGATTAATGCGTGCGTCATACTGGCTGAAAGGACGCAACTGGCAGCGACGGCATGTCCATCCGCAACCCCAAACCCCTCTGAGGCTTCCACCAGTAAATCCACCGCTGAAGGCACTTTACCCGAGTCAATGAGCTTCTTCATTTCTGTTGGAACCCTCAACGAGGCCTTCACGTATTCCTCCCTCAACCTTCCATAACCGGGAATCTCCGGAGACATTCGCGTAAAGCCTAGGATATATTTGTTGGGCTTGATGAGACGCCTTTGATACGATAGGAAGGAACAAAACTGACCTATGACCTTCGTGCCCATGCCACCATATACGTCACCGGCGTCAAACCATTGAAGGTGATCCGTTTCCTTCAGTCTCTCGCGATAAAGTCTCGCGAGAAGACGCTTATTCGCCCCTTTCCTTCTCCCCTCCCACTCATCAATCTTCTCCTTCACTCCACTGGTGACCCCCCTTAAGCAAGCTTGAATCCCAAGCTCTGGTCCTCCCTCATAATAGCCCACCGCCCCCAGAATCTGGAGCTTTGAGAAAAGATCATCGATGCGGATCCCAAGCCTCACAATTTCGATCCTCTTTCCCTCAACCCGAACAACTCCGCTCCTGATAGCCTCATCCAAAACAACCTTATTCAAGCCCACGAGGCCATCGGGAATCTCGCAGCTTCCCACCAGTGCTAGATACGAAAGATCTGCGTTTTGTTCGTTCAGGGCTTTTGCAAACAAATAGCAAGAGGTGGCTCCTGAGAAATCCCTTTCTCCGCGAAAGCCGTAATGCTCTAGATTGACGTCATAAACCCTGGGATCCGTCGCTGGCCTAGGATCGTGATGATCCAAAATGATGGTTAAGTTTCGACTCTCGTTACATTCCGAGATGAAGTCGGCGTGGGAAGATCCTATATCCGCATAGAAAATGGTATGGCCAACGCCTCCATGCAGACTCTTGATCACCTCTGGATAGACCTTCTCCAAACAAAAGGTCTTAACTCGAAAACCCTCTCGCTCCAACGCCTCCTTCGTCACCGCAGCTGAACAGAGGCCATCTCCATCATCGTGATGAACCAAAACGATTTCTTTAGGCTTCAGCTGCTTTAATTCAGAAATTGCCACGCCAAACCTTTTCCCACATTCCTCAAGGCTCACAGGCAACCCCATTATAGGAAGGCACGGTGCTACTTAAAACAATTCAAATTCTGTTCGAAGGTAGCACAAACTTTCAGCTTTTGGAAGATCAAGTTGTTCTAAACTTCAGCGTTGAAGCAGGGTTTAGAGGCTGTGGCAATGAGGTCGTTAGTTTATCTAAATATGCGCCCTAACTGAAGCCTTGGATCGTTACAGAGCCTTTGAAACGATTTTTAAGAGGTCTGATCTGGTTATGATGCCTGCAATGTCTCCCTTGCTCATGACTAACACGCCTGGGTGGTCTTCCAGTAAGGCTCTAATCATGCTTACACTCGTGTCTTCAGGAACGCTTGGCAAAGGCGGCTGCATCACCCTCTCAACCACCTCATCCGCGATTGTAGAGCTGAGGTTCTTGATGATGTTCTCTTCCGTGACGGTTCCTATCACCCTACCGTTTTCAATCACGGGCAACTGAGATATGGCGTATTTGATCATAAGATCACTCACTTTTCGAACCCTGTCGTTAGGTCTTGCGAAGATAACCTCCTTCGTCATAATGTCCCCGCATTTTTTCCCCTCCCCCTCGGTTAAGACTCGAAGAATTCTGTTCACGGTGGATAGTCTTGGATCCACCCTTTCCCCTTCAATCTTGGCGATGTGGGCTTGGGAAACTCCTACAAACTCAGCGAGCTTCCTTTGAGTTAACCCAGCCTCCACCCTTAACTTTTTCAGCATGGCCCCTGTTAGGATCATTCAAATAACCTACGGTTATTTCTTATATACTATTAATATCGCAAAACATATATTTATTGCTGTTATACCTTCGTCAAGTGATTTCATGAGAAACATATTGGTCAACAGCTGGAAGCAAACTCCCCTCGAAGAGCAAAAACTTGAGATCGTGGAAAGGAAGGGTCTCGGCCACCCTGACTGTATATGTGACGCTATTATGGATCGAGTTTCGGTGAGGCTTTCCAGAGAGTATCTGGAGAGGGTTGGGGCGATAATGCATCACAATGCTGATAAGTCGTTGCTGGTTGCCGGTGAGGTTGAGACAAGGTTTGGAGGGGGTTTAGTAAAGCAACCCATGCTTCTCATCTTTGGAGACAGAGCCACCTTTGAAGCCGAGGGAATAGGGATACCCATCAAGGAGATAGCCGTTCAAGCAGCAAAAGAATGGTTTAAGAATAACCTAAGGTTCGTGGACCCAGAAAAGCACGTGAGGTACCAGGTGGAGTTGAAACCTGGATCCTCGGAGCTCGTGGACATCTTTAAAAGGAGGGGAAGGGTTCTTGGCGCCAACGACACCTCAGCTGCGGTGGGCTATGCACCCATGACCAAAACCGAGACATTGGTTCTGAAAACCGAGAGATACGTGAACTCCAAAGATTTCAAAAGGGAATTTCCAGAATCAGGCGAAGATGTAAAGGTGATGGGGCTAAGAAAGGGCAATGAGCTACACTTAACCATCTCCATGGCTCTCGTTGACAGATTTGTGGAGAGCGAGAAGGACTACTTCCAGAAAAAAGCCGAGATCCTTGAGGGAGTAAATAGGTTTGTGAAAGAGAACGCCGATTTCGAAAGAGTTTTGGTGGATTTAAACACGCTGGATGTGCAGGGAAGAGGTGTAGATGGAGTATATCTAACCGTGCTAGGAACCAGTGCAGACGGCGCAGATTCGGGCCAGGTCGGCAGAGGAAACCGAGTGAACGGTGTAATCCCCTTAAACAGACCTTTGTGCTCTGAAGCAGCGGCCGGAAAGAACCCGGTGAGCCACGTTGGAAAAATCTACAACCTCCTAACTCATCGAATCGCCAACCACATCTACCAGCAAGTGCCTGGGATAGCAGAGGTCTACATATGGTTGTTGAGTCAGATAGGGAAGCCTATCGATCAACCCGCCATCGCCGCCGCTCAAGTCGTCATGAAACCGGGAAACTCCATCAAAGCCATCAGAAAGGAAGTAGAGGAAGTGATCAGCTCCGAACTTGAAAACATAGACAAATTCTGCATGGAACTAGCCTATGGAAAGATTCCCATCTGTTGACCCCTGGCAACCTACCCCGGTTATTAGGCTCCAAATAGGTCAAGAAAAAGGAGATCGCGGGGGACATCTCCACTGTTGGGGGGGTCAAATCTCTCTCCCGACTCGGTTAGATTTTGATCGTATGTATTTGTGGTTCATAAGCCATTTTACTAAATAAATGATTATTTTCAGTCGAGCTCGCCTTGGTCGCTATAAAGAAGATCGAAGACTTGACATCAAAGGTGAATTTGTGGATTAGTAAGCTTAAAGAAGCAAATACTAAGCGGGTGAACCCAAGTGAGTTTTGTCAAAATCCTTGGAATCCCAGATGTGAAAGCCCAGACATAGAGTTATACATAGTCTACGAGGGCAGAACGATTCCTATATGTAGATCTTGTTGGCGGAAGATTGCTAAGACAGATCTTGAGTGGTAAGCACGAAATGAACTGAGTAACTAGGATTGTCCTCAATCATTCGCCTTTTTCAAAGAGCAAGTAATGATTGATTATCTCTCCCATACCCGCTTGAGCACAAGTATACGTGTGGAGACGCCAACCCTTTTCTTGCCATTCCTCCATTGTTTTGCCGACATCTTTGTGATGACCAACTTTCACGCATTCATATTCTTTCAACTCAACATCACCTTCTGTAGCACTTTAGAATAAGCCAGCCTATAAAAATGCATGGTAAACATCCGAAAAAGATGGCCTAAGTGACATGGTTTCTTTCCATACCTTTATAGTGAAAGTTCTTGTCCAATGAAGTTTCTTCCACAAGTCATAAAAACTAAAGGAGAATTGATGAATTGTGGAGGAAACTGCTTGAACATCGGAACCATCTTAGCTGCAATTTCAATAATAATTGTGGTAGGTCCGATTGCGGCAGCAGTCATTATGTACAAAGACAACCTTATTGCCCTCATAATGCCCGACATTGAAGAGCTAACAGATAAGATTGGAGACTACTTCCCAAGGATTGAATATGTAGGCTATGAGATCATTGACCCAGAATCATCCTTCAGGGTGATGTTTAACGTCACAAACAATTCCGACGAAGATTTAACATTTAACACAATAAATTTCTCCGCATACTGCTCTCAGCATGAGGAAGTTCTCTTGGGCTATGGTCACGGAGAAGACTTCCCTCTAACAATCTCTGGACGGTCTTCTGGTATACTAAGTCTTTACGTAACTTGCACAAAGGAGGGTCAGACCCATATTGAGACTCACCACAGAGGCGACGCAAACTTTCATGCAATTCTGAAGAATGTGCTGGTCGTAGTACAAGGGGTCGAGGTGGAGCTTGGAGACGAAATCGACGTTGGACCTATAGAAATACCACCATAGAGGAAGAGATATCTATGGAGTTCACGAAAATCAATTGGCCTGGGTTGGGGTGCTCCATAACTGCGGCAACCCTTGTCGCCCTTTCGATTCTCTACGCAGCTCCTTGGTGGCAAGTTGCAATAGGCGACGGGGTGGGTCAAGCCGAGATTTCGCCTCTAGACTATAAAGCAAACTTGGCGGGAGCTTCCATAGAAATACCGATAATTTGGTTCTTAACTCTTGTAGGCAAGTTGACAATGGCAGCCTGCACGGTTGCAATGTTCATACACTCCGTGTCAACCCAAAAACCCTTCTCGAAACACCTATTGGGTTTTGCCTACAAAAAACCTTTCTTAATATTGGTGCTTTTCATCGTCATGTTGGTTGTTTCCACATATATGGTGGGAACATTCTTCGGCGTCAACGTCCCTCTAACAGGAACCATAACCCTATCGTTATTCTTTGGAGGGGCTACTGCAAAGATCCCCATCTCAACAAGCTTTACATGGGTCTTCTGGTTAGCTGTCGCAACCGCTGTCCTAGCAATAGCTGCAAAGATTTATGAATGGAAAGTTCTAAAGACATAGTGCGTTTTTGGAATATCAAATGAATTTCCAACGTCTTCTAACTGAGTCGTATCAGAATTAGGTAAATAGGATTAGCGCCATTCCAGCGGATAATGGTGTGACTAGGTTGTCATCGATGGGTGAAGGGAGACATTCTGCCAGCATTCCCACAGCAGCTGCAACTATGGCTTTCAAGGGGTTTATGAATAGCGTGGATCCTAGAAATGCACAGGTGAATCCGCAGATTGTGCCTTCAAACTTCTTTTTTCTATTGAAGAAAAGAGGAGTTTTTCCGAATATCTTTCCAAAAATGCTAGCGAAGCCGTCTCCGAGTGTAAGTACGGCAATGGATGCATAGGCTGTGTAGGTTGGAAAAATGAGAAGTGCGAGGATTATCCCCATGGCGAAGGATATGGGGGCGGTTACAAAATGGTTCATTTCAGCGTTAGATGCAGCAACTTTTCGAGTTATTGTTGAGAATACTGGAACGTTGATTCCCTTGGTTCTGGCGAGTTCAGACACTGCATAGCCGATGGTTACCAGAAATAGCGACATAGAAACCAAAGGAACGTTGAAGAGATAAATGCATACGAAGGACACTGCAAAACCGCTTATATGAATCGTTTTTCGTAGGATTTCGCCGTTTGATAGACTTGAATACACAGCTGACACTCAGCCAATGTTAGATCCTAGACTTTCTTCAACTTTTACCTTAATTGTATTGTTTCAAACAGAACAATATTTCAAAAGTTGATGGAAGGAGGGCTTAGAGAATTTGAGTTACTCGAACAACGAGTAAGATCTTTTATAAAGAATAAGTAGCGGCTGTCCTATCCCTAGACGTACTATATTTCAACTAAAAAGAGGGGTGCGTATATATTGTTGGCAACGTATCCAATGCTCACGGAAAATCCCAATCTGTTAGTTTTTGGGTCAATCATTTAGTTATGCCGATGCTTGTGTTATGGACGAAAAGGATTAGTGGATTTGTTGTAAGCTGCATTAATGATCCGGTTAAAAACCGTTTCTTGCAACTTTTCCTATTCATGTAATCCGCCTCTCATCAGGCTTCTCTCCTCTCAACGTTTTTCACATATTCCTCTAACCTTTTGTCTAGATCCTTGTCAAGGGAAGGTGGCTGGTGTTCTCTAAGTATTTTTCTTACCTCCTCTCTTGCTCTCTCCCTAATGTCTTTCGACCCTGCTTTAACCCAGCTATCATAGGACTGGGTATCGAAGAGCCTAGGAATGAAATGCTCCCTTTTATGATAGTCTCTCGTATGCTTTTGGGCTAGAAAGTGACCGCCCGGACCGACCGCGTCGATCACGTCCACAGCGAGGGTTTGGTCGGAAGTTTCAACGCCCTTTATCAAGCGTTCAACCATCCCCAGGAGCTCATGATCGGTTACAATCTTTTCGTAGCAAATGGAAAGGGAGGAGTCTATGCCCCCTAGAGCGTATAGAATAAGGTTGAAACCTGCTAGGGCCGCCAAAGTTAGGTTAAAAGCTGTTTCATAACCAGCCTGTATATCTACGCTCTTGGAATCTGTTACTCCAGCGGCTCCTCGGCATGGGATGTTGTAATATTTTGCGAGTTGTGCGAAGCCCACATGCATTATGCCGAGCTCTGGAGCTCCAAGCCTCGCCGTAGCGGTCCTCATGTCCATGATCGTTGAAACAGCGCCATAGATAACCGGTGTCCCTGGGTTTACAAGCTGCGTCAAGGTAATCATAGAAAGGGCCTCAGCGTTATGGAGCACCATCGTTCCGGCTAGGGTTACTGGACCTGTAGCCCCGGCCATGACCTCCGATGATGGCACTACAAGCTGTTTCAGTCTAGTATATTCCATCATCCCTTCTATCATCGATGTATCCCACTGTAGTGGGCTTGCTGGATTAACAACGCAAAGTAGCATGGGCTTTCTCATAAGTTCTTCTTCACCGCCAGCAACCATAGACATCATCTTAAGGCAGTCTCTGGCGACGATTGCCCCTCTATACCTCCCTCTAATACACTTACCTGTATTCCTGATCTGGGCGAGCATCACATGGACATGAACCACTCTATCAGAAACGTCTCGAGGGTAGACGGAGCCATAACCTTCGTCAACCCTCTCAAGACAATCCATAAGCCTTACGATGTTTTCGAAGTCTATGAGGGTTGCATCTCTCCTTTGCCCGGTCTCTAAGTCGTAGACGAAGGACGGAGTACAAACTGGACCAAAGTGTATTCTATTATCTTCGAACCTTATGCTCTTCTCAGGATCTCTTGCATGCCAAGTGAATCTGCTTGGAGCTTTCTTAACGGCTTCTTCAACAAGATAATTGGGGATAAAGACCTTCTGTTTCTTATGGTCTACGTAAGCACCTGCCTCTTCAAAAAATTTGAGTGCCTCTGGATGTTTAAAAATCACACCAGTTTTTTGTAGGACTTCTAAGGTTGCGTTGTGTATTTCTTCAAGTTGCTTTTTGGTGAACAGCGCTAATGCAGGCACATCACGTTTTATCAAGACTAATTCCTCTTTAGAACTCCGTATCTCCACCTCACGGGTACACATGACAAAGTATGAAGGATTTAAAAAGAATGTTGCTCCCTCACTGGCGTTAACTCCATCGAGTTACAATAATTATTTATTTTCATAATCCTTATCTCAGATGATCTTCATGGAGAGCGTCGTCAAGAAGCTGCAGAGAGTTGGACTCACAGAGTATGAAGCCAAGGCGTATCTAAGTTTACTAAGTGACCATTTGAACACTGCAACAAAGCTTTCCGAGAAGTCTGGTGTTCCGAGGACAAAGATCTATTCGGTTTTGGAGTCGCTGGAGCGTAAAGGTTGGATACGAATCTATTCGGGAATACCGCTTTTGTTTAAGGCCGCTGACCCCCGCGAAGTCTTCGAGAAGATCAAGAAAGACTACGAAGAGTTTCTGGAATCGATTCAGACGACGCTCAACAAGGAGGTGGTGGAAATGATGGAGAAATTCGTGATATTAAAGTTCGATATTGGGTTGAGAAGCTTAAAAGACGAGATGAGGAAGGCCAAGACCATATGGATAAACAATGCAACAACGGATTTCCTCAAAAAAGTGAGTGACACGTTTAGTGAGGACGCAGAGGTGAGGGTTCTCCTCTTCCCCGGTGAAACGAAAACTGATGACAAAAATGTGCAATTTAGAGAGGCCGCAGTGAAGATTGTTTGCATGGTCAGGAACAAGGAGGTGCCATCAATGTCAATTACTCTTGATGAGAGCAGGACATTCACAGTGTTTGAAGATCCAGTGAGTCACCAATATATTGTAGACGAAATGTTGTACGATGAATGTGCCAAATGCTTCCTAGAATGGAACAGTCTGGGGTGGAAGCCGGCGAAAGAAGTGTGAGGTGAAATAAATGCCCATCGTGGAAGGAAGATACGAATCTAAACTCTCAACCACTTTTAGCACGGTGGATGAGGGAGTAGAAGAGATCAAGAGGAGAATTGAGAAATCGAGGAGAATGAGGATCAACAATATTCCTATGAAATTGCTGGAGGAATTAAAACCACTGCTAGTGGATAAGGACCTGAAAATAATACTGCCTTTTGGAGAAAAACCCACGGAGGAACTGAAAAGGTTAGGTGAGATTGCGACAACTAAGGCGAGGATATACGTCGATTTTAAGGGTACGGAGGCAAACACTGGTTCGATCGGCTTTTCAACTGTGGTTTTCAATGTCGTATGGTTGGGTGACGAGATATTTAGTGTTTCAACAATGGAATACAGCACATGTGTTAAATGCCTTATGAAAACTTTTGATATGGGTTGGAGATATTCACAAAAATGGTAGTGAACAGGCATCCTTGGAAAGTTTAATCCCATTAATGGATTGTTCAAATTGTGAAGAGATAGAAAATAAATTAAAAAATTTTGTCCTCAAGTATTTAGTAAGTGGTTGGAGGGGTTTCTAGGTCTCCGTCACAGTGACCCTTTCAACCTTTTTACACCACGGGATTCTGGGCAAATCTTTGGAGAGTTCCTCTTTTATTTCCTTCTCAATTTCTTCGTTTGGCACTTCCTTACTTTCCTCAACAAGTAAAACGACAATAACCGCCTTTTTGGTCTCCATCATAATCCGACGGCAAGGTATATACAATTTAAAACATAAGATTTGGGAGTCACTTATGCCTCAAACTGGATTCAGGTTTGTTCCTTTTCAAACTTTATCTTGTGAACGTACCAAACATAATGGTGTCTAACAGAGTCTTTGATAAAATCCGCGAGACTAGCATACCCGTATTCTGGGTGATCCTTGATGAGCTTTTCAACTGCAGTGATCATATCGAAGGGCAACTTTACGGTTCTGTAATGCTTAACCATCGCCGAAACAACCAGACAACGTAATGCTGGCGGATCGTCTAGGGTAAAGAGACATCTTAATATTTAAGAAATATTCAACAGACCGTAACCGCTCTCGTATCGAAAAACGTTATAAAAATATTCAGCTTCAGAAAAAAGAGGGTTTTGCGGAGGATACGCCCCAGAGCATTTCGATAAATTCCCGTATTCTAAACTCATATCTTGCGTTACATAAACTAAAATTCCCTTCTCTGCTCGAGGGGGAAGAGGTGCGCGCGCTTTTCAGATGGATCCTAAGCAGGATAGAACCAGTGGAAGATCAAATCAGTTATATACGCCTCAAAGAATGCGCCGAAAGCGACTGCGGGTATTATGAGGCATAAGTAGAGGATACAGAGGTTTTTTAACATAGGTTTGATCGTTTGCTTCCAACCTGAGATAGGGCGTGGTGAAGAAAACATGTGTTTTAACAGGTCCTGTCTATTTCTTATTCCGAATATCTCTATTCCAATTCTCATAGTGATGCCACTGGCAAAGATCATATAAGTTGCTTCTATCCATCCATGCACCCCCCATGGAACCATTATCAACGTCCAAGGATTGAATAAAACTCCATGGCGGTAGCACCAGGTTCCCGCGGATAACCCAACAAAAAACCCGAACGATATCGGATAAGCAAAGGACAGTGCTAGAACACCCATGCCGAGAATGATGAAAACTACCATAGTGTTCCAAGCAAACACATACCAGAATATTTGCTCATTTGTCCACACCCCACCTTTGGCCCCTCCTAAAAATTGAATATAAGCCTGCGTGAACCAACCGATCTGACTAGGGAAGGCTAAGCCCAAGCTGGTTGCGATAGCATAGGACACAAAGAAGCCAATCATAGAAATTTTGATCCAACTTTTTATGTCTGAGATAACAATGGAGGCGCCCATTTGCCTAGATCCCGCCCACCAATTGGTGACATCTTATACTTTATAATTCTTTCATGTTAAGTTTTATTTAATATTCATTAATCCAACAACTTTCGAGAACATAGGCTCACTCCAAGACAGGACAAAGCAAAATACGGTGATCAAGGCGACGCCAGAAGCGGAAAGCGGAACGATCACTAAACAATCACTAAAAAGTGTCTAATAAGACCCCTAGCCATTTAAATCATGGTCGTATTTGTTTTTACTTTATGGCACCTTTCATGATGCCTGCGATTATCTGCTTCTGGAGTACAATCGCTAGTACCACTACTGGCAGGCTTGACAGGGTTCCGGCAGCAGCCAGTTGACCATAAAGAATTTTCCCAGCGCCCATAAATTCGAGTATGGTTGGCTGAAGAAGTCTAACCTTCGTCACGCCTACCGTATTCGCAAACATTAAATCGCTCCATGATAGGACAAATGAAAATACAAGGACGAGAAAGACGCCGAGTCTACATAAAGGCATGTTAGTCTTAAATAAAGCCTCCCACCTTGAATATCCCTCAATTTGAACAGCAGCGTCTATGTCGGCTGGAACCCCTTCGTAAATTCCCACCATAAACCATGTCATCATGGGCAGAAGAAGTATACAGTGGGCAAGGATCATGCCAAGCAAAGTGTCCAAAAGACCGAATACTTTCAGCAATACAATAATCGGTATTAACATTGCCAATGCTGGCAACATGTAAATTATGACCATAGCATTGAAAAGCATCCCTCTACCGCGAAACCTCATCCTAGCAACAGCATAAGCTCCCATTGAACCTACAAGTAAGACAAGACTTACTGTAGCAAGGGCCGTAATTGCGCTATACAAGAACCCTTTGGTGAAAGGCTCGTAGGAGAGTATGTATATATAATTACTTAGGGTCAGCTCAGGCACTTTAAAGGGGATAGGCGGCCTTTTAATGATATCTGATTCTGGAAGAAAACCTAAGATAACTATCATAATATAGGGAACAGTTGTGAAAGCAAGGAATACAGCGGCAAAGAAGTATAGGGCAATCTTCTTAAGTAGGGAGCTTTTCACCATCATAGCCTCCTTTTCATTAATAAATCCTTTTATACCATAATTTCAGTAGCACTAATGCGAAGATCACGGAGATAATCGTCACAACCCATGCGATAGTGGCCCCGTAACCAAGGAGGTTCCACGGGAAAGCTATCGTGTAGGATAGGAAGTATAGCATATATGTGTTGTAGCCTGGCCCTCCATGAGTTATGCCGATGACTAGGTCGAAAGCTTGAGTTCCCGCCAATGCGAGGAACCCTGAGAGAATACAGTTTACGGCCAAAGTCGGTTTCAGGTATGGAAGAATTATTTTTCTGAAAACTGCAAAGCTTGAAGCACCATAAACTTTAGCTGACTCTAAGATTTCTGTTGGAAGAGCCTGAAGCCCCGAGAGAAATATAAATGCAAACAATGGAGCACTCTTCCACATAGAAACAATCACCAACCCGAATAATGCTATTTGAGGGTTACTAAAAATACGAAACTCCTGGGGGACTAAACCTAACCATTGCATCGTATAGTTGATGGTGCCGTAGTATGGGTGCAAAAATATTGAGAACATCATAGCACATACTATCGGAGGAGTTGCCCATGGTATTAGAAGGCAAACTCTCGCCACACTCCGACCTCGAAACTCCTGATTTAGGAGTAGAGCTATACCCAGACCTAGGGGCACACCTACTACCGTGTGGAGACTTACATAAATGAGAGTTTGAGTTAGGGCTTGAGCGAAAACTTTGTCGGATAAGATTCTAACGTAGTTGCCCAGACCGATAAACGTGAATTTAAGGTCACTTAGGTGAACATTGTTAAGACTGTAGTAGAAACCTGAGATCATTGGGTAGATTATGAAAAAACCCAGAAAAGCGAAGTACGGAAGTAGGAATATAAGAGCATCCCTACCTTCTCGGCTTATCCTCAACATTTCGTCCCTCTTAAAAAGAAGAATACTGAACTCAGAGTTATTTTTGACCCCAACTTTTAAATTTTTCTATAAACACGGGGACTTTATTAGTCTTTTCAGTCGATCTTTATTGTCAAGTGTTATCATGAAATTCAAGCCTTAGAATGATAAAGTGATGTACACAGTTAGTTAGTCGCAAGACTTGCCGAGGGTTTAGCGTAGCGACAACTCAGATGATCCAATGGCAAAATCTGAAGCCAACTTGAAAGCTGATGTAAATCATCTATTCCCGGCTGAAGGAAACCTGTATGCCTCTTTAACTCTAAAAATGCATAATGAAAGGATCATCCTTACTTAAAAAGTATCATTCCAATTAAGGTAGCTTAAACATAATTCCCATGGGTAAGAAGAAAATTAGGTGTTTAAGGTGATGGCTCATCTTAATCTTACTGGCTTCTTTATTAAGCATTGAAAAAAATATTGGTGGGTGAAAGAGGTTTATCCTTCACCCTTCAGGAATTTTATGGCATCGTCTATCTTAGCTTGCACCTCAGGTTTCTGGAAGTCTTCCCACGGGAGATAGTAGTTGCCTCCATACTTCTGATATTCATCTTCAACAATCTCGTCGCAACGTTCCCTTGCATCTTTCATAGCATCTTCAGGCGTTTTCACGCGTGTTAAGGCGTTCATTATCTCCGCTTCTATAGTGATCATGAATGCCTCGTAATGGGGTCTGTCATAACGGCTACAATCATACTTACACTGTTCAAGTTGAGAGATCAATATCTCATCGTACCGAACCTCTGGGTAGCCTGGGTAATGAGCCCTAAACCTCGCGTCTTTAAACTGGGACCATCTGGAAACTGCAGACTCCTCCCCTGCTACGGTTCCGTCGTTGCTCAGAAACATCTGAACCTGACATTCGTGACCCGTAAGCCATTGGATGAGATCCCATGCAACCTCTTTATGAAGAGCAAGCTTAGGAATGGCATACCCTTCGGCGCAGAGTTGCCCTCCAGAGCGGACAACACCTTTGTGTCCTGGGAAAATCCCTGGCTTAACGCGTTTAACCTTAGCTTCAGGAAGTACTGGTATGAAATCCATTCTCGGGTAGTAGTAGGTAAACCCTACTTTGCTGTCAGCGAACATCTCACCTACACCTATCGACGCGATGAACTCTATTGCCGCTTTGGGCATGTAGTTTTCGTATAGGTATACCATATCCTCAACTGCCTTTATGGATTCTCTGGAGTCAGGAATCACTGTGCGCGGTTCGTCCATCTTCCATAATGTACCTTTGTTAATGTGGAGAAAACCAACATACACTGGGAAAAGGTATCCCTGTTGCAACCCTATGCAGGCGCCATAAACCTCATGTTCTGGGTCATGTATTGCCTCACAGCATTCTAGAAACTCCTCATATGTGGTGGGAAATTCTAAGCCCTTCGCCTCCAGCAAGTCCATGTTGGCGTGCAAGGTAAAGATCCATAAACACCTCGGTAGACCATACCAGCGATCTCTGAAAGAGACAGCCTGCCTACAGACCGGAGGTATGTCATCTATTACCTCTTTGGTAATATCGATTCCCATTTCATCTAGGGGTGTCCAATGCTCTAAGAATTCTGTAAGCCATGAATGCCATTCATAGGCTACGTCCCAAGCGTAGATGCCCGCTGCGAAGGTAGTTGACAGTTTTCTATATATGTCAAAGAACGAGTCTACGAAGAGGTTTACTTTACTCCCAGTTCTCTCCATATACATCTTAACAGGCTTCCAAGGTTTTATGTCGTAGAAGATGCCCGAGTGGTGTGTTGTGTAGAGGTTTATCTCCGCGGGAGCTACAGTAGGTGTGGGTGTCGGCGTTGGAGTTGGAGTGGGTGTTGGAGTGGGTGTCGGCGTGATCGACGCAGTAACCGTTTTCGTCACAGTTGTTGTTGGACCAGTAACCTCAACCCTTTCTTGTGCTCTACTAAGCCAGCCAGCGGCCCCACCGACAGCGAGGCCCACCACCAAGCCCCCTACAGTCTTCAGGTACTTCCTTCTCTCCTCCTCCGGGGGGTCTAAGCGTTTGATGCTTCCCTTACCCTCTTCGGATTTTCTACTCATGTTTCCATCTTCTTAACATATTCTATTTTTACTTTATATAAAGCTTACATATGATTTATTTAAGATTCATGAGATTCCGAGTTTCTCATGCGAAATCTCTTTCTTGCTGGTTCAATTTCGCCCCATCAACGAGTAACATAAACTTAAATATATTTCGTTGACTAAAATTATACCTTATAATAACCCTTAAGGTGATAGGATGGCTAGGTTGCGGGTTGAAAACCTCACCAAGAGGTTCGGCAACGTGGTGGCCGTTGACCATGTGAGCTTCGAGGTCGGAGAGAGAGAGCTTATGTGCATGCTTGGCCCCTCCGGCTGTGGGAAGACCACCACCTTGCGGTGCATCGCAGGGCTGGAGACGCCAGACGAGGGAAACATCTACATCGGCGACACCCTAGTCAACGAGGTTCTACCAAAAGATAGAGACGTTGCGATGATGTTTCAGTCATACGCTCTATACCCTAACAAGACCGTATACGAAAACTTGGCCTTCCCCCTTAGGGCACGCAAAGAACCAGAAAGTGAGATTAAGAGAAGGGTAAAAGAAGTTACAGAGATTCTCCGTATAACTCCACTCCTAGACCGTCTACCTAGCCAACTTAGTGGAGGTGAGAGACAAAGAGTGGCCATGGGCAGAGCCATAATAAGGGAGCCTAAGGCCTACCTATTAGATGAGCCCCTAACCAACCTCGACGCAAAACTGAGAGTACATATGAGGGGTGAGTTGAAGAGGCTCCAAAAAGAACTAGGCACCACGACGATCTACGCCACCCCAGACCAACTCGAAGCCCTAACCGTAGCCGATAGAATTGTGGTTATGGATCATAGTAAGATCATGCAGTACGATAAACCAGACTTTTTGTATGAACATCCAAACAATCTGTTTGTCGCCAGCTTCATCGGCAGCCCATCCATGAACTTCATTAACTGCTCTTTCGTGGAGAAAAGGGGTAAAGGTCTTCTGAATGCCGGAGAGTTTCTCCATGATGTCTCAGAGCTTAAGAGCCTGATAAAAGAGCAATACACGAGCTCCGAGCTGATACTAGGTGTGAGACCGGAACACATCTCCATAAGCAAGGAAAGAGCTGGGAAAGACTCCATTGAGGCAGAGGTTTACGTGATAGAGCCTGTAAGGCCGGAGATGATCCTTTATTTAAGGGTGGGAGAAAAGAAACTTATAGCAGTAGCTCCTATCACCTTCCCTTGCAGTCCGGGAGAAAAAGTCTGGATGACTTTCGATAGAAGCAAGATACACATAATTGATAAAAAGACGGAAAAAGTGATTGTGTGAACTCATTAAAACATTGTATTGAAATAGGGTGATGATATGGCTAAGGTTCGGATTGAGGATCTAACCAAAAGGTTCCGCGACGTAGTGGCTGTCGACCACGTGAGCTTCGAGGTTGGGGAGGGGGAGTTTATGTGCATGCTTGGTCCCTCCGGCTGTGGGAAGACCACTACCCTGCGGTGCATCGCGGGGCTGGAGACGCTTGAAGAGGGAAACATCTACATCGGCGACACCTTGGTTAATGACCTTCCTCCAAAGGATAGGGACATCGCCATGATCTTCCAATTCTATGCTATGTACCCGGATATGAATGTCTTCAATCAAATAGCCTTTCCTCTACAGATGCGTAAAACGCCCAAACATGAGGTGGAGCGGAGGGTAAAAGAAGTGGCAGTTATGCTCGGTATCGATCACCTGTTAAAAGAACCAATTGCACGCCTCACAGTAGAACAGAGGCAGAAGGTAGAGGTGGGGAGGGCAATTGTAAGGGAACCTAGGGTTTACCTGTTCGATGAGCCCTTAACCAATCTAGATGCCAGGATTAGGGCATATATGAGGGCTGAGTTGAAGAGGCTGCAAAAAGAACTGGGCACCACGACGATCTACGTGACACACGATCAGCTGGAGGCTATGGTTCTGGCGGATAGGATTGCGGTGATGAACTATGGTAAGATCATGCAGTACGATAAACCAGACGTTTTGTATGATCATCCAAGCAATCTGTTTGTCGCCAGCTTCATCGGCAGCCCATCCATGAACTTTTTCGATTGTACCTTCTTGGAGAAGGGTGGCAAAGCTTTCCTAGATGCCGGAGAGTTTCTCTATGATGTCTCAGAGCTTAAGGACCCGATAAAGGAGCAATCCACGAGCTCCGAGCTGATATTGGGCGTGAGACCGGAATACATCTCGATAAGTAAGGAAAGAGTTGACAAAGATACTATCGAAGCCGAGGTCGACATAATAGAGCCTGTTGGCGATCGAATGATCATCAACTTGAAGATAGGGCAGTGTTTACTCAAGGCTAATGTGCGAAGGCTAGAGGTGGATATGGGAAAGAAAGTATGGATAGCCTTTGATAAACCCAATCTGCATGTGATCGATAAAAGAACGGAGAAAATGATCATTTAGTTACCATCCCTTGCCCATCTGCTAGGATGATCGAGACCAAAGCTTCGTTGATTCGAAAAATACCGTAACCTTTGGGGTTTCTAGCTAAATTTTAAAGAGATTCTTTACGCGCGCATAGCTCGCACAAAACTTATAATATATTCCTTATGTAACTTAGGTTGGAGGAAAATTTTCATGGAAAAACCAACAACGGTCTTCGTTAGAAAAGCCTCAGGGCTGGTACGGACAGCGTCAGTCTTCGACGCCTTTATCATAAGCTTTGGATGCGCTAACCTTATGGGTCTCGCAACGATCTTCACTTGGATACCAGGTCAATTTCCAGGTTCAAACATGGTGCTTGCACTGCTAATTTGTACTGTAGGGCTAACCTTTCACATCTTGGTTTATGCTATGTTTAGCGCCGCCATGCCAAGGTCAGGAGGCGAGTACGTTTTCACCAGCCGTGCGACACATCCCGTCCTCGGATTCACTATGAACTGGGCGATGATGGTCTTCCAGCCGCAGTTCATAGCTTGGTGCGCTATGATAACGTCTAAGTACTGCCTGTCTAGCTTGTTCTCAGTTATGGCTTACACGACTAACAATCTAGGTTTCTTGGACTGGGCAGCGTGGGCAGGGAGCCCAAATGGTGCCTTCATAGTCGGTCTTATCGTGATCCTCACTGAAAGCCTGCTGATGATGTGGGGTCAAAGAAAGTTTATGTGGTTCGTCGCGCCGCTGGTCCTCATCGCCACGGTGGGAAGCGTTGTAGTCATCGCTACTATTGGCGGAGCAGGCAACGCGGCTTTCCAAGGGGCTTTCAATGCTTTAGCTGGTACTCCCAATGCATTCCAGAGTGAGATTAACACTGCGATTGCAAATGGATTTGATCCAACCTACCCAACCGACTTGCTCGGCGCGATGAGCATTTTCTTCTTTACCTTGGGCTTCGCCTATTGGTCATCATATATGATGGGCGAAGTCAAGGGTGCAGATAACATGAAGAACCAGATGATGATCCAGGTAGGAAGCTTATGGCTATGTGGCATCTTTCTATTCGGAATGACTGCTGCAGTGATAGGTACAGTTACTCAGACATTTGCCGGTGCCGCTGAGTGGAACTGGTGGATGGGAACGTCGACGCTGGTGACAGAGCCCACCCCTATTCTGTGGGGCGGAATCCTTGCGCCGAGCTTTTGGATGGCTTTCTTCATCGCCCTTGCCTTCGTCTTCTGGGGGGTCACTTATGGCGCCACAACGTTGACAAGTGTTCCAAGGTGTATGTTCGCATGGTCATTCGACCGAATAGTGCCCAGGTGGCTTTCCGACATCAACCCTAAGACGCATACGCCTGTGAAAGCAATTGCGGTTTCGCTGATAGCTTGCATCCTCTTCCTAATAGGCTGGGTCTATACGCCATACTTCGCCATATTGGCAGTTTTTGTCTTCGCGGGATCATTACAGCACGTCGTCATGGGGATTTCGGGGATTGTCTTTCCGTTTAGGAGGAAGGACCTCTACTCGAAGTCTCCATGCAAGAAATGGGAGATCGGCGGCTTTCCATTAATGGCACTCTTCGGCATAATTGACACGGTCTTCATGATGATTATTACAGTTTATCTCCTGCTCCAAGCCACCATTCCCTTCGGACTGGTTAACGTTCCGAGCATAATAATCGGGGCATCTGCCTGGGTCTCTGGACCCATAATATACTACTTCGCGAAGTGGTACCGCTCCAGAGAAGGCATCGACATAGGACTTGCGTTTAAAGAAGTCCCACCAGCCTAAACAACAAGAAGCCTAGAGGCATACATCGGGTATCCTCCTTTTTTTTATGTATAATAAAGGTCTTAAATGGTAAGATTTTTATTACGGATACCCATCGGTTAGATAAGAGTCAATAAGCACGAGGCTCACGCGGTGAAGTTGACAAAGATATTCTATGCTTCTGATGTTCATGGATCCGAAGTTACTTTTAGGAAGTTTGTAGGTGCGGCTAAATTCTATAAGGCTGATGTGCTCATCTTAGGTGGAGACTTAACAGGAAAAATGATAACTACAATCGCTAAATATGATGATGGGACCCACATGGCGGATTTTCTAGATGTCAGATACGTCCTCAAGAATGAGAAGGAACTGGAAGCTTTCGAGAAAAACGTAAGAGATGCGGGCTACTACGTATACCGCACTACCGCCGAAAATATGAAGCTCCTTTCGGAAGACAAGGCTTTGCAGGATCAGTTGTTCTCTGACTTGATGGTCCAGACGATGGAGAGGTGGGTTCGCTTAGCCGAAGAGAACATAAAGAACACCAAGGTTAAATGCTTCATACTTCCGGGCAATGACGACAGGTACGTGATCGATGACGTATTAAACAAGTCTGATGTTGTAGAGAACCCTGAAGGAAAAGTCGTTTGGATTGATGAGACTCATGAGATGATCAGCCTTTCTCACGCGAATGTGACACCGTGGAACTGCCCTAGGGACATAGAGGAAGACGACATGTATAGAAAAATTAAGGCTCAGGCAGATAAGGTTGAAAACATGGACAACTGCATTTTCAACTTTCACTGTCCTCCATACAACTCTCAGATAGATCTCGCTCCCAAACTTGACAAGGACTTTAGACCAGTTATGGCGGGAGGACAAGTGGAGTGGATACCTGCGGGCAGCAAGTCCGTGCGCAAAGCCATCGAAGAATACCAGCCCCTCCTAGGACTACACGGGCACATCCACGAATCAAGGGGCGAAGTGAAGATAGGACGGACAACTTGCCTGAATGCAGGAAGCGAATATGGAGAAGGAATTCTCAGAGGCGCGATTGTTAATTTGGACAAAGAGGGCAGCAGGGTAAGGTCCTACCAGTTCGTTTCAGGCTAGAGTGCTCCCATTGAAGGTGCACTGGGGAGTCAAATGTCTAGGGGCGAGTGGCGCGAACTTGAATGAAACGGAAATCGTGAATGAAGCTAAAAGAATGGTAGAAGGGGCAAGAAAGAAGAATATTACAATGAGGGTGATGGGCGCAACAGCGGTGAGAATCCATTGTTCCAAGTTTGAGCCCCTTCACGAATCCCTAGGCAGAAAAATCTCTGACCTAGATTTTATGACACTAAGCAAAGACAAAGACAAGATTTTCAAACTGTTTAGGGAATTTGGATATTACGTGGACGAGGGAATGTTCTACGCCGCAAGTTTCGTCGGGATGGGGCATAGAGCTATAATAAAGAAGAACAACTTGGTATTGGATGTGTTCTTTGATAAGTTAGAAATGTGCCACACCATCGATTTCTCAAAGAGACTGGAAATCGATTACCCTACAATATCTCTGGCTGATCTTCTTCTCGAGAAAATGCAGATTGTGAAGTTGAATGAAAAGGATATTCTTGACACAATAGTCATGTTTAGAGAACACAATGTCGGGGAAAGAGACAAAGAAACGATAAACGTTGGGTATGTATCTGGGCTACTGTCACGCGACTGGGGTTTCTACTACACAGTAACTACAAACCTAGGCAAGATTAAGTCTGCTCTTTCCGGATATGACGTCCTAAGATCCGAGGATGCGGAGGATATCGAATCAAAAATAGACAAATTGCTCAAAGCCATCGAAGATAAGCCTAAGTCGCTGAATTGGAGAATACGATCTAAGGTCGGGCCCAGCAAGAAGTGGTATAGAGATGTCGATGAACTCTTGCGATGAGTTAGAAAACTCCTTCTAGTACCCGAATGATCAGCAATTTGAAGATAGGGCGGAATTTACGTAAGCTAACGTGCAAAGGCCAGAGATTATATGGAAGAAAGAGCGTGGATGGTTTTTGATAGAACTCCGTCCACATCCGATCAATAAAAACTGAAAAACGATATTTTAAGTTATAATCTATCGCCAATCTGTTTAGATGATTAATGGTAAAGCTTATTTCCTTAGTTCAAAGCGTATTCTACAGCATTTGTCTCCACAGCACTGGAACTTGTCCATGGTAAAGGAGTATTTGTCGAAAACTCCCAGAGCCTTTAATATGGCGTCATAGTAATTGACTGAAACGGCTGCTTCACATTTTAGCGTCATAGACCGAGCCTTTTCCTCTCCGAGGATGGCTTTCATATTCTTCCAGTACGGGCAGTCCTCAATTTCGGCTATATGCACATCCTTACTATGTTTAATCACCTTGTAGGGGCAAGCGATGCTCTCCCAATACTTCCTTGAAATTTTCGCGATGAGGTCCATGTCGATCTTTGTGTCTTTAGTGATCCCCAGCTCCTTTTTCACCGCTTCCAATTCGGCGAGAGCGAAGGTTTCCCAGAGTCCCATGTAGAGTCTGAAACACTCTTTAGAACCTAGATGTTTCTCGAGGTAGGTGTATATGGCGAAATCGTATATAGCGAAGGCTTTCACCCAATTCAGTATAGCCTCCTCGACAGTATCTCCGACACCTTTAATGGCCCAAAAGTTTCTGTCTGACAACATTTGGGACATAAACTCATTGATTTTACCTACATTTACGCCGACATCCAACCCCATAGCTTTCTTCACTTTTTCAGGCGCATACAAGGAGAACTCAGTCCATATATCCTTCAAAATCCTGTCTCTCTTGGAGACCGGTACTTCTTTTAATGCGTTAAGAAGGTTCGCGTTGTGGAAGGCCATTCCCTGCGACCAAGTGTAGATGTCCCCTTCAGGCGAATGCCCTACCTTCTGCAACGCTTTGAATAATGGGTTTTTTAAAACTTCTTCTTTGCTAATCATAACCAACCACCAAATACCACTAATTACCTCCATAGTTTAATTAATTTTTTGCGCCAATTCTACCGAACTTCAAATCAAGCGAAGTTTTATATTGCCTGTATCAATCAAATAGAACGGGGATAGAAATGTTATCGGAGACAGAAAATTCCATAAGAAATGACATTTCAGCCTTAGGCGCCTTGAAGCATGTGGAATACCTCTCTAGCATCGGAGATCGCTTTGTAGGTACCAATGGAGACAAAACAGCTATCGAGTATGTCGTAAGGAAATTTCAAGAGGTTGGGTTGCAGGTTGATAAGACCGAGATTCGTGTCCCATCCTTCCAAGAAATAGGGTCTAGTTTAAGTATCAACAAACCCGTTAAAGGGGAGTTTAAAGTCTGGGCGGCATATTTTTCTCCAGCAACACCCCCTGAAGGCGTTACAGGGCAGCTAGATTTCCTCGGCGATGGTGAAGAGGAGGACTATAACGGAAAGGATGTGAAAGGGAAAATAGTAGTTCTAAAAGAGAAAGGCTTTGAAAGCTTGAAGTTTTGGATGGGCAAGTATGCTAGATTGGCAAAAATTCACGGTGCTCTAGGTATAGTTTTAATTCATGTCATGCCTTGGCCTTACAGATGCTCCCTTGAAATTGGAAATAACAACGTAGAGAACAGGTTTTTCAAGGAACAAGTTCCAGTTGTAACAGTTTCCTGCACAGATGGACAAGACATAATGTACCAGTTAGGTAAAGGAGACGCTGTTGGGACATTGAAAGTGAACACAAAGGTGGAGGAAATCTCAAGTTTTATAATTAGGGGAACCTTGAAGGGCGTGAAAAATCCTGAGGAGAGGGTTTCCATCATTGCCCACCGCGACAATGGTATTCCGCCGGGCGCCAATGACAATGGAAGCGGAACTGGTACAATGCTAAGCATAGCCGAATGCCTCAGTAAACGCAAACCAAAGAAAAGCATCGAGTTTATCTCCTCCACAGCTGAGGAGGGAGTAACGGCAGGAGCATGGCAGTATGTGGAAGCTCACGCAGATGAAATGAAGTACATTAAAGCTCTCTTTGACATAGACATGATAGCCACAGGAGGACCTGTTAACCTAGTCGGTACGGGAATATGGCCCGACCGTCCCCCCTTGGAACATTCTAAAGAGCTTAATAAGATGGTTGAAGACGTAGCTCACGAATTGGGCTACTCATTGGGGCACATGACAGCGGGCTGGGGGGTAAGTGAGTCAGGGAGATTCATTGAGAAGGGTGTACCAAGCGTTTGGTTCTGGAAACCCGACGATCCATACTACCACACAGAGTTTGACTCCCCAGAAAGGATCGAACCCAACATGATGAAGGTAGTTGGAGACATGGTGGCTATAACCATTTGGCGCATAGCAAATATGGATAAAGTCCCTAAATTTAAATAAAAATAGGGGCGATATTTTGAGCGCGAAAGAAAATCTCAAAATTGCCGAAACTTGGATGGACGCCATGAATAGACATGACCTTAAAAAGATGGAATCTCTTTACGCAGATGATGCCATAGGCGATGAGGTAGCTGAGCCCGAAGTTATCGTAGGGAAGGGAAAAATCACCAAAGCCTATAAGGAATTATTCCAAGCGTTCCCTGACTGTAAAGCTACCATTACGAATCGTGTTGCTGGAGGAGACCATGTACTGCTCGAAATCATTTGGGAAGGCACTAACAAAGGTGAATTTAGAGGAATGCCTGCCACGGATAAGAGGGTCAAGTTAAGAATAGCCTATATCTTCAGGATTCGCCAAGAAAAAATTCACGAGATAAGAGAATATTACGATGCAGCGACTTACCTTAAACAAATCGGTATGTTACCTGAAAAGTAAAAAGCCAAAGCTTTCATCTTTTTTCTAAAACGATTATTCTAAGGTGTAGAATAATAAAATAAAAAATGGGGTTGAACTGGTACTATTCTAGTAGCTCATCTATGAATGGAGCTGAGGTTGCTACTTCTCTGCCGGTATCTGTTACAATGATCACTTCTTCCATGGCACTCTGTATGAAGGTTCTGCGGTTAATATACTTGTATATTCTAGGCTCGCTGGAGAAGCACATCCCAGGTTTAAGTTCTATGTCTCTCTTACCTGCTCCACCAACCCATTTATAGGCCTCTTTCTTCACTATGGATGGCATCTCACAGCAGCTTAACCCTATTCCATGTCCAAAATCAAATCGCGGCTCAGGGTAACCTTTCTCTTTATAAACTTTTCTTGCAGCCTCGTAACAATCTGAGGCCTTGGCTCCAGGTCTTGCTGCGTTAACTACCGCGTACATGGCATCATAATTGGTCTTATACATCTCCTTGAACTCTTTTGTCGGCTTTCCTACAAATCCAGTTCTCATGCAGTCTCCATTGTAACCACTTATGATCGGCCCTATGTCAATTATGACGGCATCGCCCTTCTCTATTTTTCTGTTAGTAGGATAGAGCGCTCCTTCAACGCAAGGACCTGAAGTCAAGAAAGGCCAGAACCCATCGCCTTCTGATCCATGCCTATAAAGTTCTCCCATGAACGCGGCGTAAACATCATATTCTCTAACTCCAAGCTTCAAAGCATTCAACCCAGCTTCTACTCCCTTTGAAGCGACGGTGCAAGCCTCTTTAATTAAGGCGAGTTCATCCGGAGTTTTTATTGCCCTTTCGTATAATATTGCGTCTTCTGCGTCAACTATCTCGTAGTTGGGTAGAGTTTTCTTAAATTCATCGTACCATTGCCATGGTGCCATATCAAGGCCTAGTCTTCCCTTCCTTATTCCAATAGCCGTCAACTGCTTTTTCAGCCACTTTGCCCAGATATCCCTCGCGATTGGCGCTGGCCATACTGTATAGTGATCTATGAAGTATCGATCTGCTAAGGCTTTACCATCTTTTTCCCATATAGGCCCTGGTGCAACAAAATCATCTGCATGTAAGAAGGTTGGTTCTCCATCCTTAGGAAGAATCGCTATAGAATTTGGCATCCAACCCAGAACGAAGAAAGCCCTTTTGTTAGTGATAAACCGAACATTTTCAAGTGTGGTAGCTATGAAAGCGTCGATGTTTAATTCTTTGACTACTTTACGAGCCTTCGCTAACCTGTCCCTATTTAACCTGTCATAATCAACTTCCATAATCCAACCTCGTTTTAGGTATTGAGGTCAAGAAATATATAACTTTTTCACACAGAGCAATGGCCAACATTAGGCGCATGCTTGCGCGCGCTACTCCATAATCCATTCACGTAGAAGGTCTTTAGGAAAGTCGTCAAGCATCTTCATCATAGTCTCTTCACTTAACCTGCCAACATATCTATTGCATAGCACACACTTGAACTTGCCACTCCTCGTTTTTTTCGTCAGTAACGGGGACCTACAATGAGGGCAAAGCAGTATTCCGTGTTTATCATATAGAGGTGAAAGTTCACTTTTCAACTTTTTTCCTCTCCAATTTTCTTTGAATGGTCTCTTTATAATAGTCCAATAAGAAGGATACACCGAATTTCTTAGCTCTATCCTCTAAATATTCCCAATCAATTGTGTTATATTGATTTACCAGTGTTGACGTAATGTCCTCAAAATCATGTGTTGATGGTCTGCGGGATATGAATTTAGTTATTAAGTAGTCCTCAACAGAAGGAATGACAATTTTTTGTCCACTCAGCTTTACGGCTTTGGCTCTACTGTACGATGTCTCGTCTAATCCGAGGGTTTGAGGTTTCAGGTGAACATCTAGCAATCCATCATATCTTAAATCCTTTAGTCTCAGTAAGTGCCAGTCAAGTAAGTCCTCTGGCTTTTCTAGCTTGTGTTCGCGAGGTAACGGATACCTAACTTCATAACGTCCGCTATTCAAAATTTTGAGTAAAAATTGACTATTCCTTTCATTCAAAAACAAAACAATATCCACATCCCTCGAAAACCTCTCCCTGCCATAAAACTGCACAGGAACCGCTCCCACAACCATGTGTGCTATCCGCTGCTTAGTCAACTCTTTAACAAGGTCAACAGTAGTTTTGCGCACTGAAGGAGGTAATAGTTCGCCTCTATAAGCCTTACCTCTTGGTTTAGGAGGCTTTTCCGATACGCTCTTGCCTGTTTCTTCAGACATCGTTATCACGCTAGTCTTTCTTTCACGGATTTAATAATATTATCATTCGATGGTGACTGTGACATCAGTTTCCGTGTTCTTTCAATAGCCCTACAAACTTGAATCCAATGAACGGATAGTTCTTCTATTGATGTCGGCACTTTCGTATCATGCTTATGGCGGTTCCGTCAACCTCTTAAGGACCCCTATTCTCTCTAGGAATCTATGAGAACGAGTTTCTTTATGTTTTAATGCGGCAAAATAAGCTAGGTCCTCAACGGTATCTATGTCTAAAGCGATTCTTGATGACCTTACTGTTCGGAAGCGTATCGCACGTATGGAGGCTTCCTCGATGTGCCGTTGAAAACTGTGTTGTCCATAGAATGTTGGGATGACGTTGGGAGGGTTAAGCAGTAAAGCGTTGGTTCCGCTGCCGCTCCTAGAGGGCGATATGACCACAGCCGCTTCTTCCCCCAGGGAGAGAATTCTGTTTAGATCCATGGGCGTGACTAGTGGAATGTCCGCGGGGAGAATAAGGGTGGAAGTGGCTCCCCTTTGGATGCACCAGCTGATAGCCTCAGAGATCGCTTGATTCAAGCCAGACTGACCTTCTGTGAGGGGTACTGCGTCAAAACCTTTTGCCACATGGAAAGCCTCCTCGTCCTTGCCCATCACGACAGTTTGGTTAACGTGCCTCGTGGTTTTGACGCTTGCCAGCACATCCTCTAACATTTTCAGGCAAAATTCTCTTCGTTCGTTGTCAAGTAGGAGGGGTGAAAGCCTGCTCTTTGCGTCTTCCAGCTTTTTGACCGGGACAATCACAAAGGCGGTCACGATGTCTCCTCTTCTGGAGGATAATATTAGCTTCAGAGAAGCCTATATGTAGTTCAATGAACCTAAAGTTACTTTGGCTAATCTAACCTTATCTCGCAGACTCTTCATGATGGTGTTAGTCACAATCACGCGGAGCCCAAGCTCCTCAATTCGCTCCCTTTCGGCTTGATCCATGTGGTCAATGATGAAGATGTCAAGGAAGTCTCGGTAAAGGTGGGCAACGGAATAGGCAGAAACCTCTAAGCCTAAGCCTTGCATGAGCTTATCTGCGGGTCCTTTGATGGGAGCACCGCCAACAATGGGACTTATAGCGACTACTTTTGCCCTCGTTTCTCTCAAGGCTTTCCTAACATTCTTTATGGAAAGGATAGTGCCTATGCTCACGATGGGGTTGCTGGGGCATAGGATGATCGCTTCGGCGCTTAGGATGGAATCGATAACTTCGCGAGCGGGCTCAGCCTTTTCAGCTCCTTCAAAGGTCACATCGATGACCTTGTCTCGTGCGCCCCTCTTAACGAGATATTCTTGAAAATGCATGACGCCCTTATCGGTCAAAATTTTTGTTTCGAATCTGTCATTGGTCATCGGTAGGATTTTCATCTCTAGCCCTAAGGATCGGCAAAGTCTATGAGTAGCCTCCGAAAGGGATAGCCCCCCCTCTAAAAGGTAAGTTCTGTGGATGTGGGTGGCAAGATCTCCGTCGCCTAACTTGAACCATGTTTCGTATCCGTACCTTTGGAGCGTTTCAAGGCAGTGGAAGGTGTCTCCTTGGATTCCCCAGCCCGTTTCTGTGTTCACGATACCTGCGAGCGTGTACATGATTATGTCAAGGTCCGGAGAAATGTGCAAACCGTAAAGTTGAATATCGTCACCTGTGTTGACGATCACCGTCACCTCTTTCTGTGGAACAATTTTGATTAGCCCTTGAAGAAATCTTGCAGCCCCAACGCCCCCGGCTAGCGCCGTGATCAACCAGTTTCCCTCCAGTACTCTTGGTGCACAATTTTTTCTAAAGGTTTTCTAGGAGGGGGATTTGGCTTTTCGATGGGGTATCCTATTGTTATCAATGCTTGAGGGTCGACATGGTTGGAGATATTGAGTATCTTTCTAACCGTGTCTGGGCAGAATAATGGTGCGCAGAACCAGCAGGAGCTGAGTCCCTCGGCATGGGCCGCCAGAAGCATGTTTTCAATAGCCGCTGCGAAGCTTTGAACAGCCATAACATATTCGATTTTTTGTCTCCTTTTGTCCGGATACTTGTCCATATCCTCCATGGTTAGGCATGCAACAATGATGATTGGTGCTCTTGTGAACCGCTCAATGGAAGTTTTGACAAGTTTTTCGCGTTCTTCCGGTGGAACATTATCTTTCCTCATATCCTTGTCCCAGCGATTCGCCATTGCTTCAGCTAGTTTCCTTTTCAAAGCGGCATCTCGAATCGTTACGAAGCGCCAAGGCTGCGCGTTGTGAGCGGATGGAGCCCACCGAGCTGCTTCCAAAATTCTGAACAGAACCTTGTTTGAAACTTGCCTAGGTAAGTACTCTCGAACACTGCGGCGACTCTTGATGATCTCAAGAATCTTCATGGTACTCAGATCCCCGCTTGTCTTCACAATGATTCATGTCTTTAAACTATATAATGAAATAGCTGTAGTGGTGTCTTGCCTAACGAAAAGAAGCCAACGCTTGAAGCCTTTTTCTTACGCTGTGAATTTGAGACTCTTCTTTTCTTATGGGTGAAATGAAGCCTTTCAGAAGATTTCTTTTTCGCCTATTTTTCGAAAAGCCTTCCCTCTAAGTTTCACGACTGGACCTAGCGTCTCTTCGGGCGCTTTTTCTGTTGTTTTTCGTTTCACAGTTTCTCCACAGATGCCATTGGGCAATAGTCGTCGTTTTGCACACATTGCGTAGCTGCAGTTCGATACCTCGCACTCGTCTTCGGTCCATCGGCACCAAGCTCTGTTTCCTCGGTATGTGAGAGCGGGTCTCCTATCAGGCATGATTCTTGCGCATCGAAACGTTTTACATACGGGAAAACAATATTTTACACCAGACAACACAAGCACAACCCTATTCAAAACAGTTTTCCATGGAGTTGGTGTCTGTCACTGTATGGCTAGAAAGCATCGAGTGTTATAAACTTTTTTGTACTGTAATAAGTTTTCAAGATCGCGATTTCTTTCTGATAATTATTTGCCAAAGCCTTCTGTATGATAAAGCTAAACCCAAGAAGGCGATGAGCAGGCTCAGCAAGACATACGCGATCAGCCGGCTGGTTTCTATAAGATACCCGCTAACCATTGCGTACTTGTCCATCTTGAATAAGAGCACCTTCGTTTCATCCAAGTATAGGGTTCTGGTTTCACATAGGTCTCCCGCGACATACACGGAAATTCGATAGTCGCCGCCGATTTTGGGCATTGAAGCCACTCCATACGCGTCTGTTTTTCGGACGGGCTCAATCCTTACCCAATCTTGATCGATTTTTCGCTCAAGTTCTATCATGGCGTCAGGGATAGACTGGCCGAAATAATCAACCACCTTCACAGAAGGGGTTACGTTGAAGATTTTGCAATGGATCAAAAGGAACAATTCGTCTTCGATTAGATCTACCACGGTTTCGTTGAGAACTGTCTTGCGTTTCAGTTCTTCGCTGTAGCCGTACACGATGACTCTGTATCTTCCAAAGGTGCAGTTGAAGGCGGCGCTTCCCTGATCGTTTGTGGTCCCTGATTGTACAAGTATCCGGCTGCTCCACTCATAAACCTCCACCTCCATGCTCGGAAGGGGGAGCCTATTCGAGTCCAGCACATGAGTAAACAGCGTGTAGGTTGGGCATGTGATGGTAATGTTCGCCCATCCGTCCTTCAAGAGTTGGTTTAAGCTGGGTATTTGGGTTGTGTTGAAAAGAGAACCGTAGCGTCGGGCTTCAACTGTGTAGTTAGCGTTGGTAAGCAGGTTATGCGCAACTATGGTGCCATTCTCACGGGTTTCAAACGAGGCCCTTTCCGGGACCGTTTCGTTGTTCCTTGTCAAATAGCTATACGCTAAAACCACCTCGATATAAGGAAGCGGAGCATCAGCCTCATCTGTCACCATCACCTTGATGTCAGCAAGGCTACACTGAAAATCGTGTATTGTAGTGTTTGATGTGATGTGCTGTTTTGGCAAGCTGCCCACCTCCACATCCTTCCAGAAGGCCTTGAAGGAGTAATAGGTGTCATTGGCGAGCTGGAGCCGTATCCATCCCGTTTGATTGGTCACCCCCTTTTCGATGAGGGTTTCTGGGTCTGTTGTTGCGTTGTATGCTTCAACGGTCACACCGGCTACAGGTTCCCTCTTGAGATTTACGGTTCTGATCTGTATTTCCACCTTAGCTTGTTCAGGGGACCCTTGAATCGGCGGAGTTATCACTAGCACTGTAAGTATGATCAAAAGTAGAGGAACGCTTCGAAGTCTCCGGGGCCTCAACACGCAGCCTCCACGATTGTGAGCATTTCTAGGAAATAGCATTTAAATTTACTGCTCCTTAAACCCTGCCTTCTCGCGAAACAACAACTGCAAAACACGTCCAGAGGGATCAAGATAGCGCGCACTATCGCTTAAGTATTTTTTCATTTGTTGTACTGGTAGTTGTTAATGGTTTTGAGCCAGAAGTTTGAGATGAAATGTGCGTTTCTAATTGATTTCCTATTTCAAGACACTCAATGAGGAAAAAGATGGAAGGTGTTACTAACCTCCATTGCTATGAAACCTCGATCATATCTATGCATTTCTTCTCGCTAATTTGTATGCTAGAGTGTTTTGCATTTGGGTTGATTGCTTTAGACACTCCTCTGAACATTGGGAAGGATAACGTGTTGCACACGATTTCCAGCGGCACGTTTAATTGTTTTGCAACGTGAAGTGCGGGACATTGTGTGGGGCCCTCTCTTATTGCAGCCAATTTTTTGCCCTCAACCTTGGTTTTAACCGGTGGCCCAAGCACCGCTGGATCCATCCAAGCATGGACTACACGTTCGATATCCTGAATAGTTGAACCTTTTATGCCTGCCTTTTCTTTGATCTGATTTCCCAGCCTAATCCCCATCTGTTCTCCAAAGACCTGTGTAATCTTTAGTGCCTCGTCACCATATCTCTGTTTGAAGGCCAGAGTCAAACCCATTAAAGCGCTGAAAAGTTGCACTGTTCCTTGAAATGCTGCTGGTAATTCCTTCTCGCTCATTAGACTTACCCCATTTCGAGAAATTAACCAAAACTCATAATAAACTTTACCTATCTCTTCCCAAGCGCGCTATAGAATACTAACAGGCAATTCTTTAGCGGCCCTTATTCTGCGGGTGCTCCAGCAATCATTTTAAGGACCCGCCTTCCACTAACTATTCACAACAAGGAGGAGTTGCCTTGAAGGAAGCCTTGGCGAGGGCTGTAGGTTACGGCGGGAGGCTTGGGGCTGATTATGTGGAGGTTCGGGTGCAAAGAAATTTCAAAACTCTTCTTACGACCAAGGATGGCAGAGTTGAGGCGGCGAAAGACGGTATCGAAAACGGTGCTGCAGTTCGGGTTTTAGCGAAGGGAGCTTGGGGTTTTGTAACCCTCGGGACCTTAGATCCGAGGTTGCTGGCGGACGCGGTTAAAGAAGCGTTTAAGATGGCGAGCGTAGCGAGTTTCAAGGTGAAGGAACCCGTGAGGCTTGCTGAAACGAAGACCATCGAAGACAAAGTGACCGCTAAACCGAGGAAAGACCCGCGGGAGATTCCCCTCGACGAGAAAATAGGGGTTGCCTTAACCATAAACAACACAATTTTCGATTATGACGATCGGGTCAAAAGTTGCACCATCGATTACTTGGATCTAACAGGAACCAACTACTTCATGAACAGCGATGGAACATACCTCGAACAAGACAGGCTCTATGTCTGGTCTAGGATCTTCGCCTCAGCAAGGGAAGCCGACGTCTTCACGTCAGGAAGAGAGGAAATAGGGTCCACCGCAGGCTTCGAAGTGTTCGACGTAGAAACTCCGGAAATCGTAGGAACAAGGATTGCAAAGCGTATAGTTGATCAGTTGGAGGCCAAGGTGCCGAAAGGCGGAACGTTTCCCGCCGTTATCGGAACCAGTGTGGTTGGCGTCTTTGTCCACGAGGCTTTTGGGCACCTAGCAGAAGCCGACCTTACCCTGTCTGGTTCCGTGTTGTATAACAAGCTGGAGAGGAAAATCGCGTCTGAGGCTGTCACCGTCTATGATGATGGCACCATCAGCGGCGCCCTTGGATCCTTTAAATACGATGACGAGGGTGTTCCAGCGCAGAAAACCCTCCTCATTAAGGAAGGCGAGGTCGCGGGGCTCATGCATAATCGTGAAACCGCCCACAAATTTGATACGACATCCACTGGTAACGCCCGTGCCGAAGACTTTCGATCCGAACCCATCATTCGGATGCGAAACACCTACCTCGCCTCAGGTGGCTACGCCTTTGAAGAACTGCTCGAGGATATCGATTTCGGGTACTACCTGAAAAGCTTTCGAGGTGGTGAGGCAAACTTAGATGGAACCTTTCAAGTCGGCATCGAGGAGGCGTACGAGATCGTGAAAGGGGAGCTAGGTTCGCCTGTTCGAAACGTCTCTATTAGCGGGAACACCCTCGAAACGTTGCATAAGGTGGAGGCTGCAGGTAGGGACTTTCAATTGTGGCCCGGAAGATGTGGAAAAGGTCAGATAGCCTTCGTTTGCGATGGAGGACCATCCATACGAGTGAGGGAGGTGCTGTTTGGTGGCGGAGCTTAAACCTGAAGAATTGATCAACTTTGGGGAGAAAGCTGTTCAAGCAGCGATGAAGAGAGGAGCGGAGGAAGCCGAGGCCTTCTTTAGCAGAAGCTCCAGCATATCTGTGGACATCGAAAGGGGACAAATCATCAGAAACGTTAAGATGGTGGATCAAGGCTTAGGAGTGAGGGCCGTTTACAAAAGGGCTGTCGGCTTCTCCTATACGAACACGTTAACCGACAAGACCTTGAAGGAAACCGCAGTCAGGGCCTTCCGCTCAGCCAAAGCCAGCAAACCAGACGAAAACTGGGAAGGTTTCCCCAGTCCAAAGAAGCTTGGCGTAACAAAGAATACGCATGATAAGAGAATAGTGATTTTGTCCTCTGACGAACTGCTGAAAATGGCGTCACTAATGCTGGACGTGGCAGAGGGCTACGATAAGCGGGTCTTGCCCTTTAGTGGCGGAGTTGGGATGCTTCTCACGTCCAGAACCATCGTCAACTCGTATGGAGTAGCGGCTTACGATGAGGGCACCGCCATTAATTGCTCTCTTGCCACTATTGCAAGGGAAGCCGACGAGGTCACGCCAGTGTGCTTTGAATTTAACGCGGAACGGACATACAAGATCGACCCCGAATGGGTTGGGAAAGAGGCGGCGAGACAAGCCGTTTCTTCCCTCAAGGCCAAGAAAATCGCGTCAGCGACCTTCCCCGTAATATTTGCTCAACCCAGTCTTCATGATCTCCTTTATTACACGCTGATAAACGCCGTGAAAGCAGATTACGTTCAGAGGGACCGATCTGCGCTCAAGGGAAAAATCGGTGAGAACGTCGCCTCCAGTCTCATCACTATCCATGATAACGGACTGCTAGAGGGCGGTCTTCAAACATGGAGGTTCGATGGTGAAGGGGTTCCTAGTCAAAAAACTGCAGTTATCGAGAAGGGCATCCTCAAGCATTACCTCTACGACAACTACACAGCGAAGAAGGACGGCGTCGAAAGCACAGGAAACGCTCTCCGGGGAGGCTTAGCCCCCTATGCATGCACCCCGACCCTAGAAGCAACCAACTTCACCTTGGATCGGGGAAACAAATCCCCTGAAGACCTCATCAGCGAAATCGATAGGGGGCTCATCGTCTACAACGTGCAAGGAGCCCACAGTAGCAACCCAGAAAGCGGAGAATTTTCTGTAGTGGCCGCCCCAGCGTGGAAGATTGAAAAGGGCAGCGTGGCCTACGCAGTCAAAGGGGCGATGCTGGCCGGGGTCATCTTTGAGGTTCTAAAAGGCGTGTCCGCTCTCGGCAACAATGTAAGGAAGATTGGACACTTGGTCGCACCTTGGATACTTGTAGAAAACGTTAAAGTTATCGGAAAATGAAGTAGATATGTTAAGGGATGTGATTGACGTGGCTTACCATAAAGTGGTTAAGACGATTCCGTTGGAAAAGCGAGAAGAGCTTTCAGATAAAATGATCGATGCCCTTCTTGTATCCAAGAATGAAGACAAAATGCCCGTCGGGCTAGCAAACACGATACTTTATAGTTGGCAACGAGGTCTCCTCGTGGGGGACGTGGGTCTGGTAGCTCTCCTTGAGGCAGCGGTTCTTCTTGAACCAGAAAGGACGATGGAGATTTTAGGGGTAGAGTTGCAATTGACGAACACGACGAAAAAAGTTAAAGAGGTCCTTATGAAAGCAGAAAAATGATTATGGTGTTGATTAGGATGGTTAGGTTTGGGATCGAGTTTGTGCCTCGCGAGGCCTACTGGAAAACCATCTATTATGCGGTTCAAGCTGAGAAGAGGGGATTTAACTACCTATGGATAACTGATCATTTCAATAACCGCAACGTCTACGTCACCCTCACAGTAGCGGCGATCTACACCGACAAGATCATGTTGGGTCCAGGAGTGACCAACCCCTATCTCGTCAATCCCGTGATTACCGCCCAAGCTGTTGCTTCGTTAAATGAGGCAGCTCCTGGTAGGGTGGTTTTAGGCGTCGGCGCCGGAGACAAAACAACCCTTGATTGTGCCGGGGTGGAGATGCAAAGTCCGCTCACAGCAGTTCAAGAGTGCATCGACATCTTTAGAAAAATGACAAGCGGCGAGAGCGTTGTTTTTCAGGGTGAGGTGTTCAGGATAGCAGGGGCCAAGTTTTTCTTTAAACCCAAAGGAAAGATTCCCATTTACGTGGGGGCTCAAGGTCCAAAAATGCTTGCCATGGCTGGGAGGATCGGTGATGGAGTTTTGATAAACGCTTGCCATCCTAAGGACATAAGTTACGCCGTGGATTGCGTCAAAAAGGGAGTCAGCGAGGTTGGCAAGAAGTTGACCGATGTGGATGTGGCTGCCTACACATCCTTTTCCGTTCACGAGAATCTAAAGAAGGCCACGAAGGCAGCGGTTCCCGTTGTTTCCTTTATCGTCGCTGGCAGCCCCAGTGTGGTGTTAGAGAGGCATGGCATAGACCTGAAGGCGGCTGAAGAAATTCGGGAAGCCTTGAAATCCAGCCAGTGGGGTAAAGCCTTTGGCTTAGTTTCGCCGGAAATGATAGAAGCCTTTTCGGTTTGCGGCACCCCTGACATGTGCATCGAGCGCATCACTCAGCTCCTCAAATCCGGAATCTCACAGTTCGTGGTAGGTTCACCCATAGGTCCCAACGTTCGAGAAGCCATCAATCTGATAGGTGAGAAGATCATTCCCCACTTCAAGCCGTAACGATCGCAAAATCTGGCTTTCCGCCAGCCAAATACTAAGGGATGCGCTTATCTCTGTACATGTAGAGAGATCAATGTCGCAACTCATGGTTGTGAGTTCTAGCTATCTGAAGCAGTATTCAACCCCTTGAAACTCTTCTGCGAGTTTCGTGGCATCCTCTCTAACCCGACGCGGTTCTTCACCATCAACGACTACTCTTTTCATGAGTTCAGCGATCCTCTGCATCTCCCTCTCCCTCATCCCTCTCCGGGTTGCCTCGCAAACGCCGATTCTAACCCCGCAGTCAACGATGATATTAGCCTCTTCCAGCTTTTTGGCCACAACCCTGCCTTGCATATAACCGCCATAATCGAGAAAGACTTGATGAGACTGGGTGTATCCAAGCTCCGCGCACACAACTAGGAGGCCATCTTGAGCTAAAGCCCCAGCGAGGACGCGCGCGTTCTGAACCACCTGTCCAGCGTATTCTTTTCCATAGGCTTTCATCTCAGCGAGGGCTAACGCTAAGGCGGCAATTCGGTTCCAGTGGGCATTGTCCACGTAGGCTGGGTGAACTTGTTCTCGCATGGTTTCGCCGTGCTCCCTGTCGGCGAGAATGATCCCTCCCTGAGGCCCAAAGAACGTTTTATGCGTGGATCCGATCAGAACCGAGGCGCCCTCTCGGAGGGGGTCCTGAAACCTTTCCCCAGCGATCAAGCCTAGCACATGGGAGCCGTCGTACCCCACATGGACACCGATTTCACGAGTCACCTTAGCGAGTTCCTTCACGGGATGTGGAAACAGGAACAAGCTTGCTCCAAAGATGATGATCTTCGGCTTTTCCCGTAGTATTAAGTCTATGGTCTCATCCACTTGGATATTCCTTCTTTCCTTGGAAAAGGGGAGGCTTATCACTCTAAGCTTCAGAGGCCTCGATATCCCATGTTCTGAGATGCCGGGGTATCCTCCATCTTTAGGTGAAACGCATAAGATTGTGTCGGTGGGCTCTGTAAAGGAGGCGAGGAAAACGAGGTCGGCTATGTGACCAGAGAGGGGGCGTAGATCCGCTGTCTCAGAATGAAATAGGTCTTTGGCGAGGTCCTCTCCGTACTGTTCTATTTCGTCGATGAAGCGGGTGCCCATGTAAAAACCCTGTCTCGAGGTGTATCGATGCCCAAGGTCTGAGGAGAGAAGGGAGCGAACAGCCGGGCTCGTTATGTTTTCCGAAGGGATTAGGTTAATAGACTCTTGTCCTCGCCACTGCTCATGCCTTTGAACCAAACCTAATATTTCATCGATCAAGCCAACCACCTGGATGTATTGCCTTCTATTTAGTTGGAAGAACTACTTGATGGTTGCGATGCGTCGCTGACTAGAGCATCGTTCCAACCCTGCTGTTAGGTGTGGCCTACAAGTAATCGGTTACATCCCATAATAACGTAACATGAGAAAAATGCTTAAATAGTCGGATTTATTTTCATGGGTTTTACAATGTTTTCATTCATACCTCAACGATCCTTCAATTGGCTTACATGTCACCGTTTTTCATGTGCATCGCATTGTTTGTGTTGTTGAACCTTGGCGTTTTTTCCCAAGTTGGCTTTCTGGTGAGTGTTTTGATGATGGCGGATATTATGCACGGTATCCAATGGTATGTATAAGCGGTTACAGTGAATAAGAGTGGGATCATGTGCCACAGAGGATATTCTCTTCTTTCCTTCCATAAACCATAGCCGAGTAGTGGAAAGAAGGAGAAACTGTTTGCCAGAGTGAAAGCCAACGGGAAAGCGTTACGTAGCCTAATGAAACCAAAGACGCTTAACCCGAACCATACCCAACAAAGGAGAACAACGAAGGGCACCGTGATGTGGATTAAATATATGGTCGCGTCAATCTTCTTTTTCATATCGATCTTAGCCTTCCAGACCTTAAGGTTAAGCACATGGTTACTTAGAGCCTGAAAGGTTCCCCAAGACCACCTTGTTCTTTGACGGAAGAGACTATTCCAAGTTTCCACCCCTTCTTGATACACCGCGGTTGAGTCAATATAACGATTTTCCCATTTTTTCATGATTAGTCGTATCCCCAAATCAAGATCTTCAGTCAGAGAATCCCTTTTCCAGTACTCCTCGTCGCTCCTTAAAACTACGTTTTCAAGGGCTGTCGCCCTGATAAACTGTCCATTTCCACCAAGTGCGACAGACCCTCCAAAGATTGTGCGCGAAAACTGTACAACTCTCGCAAACGCTAAGAACTCTATGTCCTGTAGCTTGGCTAAGAAAGATTCCTTGCGGTTCTTTATGCGAACGAGGGTTTGGACACCACCAACATGCGGGCCTGTGAATTGAAAGGAAGCCTTCTTTAACATGTTCTTATCTGGTGTCGCATCGGCATCGAAGACCCCAATTATCCAGCGGTCTCTAGGCCTAATTTCAAGTCCTCGCCAAGTGAGGAGAAAGTCGGCGAAGCCCGTGTTCAAGGCTGAACTCTTTCCTCTCCCACTTTTCCATATTGGAACGTTAATCAACTTCAGGTTTGGATACTTCTGTTGAAGATTCCTTACTATGTTTTCTGTTCCGTCCGTGGAACCGTCGTTAACTACGATCACCTCAAACAATTCAGGGGGATAATCAAAGTTTAGGATGTGCTCCAGCGTTTCTCCGATTACATATTCCTCGTTGCTAGCGGGGACGATGATACTAAAATAGTGGGCCACGTCCTCCCCCTCTTCAACGCGACCCATGCCCAGAATAACCATGAGTAAAAGATTGTACAAAGTACACGTGATAAGAAAGTAAACGGTTAGGAAAGTTCCGTCTAAAATGAAACCCGGGACAGCGAGGCTTATTCCTATGGTTGCCGCTAGGATGAAAATTGGTGCAATAAGACTTACCCCAATTGTAACAGCAATATAAGTGACGGGAGCGAGCGCTCCCTTAATTAAGACGTCAGCCATTTTTCTTTGCTTCGCCTCGCTTTACGTAGGTACGTACATACACGCCCCCCTCTGCCTTTACCGCTTGACAAACTCTTGCATCCTTATGTAAGGTGACCGATGATTTAGAATATAGGTTTCCTTTTACGACCGAGTATTTGTCAATTTTAATGTTTCCATCACATTCTATTGACCCATATATAACGGAATCTGGGCCTATAATGACCTTCCCGCTCTTTACAATGATGTCTCCTAGAATTTCCGAAGCTCCATAAATCTTGACATCTCCCTGAACCATAATGGAAGATTTTAAGATGGCCCCTGGGGCAATGGAAAGCCCCCCATGTGCGTCGATTTTGCCCCTGATCATTACGCCCTTTTGAACAGTGACCCTTCCGCCGGATACTATGTTTCCGTCAACCCTGGTGTTTGCTCCAACGTGAACATCCTTCATGGCTTTTACGTTTCTCAGCATTCGACAATTTTCACCAATCTTTATTCGGCCTTTAACCACAAGAATCTCGCTCACCATAGTTTTAGATGGGATTTCTATGTCTCCCACTACTGCTGTAACGTCGTCTCCAATGTGGAAGATGCTCCCAACAACTTTTGCGGGGAACGTTATCTCCTCTTTGGATGTTTCTTTCATCCTCTCTTCATCCTCCACCTTTGCGGGTTCGCTTGTCAGTGGGGAAGCTGGTCTAGAAATGAGCCTTCGGACCCCCTCAACAACCCCAACCAGAACAATTAAAATCCCAGGTGCCAATAAATCTACATCCAACAAAATCCAGCATAAAGCAAAAATGCTAAGCCCAAGAAGCAACAAAAGAAAAAAATGTAAATAGGAGCCAAGTTGAGTGGAACTGCTCATGTGTTCTCCCTGTATACGAAACCGCAGAAGTAATATATTAAGTCTTCTTTCTTATGAAACAAGTATCTTCATCAAATGATAGATATGAATCGTGATTATGCCAGCTAAACACCTTACATAAAGTCTGTTATGCTTCGCTGCTTAACCCCTTCCGTCGGCTTTTCTTCACCCTCCTCAAAGATCACAAGCTGACCATAGACCCCATCGTAGCCCGGTATGACCCTTACCCGCCCCTCCCTGACTCTGACGATGGCCTCAGCGATCTTGGGGTCAACAATTTTGGACATCTCCTGTTTAGGCGCGTCTATCAGCACGGTGTATTCGTCGCCAAACCTTGCAATAAGCGGATTGTACACGCTCC
>Ga0315312_1000147_pt1 | contig 110465 bp, 99 predicted proteins | sample TDP7_MG_FD_203629 | JGI IMG/M metagenome (GOLD analysis project Ga0315312, IMG submission 203629) | Freshwater sediment microbial communities from Lake Towuti, South Sulawesi, Indonesia - TDP7 | ecosystem: Environmental > Aquatic > Freshwater > Lake > Sediment | place: Indonesia: South Sulawesi...
ACAAATCCGGAGAAGTTCCTCAAAATTTTTCCAGGTGGAAATCTCCAGAATAGCATCCGCTCCAGTAATAAAATAAAATTTGGCGCTCTCCCCGAAAATTTCTTGAAGAGCTTTTACTGTCTCCACGGAATAAGACTTCCCTCCCCGTTCAATTTCCAAGCGGGAGATAATAAAGCTGGGATTATCTTTTATTGCCAGTTGGGTCATCTGATAACGATGGTCGGCAGGTGCTATTTCCTCTTCTACTTTATGCGGTGGCTGAGCACAGGGGATGAAAATTATTTTTTCCAGGGAGAAGATTCCTTTTACTTCTTCCGCTATAATTAAATGGCCGATATGAATGGGATTAAAAGTACCGCCCAGGATGCCGTATGCTAATTTATTCTTAACATTTACCATTTTTTCTATCCGTAATTATTATTACTAATTAAATTTCTTTCTTGATTGATTATAAAAATCTGCTAAAATTTTAACCACATGCCAGAAGGGAGAGAAAGAATGGAAAATACGAATAATTCTATTGCCCTTTCACCAAGGGATAAAAAACTGGCTTTACTGATTATCTTAATATCGTTTCTAACAACCTTCATTGTAATTCGTTTCGTTGTCTATGCGGCTTTAAAGGGATGGGTCCCTCGTCATCCTATAAAAATAAAAGATGTTCATGTCCACCATCTCTGTCTGGGAATTGCTTTACTCTCCTACGTGGGTATTTATGCTCTCCTGTGGCGCCCAACCAACCGGCAACTTTATCGCACCTATATCGTTTATGGGATGGCATTAAGTCTCACTTTTGATGAATTCGCTATGTGGGTCCATCTAGACAGTAATTACTGGCACCCTTTGAACTTTGTAGCAATGGGCGTCCTCCTTGTAATTCTTTTAAACCTTATTTTCTTTAATGCCTTCTGGCGAAAACTCGGCAACAAAATACCTTTTTTAGGCAGGAGATTGATTGATTAATTATTCCCGGACCTGTCCACTACCATAGACAATATATTTATAGGTAGTCAATTCTACCAGTCCCATAGGCCCCCGAGCGTGTAATTTCTGGGTGCTGATACCGATTTCTGCTCCCAGACCGAACTGATTACCATCAGTAAGCCGGGTAGATGCGTTTACATAAACTACCGCCGAGTCGACTTCCTGCAAGAACCGTTGGGCAGCAGAATAGGAATTGGTAATAATAGCTTCCGAAAGGCCGGAAGTGTAACGATTAATGTGCTGAATGGCTTCATCTAAATCTTTTACTACCTTTACCGCCAGAATAAGAGCCAGATATTCTTTCTCCCAGTCTTCGGTAGTAGCTTCTTTTATTCCCGGAACCAGGTTAAGAGTTTTTTCACAGCCCCGGATTTCTACCCCTGCTTCCTGAAAGCGAGCAATCATACGCGGTAAAAATTGAGAGGCAATCTCTTCATTTACCAGCAGAGTCTCCATGGCATTACATACCGCCGGTCGCTGAACTTTAGCATTGAAAGCAATATTCTCTGCCATAGCTAAATCGGCATCCCGATCCACATAAATATGACAATTACCCTTATAATGAAAAATCACTGGCACCCTCGCTTCTTCCAACACCGTGCGAATTAGCCCCTCCCCGCCCCGGGGGATAATGAGATCTATGTAATCATTTAGCTTGAGCATTTCCCTTACTGCCTGATGATCGGTAATATCAATAAACTGAACCGCTCCCGGAGGAATTCCTTCCTGGCAGGCAGCCTGGTCAATAATCCTGGTAAGTATGAGGTTAGAATGGAAAGCCTCCGAACCCCCACGAAGTATCACTGCATTTCCTGCTTTAAGACTGAGAACTGCTGCATCCAGGGTAGCATTAGGACGGGCTTCATAAATAAATCCGATAACGCCAATGGGCACTCGCATTTTTCCGATTATCAGGCCGTTAGGACGTTTCCACATACTGATAACTTCCCCCACGGGATCCGGTAAAGCTACCACTTCCCGCACCCCATCGGCCATAAGCTTTATACGGAAATGGTCGAGAAGAAGCCGGTCAATCATCGCCGGTGAAAGTCCTCGCGCTTTAGCTGCTTCCACATCCCGGCTATTGGCTTCCAGAATTTCTTCTTCTCTCTCCTGAATTTGAGCAGCAATCCGATTTAAAGCTCGATTCTTAACCACTGTGGACAAATAGGCCAGTATTTTGGAAGCTTCTTTCGCTGCCCGGGCTTTCTCTACCACCAGATTCTGGATGGATACCGACACGCCTTTTCCTCTCCTTTCCTCCCTATATTTCTCCTAGAATTACCAGATTATCCCGATGGATAACTTCGTCATAATATTTATATCCTAAAATGGATTCAATTTCGTAAGTTTTTTTCCCACTGATTTTTACAATTTCTTCCGAAGAATAATTTACTAGCCCACGGGCAAATTCTCCTTCCGCGGAATCTACTACACTTACCGATTCCCCAACTTCGAACTCCCCGCGCACCTGACGGATACCGGAGGGTAAAAGACTCTTACCATGATGAACTATAGCCTTTTTAGCCCCCTCATCAACCTGAATTACTCCCTGAGGAGAAAGGTTAAAAGCAATCCAGCGTTTTCGACTGGTAAGGCGATCCTCCCGGGGGAGAAATAAAGTTCCAATTTCCTCTTTTTTAAAAATGCGGATCAACAGCTCTTCTTCAAATCCGGCAGCTATAATCATAGGAACTCCGGAACGAGAGACAATTTTAGCCGCCTGGATCTTGGTGTACATCCCTCCGGTTCCCAATTGGGTTCCCGGCTCTCCGGCTATAGCTTCAATTTCCGGGGTAATCTCTTCCACTACCGAAAGAAGACGGGCGGAAGGATTTTGACGGGGATCTCCATCGTAAAGTCCGTGGGTATCGGTGAGAATAATTAGCAAATCCGCTTCTACCAGATTAGCCACCAGAGCGGAAAGAGTATCATTATCCCCGAATTTGATCTCTTCCACCGCCACCGTATCATTTTCATTAACTACGGGAATCACTCCTAGACGGAGCAAGGTAAACATAGTATTGCGCGCATTAAGATATCGGTATCGGGCACCAAAATCTTCCCGCGTAAGAAGAACCTGAGCCACTGTCTGCTTATATTTGCTAAAGGCTTGCTGATAAATCTCCATGAGACGGCACTGACCAACCGCCGCCATTGCCTGCCGGAGGGGAATGGAACGGGGCTTTTCCTTAAAACCCAGTTCCCCCATTCCCGCACCAATAGCTCCCGAACTAACTAAAATAATCTCATAGCCTCGCTTCCGTAAGTACGAAATTTGCTCAACCAGTTTTTCAATCTGCAGATTATTCAAGTTACTATCGGCGGTGGTAAGGAGACTGGTCCCCACTTTCACCACCACCCGTTTCACTCGCTCTAATATATCCTGACGAAAATTTATCTTATTTTCTGAAGAATTCATTTCTTCCCTACTTTTATTCAGTATATCCCTTTATCCCGATATATATTCTATCCCGGTATATATTCAAATTCCACACTACCTACCCTTACCGTATCCCCTTGTTTCACTCCCGCTTTTTTTAGTGCCCGTTCCAAACCCAGGCGCTGAAAAGTTTTATGCAGATGATGTATTGCTTCAGGATTTTCCAGATCGGTCATGGCTACCAGTCGTTCTACTGATTTACCTTCGATCACAAAAATTTGCCCTTCCCTCCGAATCTGCCATAATTCCTCCTTCATTGATTTAGAAGGAATGAAGGAATCAGAAGTTATTTCTTCTACTGGCATCGACTGCTCTAAACGACGGGCGGCCTCCCACATCAATTCTTTTAACCCTTCCCCGGTAAGAGCACATACCGGGAAAATAGGATATTTATCTTCCTGTTGTTGGCAAAATCGCGTCAGATTATCTTTCGCTCCTGGCAAATCCATCTTATTGGCCGCTACCAACTGAGGACGCTCGGCAAGTAGGGGATGATATTTTCTCAGTTCTTCATTAACCACCAAAAAATCTTTCCGTGGGTCCCGCCCTTCCACAGCAGCCATGTCCACCACATGAATAAGCAATCGGGTACGTTCAACATGGCGGAGAAATTGGTGTCCCAGTCCCGCACCGCGATGAGCACCTTCAATCAAACCGGGAATATCGGCCAGCACAAAACTCTTATCCTCTTCTAAATAAACCATCCCCAGAATGGGAGTGCGGGTAGTAAAAGGATAGTCAGCAATTTTAGGGCGGGCGGCAGAAACTCGAGAAAGAATGGTGGATTTTCCAGCATTGGGAAATCCTACCAGGCCCACATCAGCCAATAATTTAAGCTCCAGTTTTAAAATCCTTTTCTCTCCCGGTTCTCCTTTTTCAGCAAACCTTGGTGCCTGCCGGGTGGAAGTAGCAAATCGGGCATTACCCCTTCCTCCTTTTCCTCCTCGAGCTACCACCACTTCTTTCCCTGGAACTTTTAAATCGGCAATCATTTCCCCGGTATTAAAATCTTTTACCACGGTTCCCGTAGGCACCCTGATAATAAGACTTTCACCATCTTTTCCTGTTTTATGAGATCCCTGTCCGTGTTCTCCACGACCAGCAGCGTAGTTCCGACGATAGCGAAAATCCATTAAGGTGCGTAAATTACGGTCGACCTGGATAATAACATCTCCTCCCCGCCCTCCATCTCCTCCATCCGGTCCTCCGCGGGGAACATACTTTTCTCGTCGAAAACTAACACATCCATTGCCTCCTCCCCCGGCTCTTACCTCAATCACTGCTTCATCAACAAACATTTTGCACTCCTTTTAAATCCTCCGGATGGAAGAAAATGGCAATTAATGGAGGAAGGAATAAAACGCGGGGTAAAATTCAGGAAGTCACAGGAGCGTAAATACTGATACGTTTTCTCTTACCTTGGCCTTCAAATTTGACATAACCGGTAATTCTGGCAAACAAAGTATCATCTCTTCCGCGACCGACATTGAATCCCGGTTGGTATCTAGTTCCACGCTGCCGCACTAAAATACAACCAGCATTTACCAGTTCTCCCCCAAATCGTTTTACTCCCAGCCTTTGAGAATTGCTATCTCGTCCATTACGGGAACTCCCGGTACCTTTCTTATGAGCCACAGGAAATCCCTCCTTTCTATCAAGCCTTATTTATCGGAAATATCATTACTGCCCTTCTTTTTAATCCGTCTGGAACCCTTCCGCCGGGATTTTCCTAAAGTGGTTTTCCCAGCATTATCGGGAATGTTGGAAGCTAATTCCGAAGATGGGGCAGAGACAGAAGGCACCAAAATTTTGGTAATCCTTATTCCGGTGTAACTTTGACGATGCCCCTGGGTGCGACGATAATTTTTTCGGCGTTTATATTTAAAAACTAAAATTTTTTTACCCCGACCTTGTTCTACTATTTCACCTATTACCCGAGCACCAGCTACCAGCGGGTTGCCTACCAGCACCTGCCCATCATTGCTAATTATCAATACCCGATTTTCCTCCCAGGGACTACCCACAGGAAGGTCAATTTTTTCTACCCGGATAATATCTCCTTCCACTACCCGATACTGTTTTCCTCTTGTTTCAATTACCGCATACATTTTTTGCCTCCCAATGAGAACTATATTATAACACGCCTATTTCCAATGTCAAGCCCAACACAGTGGATGAATCGATACCCATTTTAAATTATACCGAATTAATAAACTTGAGACAAGGGAAATACCAGTCCGCCAACTATAAGTAGGAAGGAAAGAATTTTCATCACACCCCCCAAGACCATGGGTTGCTCAAGGAATAGAGTTAAGAAATTCACTCAATTTACCAAGATAAAAATCAATTGAAGAACACCCCTAATTGGCTTTAAAATGGTTGTATACTGAAAGAACGACTCTTTTTGAGTAAATATAACTATAAAAAATTTATAAATAATCTTTAAATAAGTAAGCTATGTATCAAACAGATAATTTTTTAAATGATTCCTATGATTATATTGAACCGGATATTGAGGAAGGATATTATCCTTGCGATTACACGATTGATAAGGCTAAAAGAGATATAGCCAATTTCATTGAAGAACATAAGTCAGAAGTTTTCTATATTAGACAATTAGAAGTTATTTTTGAAAAAAAATATTTTCATTGGATTACAGCCAAAGCCATTAAAGAATTCGAAGATGAGGGTTTTTTATCAAGTAAAATGGAACAAATAGGAAGCGGGGTTAATAGAAAATTATGGCGGCTACGCGATGATATTTAAACACCGAATCTATCCTCTTGGTTTTGAAAATTTAGCTGATGAGGTATCTAAAAAATTGAGATTGCCTGTGATTTGTTCTCAGGCAATTCCAGATGGCATTATAGATAAATTTATCAGGTTTCATCAGAAACGTGTGAATTCAAAGATAATTCACAAATTTTAATATTTGAGCCCTTGAAATATAATGAGTTTCCAGTTCCCCCTATGAATACAATATTGTCTACTTATTCCTTATTAGCTATATTAAAGACTTATCGCGAGTATAATAACTATAAAAAAACAATCCAGAAAGGAGAACAGGAAATGCTTAAAGAGTTTAAAGAATTTGCTATGCGCGGAAATGTTTTCGATATGGCTATTGGTATCATTATAGGGGCAGCTTTTGGTAAAATTGTCACTTCACTGGTTAATGATGTCTTGATGCCACCTCTAGGATTATTGCTGGGGAGGGTAGATTTTTCTAACTTATTCATCAATCTATCCGGTAAGCAATACACTTCACTGACAAATGCTAAAGCTGCTGGGGCGGCCACTGTTAATTATGGCGTATTTCTCAACACAGTTATTGACTTCATCATCGTGGCTTTTGCTATTTTCTTGCTGGTTCGGACAATTAACAAATTGAGACGTCAGCAAGAAGCAGCACCAGCGGAGCCTACTACTAAGGAGTGTCCCTACTGCCTTTCTTCTATACCCAGTAAGGCTATACGTTGTCCTCACTGCACCTCGGAACTAAAGGCAGCGTGAATGACGGAACCAGAAAATACGTCACGGCGGAGAGGGCCGGGTAATATTTAATACCGGGCCCTCAGTTTTATAATCGCCTTTTAAACTTATTGGATTTTATAACAGCTTCCTTGCCAACAGACAATAACTTTCTTTCCTAAAGAGAAGAACTTACCCAAGTCGGGCTTTTCTTTCAGTAGTTTAAAATATTCATTACTACCATAGGAGACTTCCATGGCTTTCATTCCCTCTTTATACTCGCTATCTACCCAGACGCCGTCTCTTAAGTAAAAAGTCTTCTTACCTACATACTTGATGGTCTCGACCTTACTTTCCACCAACCTCTCTTCTTCTTTAAGATCCCGCATGGTTTTGGCACTCTCCACTGCCCGGGCTCCTACTGCTTCCTTCTTCATGGACAAGAAAGCATCTCTTGACTCCTGAATCAGGGGAGCAGGAACCTGGCCATACTTAGCTTCATCCTCCAAGACTAAGAAGGAAGTGTAGGGAGTCATTATCCCGTATCTTATACTTAAGCTCTTTATCTCCTCCAATAGCTCTTCATTTTCTCCGTGGAGCCGGATCTCATCCAGGAGATAACCTATCTTCCTGGTAGCCCAGAGCCTGGGTAAAAACTGATTCTCGCTACTTCTTTCCGGGAAATTTCCTTCGTAAGTATACTTCCTATCCTGCTTATTTACTTCCCCACCAAGAGTAATAAGGACATTTCCGGCATTCCGGTACCGGCCCAGTAGGACAAGCTGGGAACCACGGAAGAGATCGGGTAAAGCACGAGGATAGAGGTCGAAGATTTCGACTCCTTCTATATTCAGATTTAAATTGGCGAGCACCGGATGACTTATTTTAGTATAGAATTGAGAGACTTTAATCTCCAGATCTTCCGCCGGCCGGATATATTCCGAGACCCCTTTATTCTGGGAAGCCAATTTGTCAAGGAGGTGAGTATTTACATCGTGACCAACCCCAAAGACGAAAATTCGGCTATTTCGCAGATTAGCTTGCTTTACATTTTCTATTATCCTTCCTATATTTCGCTCCCCTACTGTTGGTAACCCATCAGTTAAGAAAACTACCATATAGGGAGAATCTTTAATGGACGGAGATCCTTTATAATCGAAGGCAGCGATTAAGGCATCATTTATATTGGTTCCCCCTTGAGCTCGTAACTCCTCAATAAACCGCAACGCTTCTTCCTTAGTCTTAACATCGTAATTAACCAAGCTATTTTTAAATCTAACTATGTCGGTACTAAAACTAATCAAATTGAATTTATCCCCTTCATTCAGATTTTCCAAGCAGAACTGTAGGGCCTTCTTGGCCTGTTCTATCTTTTCTCCCGCCATACTTCCCGAGGTATCTAGAACAAAGGTAATATCCTTTTTAACCAACTGGGGGCTTTCCTCTCTGGGAGAGATTAAAAGCATAAAGAACCCGGCTTCTCTATTCTCTCTATGGGTCAGGAGATTTAAGCCGATATCTTTTTCGGAAAGGGCATAATAGAGTTCGAAATCCTTATCCGGTTTAACATCCCTCTCTTCATAAGAGACTTCTGCCCGGTAATCATCCTTCCTAACCACTTTTATATCGTGACTGGGGGAATAGATATTCTTCAATGGAACCGGGGATTTAATCTTGACGGTAATAGTCACATCGTTTAGTGGTCGGGAGGAAAATTTCTCAGTATTAAGGGGATAAAGGTAGTGGCAGAGACCGGCATCGCTTTTGATGATTTCTGTATATTCCAGTTCGATCCTCTTTTCACCCCGCGCTGGGATAGGATAGACCCGGGCTTTAAACATACTCCTTCCCATATACTCCAAAAGAGCAGGATCTCTCATCTGTCTTACAATTTCTTCATAAATTGCCCTCGCCTTCTCCCTGTCTAAGATTTGTCCCATAAGTTTTTTCCCATTGCTATACATAGAAAATTCAGAAATACTGGCATCTTCAGGCAGAGGGAAGACATAGGTTCCTTCGATGTCGCGGTGGTAATCGTTAATAAATACCTGATCGATCCTGGTCCGGGCGACCTGACCGTCAATCTCCACCTCCACATGGTGGTACTTAATCGCCAGTGGTGGGATAGGTGGATCCTGGGGATGAGGCGGGACCGGGATGATGATGCCATCTGCCCAGGCGATTCCGGAAGCCATCCCTAAAAATATGGTAGCTGTCCCTAATATTCCTAATATTCGTAATATTATTTTCCCTTTCATGGAATTGCCCCTCCTCTAATTTTATTATTTCTGACCATATAGACACCGGGGTAGGAGGGAAAGTTCCTGAGAAATTTACTTTTCGGTAGCAATAAGAAGAATCTGAATGGTAAGGAACTTGGGCTTCTCTGGTTGGGATACCGGGGGAGCAAGAGCTCGGGGAGAGGAAGTGAAGGGTTCTCTTGTTTTAGCTTCTACCTTTTCCTCTTTGACCATAAATTTAGTCTTTTCAAGTTCCTCTTTGACGGCGGATTTAGTTTCTTCCAGTTTGGCTAAAAATTGGGAATGACTGGAGGAGGGTATTTCTAAAGTTACCACCATTTGGTGCATTTTTTCCGCTAATAATTTATCCTTCTCTGCTGGAGCAGGAGAGACCAGATGGCCGCCAAAACTCTCTGCCATCCGAGATAAGTAGGATAATCCCTCATCAATATCGGCTACTGCTAATTCCAATTCCGGTTTTACTAATTCGTTCTCGGCTAAAGTCCCTACTCCTTTAGCTTCATCTTTTAATACCGTTTCGGTCCTTCTTTCCATTCTCTCGGTGGTTACCAAAGGCCCTTTAGAAAAGGGAAGAAGATGAGCGAAATAGAGAATAAGGAAGCAAAGGGCTACGGTAGCTATTGTTCCTATCGGTGCTTTAATCCAGACAGGGGTAATTAAGCGCCTCCATAAACTTTTTGCTTCCGCTTCCTTTTCTATCCTTTCCCGAATTCCCACCAGGAAATCGGAGGGCGCCTCTACTTTTTTCAGGGAGTGAACAAAACTCACTGTCTTTTGTAAAGTTTCTAACTCCCGGCGGCAGAGGTGGCAAGTTTTTAAATGTTCTTCCACTAAATTCTGATTGTCCTTACCTAAGTATCCATCTAAATATTCTGATAAAAGACTCTGAATTTTTTTACAATCCATCTTCCATCACGTCCTTCAATCTCTCCCTCAGGAGCATCCTTCCTCGGTGGAGTCGAGACTTAACCGTCCCTACCGAGCACCCGATAATATTAGCAATCTTTTCATAGGGCAGTTCTTCCATATCCCGAAATACCACTACTAACCTATATTTACTGGGTAATCCCGCAATTGCCTTCTGAACCTCCTGCTCAAGATTTTTTCTCTCTAAAACTTGTGCCGGGGTAAGATTAGGATCCACAAGAGTGCGACTAACTTCGCTCTCTTCTTTTTCTATGGGATTATCAATGGAAATCGGCTTAAGACTTCTACTCCAGCTTCGCATTTTATTCTTGCAGAGATTGGTGACAATCCGATAGAGCCAGGTATAGAAACTTGATTCCTGCCGGAAACTTTTAAGCGATTGGAAGGCCCTAACAAAAGCCTCCTGGGCCATATCTTTAGCCTCCTCGTAATTGCCCAACAATCGATAAGCGAGGTTAAAAACTTTATGCTGGTATCTCAAAACCAGAAGGTCAAAGGCACGTGAATCACCTGCGCGGCACCTCTCTATCAGCTCTAAGTCATCTTTCTCTTCCAAAACCGGTGTCTCCTTTTTAATTAGACAAAAAAAGAAAAAGAAAGTTCCGACCTAGATTTAGATAGTCCTAGCAAGTGGAAAATTCCACTATCATAGCCTAAAAAATATCCGGTGCTAAAACTTGCTGATCCCCTAAGCTAAAGCTGCTAATATCCTTAGCTAAAGCCGCCACCACCCCAAAATGAGCACATCTGAGCAATTTTCTCCTACCTCTTTAAGAGGGAGGAAATAGTGGGAAAATTACCGACCGGGTTCCACATGGATATCCAGTTTAAATTTTGGGAATTTCTTACTGAGAGCAACGCTTATTTGATGACTCAACTCGTGAGATTCAACCACTGTCATTCCCGGATCCACTAAAATGTGCAGGCGAACCAATTTCTCACCTTTTCGGGCAAGAATATGTATTCCGTGATAAGAACGAATCTGAGAATAAGAATCCAGAATCCCTTTTAACTCTTTTTCTACTTCCTGGAGATCAGTGGCGAGACTGGTAACTGGATCGATATGAACAATGGTGGAGGCATCCATGATTTCCGATAATCTCTCTTCAATAGCGGTAGCAATTTTATGAGAATTAGAAATTCCCATCTTTTTGTCCACTTCCACATGTAGGGAAATTACATTATGGACTCCGTAATTGTGAACCAATACTTCGTGCACCTCCTGCACCCCCGGCCAGGACTTAGCCTGGTTAACAATTCGGGCTAACATTTGCTGGGTAGGAGCTTTACCCAATAGATTGCTTACCGCTGATTTACCCAGTTTCCAGCCGGTATAAATAATTAATCCCGAAACAATAAGACCCAGGAAAGCATCCACTCGGGGATACCCCCACATGGCGGTTACCACTGCGATTGCCCCCAGCAAAGATGCCCACGCATCACTCCGATGATGCCAGGCATCGGCTATCAGGACGGAAGAATCTATACGCTTTCCTAATTTTATAGAAAAACGGGCCATCCATTCTTTAAGTAGAGCCGAAACAAGCATCACTATGATTATCCAGGTATTTCCTCCTACAGGAGGAATACGTATCAGACGTTGATAGGAAGACTGAGCAAACTCCACTCCCACCATCACTAGAAGAACGGCAATGATGAGACTGGCAATGGTTTCCATTCTTCCATGTCCAAAAGGATGTTCGGAATCGGCCGGTCTTTTTGCAATGCGAAACCCCAATAATACTACTACTGATGTAATAACATCAGAAAGGGTATGAAAGGAATCGGCAATGAGGGTAATACTATTAATCCACCTTCCCAACAATAGTTTCACCACAAACAAAACGGTGTTTCCAACAATACTGACCCACGCTTCCAGGTATCCATAAAAAGTTCTTTCCCGGAGATTAGCTCCAGCAAACTCGGGGTAAATAAGTTTTTTAACTCCAAAAATTCTATGGAAAATCTTTTTTATCTGCCTAATACTCATCTTATCCCTTTTCAAGATACCGCCTGTCACTGTCGCTTTTTCAAGATACTTCCTTACGGAAAATTCGAGAAGGACAAGCAATTCCTCCTGAAGCTATAATTTTAAGACCTTCCTCTACTGGAATATTAAGTGGAATAACATCCTCTTTTGGAACTATGATTACCCAGCCAGTAAATAAATTAGGGGTGGTAGGCAGAAAAATCCTTACCAGTTCATGACTCCGGCGATTAACGACACCTTTTTCGGCTTCCAATTTACCAGTAATAAAGCCAACAGTATAAATTCCCCGTCGGGGATACTGAACCAGAACTGCTTCTCGAAAAATACGTTTATCCAGTTCCTGCTTAGAAAAAGAAAATGCTTCGGTAATCTGTTTAGTAGCAGTATATATCGTTCGCACTAAGGGAATTTTATTTAGGAGCCTCTCCCCCCATCCTATGAGTTTTCTTCCCACCATAGTAACCGCGATTCCCCCAATAAAAAAGATGATCATCAAGGTGGTCACCAGACCGAGACCGGGGATTGTTCTCCCTAACCAGAGACGAAAAAGACCGGCCAGGATGTTATCCACTGTCCGGAAAAGAAATATCAGCACATATACCGTTACTACCGCAGGAATAACCACCAGTAATCCGGCAAAAAATTGAGTCCGCAATTGATACCGAATTCGCGGCTTTTTCATGCTTTACCCCCTCCCGATAAAATAAATCTGCAACAACATTCCGATCCCCAGGATTATGCAGTAACCCGCAAAAAGATAAAGTTTCCTTCTCCGGATATAATTAAGTAAAAAAATAATACTTAAATAACCAAATAAAGCCGCCGTAAACATGCCGATTACCGTAGTTTTCCATTCCAGCGGTTCCCTTCCAGAAAAAAAGTCGTAGATTTTGACCCCGGTAGCCCCCAGAATGGTAGGTATCGCCAGAAGAAATGCGTAACGAAAAGAAAGTTCCCGGGTTAATCCCCTTCGGAGTCCACCGGCAATGGTAACTCCGGAGCGGGAAATTCCGGGAATAATCGCTCCCCCCTGTAAAAAACCAACAAATAAGGCATCACGAAAAGACATCTGTGGAAGTTCCTTTCCCGGGGGAACAAATTTTTCTTCCCCGTAAAACATAATGACGCCTCCCGCTATCAAGAAGAAAGCTATTGCCGTTAGATTATTAAAAAAACTTTCCAGAAATTCTTTGAATACCAAACCGATAAATGCCGTAGGAATGCACGCAACCAGAATCAGTTTCACCAACCTCCGGGACTGATTACCTTGACCGGGATTGACCTCCGGAGGCAATTTTGCCCTCCTGATGAAAGAGAAAAAAATTTCTCCCAACTCCTGCCGAAAAAAAATTATTAATGCTAGCCAGGTGCCGAAATGCAGAAAAACACTATACCCTACTCCGGGAATGGCAATCCGGAAAAGCCGAGGTAAAATCAGCATATGAGCAGTGCTGCTGATAGGTAAAAATTCCGTAATTCCCTGAATAATTCCCAGAATTACCGATTCCCAAAGTGACATTTTCACTTTCCCGACCACTACTAAAAGTTTAACCGGAAAATTTAAAAAGCCCACGCTGCTTCTGTCAGCGCGGGCAGGATAATCCAAAAATCTTCTGATAGCATAACTACTTGGTAATGTAAGATATGGCCAGTTTTTCTTTAACCGCCGCCTGGGCCGCTGCCAGACGAGCAATAGGAACCCGGTAAGGGGAGCAACTTACATAATCCAGTTCTATTTTATGGCAAAATTCTACCGACTCCGGATCCCCTCCGTGCTCACCACAGATACCAATTTCTAAGTCCCGCCGAGTTTTTCTTCCTTTTTTCACTCCCATTTCCATCAACTGTCCTACCCCGACTTGATCCAGGGTCTGAAAAGGATCTTTTTTCAAAATATCCCCTTCCAGGTAATAGCGAATAATCTTACCGGCATCATCACGGCTGAATCCATAAGTAGTCTGGGTAAGATCATTGGTTCCGAAGGAGAAGAATTCTGCTTCCTGAGCAATTTCGTCGGCCATTAATGCTGCCCGGGGAAGTTCCACCATGGTGCCCACCATATACTTAATCTTCATGCCATATTTTTCCATGGTTTCGGCGGCTACTCGATCTACAATTTCCTTCTGATTATGAAGTTCCTTCAAATCGGCCACCAGTGGAATCATCACTTCCGGAATTACCGTCTGCCCTCCCCTGGCCACCTCGCAGGCCGCTTCGAAAATCGCCCGCGCCTGCATCTCCGTAATCTCGGGATAAGTAATCCCCAGCCGGCAACCACGATGACCAAGCATGGGATTGAATTCGTGCAGTGCTTCTACCCGTCGCAGGAGTTTCTCCTTTTCAGCAATCACTTTCGGATCTCCATTGGTGACCTTCAGAGTGGCAATTTCCACCATCAATTCTTCCCTTTTGGGAAGGAACTCATGTAAGGGAGGATCCAGAGTGCGGATGATTACCGGATAACCTCTCATCTCCTGAAAAAGACCAATAAAATCATTTTTCTGTAAAGGAAGAAGTTTATCCAGCGCCTTCCTTCTTTCCTCTTCCGAATCTGCCAAAATCATCTCCTGCATGATGGGAATACGATCTTCGGCAAAGAACATATGTTCCGTCCGGCAAAGACCAATACCTTCTGCGCCAAATTTCCGGGCAACTCGGGCATCTCGCGGAATATCGGCATTGGCCCTTACTTTCAGGCGACGAATTCTATCCGCCCAGTTCATAAAGTCGGCAAATTCACCGCTGACCGAGGGCTCAATAGTGGGAACTTTCCCCAGCATTACCCGGCCGAGACTTCCATCAATAGTAATCCAGTCCCCTTCCCGAACCACAATGTCACCCACAGTAAACTTCTTAGATTGAGCATCTACAAGAATTGCTTCGCAACCTGCTACACAAGGCTTACCCATACCCCGGGCAACTACTGCGGCATGACTAGTCATTCCACCCCGGGAAGTAAGAATACCCTGGGCAGCATCCATCCCGTGAATATCATCGGGCACGGTCTCCGTCCGCACCAGAATCACATTTTCCTCCTCACCCTGCGCCACTGCTTCATCGGCAGTAAAAACTGCCACTCCACTGGCAGCACCGGGAGAAGCCGGTAACCCTTTGGCGATTACTTTTACCTCCGCCCGGGGATCAATAATAGGATGGAGTAACTGATCCAGTTGAGAAGGCTCCACTCGCATAATCGCTTCTTCTCTGCTAATTAACCGCTCCTTCACCATATCCACGGCAATCTTCACTGCTGCCTGAGCAGTCCGCTTACCGGTGCGGGTCTGAAGCATATAAAGCTTTCCCTTCTCGATGGTAAATTCGAAGTCCTGAACATCCTTATAATGTTTTTCCAGTTTGTCAGTAATGTTCTTCAACTGCCGGAAAATCCGGGGCATCTCTTTCTCCAGATCAGAAATAGGATGAGGTGTACGGATGCCGGCTACCACATCTTCCCCCTGAGCATTGGTAAGATATTCTCCATAGAAGATTTTCCCTCCGGTGGCCGGATCCCGGGTAAAGCCCACTCCAGTTGCTGAATCCAATCCGGTATTACCGAAAACCATAACCTGCACGTTCACTGCGGTGCCGAGACTTTCGGGAATATCATTTAACCGACGATAAGTTATCGCCCGCGGATTATTCCAGGACTTAAATACCGCTTCAATGGACATTTCCAGCTGCCGGGCAGGATCCTGGGGAAACTCCTGACCGGTTAATTCTTTAACCTTGGCCTTATAACGAGCTACCACATCCTTTAGGGCTTCAGCGTCCAATTCGGTATCCAGTTTCGCTCCCAGTTCTTTTTTCTTTTCGGAAAGGATATGTTCAAATTTATCCTTCTCAATTCCCAATACCACATTGCCAAACATCTGAATAAATCGCCGGTAACAATCATAGGCAAAACGCTCATTAGCAGCTCTGGCCAGTCCTTTTACTGTCTCATCGTTCAATCCCAGATTTAAAACGGTATCCATCATCCCCGGCATAGAAAATTTGGATCCCGATCTTACCGAAACCAGCAGAGGATTCCGGGTATCCCCAAATCTTTTCCCCATGCTCTTTTCCAATCGCTTCAGATACTGCTCCACTCTTTTTTTAATTGTTTCGGGAACCCGCATTCCGTTCTGATAGAACATAGTGCACACTTCAGTTGTGATAGTGAATCCGGGAGGGACCGGCGCTCCTATATTGGTCATTTCTGCCAGACCAGCCCCTTTACCTCCCAGCAGATCTTTCATAGCTCCGGTGCCATCCGCCTTTCCATCACCAAAGAAATAAATATACTTCTTTGCTTTCGATTTTTTCACTGCAACCTTCTTTATTGGTTTTTTTCTCACTTTTACCGCCATTGACTATTTCCCTCTCCTTTCCCAGTCTGAATCAGAAGATTCTGAATTAGAAAATATAGTAAAATACCGGAGAATATCAGATTGTAATTGTAACATAATTCACTACTCTCCGCAACCTCTTTCCCTAGAGGCACATATTATTTTGTCCTGGCCCTTATTGGGACGTAAAGAAAGGGTAGCGAGGTTCCCCTTACACGTTAAAGACGCTAGTTTATTTTTGCTGGAAAACTTTTTTACCCTTTAGGCTAACACGCCTTAATGTTTAATTCTTTTACTGATAATTCTGACCTTCTTCCTTCGTTTGTATTAGATACCCTTATTTTTCAATTTTGCTAACGCTTCTGTAATCTCTTTTTCCAAGGAATCAATGAGCACAATTAATTCTTCTGGTGTCCTGGTATCTTCTACACGTTTTTTATTTGGATTGACTGCTTTCAGGTCATAATTTTTTGCCTGAATTTCTTCTATTGATACCCGCCAGAACCGCTCACTCTCCCCTCTTTCTGGAAGTAATTGTAATAGGTAATTTCACGGTTTTATGTGTAGATTCATCAACTAAAATAAACTCCCCACCTTCAGAAATCTTAAGTTGCTCGTTTGCGTTCAATAGTTCAATGCCATAAATTTTCCCATCTGGAGAAAGGTCAATATTGAGCTCATCACTTATCCGAATGGTCTTGACTTCATCCGCTTTTTCCCTTAATTGAATATAAGCGATGTTATAACGTGAGTCGTAACTGAGTTTCATTCTTTCACCCCCTCTAAAAATACTTCGACATTACTGTAATTATAACCCAATTAAGAACGAAAGAATTAAATTGTTGATTTGTAGTAATAGGGACTTCGTTTATCGCAACCTTTCCTACACTTGCTGTACAACTTAACAATACTGATTTCGGTGGATTATTTCTGCATTACTATTTTTTGATCCTTCTTCTGTTATTTTCTCTTTTGTCTGGCTTACATAGTTTAATTTGCCTTCATCTAACTCACTCGGAGATAGCCAATAAATAGAACCTCCCCAATATTCTGGATGTCCTTTACTTGGAGTTCCTCCACTAATAATTTTCTCACATACCTCACCCAGCCTTTTTCCCTCCCACTTCATTGCCTCCCATTATTATACTCCTCTTGTTCTATTTCGGGAAGAATTGCATCTATCGCGTCAGGTCTCGGAGGTGAGCTAAAGAGAGGGGAGTTAAGCGAATTAAAGCGGAGTTAGGCAAAGTTAGGCAGAGTGAAGCAAAGTCGGTGTGCGTTCTGGGCGTTTATTAGTCAATTTAGTCAATTAATAGGCATTATAATTTTTTAACTTTTTTGGCTATCATCTTCTTTATTTCTTCATAAGAGGGAGGGGGACCAGTTCGCACTTGCTTGTCATCTATAAACAAGGCATCGGCAATACCCCATTCTAAATAGGTCTCTCTATCAAAGGTGTATATCTCGCGAAAAACTACTTTATCTCCTAATTCGGAGGCGGCTTTCTTAGCCCTTTCAAAGACTGTGTTTTGCGCTGGACACCATCCATTCAAAAAGGCGGTGACCGTTACTTGACCGGGTATCTTTTCCGGCTTTTTCTTTTGTTTAATCCATTTTGGGGATATAGCATCATCAGTGAAAGGTTTCCATAATAGGACTTGAATCCCTTCCTTGTCTACCTTGGTGTATCCCTGTTTTCTAAACCAGGAGGCCTTCATCCACATGGGCAATGATAATCCCCAGGCTACCATACCTTTAGAACCTAAATTTTTTACATCGGTCTCGGCAGCGGAAAGCAAAGCCTTCCCCATACCTCTTTTCTGGAAGTTTCCCCTACCTTCTTTATGACCGTGAACCCAGATGCAATTTATAAAATAGAGGTCTTTTCCCTCTACAAAAGAATACTCGATGGGAAGATACTGGATCATTCCTCCCACAATCCCATTGTCATCCAGAGCCAGTTTCACCCGGAGTCCTTTATCTTTCATTTTATTATACCAGACCTCTTTATGGTTTCCTGCTTCTTTAACTTCATCCGACCAATCTTCGAGGCATACAAAATACAGTGGTTTCAAATCATCAGTTAAGTCAATTATTTTCATTGGACAACCTCCTATTTTTCTAATTAGTAGTTATAATGACGGTTTAAGGCTTTTTATACGTCGGGTAAGAGATAGGTTGGATCTTTTCTGAAAGAAGCGTCTTTACCATTTCTGTTGCCCGTTCATCAGCGAAGGTGGGATATACATAACCTAATCGCTCCGCTGTTTCCCTCGCTAACCATCGAAATAGGTCCATGGTTGCCAATAATGCCTGTTGCACATCATCTACATCATAATGGGCAAAAGCTTTCCGTAATCCTTCCACAGCCCGATGGTCTGCCCACTGTTCCAAGAAGTGTCCCCGATGCCAGGTTTCATAGTCCCGACCGTGGGTCGCACGGGCGTGCCATTCTATCATCGGAAGAACGCCTCCCCACTTCATTTTAGAATCGCAACTCCCTTTAGCCCACCATAATTCACCACGACGTAGATGTTTTGCGGTCCAGACGGCGTGATACCAAAAATCGTTGATAACCTCAAGAAACTCAGCGGGAGTTGGTGGACGAGGGGATGGAGGCCTGGTAGAAAATAAAGTCGATTGCGATATTAGGCCATCTTTATCCAGAAGCACACGTATGCCATGACTAATGATGTCAGAAAAATCGGTAATTTCTCGTATAATCTGCCGGACTTTCTCTTTAGGGAATAAGCGGAGTAATTGCGGAAATCTTTTATTAATCCGCAGAAAGTGCATAAGTTGCCGGATATCTCTTTTAGAGACAATGGCAAAATCCACATCCAGGCCGCCCTCGAACAGAGCCCGTCGTTCCATTCCACCTCCGGTGGCAGTCCTTTCGAGAAAGGTAATCCAGGGATTACCGATATTCTGCAACCAATCCTCTCTTGCCAAATAGCGCTTAGGATTGGTGACAATGACGACGATATCCAGATCTGCCCACTCATCAGCAGGCTTATCAATCCTTGCCCGAGAGCCTATAACGGCTGCTGCCCGAATATCAGGACAGTTTTGAGCCCATTGAACGAATCTTTCTATCAAATTCTCATAGGTCAGTGTAGTTTGATTCATAACTCCTTCCACTTAGTTACTTTTACAGCAATGGTAATGAATATAATAGCGAATATCCCTAAAATTAAAAAAGGAATAAGTGACAGAGCGGGATTTTTATGAATCATTATATTCCTTAAACCATCATGGAAATAATAAAGGGGCAAAAATTTTGCTATGGTTTGGAGATAACCTGGCATCATATCAAGCGGCCAGAATGCACCCGATAAGAACATCATAGGGAAGGCGATGGCATTACCAGCTCCCGATGCTGCTTCCACATCTTTTATTACTCCACCCAATACCATGCCTACACTACAAAACGCTACTGCACCTACAAAAATAAGAGAGAGAGCATAGGCATCAGGAAATGCCCGAACACCAAAAATGAGCCATCCGAATCCAATCATTATTGCCGTAAGCATGAAGGCTAATAATGTTTGCTGAAACACGTTGCCTAATATCCAGGAGCTTTTAGGTAGCGGGGTGGCAGCCAATCTTTTAACCGTGCCATTTCTTCGGTATTCGGAGATAGTAGAAGTAGCGCCTACAATTCCATTGGTCATTATAAAAGATGCTATATAGCCGGGCAGATAATAATCTGCGGGTTTTAATTTTCTCTCCACTAACGGTTGACTGGTAATTTTCACAATTTCTTCCGCACCTATAAGTTTGTTATTGAAGGCATTGATTACGCTATAAACTATACCCTTTATCATAGGCGCAGCGGTATCCCCTTCAGTGGTTAAAACTAAAATTTCACTGCTTTCCACAGTCGGGGTTGCTTTTTTCCATTCACTCAATGTTAATCGCCCTTCGGAAATGATTTTTCTATTTCTCTCGCTCATATAACTACCATACATTTGCTCGATTTCCACCAGGGTATCAATTATAACTCCAGTTCTTATGGACATACTTCTATTCATCGTTTTCTTTTCAAAACCTTCCGGAATGATTAATATCCTATAACTACTGAATGATGGATTCTCTTTTACATAATCAGTAACATTGATTTGGGGATCTAACTTCTTAATACTAAAAGTACCGGTGGAATCCAAAGCACTTATAAAGGCTGCCGAGAGATTTGTTGGCTTCCCCTGGTCTAAATCAAAATTCTGAATGTACAAGGTATATTTTGTTCCTTCGCTTCCACTGAAAACGAGGCCGAAGATTAATAGAAGCATAACTGGAAATAGAAAGGAAAAAAATACGCCCATTTTACTTCGCAACCAATTTTTGACAAGTGCAGAAAATACTGCCCAAATTCCTCTCATATCAATTCTCCTCGTTCATCAATCTTCCCACCTGCCAACCGTAAAAATACATCATCCATACTTGGCTCCATAATTTCCGTGGTGTACTCTTCGCCCAATTTATAGAGGGCTATTAGTACCTTACTGGCTTCTTTTTGGCTGGGAAATTTCCCCACAATATTTCCTTCCTTATCTCGAAAAATATTTTTGGTAAATTTTTTTAGTATATCTCCCGCCTTTTCCCCACCTTTTACCACTAATTTTACCCCTCCACCATATTTTAAAATGAGGGCATCAACTTTATCCATAGCTACGATTTTGCCTTTTACTATCACTCCCACTCTATCGCTTAACTTCTCTGCCTCTTCCATATAATGAGTGGTAAGGAAAACGGTCTTACCTAATTCTTTTAAAGTTCTTATTACTTCCCAACATTCTTTCCTTCCCTGGGGATCCAAACCAGTGGTGGGTTCGTCTAAGAAAAGAAGTTCCGGGTCACTAACTAAGGCCATACAAATTCCCACTCGCCTTTTCATACCGCCGGAAAGTGTAAGAAATTTCCTGTCCCTCGCATCCCATATTCCCAGTGCTTCCAGACTTCGCTTAATCTCTCCTCTATTATATATTTTGGCTATTAGTTTCACGTTTTCTTTAACCGTAAGTCGCTCAAATGAGTTGAAGTCCTGCGGCATCACGCCTATTCTCTTTTTTATCTGCATCTCATCTCTGGTAACATCGAAACTGAGAACTTTTGCGGAACCACTGGTAGGTTTTCTCAGACACTCCAATATCTCTACCGTAGTAGTTTTACCGGCCGCATTGGGTCCCACCAGAGAGAATATTTCACCCCGATAAACATCTAAAGATACACCATCTACTGCTATTATATTTTCATAGCGCTTAACCAGCGACTCAACTTCCACCACTTTCTCTGTCATATTTTTTACCTCCAGCCTTTACTCCCGGGCAGAAACATTAATCTAATAACCTTTTCTCGCCTTCGATCTTCTTTATATCGGTAATATCCTGGGTTACCTCTAAACATCCTAAATAATCGCCTTTTTTGTTACGAACGGCAAAGTATTGGATATAGATTAATTTACCCTTCATATTAATCCAGAACTCGGCTACCTCCCTGTGACCATTCCGAAAATCTTCCAGTATCTTATTAACAACATGCAGACTCTTCTGGGGATGGCACTGCTGAACTTTGCGACCAATCACCGCTTTTGTTCTTGGGAAAATTCTCTCTTTGGTCTGGCTGAAGTAACGAACAGTATCTTCTTTACCTACAAAGGTGATATCTACCGGTAGAATATTAAAAATAGCCTCAACTTCCTCATTTGATAAATTACCAGTTTCAAAAGGAATAACACCGGTCACCGCTGTTTCCCGGATAGGAATTTTCACTTCTTCCGCTGCTATCTCTTTCATAGCAATCCTTGTCGGTTGGGGAGTAAAACAACAATAGCCGAGTTCATCGAATTGCTGTCTTATATCTTTCCACTCCTCTTCGCTTATAACCCTTAAAGCAGTTGGAAAAAGAATATTATTTTCTTTGTAAAAATGACCGGAGAGTATATCCGCCAGGGATAACGCAACTTCTTCCAATTGATGGGCAAAATCACGGAAACCTATATTTTCGTGGTTATCAATAAGTTGGTAAAGATTTTTCTTTATCCCTCTTATCTTATCGTGTTCCATCCACATAATTGCCGGCGGTTGGGTGATTCCGTGCTTCTCCAGATAGGGGAAAAGAACATTTTCTTCGCGCAAATAGTGGCTTTCTGAATCCTTAAAATGCTCCACCAGGTGGCTTAATGATTCCATCTTTTCCTTAACCGCATTAAGATCTTTCCCGCCTTTTATCTCTTGAGCAACCTCCTTGAGGTTATCAACAAACTCCAGTAGTATTTTGTGCTCTTCCATAAGAATATGGATAGGATGCCCGGTGGCTACCGAAGTTTTCTCTTTTTCCAGCGACTCTCGGAAAATTGCTAAGTGAATATCGCAGAGCCTCTGGATTTCTTCCCTGGACATACCTTCTTTAATAAGTTCTTCTTCTATCTGGGCGACCTCAGTGGGGGTAATACCTTTTATCACATCTTTAAATTTTTCTTTTATTTCTTCCGGATTGGCACCTTCATGCAGCTTCCTTATCAGTCTTTTTAGAACTTCTTTTTTTATTTCTTTTTGGCCAAAAAGTTCACTCATGATTTATTCTCCTTATTTCTATACATTTATTGTTTAGAAATGCGGACACTTATTATTTTTCTTTTCCTTCACTTCCTACTATCTCAAATTTTAGGGGAAAGTTCCATGGCATAAAAAAGCAACTGGTCGTTATTTCGATATCATCGTATGTCATCGGGTAGTAATCATAATTTTAATTACCTCCGGTTTCCCGTGAATTTCTAATACCTGGCCGAACTCTTCCAGAGGAATCCTATGTGTAATTAAGGGCGCAATCTGAATCCGGCGATGGGCAAGTAAAGAAATCGCCCGGGAATGGGTAAGAGGATTAACAAAAGAACCGACCAGGGTGAGTTCTTTCCGGTAAATTTCGTAAGGTTTAATGGACATTTCTGCCTTCGGGTCACAAACTCCGAAAAATACTATTTTTCCTCCCCGCTTTACCAGTTCCAATCCCTGTCGAGCAGTAGCGGAAGAACCCACGCATTCAATTACCACATCCGCTCCTTCTCCTCCAGTATAATCCCTGACGAATTGCGTTAAATTTTCCTGGTAAGGATTAACGGTAATATCGGCTCCGGTTAATTGGGCAATTTTTCGCCGGAATTCCTGCGGCTCACTCACAATTAGCTGGCTGGCTCCGGAAATCTTTGCCAGTTGCAGGATTATATTTCCGATGGCTCCGCCTCCTAGCACCACCACTACATCTCCGGACTTGATTCCTGCTAAATCAATTCCATGGAGACAGCAAGCCACTGGTTCCACCATCGCCCCTTCTTCAAAGGACATTTCCGGTGGGAAAGAGTAAACCTGCCGGGAAGGAACACAAGAATATTCTGCAAAACCTCCATCACGATTAACACCAATAGCGGTAAGATTTTTACAGAGATGGAGTTTTCCCGCTCGACAGTAAATGCATTGACCACAGGAGATATTGGGATCTATGGTTACTCTGTCTCCGGGCTTAAGATTGGTAACCATTCTCTCTACTTCTTTTATTACTCCCGAGTATTCGTGCCCGGGAACTAAAGGAAAAAGTGCCGGATAACTACCATGGTAAATGTGAAGATCAGTTCCGCAGATTCCGCAGACTTTAACTTCTACCAGCACCTCATCCTCCCTGGGCGGAGAAACTTTTCTCTCTTCAATTCCCCATTCACCCGGACTACGGAAAACTACCGCTTTCACCAAGATTCCTCCTTCCATCATTTCTTATATCTCACCTTTCAATCTGAAACGGACAGCCTTTCTTCTCCAAACTATACACTGCGATCAACTACTGATAGACAATCTTCCATTTCCCACCAGTGTCGGTCATTTAAAAAATTGGGGAAGGAAGTCTTTTTCATCCTACCCAGCAATTATGCGGACGATGAAATTTTACTGAGGTATTAAGTCTTTCGAACCCGAGAAACGGTAAGGGAATGAATTCTTACGAATTTACTGATAAAGCCAACATCTAACCCGGTGCCCCTTCTCTACTTCAATTACCGGGGGTTCCTCTTTACAAATATCCATAACTTCTGAGCATCGGGGAGCAAAATAGCAACCCTGGGGAACGGAAAAAGGATCGGGAACTCCACCCTTAATTACCTCCAGTCTTCGCTTTTCTTTACTACCCTCAGCAATGGAGGGTATGGATTTTAACAAAGCTCGCATATAGGGATGTAAAGGATTATGAAAAAGGCTACGGGCATCACTGTGTTCCACAATCTTACCCAAATACATTACTGCTACCGTATCGGATATCTCAGCAATAACTCCCAGGTTATGAGTTATTATCATAATAGCCATACCAAATTCTTTTTGCAGATCTTTCAGCAGATCCAATACCTGAGCCTGCACGGTCACATCCAGGGCAGTGGTGGGTTCGTCGGCAATAAGCAGATTAGGATTGCAAGAAAGAGCCATAGCAATCATAGCCCGCTGACGCATCCCCCCGCTCAGTTGATGGGGATAATCATCCACTCTTCGCTCCGGGTCAGGGATCCCTACCCGATCCAGCATCTTAATGGCGTGTTCCCTGGCCTCTTCCTTAGTTACTTTTTGATGGACTATGATAGCTTCAATTATCTGGTCTCCGATAGTATAGACCGGATTAAGAGAAATCATGGGCTCCTGAAAGATCATGGCAATACCCTTCCCCCGGATATCTCTCATGGTGTCTCCCATAGCATCTAACTTGGTAAGATCTAATATCTTTTCCTTATCCATCCGGTAAAGAATCTTTCCCCGGACTATCCTACCGGGAGGACTGGGTATCAATCGCATAATGGAAAGAGCGGTAACGCTTTTACCACAACCACTTTCTCCCATTAATCCTAAGATCTTACCCCGATCTATTTCTATATCCACGCCATCTACGGCGCGGACAATCCCGTCATCAGTATAAAAATAGGTGCACAACTCTTTTACTTTTATTAAATTAGAATCAGTAAAAATTTCTTTTTCACTAACCAGAGTATCTTGCGAATATTCGTTCATTTTGTTTCGCCGTAATATTTCTGAATAATCACTAATATCCTGGAATCAATAATTTTCTGATCAGAGTTAAGTTATACCTTTTAGCTTTAAGCTGCGGCTAAAATGACAGGCTACGTAATGTTCGTTCTCGATATCTTCCAGCAAAGGTTCTTCCTTTCTACAGATTCGTTGCGCATACTTACAGCGGGGATGGAAGTTACAACCAGGGGGAGTATTTATTGGGCTGGGAACGTCTCCTTTCAGGAGAATTCGTTGTGACTTGTGATCAGGATCGGGAATAGGAACGGCGGAGAGCAAGGCTTCACTGTATGGATGCTTTGGCCTTCGGTAGACTTCCTCCCCCTCACCAACTTCCACAATCTTTCCCAAATACATTACTGCCACTCGATCACTAATGTACCGCACCACACTCAAGTCATGAGCAATGAAAAGATAGGTTAAATCAAATTGTTCCTGGAGGTCTTCCAACAAGTTGAGCACCTGCGCCTGAACTGATACATCTAAGGCCGAAACTGGCTCATCGGCAACAATCAACCTGGGATTGGAGGCCAAAGCGCGAGCAATTCCTATCCTCTGCCTCTGTCCACCACTAAATTCATGAGGGTATCTTCTCATATGCTGAGCCTTCAATCCTACTGATTCCAGAAGCATCTTTACTCTGTCCTCCAGCTCTTGCCCTCTCGCTAACCTATGAACTCTCAGTGGTTCACCCACAATATCCATAACTGTCGCTCGCGGATCCAAGGATGTGTAGGGGTCTTGAAAAACCATCCGCATCTCCCTGCGGAAACTTTTAAGCTGCTCTTCTTCTAACTTAGTCAATTCCACTATTTCCCCATCGCTGGTCTTGAACCAGACTTCTCCCTCGGTGGGTTCTATGAGACGCAGCATGGATCTTCCGGCAGTAGTTTTTCCACAGCCGCTTTCTCCCACCAGGCCTAAAGTTTCTCCCTTGCGGATAAAAAGATTAATCCCATCCACTGCCTTGACATAGCCAGTAATTCGCCGAAAAATTCCCACGGTTACCGGAAAGTATTTCTTAAGATTCTTTACTTCTAATAAAAGTTCGTTCTTCTCCAGCATAAGATATCACTACCAGATTATCTACCTCATTATGTTCTTCGCACGGAGTAAGGATCAGCAGCATCCCTTAAACCATCTCCCAAAAAGTTAAAACCTAAAACGGTAAGGATGATGAAGAATCCGGGTATCATAATCCAGGGATGCTCTCCTAAAGTTTCTAATTTTTGAGCTTTTTGCAGAAGCACTCCCCAGCTTACCATAGGAGGTTGAATACCCAGCCCCAGAAAACTTAATACACTTTCCATTAATATAAGTTCAGGAATGCTAAGCGTAAGCACTACCATAATATGACTGAGGCAGTTGGGAAGTAAATGTTTGAAAATAATTCTGGCGTCAGAGCCTCCCATCTCTTTTATTGCCATTACAAAGTCTTGTTCCCGGAAAGACAAGACCTTTCCTCTAACTTCCCGAGCTAGCAAAGGCCAATTCAATAATGAGAAGATTGCTATCATAGCGACAAAGATATTTAAAGAAGACCAGGTCTTAGGGAGAGCGGCACTGAGAGCCATCCACAAAGGCAATTGAGGAAACGACTGAAGCAACTCTATCCCCCGCTGAATAATCATGTCTACTACGCCACTAAAATATCCCGAAACTGCACCCATAATAGAGCCTATAACTACCGTAACAACGGCACCAAAAAGAGCTATCGATAAAGAAACCCGACCGCCAAGGAAAATCCTTCCCAGAAGATCTCTACCATAAATATCAGTCCCCAAAAGATGTATGTTACCCCCATCATCGACCCCGAAAAGGTGCAGGTTAGTGGAGATACCAAATAGATTATACTCCCATCCTCTCACAAAGAAGTGGATAGGATAAATCTGACTGGTATCTTCTTCATAAATTCTGGTATAAGTTTCGGGATCCATTCCCAGCTTTAGTTTATAAACGAAAGGCCTCCAGTGAAATTTACCGTTGTGGTCAAAAAAATGTATTCTTTGAGGGGGTTGATAAGCATTCCGGGGCTGATAGTCCAGGTAGTCATGAGGAGAAAAGAAGGGAGCAAAAATGGATAAAATGAAAATTATAACAATTACTATTCCGCCGACAATGGCAGTTCTACTTCTCTTAAATTTACGCCAGACCAGCTGGAGATAACTTTTCCCCTTCTCAGCTTCAATAGCACTTTCTTTTACCGCGGCAGTGATATCCAAGCCTTTTTTAAATTTCTTATTTTCGAACCATCTTACCTTAATCATATCTAATCCGGGGATCCACCCAGGCTAAAAGGATATCCGCTAATAAGTTGCCGATAACCAAAACCACTGATAACATCATTAAGAATGAGCCCGCCAGGTACATATCCTGGGCCACCAGAGAGTCGTAGAACATGGGACCAGAGGTGGGAAGGTTAAGAACTATACTGGCGGCGGTCTCGCCTTGTATCATAAAAGGAAGAACCATACCTTGGTACATTATAATCGGATGGAGAGCATTCACTACCGCATGCTTATATACCACCACTCTTTCTTTTAAACCTTTGGAACGAGCGGTGAGGACATATTGGGAATTTAATACATCCAGAAGGTTCCCCCTCATCACCCGCATGTTCCGGGCGGTTCCCGCAAATCCTACGATTACCACCGGAACCCAGAAATGCTTGAGTAAATCAACGAACTTTGCCCAGCTCCAGGGAGCTAAAACATAATACTGCGAAAATAGTCCCCCCGCTTCAAAGCCGAACCAAACCGCGGTTACAAATAAGATTACTAAGGCAAAGAAGAAACTGGGGATAGAGAGACCGGCAAAGGCCAGGAGAGTGGCAAGATTGTCTCCCAGACTATACTGGTGTCTCGCCGAATAGATGCCGATCAATAATCCTACCACGGTGGAAACAGCATGACACGATAAGGCCACCAACATGGTCCATCCCAGCCTTGCCCAGATCACTTGTCCCACATCTTTTCGATATTGAAAAGAAAACCCAAAACTTCCCTTAGTAATTATGCCCTTTATCCAGAGTAGATATTGAACCACCAAGGGTTTATCCAGTCCATAAATTTTCCTTAACTGTTGAGCTATCTTCTCCGCCTCATATTCGCTGAGACCTGCTAAGGATTGCATTTGCGCTTTTACAGCGGACATATAATCACCGGGAGGCAGTTGAATGACAATAAAAGAAATAATGCTGATCCCGATTAAGACTGGTATAACCGCCAAAATTCTTCGGATTATGTAATCGATCATAAAATATACACCTACTGAACAGAAGGGAAGGGGTTAATAACCCCTTCCCTTCTGTTCTTCAACTACTTTTTATAGCTCTCCACTATTTTTTATAGAGTACCACTAAGCCCGGTAAGTGCTCCGGTAACTGCTGCTCCTTGGGAGTCCACACTTGTTCCTGTAAAACGTTGGCATGGAACCACTGATGCAGACGAGCGGGGACACCCTCAGGGACGTTCTTAAATCTCTTGGTAATGCCGGTGTTAAAGATCCCCTCAATAATACCAATGGTGTAGAGATTCTCGGTCCAGAGCCGCTGAATCTCACTGAACATTTTCTGCCGGCCTTCATAGGTTTTCTCGAACTTCAATTTCTCCAGCAACTCGGAGATTCGGACTTCGAAGGGAAGAAGATCCCTCTTATCCCCCGGCCCCGCTCTATGCCAGTTGGGGGTACCAGGAGTTATCGGACCAAGAGAGGCCAGAACCAAATAAGGTGCTGACATAAAGTCTCCTCGAGCAAGATTCATTTCGAATTCTCCAGCGGCATCCATAGCAGCGCCCACCGTGGCTTTGACGATCTTGGGAACTAACTTAATTCCTACCTTTTCAAAGAGGGGAACCAGAGCGTCTGCTATATCTACATTGGCCGTCTGATCCTCATGAACTTTAGCTACAATGGTTAAATTCTCACCCTTAAGGGGACCTTTGGTCCAGTTCACAAATCCATCGCGGTCGGTATCCTTAAATCCCAATTTTGCCAACATATCTTTAGCTTTTTTCGGATCGTAAGGATAAGAGACCACTGCCTTGGGGTCGTAGTAATCGTCTCCAGATGCGAAACCACTGGGGAGTGGCTTGAGCATCGGCCCCAATACCAGAGCCGCCCCTATCCCTTCTCTATCAACAGCATGGGAAATAGCCTTACGAAAGTCGAGATTCCGGAAAAGTTTCCTCATCTCTAAATCTCTCTCTGTCTTCACTCCCTGGTAGAGAGAAAGATTCAATTCTGCATAGAACATCAGAGTATTGCGGCCTAGCTCGATCCGGAAGTGAGCAGCCGGGTTTCGCGCTTGCTCATTCACGAAGGAGAAAAGACCTGGCGTTTCCAGGTGAGTCTGGTCGCAAGTTCCTGCAATCATGTCCAGGTCTCTGATTATTCCTGATCTCGCTTTCCTGAAGTAGAATTCGCCAATATAGGGAAGCTGTTTTCCCGTCTCATCCACTTTCCAGTAGTAAGGGTTCCTCTTCATGATCAAGGCCTTATCCTCCTCAAACTGCACTGGAACCCAGCACCCCAGCACCACCGGGGGAAGAGCATCGGGAGGCAGGCAATTGACGAAGCTCACGTACGTAGCGGATGGGTTGTATTTGGGGTGGAACTTCTTCAGAACGTGGGATGGAGCTATCGAAAAGTCGAGGTAGTCCATATACCACATAAGGTAAACCGGGAAAGGCGCGCCAAAATGCCAGCGAATGGTATAATCATCTACCTTCTCCAGTTCCGTCACCTTACCGGCCACTGTCCAGGTGCCCGGGTCATGCCAACTGGGCACTTGGGGATCCAGAATGCAATCGTAGTAAGTGAAGAGGACATCGTCGGCGGTAAACTCTATCCCGTCGGACCACTTAGCTCCCTCTATCAAGTGCATGGTGAGGGTTTTGCCATCGACTGACCACTCCCAACTGGTAGCTAAGTTCGGTCCCGGTTCGGATTCTTTCAAGCGCCAGCTCATCCCGGTATTTACCAGAGCTTCCTGCATGCACTCCTCAATGCCGAACCAGCCTGCACTAACTGCCGCCTGATAGTTCCAACCGGCGGTGGGACAGGCGGAAACGGTTCTCCATACATCACCGTAAATTCCCGGGCCATCCCTCATGGCCTTGCTCATCATAACGGCGGGCTTTTTCGGCAACCTCTGCTCTATCGGGGGAAGTTCACCCCTGGCAACCGCCGCTGCTAATTCCGGCGCTTCACTATACTTGGGCAGAGCCTTATACTGTATTATGTCGCTGACATCAAATTTCTGCGCCACCGCCCCCGCAAGGGTTGCCGTTGAAATTACCAAAAAAAGCGCTAAAATAATAGAAATAATCCTTTTCATTTAAATCCTCCTTTCTTACGTATTTCATTCCTGTTTAACAATTAAATATGAAAAGTTTACCCCTTTAACTATCCTGTTTTTTCCTCACCTCCTTCCAGTTTCTTGTATCTACTTTGTGCCCTAAATTATCTTCCTCACTAATTTTATAGCATAAATCTTCCAAATTTGTCAAGATTGAAAAAAGGAAGTAAGCATCTTCTCCTCGACTTTTAATAACTCATTTCCAGACTATTAGTTCACAGGCACCAGAAGAAGTGAAGTTTACCTCCAGTTTCCCCTCCTTAAATTTCCCGGTAACTTCCTTACCATTGAGAGTCAGTTTGCCAGGAGCGCTTATCCCGTAAATAATAATCTCCCAGTTTAAAGTCGCTTCTCCCAAGGAAATTATTAATTTCTCCTTTTCTTCCCGACAAACAACCGGGATAGGGGGCTCATCTTCCCGGTAAATAGTAAACCGGCTTTCCCCAGCGGGATGAATTTTTAGGGTTAGCGGATCCCAGGGTTTTTCCCCAGTATAGCTCATCTCCGGAGCCATAGGAATGATAGCTCCCCCTTTAATAAAAATAGGCAGAGTATCTAGCGGTGCTTTCACCCGAAGATCGACTGGACCTTGATAAGTTTTCCCTGCCCAGTAATCAATCCACTTACCAGCAGGAAGATAGACCTCTCTTTCTTCCTCACTGAATACTGGAGCTACCAGGAAACTCTCCCCAAAAAGATATTCCGAATCCAGATTACTTACCCGGGGATCATCCTGATATTCCAGCACCAGAGGACGCATTACCGGCAATCCGGTAAGAGTGGATATTTTAGCGCAGGAGTAAATATAGGGTAGTAGACGATAACGCAGTTTCACGTATTTACGGAAAATATCAGTAGCCTCCTTACCGAAATGCCAGGGTTCTCGGGGAGTGGTTCCGTGACAGCGGGAATGGGAAGAGAAAAGACCAAATTGTGCCCAGCGTACATATAGGATAGGATTGCTTTCTCCGGCAAATCCTCCAATATCATGACTGTAAAAAGGAACACCGGAAAGGCCGAAACTTAACCCCCCTCGCAACTGGCAGGCCATGTGCGAAAAAGTAGGGTGACAATCTCCTCCCCAGTGGACGGGATAGCGCTGGGATCCAGCATAGGCGGAACGTCCCCATACCACTCCCTTGCCACCAGTAAACTTATTCGTGATCTCAAAAACTGCTCGGTTATAAAGCAAAGGGTAAATATTATGAATTTCCTCGCCACTTCCTTCATGATAAACCCCGTCTACCGGAGCCCATTCTCCAAAATCGGTCTTGAAAACGGCCACGCCCATATTCAAAAGCCTTTCGTGTATTTCTTGATACCATTTCACGGCTTCTGAATTAGTAAAATCCACTACCGCTAGCCTCTTTATACCGCCAGCCCAGTTGGGAATGAGACGAACGGAACCATCAGTCCTCTTAACAAAATATCCCTTTGCTTTACCCTCTTCAAACATCTTGCTTCCTTCGGGAACATAGGAATTCTCCCAGAGACAGACTCTAAAACCCATTTTGCGGAGGTCGGCCAGCATTTTCTCCGGTTCCGGGAAATTTTTCTCGTCCCATTCCAGCCGACACCAGTAGTTCCCGTTTTCCCCCAGCCAGTAAGGGTCAATGTGTAGAACATCGCAAGGAATGTCTTCTTCCCTCAATCTTCGAGCTACTTCTTCCAGTTCCTGCCGATTACGATAGCCAAAGCGGGACATCCACAATCCAAAAGACCATAAAGGCGGTAAGGGGGCATAACCGGTAAGATTGCAGTAGCTGCGCAAAATTTCTTTAAAGGAGGGACCATAAATAACAAAATAATCCAGTTGGGCATCATCAATGATAAAAGAGTAAGAAATAAAGGATTGGCTGCCCAGATCATAATGAATGCGGTAAGAGGAATGGATAAACAATCCGTAACCACGGGAAGAGAGAAAGAAAGGAATATTTTTATAGGATAGAGGAGTAAAGACCCCCAAAGCATCACCAGTCCAGGAAATAATCTCCTCTCCTCTTTTATTAAGGGGAGAGAACTTTTCGCCCAGACCGTAAATTCTTTCTTCTGGTAAAAGATCCACCGTCTCCCTTACCCGGTAAGCTCCACTTCCGGGAGCATAATCATATCCCAAAGGTGGTTGCACATAATCCCCTACCACATTTATTATATTTACCCCTTCCTGGAAAAATATTTTACCTTCGGCATTCCGTATTGTTATCTGCCAGGGCTCACGGGATATTTCTACCCTTATCTTTTCGGTAGATAGAGAAATTGCCTCTAGCTTCTCCATGAGAGAAAATGCCACCTCTGAAAAATCGGTGGTTACCAGCATGGGACTCCTTTTTTCCTTAAATCCCTCAGGGTTCATTTTTATCCGCACTATATCTTCGGCAATTAATTCCAGACCTATTTCCACTTCTCGTTCCCAGGAAGTCAAGGTGGTCAAAATTACTCCCTGCGAAGTTTTTCGGAAAGATTTCCATTTGCGGATATAATCCATCTTCCAATTCTTTTCCCGCTCCTTCATTCCCAGCAAATTGTAAATTAGCGATTCTTTTTCCAATTCCGCTAGTTCTCCCCTTCTTTCTTCCATCTCTCAATCCTCCCTTGACTGTAATATATAAAATTAAAAATATTACACAGTTTTTAGCGATCCCATCAGCTACGTTAGACAGTCATTACAATCCTGTCAGCAATACTGAATAGTTTTTAGTGATCTCCGGTGCTACCGAAACCTCCCCGGGGAGAAGAACTTATTTCTTTCACCTCGACAATATTTCCACGAAAAGTAGGCAGAATAATAGCCTGGCAGATACGATTTCCGCGTTCAATCCGGTAGGTTGTTTGACTGGCATTGTAAAGGAGGGCACAGATTTCATCTTCCTGACCCGAGAGGGTAGAACTGTAATCACGATCAATAATTCCTACACCATTAGCCAGCATCAATCCTTTAACCGTCAGTGAGGAACGAATAGTCAGCAGAGTAAAGTAACCGGCAGGAGGCTGGATTACCACCCCCAGAGGAACTTTTACCATTTTACCAGGAGGGATTTCTACTTCCACTCGGGAGGAAAGATCAATTCCGGAACTTTCTGGAGTGGCATAAGTCGGGGTAGCTAAATGGGGATCCAGTTTTTTAATTTTAATGATTCCCAAATCTGTCCTCCCCCCATAACTTCTTTTTTCTATTCTATTATAGCTTCTTTATCTCGTCAAGCATTACCAGCTTCTCAAGTATTAACACCTATAGAATTCGTTTCCAGGAGACCAGAATTGACCAGATTTAGTATTCATGATATATTTCTGAGAGAGGATAACATTGATGGAAGCTTATCTGGATATTGAAACTTCCTTCCAGGGAGATATTACCATAGTGGGAGTATATGTGCCCCAGCGGGGGACTATTCAATTGATAGGAGAAGAAGTTACTCCCTATTTTGTGGAAAGAATACTGGAAGGAGCAGAGAATATATATACTTATAATGGTAGCCGCTTCGACCTTCCCGTAATCCAGGAAAACCTGGAGCTAGATCTTGCCACCAAATTTTCCTGCTGTGACCTGATGTATGAATGCTGGCGGAGAGGTCTTTACGGAGGTCTGAAGAAAGTGGAAGAGAGCCTACAAATTCCCCGAATCACAAGAGGAATTAATGGTATCATTGCCATGCGTTTATGGTGGGAATTTGAGACTTATGGTAATCGGGAGGCACTATACCGTCTTCTACTCTATAATCGGGAAGATGTGGAAAATTTAGCTATTCTTCGGCAAAAACTGCAAGAGATTCCGGTTTTTTCTCCTGGTAATTCCCCTTCTCGAAAATATCGTCTTTCGATACCTCCCTCTAAAGATATCTTCCTCCCCTAAAACTTTTATTCCTTAACTCCTTGCAACCGTCCTGTTTCCGAAACTAAACCTCATCCAGTTTCACCACCGAACTTAAATAACGGGGACGATCAGGATCCTGACCATGGGATAAGGAAACATAATAAGCCAAAAGCTGGGTAATGGGAAGATAGAGAATAGTTCGTGGAAAAATTTCTAATCCCGAGGAAAGTTCGAAAATAAGATCCGTCACTTTCTTTTTAGACTCATCAATCTTCTCCCCGATCCATATTACCTTGGCACCCAGGTCTTTTACTTCTTTTAGTAGTTTTTCTTCCGCCGGGATTACTTTTCCACTATCGAGATAAGTTACCAGGGTGTTACTTCCCACCGCGGAAATGGGCCCGTGACGGAATTCCAGAGGATAGTAGGCCTCGGAGGGAACAAGCGCCATCTCCTGCATTTTCAACATTGATTCACAGGCCAGTCCATAATAGGGTCCGCCTCCCAGAAAAACAAACTGGCCAAAGTTATGAGACTGAACGAAGTTTTTAATTTTTTCCTGAAAATCTTGAAGAGTTCTCCCACCCCAAGTAGGTAATGACTGCAACTGCTCGAGAAATCTACTATTACCCATTCTAACGGCAATCCACATTTGAATTAAGAGGAGAATGGTGGTAAATGATTTGGTCATAACCACACTCTGCTCTTCGGCGCCTACTGGTATTAATGAACTATTACATTGGCGGGTCAATAAACTACCAGCATAACTGCTAACCGCTACGGTATATATAGGATATTTACCGGAGACTTCTTCTACTGCTCGGCAAACTTCAGAAGTCTCTCCTGAACGGGAAATGGCTACCAGAAGGAAATTGTTCTTTCCTTCAAAAATCAACTCCGGGAAATAAATAATTTCCGAAGAAGGAACTGCCCGGACATTTTTACCACTAAAATAACGAAAATTTGCTGCCGCCGTGATGGAAAGATAATGCGAAGACCCACAACCTGTAAAAATAACTTCCCGCGGTTCGGCTTCGGGATAAACCTTCAGCAGGTCTTTCTGCCTTCCTATCCAATATTTCAGTGTTTTTTCCCAGGCTTGCGCCTGATTTAAAATTTCTTCCCGGGTGTAAATACCAGGTTCCTTAACCATCACTTCCTCCCTGATTAATCCGATGGGGGAGAAGGTGGTTGATCGGAGCAGAGTTTACCTCCTATTGCCCAGTTAGTGCGAGGTTCTTCCCGCATTATCACCCAGACAACTCGCTCATTTATTCCCAGAGTATTAACCACAGCTTCGGTAAGGGCTTGCGCCAATTTTCTTTTTTGTTCTACCGATCTCCCTTCCCACAGATCTATAGTAACCAAGGGCATAAAAACTCCTCCTTATTGTATTAATATTTCAACATTGTATTAGTATTTCAACGACTGGAATCCCGGATAAGCCGATTCCAGAATTCCTGCTTACGATTTTCTGTAATCTTCCAGATCCCCCGGAGTCGGCTAAGGGCAGTGAATAAAACAATCATTAACATGAGAAAAAACAGGGCTGAAGAATAGTGGAAAATGAAACTCAAAAAAGGAAGTGACAGAACTCCCAGTCCTACCCCTACACCGGCATTATGACTAATTGCACCCCAGATCATGGGAATTAAAGCAATGATTAAAACCCGGGGAGCCATAACCAAAAGGACTCCCAGACTGGTTCCCAGTCCTCTTCCTCCATGAAAACGCAAATAAATCGGCCAATCATGCCCGGCAATAGCAGCCATGCCACAGAAAACCACCACCGATTCCGGCATCTGCAGCTTCCGGGCTAATAAAACTACTGCTGTCCCTTTGAAAACATCGGCAATTCCTGCGATGCATCCAGGAAGTTTTCCCACCGTGCGGATGACATTGCTGGCAGAAACTTTTCGCGTGCCCTGTTGCCGGATATCAATTTTACCAAACAATCGCCCCATAATATAGGAAAAGGGAATAGAGCCGATCATATAACTCACCAAAACTAAACTTACCTTCTCCATTCTCCTGCCTCCTTCCGGGGAATTTTTCCAAAATAGGCGGCTCATTTTCTGGCCGTCATTTTTCCGGCCGCTGGATAATTTCCAGGATTATTCCCTGGGGACCACGAAAATAAGTATACTTTAAGCCGGCGGATTCGGCAACCGGAAATTCAAACTGAATCCCTTTACTTTTAAGCTTATTATAAACTTCTTCAATGTTATCCACCAGAAATGCCAGATGGGTTAATCCTTTTTCCGCCGGAGGATTATCAGGAGCAAGAATTTCCACCTGGGCCACTCCCGGTTCTTCCGGACATTTAAGAAAAACTATTTGGGACTTCTCCCCCTGATCATAAAAGGAAGAGCTTACCTGGAGACCCAGAGTCTCCTTAAAAAATTTGACTGTCTTATCCCGCTCAGTAACCGTTATGGCAATGTGATCAATACCTTTTAACATAGCACACTCCTTTATACTTTTTATTTTTAAAAGTAGACTAATTCCTAAAGCAGACTAATTTTTAAAGGCTCTCCAATTATTTTCCTACTGGCTAATTCCCGACCAAGATAATTCAGTTTATCCTCCGTCCTCATTAATTCCTCAAAAACATCTTTATCCATAAACAGTCCCAGCCAGGGTGAGAAAAATTTTTTAGAGACAAGATTTAGCACCTGTTTATAATCATTACGCCAGTTACGAATCCGCAGTCCCTCGGTAATCAAAGAATCAAAAGTGCTGATCAGCACAATTTTACCCCCTTTTACTCCCACTATCCAGGAACACCATACGGTGTTATTTTCGAAAACACCCAGGATAAGAGTGGAATTATCCGGCACCCGGGTAGTGATAAAATTACGGAAAAGATTAAAATCATAAAGACCAGCTCCTTTCTCCTCACCCCGATAGCTGACCAAATCCCGGGAGTAGGATTCACGGTGAAGTAATTGGAAAATTTCCAGCAAGTAATCATCAAAATCCTGTTTCTCACGGTAGGTTCGCTGAATCTCAACGAAGTATTTATTTAGAGATCCTTTCTCCCAGATTACTACGGCATCGGAGAGATAGGATTGATAAAGTTCCCGGGCTAATTTTACTGGATCCTCCACTCGCTCCACCTTTACCGGAATACCCCGGGTATGGACTGCCTTTAAAACTTTCCCCTGCTCATGAATTACATAAACCGTTCCCCGGCTTTCCCGAACCGGACGAATGAGTTCGTAAAAGCGACGACATTGCCAGGGATCAATATCTACAATCATCACATTCTCAGCCAGCATTCTTCTCACCTCCGGGTCCATTTAATTTTCATTTAGCTGCTTCCAGAACTTTCACTGTGTATGGGGAAAGAGAAATTGCCCCGGAATTTACCGCTACCCTGGTCCAGGCATCAACCAGTTTCAACGAAAAAATTGATTTCAACCGGGTTTGCTTAGTTTTCGCAGTGGGATTGGCTAGGAAAATCACCCTCCGCTGATCGCTTTCGTGATAGGTAAGATCCAGTTCCGAATCTTCACACCATATTTCTCGTTTAATGCCAGCACTATGAGCAATCCGGTCTAACAATTCCACCACCCGGGGTTCCAGCTCCTCCGAAAACATAAATCCCAGTAAGATTATCTTTCCCTTCCCTTTTTCCAGGAAACCGGCTACCGTTTTTCCTTCTGCGGATACAAAAGAATGGGCCCCAAGAATGTAAGCTTGCCTTATTTTAAATCCTAAGTCACAGACAGCCGATTCCAGCAAATCCCGGGAGACCTTAATCCCTTCACCCAATACCAGATTTTTCTGCATTTTCTCATCCCAGAGGGGAATTCTTGGTCCGATAACCAGTGTCCCTCCTTTTTCAGTATAATCCATTAATTTACGTTGACTGGCAACATTCATAAACTCAAAAGTAGGGACTATCACTACCGGAAATTCCTGCAATTTCTCCAGCGGCAACTGGGTATCGGAAAGGGAAAAACTATAGCCAGATTTACATAGACTCCGGTAAATCGTCCCCCACCAGCGAGAATATTCTCTCGGAATTACATCTTCAAAACCCAGTTTTTCGTCACTGGGGAATCCAGTAGGTGGCAACTCAGTAAACATCCTCAGGAACATCTGTAAAGGAAGGGATACAATCTGGGATATGTATTCCAGCCGCTCATAATCCCAGTTACAGAGCAGGAGGAAATCGCTTTTTTTCCGCAAACTGGCAAAATCTATTTCGGTCAGCATTTCGTTCAAGCGCTGGTAGAATTTATAATAAGATTCTCTTATCCGATTATCCCGGGTAACCGGGCTTCCCATCCAGCGTTCCCGCTCAACTATCATATAGTAGTTAATAGCTTTAATCCCGTGCATGAATACGGTTAGGGTAGTAAAAATTTCGTCTTCCGGTAAAAGAGATTTATACCAGAACCATACTCCCGATCCGAACTCGGGAATAAAAGGCATGCGACTGGTTACACTGGTATACTCCGCTCCTAATTTAATAAATTCATAATCTTCTTTATGAGGATATATATCTATTCCTTGTATGTTCAGCACTTTTTCGGTTTCAATGAGATTGAAAGGTGGTTTGGGATAAGCGGTAGGATAATTGTGGTATATCGGAATACTTTCAATCCCCCGCTTCCGGAACATACTGGCAATCCTCATCAATCCATAGATAATATAGTATTCTTTAAACTCGGCCCAGTCCAGATAAAAGGGCAAATTTTCTTTATGGCGAGCATCAAAACTTCGAGGGGCAGAAATTTCTTTAAAAGAGGCATAATTAGTTCCGTAAGTCTGGTTTAAATTATTTATATGTCCGTATTTGTCATTAAGGAAACAGTGATAAAGATTGATTGCTCCCGGAGAATAATCTAAGTCGTAAGGAGAAGTTCGGAAAAAGAAAGACATTTCATTATCCGACTGGATGGCAATAATTTTCCCCCGGGGATAAATATGACCGGCAATAATAGGACAAACCGCATCTAACCATATCCCCACTTCCGAATAAAATTTTTCGCTGGCATAACTGGGAATGGGAAAATGTTTTGGGGGGACCGGTAAAATTGCCGGAGTATTATCGGCGGTGCGGGCCTGAATTTCCGGGTCCAGCAAAACTCTCCTTGGATAACCAAAATAGGTTAATTCGGCATTGATGTGGGGTCCTGGCCTCACTAAAAGATAAAATCCCTTTTTCTCACCCAGACTTAAAAATGCATCCAGGTCTTTATTGGGATTTATCTGACCAAAATCGAATTTCCCCTGCTCAATCTCGTGAACACTCCAGGGAATATAAGTCTCCAGCATCTGAAAACCCATCCCTTTTACTTTATCCAATAGTTCTGGCCAGAGATTGCGTTCCAGTCGCCAGTAGTGGACGGTTCCACTATAAACTGGTATCCGCTTTCCGTTTACGTAAAGTCCATCATACTTTACTTCGACTGCCAATCCGATCCCTCCTTTCCTCATTCGATAATAATATTATTTCATTATTCTCTGAGAAATCCTTTTTTATCACTGGATCAGGTTCTGCTGCCGTGAATAAGGGAATAAATGGATTGCAAATCTTTTTCTGGCAGTTTCGCGGGCACCTTCCAACTAAGCAGTCCTCTGGTTTGGGGTTTAGTCATGTCCACCATATAGGGACTAACCAGAATTAAAAGACCGCTATTACCTTTACGAGTATCAAGCACTGCCTTTAAATAACTGTTTACATCATCATAATGGATATCTTTGTTCAATCCTAAGTGAGGAATCAATACCGTTTTCCCGGACAAGGCCTCCACTGCGCCAGGGAAAGGAGTTTCGGTGGCACCAAAATTAATCCCCCACAGATTTTTTTGATCTTTTAATGCCGGGAAGCAATGAGTAATATTACCACAGGAATGAATAATTAATCCTCCAAATTCTTCCGCCAGGCGATTATTGTAAGGAACCGCAAATTCCCGGTAAAGATATTCTGGAATCAAAGCCATAATGTCTTCAGAAACGGCAATACCTTTACCATCCGGTAACCAGACAAAAGGATAATGGACGGGAATAAAATCCTGTGACACTTCTCTCTGCTTTTTAACAAAGCGGATAATTAGCTCAGTAACTAAATTCAAGAGATGGTGCACTTCCCGGGGATGGGTTATCATCGCCACCAGAAAGTCTTCGTATCTCCAGATCAGAGAAGCAGTATCCAGAGGACTCTGGAGGTCGGTCATGCGAATAGGAAATTCCCCATGAGTAGCAGTGCGAAAGTATTCCGTGAATTCCAGCACCCTTCCTAGAAGCCCATCGGTATCGGCGGGAGGTTGAAGATCGTAAACCCGTGAAGGATCTTTATCAATGATAGGGATTGCCCAGGGATTTTCGTTCTCAAACCAGCGGATTTTACATCCAAAGGCGGAAGCGAAAACACCAGTTCCTAAATAGGGGTGTAAAGCGGGAATATAATCATCCTTAATGTTGGCTTTGAGACGGAATTCCTGCAACTGTCTTTCCAGCATTTTCTGGGGATCATGGAATCTTTCGTACATAGTAATTTCCGAATCAGGGATAAAGGCAAGAGGAATGTCAATTTGAAATGCTGGCCGTTCTAATTCTTCCAGATTCCAGAGGCGGGTAAGGAACTGCTTCCTTCTTTCAATTTCTCCATCGCTCAGATATTTCACGGTCACACCCCTCGTTTGCGCATTGCGAAATCTAATAAATAAAGCTTCTGTGGTGTAAAAATCGCTTCTTAACTTAGGAGTCAGTAAGAGAATAGAAATCTCGCCAAAATTATCCTGTCGCCAGAGAGGCAAAACCTTTCAAAAGATATTTCCCGAAAATAACAAAGATTATTATCATAGGGATTACGCCAATCACAGAAGCCGCAGCCATTTCCGGCCATCTAACAGTAAGTTCGGTAGCAAAGCCAGCTACTTTCACCGAAACTGGAGAAAATGTTCCTCGCGATAACATCAGACAAAGAACATAATGATTATAGGCCCCAAAATAAGTCAAAATAAGGATGGTAAAAACTCCTGGTAGCATCAAAGGAAGCATTATTTTGAAGTATTTAGCAAAAAATGAAGCACCATCAACTTCTGCCGCTTCTTCAAATTCCGTTGGAATTCCGTCGATGAATTGGGTTAGTATCCAAATATTCATAGGTAAACCTATAGTGGTTAAACCAAGAGCAGGGGCCCAAATCGTATCCAGTAATCCCCAATTTTTGAACATAATAAAATAAGGAATACCTATTCCTACAAAGGGAACTCCCCTTATCAAAACCAGGAAGTAATAAACTATCGTGCTATAAGTGCCCCTTATTCTGGAACAAGCATAAGATGAGGTGAAACAGGTCAATAAGACTAATAGTATGCATACTAAAGAAAAGATGAGGGAATCTTTAATGCCTGGTAATACCGAATAAATCCCGCCGATAGCTTCTCTAAAGCTATCTAATGTTAGAATTTTTGGTAGCCCAATTCCTCGGGGCAAGCCACCGTAGGTAGTAAAAGCCATCATAAAAAACCATATAACAGGGATTAATGTCCACAAAACTACCACTATTAAGGCAATTAATTTCAGAGTGGTCTTTAAATATTGCATCTATTCTTTCCTCGCAATAAAAAGGAAAAGTATCAAAGTAGCCACTATCGGGAAAATTATGGATATAACACCATAAGCACCTGCGGTTCCCAGATCCCGATAGTACATAAGCTGTTTATAGGCGGCTATATTTAAAGTGGTGGAAGCGGAGCCCGGTCCCCCTCCAGTCATTACCCAAAGATAGTCAAACGCTTTGTAAGTATCTATCAACTTCAAGGTGAATACCGTCAGAAAAACCTTTTTTATCATGGGAAAAGTCACAAATCTAAACTTATTGAATCCCGCGGCTCCATCTATGCTGGCGGCATCGAAAATTATGGGAGGCAACTGCTGTAAAGCAGCCAGTAAAATTATATAACACCATGGCGTCCACCCCCAGATATCGGTTAAAATTACAAACCATAGCGAATAGCGGGTCATGAGCCATGGTTTTCCTTTAAAACCCAGTTTGGAAATAAAGAAATTGAACCAGCCATAATGCTCGCTTAAAAAGAAACTCCAGGCAATACCTGCGGCCACAGGAAGTATAAGCATGGGAATTATTAAAATACTGTTGATTATTCTTCTAAATCTGGGGGCAAAAGAATTAACCAATAATGCGAATAGCATAGCAAAAATCATAGGAACCGCACTTCCTACTACTGCGTAAACAATAGTTTTATAAATGGCAGCCCCTAAATGTCCTTCGATGGCGACCCTTCTGAAATTTCGAAATCCTACAAATTTCCATTGATCCACCGGTATTTCTGGGGACGCTTTCAGAAATGAATATCTAATGATGGAAAACATCGGATAAATAAAAAATAAAATAACAAAAATAAAAACACCAAGATGAAACAAAAATTCCTCATTACGTACTGTGCTTATTCTCATAAAGATAAACCGTCCTTAAAATTACATAAAGCTGACACAGGATTTTATTAGAAAGAAATACCACCAATGATATACTTTAACCAATGGGGGAGCGCGCCTCGAAGAGGCTGCTCCCCCAGAAAACATTCTTCCTCGTGTTTTATCTAGCAGACATTTTTATAGTTAGCTCAATTTGATGCCCCTACGGATGTTCATGGAATCCCGAGTTCTTTCTTCATTGCCTCCCAATATTCGTTGAAGGAATCTATGGCCTTATCTGCATCTATTTCCATGGCAAAATAAGCCGTTAACAATTCCCTCCACTTACTATTTATAGCATCCGCTGCCTGGGGGTACATTTTACCCTTTGCTATATTAAAAAAGTGACTTAAGCTCTCGGCTTTCATCCAAGCAGCATCAACTACCATCGTATCAGGAGCAAAAGGTAGTGGAGTTCTGGTAGCTTCTTCGGCGATGTCTTTGAATGGCGGAACTTGGCCTCCGGCGCAGGCTAATTGCGCTTCTTTATCTATTGCCCATTTTATATATTCCCATGACCAATCGGGATTTTTTACTCCTTTAGGAATTCCGTGAACCCAAGTGCCTCCAAATCCTGAACCTCTATGGATTCCGTCACGGCTGGGCATCAATGCTGCTCCTACCGGGCCCAACCTTTCTCTATAGACTGGCGCATGAATACCCGGTTTTTCTCTTCCCCAGTAATCACCGAACCACCCGAAGCCCATCGCTGCGTATCCCGCAATAAAGAAATCGTATACATCTCCAGTAAGGGCCTTAAGTGAATCCAGGTTTATATAGCCGTAAGTATGGAATCCATCATAATACCACTTCATTACCGCTTTGAGTAACTCGCGTTGTGCGGGATCAATTGCCGGCACAAATCTCAAATCATCATCGAAATATTTACCACCAGAATCGTAGAATAAATGAGTGACTACCCAATCGGGATATCCAGCATTGATGGTAAAACCATATAATGTTGGTGGATTATTGAAAAATGATGCTACTTCGTGTAACTCTTTTAAGGTTTTTGGCACGGTAAGTTCTCTTCCAAATTTTTGCTTAAATTTGGCTTTATTGGAAGGGTCTTCAAACAGTGCTTTCCTATATACCAGGAATTGTTCATTAGTATGCATGGGAACATAAACGTAATGCCCCTGGTACATTAGAGACCATTTGTAATCGGGAGATAACAGATTAGCCTCAAATGCTTCGAGACTTCCATAAGTCTTCTTTATATAATCATCTAAGATCATCATATGGGGAAGAGCACCCGCCCAAGAACCGGCATCATAACAGGTATAGACATCAAACACTCCCGATTCACTAATAGCATCCATAACCTGCCTTCGGTCAAATTCGCCCCAGGGCATTAATCTCAAATCTACTTTTATTCCGCTTTCTTTTTCGAACTTAGGAATCAATCTCAGTCCTGGTGCCCAAGATTCCCATCCTGATGGATGAGGAAGAACTATTCTTTTTTTCTCGGCACTGGCGAATCCAGCACCTATAGCAACTACAATAAAAGTGATTAAGATTGTAGTAACCACGGTTCTTAAAATTCCCTTATTTTCCATCTTTTTCCCCCCTTTTGTTATTTAAGGTTACTCATTTTCTATTATTCTAAGAGACTAGAAGCTAAATCCCAGCTTTTCCCCACCCCCTTTACCATAATAATTTCCCTTGTTTTAAGTATATTGTTAATTATTCTCTATGTCAAGAAAAATGTCATAAATAATCAAAGAGCGCAATGACTGTTTTACCAATTCGGCTAAATTTTTATTTTATAGCCATCATTCATGGACAACTTCCCTTTTATAGATTTTATTTACATCTTTTAAGGAAGAAATTAACTTTTGGTAAGTTTGATAATACATTTGGTATTCTTTATTTTCTTCCTCACCGGGGTAAATCACTTCCTTTTCCTGCACCATCTCTTTTATTTTACTAAAATCTTTATACCATCCGATACCATATCCGGCTAAAAACGCTGCCCCCAGTAAAGCAGAATCAGAAATCTTTAAAAGTGATATGGGAGCATTAAGGATATCGGCTTTTAGTTTAACCACCGGCCTCGATTTTGCTCCTCCACCCACCATTCTTATCTTATTAATCTTAAATCCCAGACTTTTCAAGCACTCAATGTTTCTTTTAAGCTCATAGCCTAAACTCTCCAGTATAGCCTTGGCAATTTTAAATCTATCGGTATCAAAATTCACACCATACAAAATAGCGGTATCGGTTTCGTCACAGTCCGGGGTGCCAGAACCACTGAAATAGGGTAAAAATAAGAGCTGGGATGAACCTTGGGGTAGATTCTCTTCAATATATTTATAAATGTCATCTATTGATTGACCTCTTGATTTTAAAAATTTATCAGCAAACCATTGATAGATAATGCCGCCGGTATGATTAAGGGCAAAGGAAAAAAATTTATTTTCCACCGCATGACAATAGCAAGGATAATTAAACTTGAGCATTGCTTTCTCTAAAAAAGGTTTATCTAAAGAAATAGAAAAGACATCAGCGGTCCCATGAGAATTCAATCCTATTCCCTCTTCTATCACTCCTGCTCCCAGGCCGGCACAAACCTGATCATGTCCTCCGCTAACCAGATAAACCCGATTTTTTATTCCCAAATATTTTTTCAGTTCATCTTTTAGTTGCCCTACCAAATATCCGGATTTAACGGGATAGGAAAGCTTATCTTTATTAACATTAAAATCATTAAGAAATTTTTCTTCCCAGGACATTTTATTAATATTAAATGCCATACTGCGGGAAGCCATGGAATAATCGATAAAGTAGTCATCCGCTCCCATTTTCTTTAAAAAATAATCCTCGTAGGTTAGATATTTAAACACTTTCCGGGTTTTTTCTTTTTCATTTTTCAAAAACCACAAAATCTTGGAGAAAAAATTAATGGGATGAGAAGGCATACCGGTGATTTTATAAATCTCCTCTCTACCATATCTTTTGGTAAACTCGTTTACCTCATTGAAAGACCGGTAATCCATACCCAATATGGCATTATGTAATTTATTACCCTTGCTATCAACCGGTATCATGGCATCGCCCTGAACGGAAATAGAAATAGCATCGATAGTATTTACCGAGGCCTCTTCCAGGCATTCTTTCATTAACTTAATGAGACATTCAAAAGAATACTCGGGGTCCTGTTCTGCTTTTAATCCCTCGGTAATTACCCCCACTCTCACAGAGGCCCGGGTAAGTAAATTGCCTTTTTCATCAAATATAGATGCCTTTATCGCTGTGGTCCCAACGTCAAGACCCATTAAATACATTCCTAGCCACTCCTCTAAAAAGTTTTTAAAAAACCGAGTCCGGCAGCGGTCTCAATTTATAAATCAATATGGCGGTGTTAATTTTAACAATCCTTTCTATTTATCCCAGGGATGAATAACCACTTTTAATGCCTTACCTTCTCTGGCGGCTAATATTCCTTCCACTATCTTCTCTAAAGGCAATGATAAATTTATAAATTTTTTACTATCTATTTTCTTCTGACTTATATACTCCAGAGCTTTTCTATGATGTTCGGGATGATAGGAAAAAGAACCAATAATACTCAACTCGTTATAATGTATAATATTGGAATTTAAGCTGGTAAAGGGATTCTGTTTAGAAACACCACCAAATATGACTACCTGTCCCCTTTTCCTTACCATTTCCACTGCCTGTTCCTGGGTGGAAGCTACTGGATTGGCCACGATGGCAATATCCACTCCCTTACCACCAGTAAATTTTAAAACTTCTTCGACCGGATCTTGGCGGCCGGCATCGATTACATAATCTATGTCAAATTTTTCTAATTCTTTTAATCTTAAAAGTCCCACCACTATAATTTTGGAAGCTCCCCGCGCTCTGGCTAAACTCGCATGCAAGCATCCGATGGGACCGTCACCAATTATAGCAACATTGTCTCCCAGGGAAACATTTACCCTTTCCTGACAGGCAACTACCGATGACAATGGTTCCGATAAAGCAGCCTCATCATAAGAAATGTTTTCCGGCATTTTATGAATGATGCCTTTTTGTAATATTTCTTTAGTTAAAGGGATATACTGGGCAAACCCGCCCGGAAAGTGCGCCCCGATCATTTTATGATTGGCACAGAGGTTAGGAAAATTCATCCTGCAATAAATACATTCCCCACAGGATATATCAGGGGCGATTGCCAGCCTATCCCTCACTTTATAATTTTTTACCCTGCCCCCTACTTCTTCAATTATTCCTCCAATTTCATGACCTATTATTTGGTTTTTGATATTATCTCTTAAACCGCTGGAATAATTCCTGACATCGGAACCACAAATTCCGCAGGATATTACTTTAACTAAGACCCCCTCCTCCGGGCATTCCGGCACCAGAATTTCTTCCACCACTATATTTTCAATATCTTTGAAAACCGCCGCCTTCATTTTATTAATCATTTCTTTTCACGGTATTTTTTAATCTTTTCCCTACCGCTCCGTGAGGATGGATTAGCAAGAATTTTTCATAGGTGATATTTTTTGCTTTCATTATGGAAACGGCAATGGCATCAAAAACTGAAATTACTGCCAGAGTACTGGCGGTAGCTAACATATTATGAGGGCAGGCTTCCCTTTCCACTTTGACTTTTAAAACGAGATCACATTCTTGGGCAATAGGAGAATTCTCATCTTCGCATACGGCTACCGTAAATGCCTTCCTATTTTTGACCGCTGGCAAAATATTAAGTATTTCTTCAGTTTTTCCTCCTTTGGAAATAAAAACTACCAAATCGTGTTTTTTTACTAATCCCAGGCCACCATGAGCGGCATCACCCGCGGACATAAAGAAAGCGGGTATTTCTGCACAATTTAAGGAATGAGAAATTTTTCTGGCGGCGGCGGAAGAGGTGCCCAATCCTACCATAATTACATTACCTTTAAGATTTATTATTTTTTCGATAATTTTATTTAAAATTTCCTTATTCACTGTTTCTTTAAGTGCCGAAATGGCTTTAGCCTCGATATCAAAAACTTGATCTATTAGATCGTTATAATTCAAAATTTTCCCTCCATTTTTTATTACTTAATATAATCTTTACCCCGGTGCTTACTTTATCTTCGCTTCTATTGGTCTTCTAGATTTTTTATCGTTTCTTAAAGTGAGGAACTCTTCTCAAAACCACACCCACACTACGCAGTACCCGATAATCGGGGTCGCAAATATATTCTCCCGGATGTCCTAATTCTATTCCAGCAACAGCTTTTACCCCCTGTTTTTCTGCCACTTCATCCACTCCCAGTTCCAGCAGCTTATTCATGTAACCAGTGATATCACAGTTGCCAGTGCCAATCACCGAATTAGTGTGAACAACGGCATCATTATCAGTAATATGGGCATGAATGATATAATCCTTCAGAGGAGATAGTCTTTCCGGTCCTTCCCGGAGAATATTGAGGTGTCCGATATCAATATTGGCAAATAGATTGGGGGCATTTACTTCCTTAATCATTTTGAGCATAGCTTCAGTACTGTTTAAAACATAGAAAGGTTCCGGTTCCAATTCTAAGGTAACTAACATTTCTTCCTTGAGACACCATTCACAATACCTCTTAAGAAAAGCTACTACATTACGCCAAGCACGCTCCCGGGATAGGCTACTCGTTACATTTCCTACCCCTTTTCCAATTAGCACCTGTTTGCCTCCCAAATATTTAAGAAATTCTGTTATCTCCTGTAAGTCACCAAGGCATTTCTCCCTTTCTTCGAGATTATCGGAGGCTAAATTTCCTTCCACACAAGCAACCACACTCGATGCTTGCATATCATATTTTTGAAATTGCCGGGCGATAGCTTCATATTCACTTATGGGATACAATGCGGGATTATATTCATAGAAAGCCAGGATATTCACATATTTCAACCCGAAATCAGCAATTCTCTCTATCGCCCTTTTCAAGGGAATTCCTGCAAATTCATATACTATGCTCCCTACACCTAATTCCATTTTTCTCCGCCTCCTTCGCTATATTTTATCAAGGGAATTAAATAACTTCCGCTATTCTCTATTAGTAATCATTACAAAATTGTAGACTATGGATATCAGGTAAATTCCCGGGTTTTTTAGCTCCGAGATTCAAGTAATAGAACCCAATCCGAAGGTCTACCCTCACCACTAATCTCCGAAGAAAAAACACTCGCTCCTTTTACCATCCGAGATTCGGCAGGAGTTAGTTTGCCGGTTCGGGGATTAAACCAGCGAACCCAGTATTTCTGGATATCTTTAATATTCAACGATACTTCTCCCCCCACCGGTAAATAAACAGCAATCCACTTCTTATCTTCAGAACTCAGAGCGAGGGGACGGTGTCCCAATTGGTATTCTTCTTTTTTCTCTATGATTAGATCAGGAGAAGGGCGTAAGTATTGGAAGGGAACAATTTCAGTAAAGAAACGCTTGAGATAAACTAATTGGCTAACTCCTGGTTGATCCTTATCCATTATCATATAGGGTCCCCAGGTATTTTCAAAACCATGGATAATACATAATCCACAAAAAGCGCCTCGCCAGGCTCCCCGACGAGTGTGATCTATGTCTAAATATTCGTGGATAGGAACAAATAAGGGAAGTTCTGGATTTCTTTCATATCCGTATTCCGCAAAAATAGCTGAACCTGACCAGCCTTCAAGACTCTTTTTAATCTGATCCTCAATTCCTGCCGCCAACCAGGCATCATCCTTATCCCTGGTCCCCCAATACTGGAAGAGAATAATATCCACCGCTTTAGGGTCTCTTTTAAATCTCTCAGCAAAGGGAGGCATCTCCGGACCATTGTGGACCGCGATGGGATGATGGTGGCAGGCTATACTTTTAACCCATCGGGCCATCCGAATAGCCCACCTGTCAGCAGTAGGATCGTAGTGCCAGTCACCATTAGGATAATATTCGTATTCATTCATCAAGTTCCAGATATACACACTGCAAAAGGCATCATAACGAGCTATAAGATAACGCACCCACATCTCTTCCCATTCCGCTACGAATACATTGCGGGCATTAAATGGGTATTCGAATCCCCAGGCCTGCATAATCATTTCCAAACCCATACCCAGTTTGTCTACCATACGAACTACACTATCTACAGTACGGAAATAGTCCAGGTTGAATATATCGAAGCAGGGTTTCTGAGGACTACCACTCCAGGGCCAGCAAGACCGAGTTTGCCATACGTTGTACCCTAAAGGGGGATGAAAAGGACTTACCGGTAAGCGCACACGAATAAGATTAAATCCCTGCTCAGCACGGCGTTTAAGAAAAGGATAAACATCTATATTACAATAAGCTGCTCCGAAGAGATTGTATACCGTATCACCTAAAAGAAAACAGGGTTCCCCCCTATTATATTCAAAACCCCAATATTTCCCAGGACAAGTGCGTAAAAAACCGGTCTTCTCCTTCTCTAAAACAGTAAATCGGCCGAATTGGGCAAGATCATTATCGGGGATACTGGTCTCTACTGTGTATTGCCACTCCCCTGGTTCCATAGGAGCGAAACGAATTTTCCAGATATTATCTCCATCATAAAAACCGGGAATAGAAAATATATTTCCTGATGGACTTTGAAACTTAGCGGTAAGATCTATATCAGCAAACGGATTTTCGTAACGCCTCTTGGTCTGAAAACTTAGTTCCAATAATTCTCCTTCGTTCACCACCACTACATTCATTTAATCTCCCTCCTCATATCTAAATCGGCCAAATCACGTATCATGTTCATCCCCAAACACTCCCAGGCAGTAATAATCCGGTCATAAAAGGCATAGTCATCACTATTCTCAATTCTTCCGTGCTCATTTAGCCAGTTGACAATAATATTGAGGATTATCACTAAAGTTTGAGGGCGCCGGCAGTCATTCCAGCAACAAATTGTTTCCGGCCGGCGATAAAGAGTAGAATTATAGGCAAAGTAGCCATAAAGGCTCCTGCCATTAGCATTCCGTATTCAACCTTATAAAGGCCCAACAGGGTTGCCAGCCCTACCGGGAGAGTGAATTTTTCTTCGCTCCGGAGAGCAATTACCGGCCAAAGGTAATCATTCCATGATCCCAGGAAGAAAAGAACAGTGAGAACCGCCAAACCTGCTCCTGAAAGGGGAAGGGCTACTCGCAGATAGATTCCAAAATCCGAAGCTCCATCAATCCGGGCGGCATCAAGTAATTCGTTAGGAATGGAAAGCATAATCTGACGCATGAAGAAAACTCCAAAGCCACTGAAAGCTCCAGGAATGATAACCGCCAAATAGGTATCCAACCAGCGGAAAGTATTCATAAGCAAAAATAAGGGGATAATGGTTACTTGATAGGGAACCATCATCGTAGCCAGAGTAATAACAAAAAGCGGTCTTTTGAATCGGAAATCATATTTGGCAAAACCAAATCCCACCAAGGAGGAAATAAAAAGGGCCAGAATAGTATACCCGGTGGCTACTATACTGCTATTAAAAAATTGCCTTATGAAAGGTATTTCTTCCCCGGAAAACAAACGAGTGTAACCGGATAAAGTAAAATTTCTCGGAATAATAGTAAGGGGATAACCAAAAATCTCGGCATTAAATTTAAAAGAAGAAGAAAACTCCCATATAAAGGGAGTAGCAGTGAAAACTAATCCCCCTGATAAAAGTATATAAACTAACACTCTCCATAACCATTTTCGAAGCAGAGGAATTGTTATAAACATCTCTCCTCCTGATATTTAATCCTCTAACAAAAAGATTAATTCTCTAACTAAAAGATCAGGCCTCTTTAAAAGCACCCAAAAGTCTGAGTTGCAGTAGAGATAATATGAGAACAATTACTACCATGGTATAACCGATGGCGGAGGCAAAACCAAATAATAAAAAACGAAATCCCGATATAAAAAGATAAACGGTCATGAATAGACCAGCATCACTCGCTCCTCCCCCTTGTCCTAATAGAAGATAGGGTTCGGCAAATAAATTATAAGAACCGATTATGGCTAAAACTACTACAAAAAGCATCACCGGTCGTAGCATGGGCAAGGTAATGTAGCGAAATACCTGAAATGGACTGGCCCCATCAATGGAAGCTGCTTCTCCTAATTCCTTAGAGATATTTTGTAAACCAGCGATAAAATAAAGCGCATTTATGCCCGTCCACCGCCATATTCCCAGAAAAATGATGGAGGGCATAATCAATCTTGGATCTAGTAACCATTTAAGTCGGGGTAATCCCAAGGGGGCAAATACCACATTATTTAGAAGCCCGTATCTTTGGTCAAAGATGAGAACAAACATAATTGCCACCACTACCGAAGAAGTAATGACTGGAACAAAGAAAAAAAGTCGAAAAAAGTGTTTGAATTTGAGAAATGCCAGGTTTAGTAAGAGGGCTAATAACAAAGCCAGGGGAACAATTATAAATACACTGGCAGCGGCATAATAAGTAGTATTAAAAAAAGATCGGAGGAAGCGTCCATCCTTCCACAGGTCGGCATAGTTTCCCAAAAAAACAAAGGTTTTAGGAGCTCCAATACCTACCTGTTTAAAAAAACTTAACCATAAGGCATGAATTACCGGGTAAGCCCAGAAAATGGCAAACCCAATGAAAAAGGGGGAAATAAAGGCATAGGGGATAGCTTTTTTGCGGACGGTATTCCAATTCATCACGGTAGCGCCTTTAACTTTAAAAGCCGCGGCCCCTTTAACTTCATCATTGCCGCGCCTTTAATAAAGAGGGGGAGATAAGATTATCCTATCTCCCCCGGACAGTCAATAATTAGCGCATCGCCTTGCGAACTTCATCGCAGATGGCTTTAACTGCTTCGGCAACCGTCTTTCTTCCATCAACAATATCACGCCAGAATTTGCCATACGCTGCCCACATCTCAGCCATATAAGGGGATTGATGCTGCTCCGGAACGTAAGGACCGAGTTCGGAGAATAAACGCCCTAAAACCTGATTGCTAAAATAGGAATCCGGCGTCAGTAATCTCTCATCCCCCCAAGCTGGTTTAAAAGGAGGCCATAGTTTGGTCAACAGGTAACGTCGCACATTGCCTTCCACGGAGAGCATTGAAAATTCCATAAACTTCCAGGCTTCTTCCTGATTCTTACTGTAAGAAATAATAGTTAGACCAGTTCCACCATGGCAACTGGTGGGCCTACGAACTGGATCGTCCTTCCAGTAAGGAAGGGGCATAGCCGCCCATTTTCCTTCTAACTCGGGGACGTTGTCTTTAAGGAATCCGGCATACCAATCGGCGCCGATTTTGGTTAAATATTTACCTTCTTTCACTGATCCATACCAGGCAGGATTATAGACGCTGCCTCCTGGTGGATCATCAGCAATTCCGTGTTTATCCCGTAGGTTCATTATCCACTCCAAAGTTTCCACTGCCTTAGGAGAATCAGCGGCTAAATTTCCCTGGGCATCAAACCAGTCTATTCCCCTCTGCCGTAACAGAATAGGCCAGGTATCATCACCTAACGGGGTCATCTTTACTTCCCCCTTGCTTAACTTCTTACCAGCAATTATGAAATCATCCCAGGTCTCTAAAGGCACAGCAATCCCAGCATTTTTAAAGACATCCGCTCGGTAATATAGAACCACGGGACAGAGGGCATGTTCCACTCCGTAAATTTTCCCCTTCCAAGTATAGAGAGCTTCTCGGGAGGCAACTAATTTGTCAAGATAGTTACCCGCTTGCAGTTTTTCGTTTAGCTCCACAAAACCAATTTTCCCTTTTACAAAACCTCCGAATCGACCTTGCTCCACATCACCAAAATCCGGTGCTCCCACACCCCCCGCCTGCAGAGCTACCAAGAGTTTGTCATGTAGTGCAGTATATTCAATCTCCTTTACCGCCAGAGTAAAATTGGGGTTAACCTGTTTTTGATAATCTTCAGCCATGGAGCGGAACCAGCGAGCATGAGTATTAACGAAGGCCCATAATTCCAGCTTTACCTTTTTTTGCGCTAAAGCCACCGGATTGATCAGCACTGCTATCAAACCGGCAATCAGTAAAATCACAAGTATTTTTTTCATTTATTATTCCTCCCCTTTCACAGATTTACTTAGATCCTTTTTCTTAAGCACTTATCTTTTTGTTGGTCTCTCACCTCCTGATAGGAAAGAAAATCAAACTCCGTGGAAAAACAGTTTAATAGGTCCCCACTTTATCCAGCTCAAAATACCTTATCCGGCTGTTCGCTGACTTTATACAGATGCTCATTATAATAATATATCTTCTCGGTTACTGTCAAGTCCAAGAGGATTTTTTTCATAAGGTAAGAGTAAACAAAAAGATACCGAACTTATAACGGCCAATTACTGACATTTTTATTTCCCAAAAAAGATGATATTCCCAGATTGCAACAGCACCCAGATTTTTATCTTGACAGTATTGGAGAGGGAGTATAATCTATCAAAAGATGTTTACCATGCGAAAAATTCTTTTTAGCCTGTTATTAATAATATTTTTTTTGATCCTCCCTTTATCTCTCGTGACAGCAGAAGAAGAGTATCCAATTGAATTCCAGGCCGACCGCTGGGAAATAAGCGAGCAAACTATTCAGGGGCAGGGGAATGTCCAGATTAAATACCAGGATATGGAACTTCAGACCGACGAAGTAAAAATTGACTTAACCACCGGGGAGTTATGGGCCCGGGGAAATATTCTTTTGCGTGAGGATAAAAAAGAAGTTCGTGCTCAGGAACTTCAGTATAACCTCCACCGCCGCACCGGGTACCTTTATCAGGCTTCCTCTTATATGGCTCCAGTATATTACCGGGGAGAGGTGGTAGAAATTCTATCCCCTAAGCAAATAAATCTAAAAGATGGCTACTTCACCACCTGTAAATTGGAAAAACCGCATTATCAATTAAAAGCCAGCAAAATTTATATTTATCTGGGGGACAAAATCGTTGCCCGGGACCTGGTAGTCTATATAAAGAATTTTCCAGTGTTTTATTTCCCTTATTACGTCCGTTCATTGAGAGAAGAAATTGCTGCTCCCCTGGAATTTCGAATAGGTTATGATGAGGTAAGACAAACCTTTTTCGGTTTCTCCATCAATTATTATTTCTCTCGCTATTATTATGGTTCAGTATCGGTGGACTATATCGAGAAGAAAGGTTGGGGAGGAGGAATAAAGCAAAATTACGGAATTGGAGAAAGACAACAGGGATCGCTCGCTCTTTCTTACTTCTCGGATAAGGAACTTTTGATTCCCCGCTGGAGAGCCTTAATAGAACACCAGTACCTAGGAAAAGATAATTCCATCTATCTCCTTTTTTCCCGTTTAAGTGATCGTGATTTCCTATACGACTTTGCCTGGGATGCCAACGAAAGGTATACTACCGAAAGTAAATCTCATTTATACTGGGTAAGGTCTTTTCCCAAAGCCACTCTTAGTCTAGGAATAGATAACTCCTGGGATTTAAAAGAAGATACTCTCCTAAATAAGGTTCCGGACTTCGCCTATCAAGAAATCTGGCATCCTACCGGAGGAGAGAATTTTTATTCCCGAAAAGGATTAACCGCTACTGCTTACCAGACAGACACCGAACCAATCCAGCGCGGGGAACTACAATGGGAAATTGCCGCCCCTACCCGACCTACCAATTTCCTTTATTTATTTCCTCAGGCCAGCATCTCGGGGCTATGGTATAACGTAGACAAATATGGTCGCCCCGACCTCTGGCAAGCCAAACTGGACAGTCAGATTTCCCTGCACACTCGCCTTTATGGCTATTCTCCTCGCCTACGACATATAGTCGAACCCCGAATTACTTATGCCCAGCGCCTGATTCACAGTAATTATGAACTGGATGCCTTACCGGAAATAATCCCGGAAGATATCGAATCCTTCTGGTACCTGGATCTGGGGGTAACTAATATCTTTCAATCGGTAAAAGAAAAGATTTACCAGGATTTTCTTTCCCTTTCCTTGAAGAGTAAATACGACTTTCTCCAGGAAGAGAAGTTTACCACCATTGATAGTTCTCTCCGACTTACACCAATGGAAAATCTGGAGTTCAATCTCGATGCTTCTTACCACCGCATCGAAAATGCTTTCCTAACAGTAGATACCACTTTAAGCTGGGAAGTTGCTCCCCGCTGGCAATTTCTGCTTTCCACTACCTATGATCGAAAAGCAGCACCGGAACTTTCGCAGATCCAAGGCAGTCTTACTTTCCCTTTAAGGATAGATCTGGAAGGAACAGTTTCTGCCGATTATGATTTAATAAACCAGGAATTGATAGAAAAAGAATATTCTCTACATTATTGGCAGGACTGCTGGGAGGCTCGCTTAGGTCTTCAGGAAAAACAAGATTATTACAAGGTATGGCTAAAAATTAACCTTCTGGCTTATCCTCAAGAAAAACTCCATCTCTATCAAGAAACTAATAAGTGGGGAGTAGAAATCGTTCCTTAAATATTTTATCAGGAGGAAACCCATGTCTTCGGTGGAAATTACGGAAAAAAATTTTGAAAAAGAAGTGCTGAATTCTAATATTCTGGTACTGGTGGATTTCTGGGCTCCGTGGTGTCCCCCTTGTCAGATGATTGCTCCGGTAATCGAAGAAATTTCTAAAGAATTTGCTGACAAGATTAAGGTAGGTAAAATTAATACTGACCAAGAATACGATCTTGCTACCCGATACGGAATTCGCGGTATCCCTACTCTTATGATTTTTAAAGAGGGGAAAGTAATTGAGCAGATGGTAGGTTATATTAACCGGGAACAATTGAAAAATATTTTAGGCCGTTATCTTAAGAGCGAATAATGGGAATAGCAAACAGGGAAACTTGACGGAAAGTTATCGATAAAATAAAATTAATCTGAGGTAAAGAAGGATATGTTAGTAGCCGGTATTGATATTGGGAAAGTTTCTCTTAAAATAGTAGTTCTGGAAATCCATAACGGTAAATGGCATCTGCAAAGTTCTTACCGTGATAACCACCAAGGGGAAATTGCAGAGGTCTTCCGACGGTTTGAAAAAATTTTAAAACCTGCCCAACAGGTAGTGGTTACCGGACGCCATCGGGGATTACTTCCCTATCCCTCAGTAGTAGAAAAAAGAGCTCAGGAAGTGGCAGCTCACTTTCTCTATCCTCACCAGCCAGTAACCATTATTCGTCTGGGGGGTGGTGGATTTTCCGCTCTAAGTATCGATAGTGAAGGGAGAACTAATTACCGCCAGAATCCCCGTTGTGCTGCGGGGGTCGGAAGTTTTCTCGACCAGATAGTAAGTCGGGTCAATCTAGATATTGGAAAGGCTTCCGAAATTTCTCGGCTGGTGGAGGCCGCGGAAATTACCTCCCGCTGCGGGGTAACTATGAAAACCGACTTTACTCATTTACTTAATAGCGGTCGTAGAGTGGAAGAAGCCCTGGCAGGACTCCTGGAATCCTCAGCTAAGAATGCGGTAGCTCTGGCCTGGAAAGCCGGTCCTCAGAAAAAAATCCTGATTATCGGGGGACTTTCCCAATCCAGTCGGATTGTGGAGACTATAAAAAAGATGTTCTCCGACCGGGAGGTGGGAGTGCCATCGGAAGCATTGTATTTTGAAGCATTGGGTGCCGCTATTATCGCCTGGCAGTATCAAAATCAAGTCCTTCCTACCCTTTCCCAAAAGGCAAAAAGAGAAGTGCGTCATCTTACTTCATTGAAGGATTATCTGTCCCAGGTAACTAAAATTAACCGCCCCTTGCTTCTCCGGGAAAAGGAGCCAACAGTGGTAGGATTGGACATCGGTTCTACCGGTTCCAAAGCCCTGGTATTTGGACTTTTGTCGCAAGAGCCATTATACGAAGTTTATCGGGAAACCCGAGGAAATCCAGTAGGTGCCGCCCAAGATTTGATTGGTCAGGTGCTGGAGAAATTCCCTTCCGATATCCGGGGAGTAGGATGCACCGGTTCCGGGAGAGAAATTGTAGCCGCTTTACTCAAAGCAAGCTTACCGGAAGAACAACGGAATCAAATATTTGTCCTCAATGAAATTGCTGCTCATGCTATCGGTGCCTGTTATTATGATCCGGAAGTGGATACGGTAGTAGATATTGGAGGACAGGATGCTAAATTTATCCGCATCCAGACCGGAAGAGTGGTAGATTCTACCATGAATACTGTCTGTTCCGCCGGTACCGGGTCTTTTCTGGCAGAACAGTTACAGCTGCTTGGGATACAGGATATCAAAGAATTGGGAAAAATTGCTCTGGAGGCGGATAAAGCAGCTGATCTGGGGCAACACTGTGCAGTTTTCATTTCTGAAGCTATTGATGAAGTTAAAAGAAATAATGGAAAACTGGAGGAAATTGTTGCCGGACTTTATTACTCCATTGTCCTTAACTATAATAACCGGGTAAAGGGCCTCCGGGAATACGGAAATAAAATTTTTCTGCAGGGGAAACCGGCTGAGAATTTAGCCCTGGCCTGTGCTCTAAGCGCGGTTAGTGGTAAGAAAGTTATTGTTCCCCCATCGCCGGGAAGTATGGGAGCTCTGGGAATTGCCCTCCTTACCAGCAGAAAATCGGGGCCTCCACTTCTTGAGCAGCCGGATCTTAACCTGGCTACCTTTCTGGAATCCCGAATTACTGATAAGAAAGAATTTCGGTGCCAGAGTAAGGATGGCTGCGTAACCGGTAATCTCTGCCCCATTCAAGTAATAACCGTGGAGGCAAAAAGAGAAAATATCCGCTTTTTCTGGGGTGGTGCTTGTGATAAATATGAAAAAACCGAGCACCGGGGACTAGCTAAGGCTCCCCGACCCTTTGTAGAAAGAGAAAAATTACTCCAGGAATTACTTTCCCAGCAACCATCTTCACCTCCCCTAACTATTGGTATCCCCCGTAGCCTGGATCTGGAAGAGTTACTTCCCTTAAGTATCTTTTTCTTCCGGGAACTGGGATTAGGTGTAAAAATTATCGATTCTTCCCGATTGAGTACCTTCGAACACGGCACTACTATCTGTCAAACTCTTTACTGTGCGCCCATGCATTTCCTTTTTGGACAATCGTATTTACTTCTTAAAGAGGTGGATTATTTATTCCTGCCCAAAGTAATAGAAATAACCCGCACGCAGAACGAGAAAAAAACTTTTGTCTGTCCCCTTTCTCAGGGTTCTCCCGATATGGTAGGTGGCGGGAAGAACGAAAAAATTCTTGCTCCCATACTAAATTTCAAAGAGGGCTATGAAAAAAGTGTCTCCGAATTTATAGAAATGGCTCAGAAGATAGGTTTCCCTCCCGCAAAAGCCCGTCGAGCCTTCGAAAACGCTCTGCATAAACAGGAAGAATTCGAGAAGGAATGTTTGAATATTGGTCGGCAGGCGATAGATTATGCCCGAGAACATAACCTGCCAGTAGTGATTATTCTGGGACATCCCTACATTATCAATTCTCCCCTTTTAAACGGTGGAATACCGGAAACTGTTCACCAGCAACAGGCTATTGCCCTTCCGGTAGACTGTTATCCTCTACTTCCGGAAACCCCTATCTTCTCAGGCATGTACTGGGGATATGGACAGCGATTGCTGCGCGCCACCTATAGTATTCGCAGGGATCCCGGTTGCTATCCTCTCTGGCTATCGGTTTATTCTTGTGGTCCGGATAGTTTCCTGCTTCACTTCTTCTCCTATCTAATGGAAGACAAACCCTATACCATTCTGGAAAGTGACGCTTATACTGGTCAGGCAGGATTTAAAACCCGGGTAGAATCTTTCCTTTACGGAGTGAAAAATTACCAGGAGAAAAAGAAACCGCCTACTGATTTGAGGAAGTACCGGGAAGAGGAAAGTATCTTTAAAGCCGTCGCTTCCCACAATCAGGCAAAAATTTTAATTCCCTGGATGGGGGAAGGATCCCGCATGCTGGCGGCATTATTCCGCTCTCTGGGCGTGGAGAGTGAGGCAGTCCCGGTTTGTGATCGGGAAGGGCTGGAACTAGGAAGAAGGTATACTTCGGGCAAAGAATGTCTGCCGATGATTGTTACCCTGGGTTCCCTACTCCGGTATCTCCAAAATCATCCCGAACCGCTCATTTATTTCATGCCCCGCGCTGGAGGGCCCTGCCGGTTTGGACAGTACCAGTTACTTTTCCAGATTGTGCTGGATAAACTGGGATATTCTTCCCGGGTAAAAATCCTCTCCCCTACTACCGAAACTGGTTATCAACTAGCCATAAGTTCGGCTATGGTGGCTAAAGGATGGTCCTCTATCGTATTTTCCGATCTGCTTAAAGACACTCTACTTTCCATCCGACCATTGGAAGCCATCCCCGGTTCCACCGATAAAATTTTCCAGAAATATCTGGCCCGCGCCGAAGAAATTATGATTAACACACCGAACAACTGGAGAGGACTGCCCAATCTTTGGGGATTTATTCCTCTTTCCCGTCAAGCGGTAGAAGAATTCCAATCCATTCCTCTTGATCCTGCCAAATCTGGTAAGAAAACTGTTCTGGTCACCGGAGAAATTTATGTCCGTCTGGATAGTTTTGCCAATGATTGGGTAGTAGAAAAACTGGAAAATCTTGGTTTAAAAGTTAAACTGGCTCCGGTAAGAGAATGGATGAATTATGCCAATTATCTGCGCTGGAAAAGACTCTCCCCGGATAAACCCAATCGTATTAAAACCAATCTTACCTGGTGGGGACAAAGAATAATAGAAGCCAAAATTTATAAGATTTTTGCCGCTGGCCTGGGCTGGCATAAGGATCATAAAGTAGAGGAGATTCTGGCGGAAGCAGAAAGATACCTTACCGGGTTGAAACCCCAGGGAGAAGCAGCACTAACTATTGGGCTCCCTGCTCTTCTATGGCATAAGAAAGAAATTGCCGGAGCAGTAATTGTAGGACCATTTGAATGCATGCCTACACGCGTGGGTGAAACTCAGCTATCGTTGTTCTCCCGACAGGAGGGCCTTCCCGTTTTAGTGCTTTCCCTCAATGGCGATGCCATGGACCTCGATCTTCTGGAAAACTTTGCCTGGGAAATACATTCCTCCACTCCTTCCAGCTCCTGATAAGACTTATTTTATGATAAAATAAAGTTAAACCGGTTTGTTAAGGGTAAAAGGTGAAAGCCGGTAGCGGGAAATTAATTGCTTTAGCGATAGGCATTCTGGCAGTAATAATCTTGGGCACCAGGATGCCCTTTTTATTTTATTGGGAAAATAGAACCGTGCCTAAGCAACCTGCCTCAAAAGCTACTCTTCAGGAAGCCCGATATTACCGAAAACTGGACAATAATCGAGTTCAGTGTCAGACGTGTTTTCGGGAATGCATTGTCGAGGAGGGAGAAAAAGGCTTCTGTCGTAATCGGATAAATAAAAAAGGTATTTATTACACCCTGGTTTACGCTCTCCCCTGCGCTGTCCAGATTGATCCAATAGAAAAAGAGCCGGCATTTCATATGTTACCAGGAACCCGTATTTTCTGTCTGGCTACTGCGAGCTGCAATAACCGTTGTCTCTTCTGTCACAACTGGCACATTTCCCAACGCGGTCCGGAAGAAACCACCAATTATTACATGTCTCCCGAGGAAGTAGTGCAAAAGGCAATAGAGTATGAGTGTCCCACCATCTCCTTTACCTACACTGAACCCACGGTATTTTATGAATACATGTACGATATCTCTCGGCTGGCAAAACAGAAAGGTATTCGTATACTTTTTCATTCCAATGGCTCCATGAATCCCGAACCGCTGGAGGATCTCCTCAAATATACTGATGCGGTGACCATTGACCTTAAATCTTTTGACCCCGAATTTTACCGGAAAATCTCTTCTTCGGAAAGGGATCCGGTCCTAAGAACTTTAAAAATAATTCGCCAGGCGAAAGTGCATCTGGAAATAGTTAATCTGATTATTCCCACTCTTAATGATAATGGGGAAAAAATCCAGGAAATGTGCCGCTGGATTAAAGAAAATCTGGGTGCGGATACACCCATTCATTTTAACCGCTTTTTCCCCTCTCATAAACTTACCAATTTACCGCCTACGCCGGTAGAAACCTTAGAGGCGGCAAGAGAAATTGCCCTTAAGCAGGGATTGAAATTCGTCTACGTGGGAAATGTTCCCGGACATAAGTATAATTCCACTTTCTGTCCCCACTGTGGAAAAGTAGTGCTGGAAAGAGTGCACTTTATGGTGCTAAATAATTACCTAGTGGACGGAAAATGCAAATTTTGTGGCTACCGCATACGAGGAATCTGGAAGTAAGCCCGAACAATTATTTCGCAAGTAGCACCGACAGACTGAAAATTTTTATTGCGGCGACAATAAGACAGGTGCTTACTATTCCTAAAAGGGGAAGGAAAATAATAGAAACCAACAATGAACCCATCCAGGCTCCGATGAGATCAGAAGCATAAAGCATCCCTGCTACCCGACTTGCTCCTGAAGACTCTTCTCCCACACAGATTTTATTAGCCAAAGGGAACTCCAGTCCCACCAGAATTCCCGCCAGTAATTCCAGAAATAAAAAGAAATATTGCCCGCCAGAGAGACGCAAGAAAAGAGTCGGAAATTTAAAGAGTCCCAGCAAGAAAAAAGAAAAGATTATGAGTCCCAGTTCCAGTTTTAAGAAATAGTTTCTTCTTACATCCTTCCGGGTTAGTTGCCAAGTCATAAAGAGACTTCCGGCGGTTAAACCCATCATGAAGGCGGTAATTAAAAGACCCACCCAATAATAAACATAGCCATAAAAACTCTGGAAAGTCAGAATAAATAGCATATTAAAGGCCATACCACTAAAACCAGTAGCGCCCACTACCAGCAAAATTGTTTTTCCTCCGGGGGCAATCTTTTTTCCTAAAACCAAAAAGATAATTACCAACATTCCCAGCGGTATTATTAGCATCCATAAATTAATTCTTTCCAGCAGCTGAAAATAGCGTTGCCAACCGGGACTGAAAAGAGCATTCCAGAGGGAAAGGTCATAAAATACTCCTGAAGGAGTGAGATCCTGGTTGATTTTAATTTGCTTTGCCTTCATTATTTGATGAAACAACCAGGATTCTTTTGCCTCATCCAGTTTGTATTGGAGATAAAAAGGATTGATGAGCCTGGTTTCCACACTACGTTGTTTCCATCTCTCCACCAGTTCCGAAACCGGCAAATTCAAAATATCACTAGAGTCAGAAGCTAAGAAGAGATGAAAATCGCCGGGAACAATTCTTACCGCGGGGAATACATTTTTTAAAGTAAAAAATATACAGCCATTAAGATTTCGCAGTTCGCGACTGAGATAGGTGAGAGAACCCGGTAATCTCAATACCAGAATCCCCTCTCTTCGCAGAATATTTTTTACCTGCACTAAAAAATCTTCAGTATAAAGCCGGTTTAATTGCAAACTGGAAGGCGGAGGAAGATTAACCAACACCAAATCATATTGATGAGGAGTTCTATTAACGTGCAATCTTCCATCGCGATAATTAATCACCACCCGCAGATCTTTTAACTCCTGGTCGGTAAGGGGAGTAGAAAAATTTTTTACTACATTAATAATTAAAGGATCCAGCTCGGCGTAATCTATTTTCACCACCGGATGCTTGAGAATTTCACTTAAAATTCCTCCCATTCCTCCGCTGATCAAGAGAATATCACGCGGGAAGGGATGAAAAAGCAGAGGCAGATGGACAAATTCTTCCACAAAACTTATATCCGGTGTCGGGGTGGACATCAAAGGAATCCCATCATAAAAGAAGTTATATTGCTCCTTGGTTCGGGTGACGGTAACATTACCATAGATAGAATTCTCACTATACAGCAGATCCTGGTTTCGCCAGTATTTTTGCAGGGAATTCCAGTGAATATTACCAACCTGAGGAGTAACTAAGAAATAGATAGCTCCCAGAAATAAGACGGTGCTGAAACTAAGAAGAGAGAATCTTTTGGGGGTGAAAATTTTTCTTCGCTCAGTATTTACACGACCGAAAGCATAAGTAGTGAGAAGTAAAATGGCCGAAAATAGATTAAGCACGGAAAGACCAAAAGCTACCTCCAGGGAAAGAAAATGGGGAATAGCTATATAGGTAGCCATCAATCCACCTACCATAGTTCCAAGAGCTTCATAAACATAAACCCTACCCGCGGAATAAGCAGCTTTTCCCGTAAGCAGATTATATAAACGACATCCAAAAGTAAATTGCGCACCATCACTTAATCCCAGGGGGGCAAGAATGAGAAAAGAAGAATAGAAGATAGGAAATATACCCGCTCCCTCTCCCGGTTGGAGACCGATAATACTTCTCAATACTCGCACTAAATAAATAGCCAGAGGAAATGAAAGCGCCACCAGAATCTGGAAAAAGGAAAAACCTTCTTCCGGCGAGGAAGCGCGATCTGCCAGCCGGCCGATAAGATAACTTCCTATCGCTTCCAGAAGGAGCCAGTTGGCCAGGATAATTCCTATAGAAAGTTCATTTCCCTGAAAGGCAATTAAAAATTCCCGGAGCAAGAATACTTGAACAGCAATGGAGGTAAACCCCATCAAAATGAGGGCAAAAGCGAGCGCCTTCCTCATATCAAATATTGTAGAGAACCCCTCCCGACCCTGTCAAGCCAGCCCAATGCAGGTGGAAGCCAAAGCAACAGTCTTGTTAGCATAAATCTACATTATGGTATAATAATAACAGCAAGAAACAGAATTCGCATACTAAATATTCTTCTGAATAAAAGTTTAAGCTAAATGTGTTCATGATTAAACGACAGTACACTTGTAAAATTAATGAGTTGTGGTACACCAACTAAAATGAATAAGCAGAAATTGACGTGGAAAGATGTCGTAAAAGATGCATTGTTAAAACTGGGCGGGCAGGGTTATTTATTGGAGATTAATAAGATAGTAGAAGGTCATCCTAAAACTAATCCTACATGGAGGGATACTATTCGAAGGGTTGATTAAGTGACCGGAAGAAAAAGAAGGGTAAAGTTTTTTGTTTTAGAATTTAACATGAGGAAGAAGATATGAAATCTGTCCAAGAAATAAAGGAAATACTTCAAAAACATAAAAAAGAGATTAAGGAAAAATATAAGGTAAAGAAAATGGGGATATTCGGCTCTTACGTCAAGGGAGAGCAACAAGAGAATAGTGATTTAGATATTTTAGTAGAGTTTGAAAATTCAATAGGACTTTTAAAATTTATTGAATTAGAGAATTATTTAAGCGAAATTATTGGAATTAAAGTTGATTTAGTAATGAAAGACGCATTAAAGCCAAGAATTGGTAAGCATATTCTTGAGGAAGTAATAAATATATGAAGAAGGAATTCTTAGATTATGTAGAAGACATAATTGAAGCTATGACAAATGCTATAAAGTTTGTGGAAGGGACGCAATACGAAGGCTTTGTAGAAGATACCAAAACTATCTATGCTGTTGTGAGGGCTTTAGAGATTACTGGAGAAGCTGTAAAAAGAATCCCTGATGCCGTAAAAGAACGTTATCCTGAGATACCATGGAAAGACATGGCAGGAATGAGGGATAAATTAATCCATGAGTATTTCGGAGTGAAGTTAAAAGTTATTTGGGAAACTGTTAAAAATGAAATCCCGGGCTTAAAGCTCAAGTTTGAAAGAATTCTAAAAGATTTTAAGGAAGAGTAAATGTTCATAGAGAGATTAATGAAACTCTGTATTACATTATTCCGTATTTCTAACTGGAAAATCTAACCTATTATCTAACCAATGAATTCTGCTTGATGAGTCCTACACATTTTCTACATTTTTAGATACATCTAAGTATTGTTACAGTTTCTTTTGAATTTGGTATAATACTAAATAGATAACAAAGACATTTAGCAATATTTCTACTTTTGGAGAGGGATATGCCTTTTAAAATGGGATTAGCACAGAAGCGGAAAGAACAATTGGAGGAAGAGTTAAAAAGGATTATCCCTAAAATTATTGAGCTGAATGTGGAGAAGATAATTCTTTTTGGCTCTATAGTCTCGGGTTCTATGCATAAAAGAAGCGACCTCGATATACTCGTGGTAAAGGATACCAGCGAGCGTTTTATGGATAGATTGGAGCGATTTTATTTACATATTAAACCCAGGATTGCGTTGGATATTCTCGTATATACCCCAGCGGAGTTTGAGGAGATGAGTCAGAACAATCAGTTTATAAAAACTATTTTGAAAAACGGGAGAATTGTTTATGAAAGATGAGGCAGATGCGAATTGGTAAAAAAATAGTTCTCGGATTAGTCATAATGGAGGTAATAGTAAGCCTCCTTTGCTTTCCTGCTTATGCGAAGGAAAAAATTGAGTTCCAGGAAGCGGAATATTATTTACCCTTAACCGATAAAAATGTGCAGTGCCTCTTATGCCCCCGTGAATGCATTCTGGAACCCGGTCAGAGGGGAACTTGTCGTGCGCGGGAAAATATTGATGGACACCTCTATTCTCTGGTCTACCGGAAAGTAGTAAGCTGGAATGCGGATCCTATCGAGAAAAAGCCCCTCTACCATGTTTTACCGGGAACTAAAAGTTTCTCCCTTGCGACCGCCGGATGCAACTTAGGATGTCTTTTCTGTCAGAACTGGACGATTTCACAGGTTAAACCGGAAGATTTAGACTTTTTAGACTTCTCCCCACAAAAAGTGGTGGATATGGCTTTAGAGAGTTATTCTCGTTCCATTGCTTACACTTATTCGGAACCCACTATTTTTTACGAATATATGCGCGATATTGCTCGATTGGCAAAGCAAAAAGGACTGGTTAACATTTATCGAACCGCTGGCTACATTAATCCGGAACCCTTGCAGGAATTATGTCGCTACCTCGACGCTACTAATTGCGACCTGAAGGGATACTCGGATACATTTTACCGGCAGTACTGCCTGGGCAAACTTTCTCCTGTTTTAGAATCTTTGAAAATAATGCAGAAGGAAAAGGTATGGATAGAAATTACCAACTTAATAATTCCTACTGTTAATGACGACTTTAAAATGATTCGGCAAATGTGTCGTTGGATTAAAGAAAATCTGGGAAGTGAAGTGCCCTTACATTTTTCTCGTTTCTTTCCTGCTTACCGCATGACCCATCTGCCTCCCACTCCGGTAGAAACTCTGGAAAAAGCCCGGGAAATAGCTCTGGCCGAGGGTATCAAGTATGTCTATATCGGAAATATTCCGGGACATCCCGCCCAGAATACTTACTGTCCCCGGTGTAAACGAATAGTTATTGAAAGAGCAGGTTATTACGTAGCTCAGAATAATCTCAAAGAAGGAAAATGCAAATTCTGCGGCCAAAAAATTCCTGGCATCTGGAAATTCCCCGAAAAATAAGGCAATCCTGGATACTGCTGCTTTTAATAAGTCTGATTTTAGCGGGAATCATAATAGGAAAATACCATTATTCCCAGCCAAGATTTCCTCCCACCGAAGAAAAATCTATCTATCAATTAAAAGAAATAATTGTAGATCGAGGAAAAGGGACAATAAAATTTCCCGCCCAAGTTCGTAAAAATCAAGGCTGGGTGCAATTTCTGCTCTATGCCCCGGGATACAAGTGGTTGGAATCAGAATCGGCCATCGTTTCTCCGGTGAAATTAAAAGAGCTGCAGATGGCCATTGCTCTTGTGGACTGGAAAATCTGGGACGCCCTCTGGAACGGGAAAATAACTCCTGAAAGTCAGAATCTTTCTTTGTATATTGAATGGCAGGAAAATGAAAAAACTTATTGTCTACCATGGGAAAAATTGATAATGGTTTCCCCGGAGGAATTTCCTTTGCGTATAAACGATTATATTTTTCTGGGATCTCCGCTATTCGATGAGATAGTGCTGGAATCATCTATTTCTCGTAGTTGTCAGAGTTGCCCTTATTTTCCTCTAGAAGAAAAAATTCTCCGGAAGGAGTTCCAAAGGAAATCCGGAAAATCTGGATATCAGTTAAATACCTCCCATTTCCCATTAGTAAACCAGGAAGTAACTATCACTATTGAGATAAAGAAATGACTCAAGCCTGGGAATTGTTGATTATGGGATTCAGTATCTCCTGGGGACCGTGTTTTCTCCTGTGCGGACCATTGATTTTTTCTTATCTGGCGTCTGATGAAAAAGGTTGGAAGAGGACTCTACCTAAAATACTGATATTCGCCAGCACTCGACTATTTACCTTTGCCGTCCTTGGTTCTTTAGCCGCAATTTTCGGAAAATCTCTGGCGGGATCACTGCAAAGATATGACAACGTTCTCTTTATTCTTACTGGATTTTTTGTTTGCCTATTAGGTTTGCTTATTATTTTAGGCAAATCCTCTCAGCCACGTCTCTGCGGGATAATGCACCACTTTACTATTGATAATCCGTTTTGGGGGGCAATGATTCTGGGATTCTTGTTAGGAATTCTTCCCTGCTTTCCTCATCTGGTAGCACTAACTTATATTTCCTTAATTAGTAACAAGCTGGCACAGGGAACTTTTTATGGTCTTTCTTTTGGCATGGGAACAATATTTTCTCCTGCCATTATCCTGGGTAGTCTAGGAAGTAGCCTTCCTGACTTAATAAAAAATCCGAACCACCACCGATACTTACAGTGGGGATGCGGAATATTACTTTTATTTCTGGGAATTAGAATCGCTTGGCGTGGATAATATCCAGACCATGAAAAAATTTTTCTTTTCCCTACTAGACCTTTTTTATTTCCAAAATCCTATCCACCCTGAAATTTCTAATCTCTCGTCGGGAAAAACAGTAGGCTTCCAATCCTAAAAAGGATTTGCCTTCGTATACGAGTTCACCAACAAAGAGTGGTTCGATTATCCTTTTTGATTTCACATCCTTAGCTTTCAAATAAACGATTTCCAGCTTACTTCTATCTTGAATCGCTTTTTTGATAAATTCCACTTTCTGCTCGAGAGGCATTTTTTCATTCGAAATCCGGTATTGGTATTTGGTGACAAAATCAATTACCTTCCAATCGATGAATACATGCTTTTTTTGAATTTTTTGCTTTAATACAATTCCTTCCAGCGATACGCATCGACTCAATGCCACATAGATTTGACCAGGGGTGAATGTTCCTTTTTCAATATCGATAATAACTTTATCAAAAGTCTTCCCCTGGCTTTTGTGAATGGTTATTGCCCAGGCAAGCCTGAAGGGATACTGCGTAAAAGAACCCAGAACTTTGGTTTCCAAACTATCGGTCTTCTCATTGTATTGATATTCAAAAATCTCCCAGGTATAAGGCTCAACTTCGACCAGGCTGCCGTCGGTGAGTTCTACCGTTATCACATCCGGGTTTCCATTTTCTGGTTGATAAATCCCAGTGATCTTCCCCACACTGCCATTAACCCATCTCCCCATAGAATCGTTATTCAACAACATAACTTGAGCGCCAATTTTAACAGAAAGAATCTTATCGGCTGGCAAATCTTTTTCTTGAAAATTCCCTCTTGTCCAGCCTTCATATTGATAAACTCTTCCGTGGATTTTGTCTAACTGCTCATTGTTAATTTTTTGAACCAATTTATTCAAGGTGGTAAGATAAATATAAAAATCGTTCTTCGGCGGGATAAAATCAGGATTATATCGGCTATTTAGAGCTATCAGTAAATCCTCGGTTATCGTATTATTACGAATGGCATTAAGCATCTCAATGAATTTTTCGTCTTTCTGTCGATAAATTTTTATTAACTCCACAAATTCCATTGGAAAATTTTTAAAAACTTGAGCAGAGAAAAAATAGCCTGTTTTGTATTTATTCTTAAAAATTTCTTTTTCCTTGCCTTTGATAACCGGTGGAAGCTGATATAGGTCACCAATGAAAGTCGTTTGTTTACCGCCAAAGGGTAAATTTTTTTGAGCACAATTGAGTCGGAAAAACTTATCAACGCAATCGAGCAAATCCGCGCGGACCATTGATATTTCATCAATTACCATCGTATCGATTCGGTTATAGATATTTTTCTTCGTATCCTTAACAATTTTTTTCACTTTATCTAATGTCACATCTGGCTTGAACCGGAAAAATGAATGGATAGTCTGTCCCTTTATATTTAAAGCAGCTACCCCGGTGGGGGCAAGAACTACAACTTTCTTTTTCGTATGATTTCGAAAATATTCGAGTAGGGTCGATTTTCCAGTTCCTGCTTTCCCGGTGATAAATACATTTTTTGAGGTGATATCCATTAATTCCAATGCCTTTTTAAACTCATCGTTAATCTCAATTCTAAGATTAACCTCTCTTTCTTTTTCCATTCACACCACCTCATCGGCGGGCATCCCGCTATTGTGAGATTTTTTCTATAGTGTTCATTCAGGCTAATCGATGATAAAATTATATCAGGAAAAAATTTATTATAAAAGATTAAATTCCAATTAAATTTTGTTGAAATCGTATTGAAAATTTTCTGTTACCGCAACAACACTGAGCATTTTTATTTTGACATTCAAGAAGGCTTAAATTATAATGAGGATAAATTAGATAAAAATTATGGTAATGAAAATAGGTGTTGTTTATAATGCCTGCCCAGAAGAATTGGATCCTGCCAATCTGCATCGAAGAAGAACAGAGAGTACAGCTGCTCTCATTACGAATATCTTTCACCAAGCGGGACACAGTTGCGCACCGTTCCCCTTGACAAGTAATTTGTCTTTATTCTTACAAAAAATAGAAAATTTTAAGCCTGATTTAATTTTTAATCTTTTTACTGGCAAAGGATACCAACAAATACTCATGCCCGCTTTGCTGGAATGGTTAAATATACCCTATACGGGTTCTGATATTCTCACTCATTGTCTGGCGTTAAATAAACCCTTGGCTAAACAAATTTTTGAAAAGGAAGGAATACCAACTCCTCCCTGGCGTGTAATTAAATGGGAAAACAAAACTATCCTCGGTAATTTCAACTTCCCGCTACTGGTAAAGCCGGTAAAGGAGGGTAGTAGCCGGGGAATTAAAAAAGAAAATCTAATAGAGAATAGAGACCACCTGGAGAAATTAGTTTATCAGATCAACAAAAAATGGCATCAGGCAACATTGGTAGAGGACTTCATAATGGGAAGGGAATTCACCATAGGTGTTCTGGGCAATGAAATTCTGCCGATAATGGAATTAAACTTTATAATTGTTCGCCCTAAAGAAAAAGGATTTTACTATAAAGAGATAAAAGATGAAGATGAGGAAATTGAATTTATCTGTCCTGCTCTCTTAGATGATAATCAAAGGAAGGAGATAAAGAAACGGAGTTTGGCAGCATACCGGGCTCTGGAATGTCGTGACTATGCTCGGATTGATATGCGAATGTCCTCGGAAGGAAAAATTTACATTCTGGAAGTAAACACTCTCCCGGGACTGCACCCCGGTTATAGCCTTCTTCCCCGGATGGCGGAATTAGGGGGTATCTCTTATTCTCGCTTAATCACTCGCATTTTTGATTTAGCCCGGATAAGGTATCAACTGGTACCTTGAAAGGGGGTTTTATCGACTTTGAATAGAAAAAATATTATCCGTCAAAATCCTCGATCAAGGAGTGTAATTGAAGAAAAGAAGCCTCGTTTCTGTGTTCTAGGTGCCGGTCATGGTGGCCACGCGATGGCTGGACATTTAGCAATTCTTGGATTCACGGTTAATCTATACAACCGGGGAGAAGAAAGAATTAAACCCATTCGGGCCCGGGGAGAAATCGAAGTCTCAGGAGAAATAGAAGGCTCGGGGAAACTAGAAATAATTACTACTGACATCAAAGAAGCTATTAAAGACGCCCATATTCTCATGGTGGCGGTACCAGCCAATGGTCATCGTTTCATTGCTGAGAGCTGTGCCCCTTATCTACGGGATGGCCAGATAATCGTTCTTAATCCCGGAAGAACTGGTGGAGCGCTGGAGGTGAGTCATATACTACGTACTTGCAAAGTTAAAGCCCGCGTTATAATAGCGGAAGCGCAGACTTTTCTCTATGCTTCTCGTTGCACCGGACCAGCCCAGGTCAAGATTTTCCGTATTAAAAATTCCGTGCCAGTAGCCGCTTTACCGGCTTATCAGACCGTCGAGGTAGTCAATGCTCTCAAAGTTGCCCTACCTCAATTTGTAGCAGGCGATAATGTTTTCAAAACTAGTCTGGATAATATCGGAGCAGTTTTTCATCCTGCTCTCGCGGTCCTGAATGCCGCCCGTATTGAATCCACCCTCGGTGATTTTGAATATTATGTAGAAGGAAATAGTCCTTCAGTATCCTTAATTTTAGAGGCTTTAGACAGAGAGAGAGTAGCCGTAGCCGCAGCATTGGGTATTCGTGCGCTTACCGCTCGGGAATGGCTTTATCTGGCTTACGATGCCTCGGGAAGAACTCTCTACGAAGCTATGCAAAATAACGAAGGCTACAAAGGTATAAAAGCACCACCTACTTTGCAGCATCGATATATTACCGAAGATGTTCCCATGAGTCTGGTTCCTATCGCCTCTTTAGGAGACATGCTGGGGATCCCTACTCCTACTGTCAAAACTATTATTCACCTAGCAAACATTCTTCACGGTTGCGATTACTGGAAGGAAGGTCGTACAGTAGATAAACTGGGTATTGCAGGAATGTCAGTAAAGGATATCAGGATAATGGCGGTGGAGGGAAAATAATTATGAAACCAAAAATATTGGGAGCCTCCTTAGGAACCTGTGTTCACGTAGCAGGTATAATCAATTTCCTTCGCCTGGCGCAACAAGAAGGCTATGAAACTTACTTCTTAGGACCAGCAATTTCACCCCGGGAACTGGTGGAAGCAATCTTAAAATATCAACCACAAATCGTAGGAGTAAGTTACCGCCTAACCCCCGAAGTTGCCAAAAATCTTTTTCAGGAGCTTAGGGAACAGATAAAAAAAGTAGGCATAAAAGGTAAAAAATTTATCTTCGGAGGAACTCCGCCGGTGGCTAAGGTAGCCCAGGAAAGCGGTCTTTTCGAAGCAGTCTTTACCGGTCTGGAATCAATAGAAGAAATTATATCTTATTTAAGAGGAAAAATCTTCACTGGTAAAGTTCAGGAAATTGCCCATAATCTTATTGAGCGCATAAAGCAGAAAACTCCGTTTCCGCTAATACGTCATCATTTCGGACTTCCTTCATTAGAAGATACCATTCGAGGAGCCGGTCAAATTGCCGAAGCAAAAATCCTGGATGTACTCTCACTGGGCCCCGATCAGAATGCTCAGGAATCTTTCTTCCGTCCTCATGAAATTGATCCCCAGCAATCGGGAGCAGGAGGAGTTCCTTTACGAAAATCGGAAGACCTGGAAGCCATTTATCAGGCCACCCGCACTGGTAACTTTCCTCTGGTTAGATGTTATAGCGGAACTCGGGATCTAATTAAATGGGCAGAAATGTTGGTTCGCACTATTCATAATGCCTGGGCTGCTATTCCTTTGTGCTGGTATAACCAGTTAGACGGTCGCTCTTCACGGGAGCCGGAAGAAGCAATAGCAGAAAGTCAGGAAGCTATTCGCTGGTATGCTCAACGGGGGATTCCGGTAGAAGTCAACGAGGCTCACCAGTGGAGTCTACGGGATGCTCATGACAGTATGGCGGTCACCATGGCATTTCTGGCCGCTTATAATGCTAAAAAACTGGGAGTGAGTCACTATGTTGCCCAGTACATGCTTAACACTCCTCCTGGTACATCTCCGGCAATGGATTTAGCGAAAATGTTAGCTAAAATTGAACTAATAGAAAGCCTACACGATGAGAGCTTTAAAAGTTTCCGACAGATTCGGGCGGGACTAGCTAGTCTCTCTTCCGATTTACTGATTGCCAAAGGACAATTAGCTGCCAGCGTACAGTTAGGTTTGCATCTTAATCCTCATATCGTGCACGTGGTAGGTTACAGTGAAGGTAACCACGCAGCTACCCCGGAAGAAATTATCGAAAGTTGTAAGATTGCCCGGGGAGTAATTGAACGCTGTTTATTAGAACTTCCAGAGATAAAGAGTGATGAAAAAATTTTGAAACGAAAAGAAAAATTAATTCGGGAATCGCGAGTAATCCTCCAAGCATTGAAAAATCTTGGCGGTGACCATCCGGAGCCTTGGTGTGATCCAAAAATCATCAGTCGGGCAATAAAATCAGGAATCCTGGATGCTCCTCATTTGCGAGGAAACAAGTATGCTGCCGGGAAAATACACACCCGTATAATTGCTGGTGCCTGTCATGCCTACGACCCAGAAAAAGATAGGATAATTACCGAAAAGGAGCGGCTGGTCTCGTGGCTTTAATCGATTCATAATCACAAAAGAAATTTTAATACTCACCGCATCCAATATATTTCACTCCGGTTTCTGGATTAAATAAATTATAAAAAATTGAAAATTTTCTTTTCTTCTTTTAGAAATTGTTCTATAATTAAAAAAGATTAAAAATAGGAGAATCAAATTATGCTTCATCGCATGAGTGATCTTTTAGGTTTATCAATCTGGGACCTCAGTAACGGAGAAAAAATTGGGCGCCTGCGAGATGTGCTGATAGAAAAGAAGCTTCGTCAGGTAATTGCTTTTTTAATTGAACCAGAAGGTCTTTGGGGTAAAATCCGAATTCTTACTATTAGCGATGTTAAAAGTATTGGCCCTAATGGCATTATGGTAGAAAATCCGGTTCTGGTTGAGAAACTGGAAAGAGAAGTTCTTGCCGGTCAGCGCAAGGTTCGCGGTATGAGTCTAATAACTGAAGTCGGAAAAGAAATTGGACGGGTGAGCGATCTGGTTTTTAATTTCCCGGAGGGAAAAATTAGCGACTGGTTATTGACCCAAAAATTTTTGTACGATGTTATCAAGGGAAGAAGAGCTCTAGCTGATGAGTTCATTCTGGTTCTGGGCAAGGATGCGGTAATTGTGGTTCGGGAAGCAGAAAATTATCTAAGAGTGATTTCGGAAGGCTTAGAAAAACAATGGCTAGCATGGAAAGAGACCGGCTTACAACTGGGAGAGAAATTATTCCAGGAAGCGAAAGAATGGGGCGAAAATCTCTCCGAAAAAATAACACAAATAGAAATGGATTATCTATCAGGAAAATCGTTAGAGGAAGACATTGTCGATGAAGAGCAACAGGTTATTATCAAAAAAGGTATTCCCCTTACTTCTGAAGATTTACTACGAGCAAAAGAAAAGAAATTACTCCATAAAGTAGTTTTAACACTGGGAAAAGAAAGAGCTTTGCAGGAAGCTAAAGAAGCAAAGGAAGTAGCTGAGTCAAAAACACAAACGTTACAAGATAAGATTTCTCAGAAAATTAAAGATTGGAAAATAAAAATATCCAAGAGAAAGGAGGGTAATTAATGGCAAAACAAAGCAAGAAAAAGATGTCTTCTAAGAGATCTACCGTGAAGAAGATCCCTTCTCGAAGCAAAAGCAAAGCGAAGAAAAAATAATCATCAGCCAGTTGAGAGGCGTTAGAGATTGGTTCGCTGAATAATTTTAGTAATTGTGGTGACAGCAGTGGTCTACGGGATCTACTGATTTTTAGGCGAGGCAGTAGTCTGTCCTTACTGTGGAATCAGAGTTCCTCGCACGGGGGGTACTTGTCCTCGATGCGGATAGAAATTCGGGGTTAAATCGGTATAAAATTTATGTTCAAAAGTATTCTAGTACCAACCGACGGTTCCCGTTATGCCCAGATTGCTCTTCGATACGGAGGAGATTTGGCCCGTTTATTTGAGGCCAAAATTTATCTCCTCTACGTAATCGACATCCGGGTTCTCCAGTCTTTTATTTATACCATTAGTCCTTCTATTGGGTTATCCCCTCTGGAGTACTATCAAGCAAGAATCAGTCAGACCAGTGAAGAAAGGGGGAAAAAAATTCTTGAAGAAGGAAAGAAATGGTATGAAGAAAGAACGATCTCCTGTGAAACTATTCTTGTCACGGGAGTAGTTTCAGATATCATTGTTAAAGAAGCCTTTAAAACTGATCTAGTTATAATGGGAGGTCGAGGAGAACACGCGGAATGGGGAGGGAGATTGCTGGGCTCTACCTTGGAATCTGTGGTCCGGCAAACCAATAAGCCAGTCCTGGTCACCTCTGAAAACTATCATCCCATTGAGAGCATACTGGTAGCTTACGATGGTAGTAAGCATGCCAATCGGGCTTTGGGTATTATTGCTAACTGGGTATTAAAAATCAATCTTCCTTTAGTGGTATTAATAGTTTCCGATGTTCCTGAGAAAGGAGAAGCTTTGCATAAAGAAGCGCAACAATATTTAGAACCTTATCAGGTAGCGGTGAAATTTCTCACGCGTAAGGGAGAACCAGGGGAAGAAATTGTTAAAACTGCTACTGAAGAAAATTGCTGGCTTATTGCGATGGGAGCTTATGGACATAGTAAAATCCGGGAATTAATTCTCGGAAGCACCACAGAAGAAGTAATCCGTAAGGCAGAGATACCGGTGCTCCTTTATCGTTGATGAGGAGCGAATAGATGAGTCTTACCGCAATTCCGGGCATAAAGGTAGGTCACGTTACCGATATAAATGCTTTAACTGGATGCACGGTGATTCTTTGCCCTCAGGGAGCGGTAGGAGGAGTGGAAGTCCGAGGTGGTGCTCCAGGAACACGAGAAACAGATCTATTACGTCCTCTTTATCTAATAGAAAAAGTTCACGCCATTTTGCTTACCGGAGGAAGTGCTTACGGCTTAGCCGCTGCTGATGGAGTGATGCAATATCTGGAAGAACAGAGAGTGGGTCTTGATGTGGGAGTGACAAAGGTTCCTCTGGTCCCCTCAGCAGTTATTTTTGATCTTTGGATTGGTGACTGGCAAGTGCGGCCTGATGCTAAAATGGGTTATCAAGCCTGTGTTTTGGCTAATGAACAACCAGTGGCAGAAGGCAATGTTGGTGCAGGAACAGGAGCCACGGTAGGAAAACTTTTTGGTCCCCAATACGCTATGAAAAGTGGCCTTGGCTGTGCCACAATAAATTTAGATGGAGGACTAATTGTTGCCGCTCTTATAGTGGTTAACGCTTTTGGCGACATAATAGACGATCGGCAAGGAATAATTCTTGCTGGTGCAAGAGACCCTGCTCATCCAGATAAATTACTTAATACTGCGGAAAATCTTCTTAAGAATCCGTCAGCCAATGTCTTTTCCGGCCCTAATTTTAGCAATACTACTATTGGCGTGGTCGCAACTAATGCATGTCTCACTAAAGAACAAGCCAATAAAATGGCACAGTTTGCTCAAGATGGTCTCTCTCGGGTTATCTCTCCTTCCCATACTATGCTGGATGGTGATACCGTTTTTATCCTGGCTACTGGTGAGATAAAGATTAATTTGCAAACTCTGGCAGTAGCTACTTATCGGGCCGTTGTGGAAGCGGTGAAGCGGGCAGTAATAAAGGCCGAAAAAGTAGCAGGAATCCCTGCCGCCCGTGATATTCATCCTTGTTACTTATCCTTAGAAGGAAGGGTTTCATTATAATGACCGATCAAACACGAGCGTCTCTGATTACCCAAGGTTTGGCCATCAAAATGGAAATAAGCCAGAAAGATCGAGAGATATTGCGGAATCTGGCCCAGCGGGTTTACGAAATCTCGACGCGTCCTATCGAAGATGAAAAACGCGACCTCTGGTACCGACATAATGCGCTGGAGCCTGCACAACCAGTGATTTTCTGCGATCCCGAGAACGGCTGGAACGAAATTATCACTGAGGAGCAAATGCAATGTGAGGGAGAATTAGCTCGCCAGTGGGAAATGACTCTGAGGAAAGAAATATTCTGGGGCGAATCCATGGGCGACGATAAGGTAATTGAACCTTACTTTTATATACCCTATGTTTACGTTGAAAGCGATTGGGGGATGCACGAAACGAAAATTGGTGGTCAGAATGGAGGTTCCTACCGCTGGGAAGCTCCTCTCAGAAGTTATGATGACCTCGATAAATTGCATTTCCCGCAGATCACCGTGGATTACGAAGCTACCGAAAAAGTTCTTTCTTTAGCTAAAGAAGTTATGGGGGATTTTCTCACCGTAAAAATCAAAGGAATTTGGTGGTGGACCTTAGGCATGACCTGGACCTTAATCAATTTGCGCGGTCTGAATCAGTTTATGCTGGATATGTACGATAACCCGGACAAGCTCCATCAGTTAATGAGCTTTCTACGTGATGGACACTTAGCTAAATTGGACTTTCTGGAAGAAAATAATTTATTGAGTTTGAACACCGATGGAACTTACGTAGGTTCGGGGGGCTTTGGCTACACCTGGGAATTACCCCAGAAAGACTTTGACGGTAAGAAGGTAAGGACTATTGACATGTGGGGATTTGCTGAAAGTCAGGAAACTTGTTACGTTTCTCCCGATATGTTTGAAGAGTTTGTATTCCCCTATCAGGTATCGATCCTGGAGCGTTTTGGGCTCAACTGCTACGGTTGTTGCGAGCCACTAGATAAACGATGGCATGTGGTAAAAAGGATTCCCCGGCTTCGGCGTGTTTCGGTGTCCCCCTGGGCCGATTTAGCGGACATGGCTGAGAAACTCGGAGACCGTTATATTTACTCCATGAAGCCCAATCCGGCTGATTTGGCGGTACCCCACATAGATGAAGAATATATTCGTAAAAAACTGCAGGAAGCTTTATGGATCACCCGTAGTTGTCGAGTGGAAGTAATCATGAAAGATAATCACACCGTTGGCCACAATCCGCAAAATGTAATCCGTTGGTGTCGTATTGCTCGGGAGGAAGCAGAATCACTTTAAAATCACTTTACTAAAATCAAGGAAGAGCAAATGCGGAAATTTTGCTTGGGATTGTTGATTTTTTTATTGGCGATTGGAATTCTAAGTGGGGCAAATGCAGTAGCAATTAATGAAAAGCCAAAAAATATCATTTTGATTGGTTGGGATGGGGCGCAGAGAAACCATATAAAGGAATGCTTGAGCCGCGGGGAACTTCCTTACTTTAAACAGTTATCTTCGGAAGGAGCACTGGTGGCAATTGATATCTTAAGAACCACGGATACTAAGGCAGGCTGGGCACAAATTCTCACCGGATATAATCCTGAGATCACCGGCGTTTTTAGTAATAACCGGTATCGACCAATTCCCAAAGGATTAACCGTCTTTGAACGTCTGGAACAGTTTTTTGGACCAGACAATTTTATTACGGTGGCGGTGATCGGAAAAAAAGGAAATATTGATTATAATCCGGGAAAGCCATACTACTATACCAAGTATAGTATGGATATTTTTATAAATGGTCTGGGAGAAAATAAAAGTGTGGGCACCAAAGCAATGGAACTACTTGAAAAATGTCAAGGAAAACCATTTTTCTTCTTCATCCATTTTGCCGAAATAGACTCCAGTGGCCACAAATACGGTGAGAATTCCAAGAAGCATAACGATGCTTACATATCCAGTGATTTCTGGACCGGCAAGATTATTCAGAAATTAAAAGATTTAAACCTTTATGACCAAACACTCATTTATATTACCAGTGACCACGGATTTGATGAAGGAGAAAAAAAACATAGCGATGCTCCCTATGTTTTTCTGGCTACCAATGACCCCAAAGTAATACGCCGGGGTGAACGAGCAGATATAGCACCTACCATTCTTGAAAGGTTTGGGCTTGATATCAGCAAATTTGACCCACCTCTTGATGGCTGGCCTTTGACCAGATCTATCATAGAATTACCAGATTGGTAAATAATTACGGCTAACATCGAGAGAGTTAGACTGACCGCTTAACGAAGATATATGGCTACTTGTGCAAAAAGTGGTCCGTCCGGTATCTCTCAAAAGAACTGGAACGGAGGAATAAAAGATGAAAATCAAGGTTCGGAAGATTGTGATGGCGGGACTTTTAGGCGCTCTCGCCATTGCTCTCGGTCTTACCCCCCTGGGATTTATTCCTGTCCCCACCCCCGCCTTGCATGCCACTACCATGCATATTCCGGCTATTATAGCAGGTATCCTGGAAGGTCCTTTAGTAGGAGCCATGGTAGGCCTGATTTTCGGCCTCTTCAGTTTCTTCCAGGCAACAATTCCTATTTTTCGTGATCCACTGATTGCTATTTTACCCCGGATGAGCATTGGTATTTTTGCTTTTTATGCTTTTAGCCTGACTAAAAGTAAGTACATCCGCCCCCTGGTTTCAGGAGCCATGGGGATAACTTTAGGCCATACCACTTTCTATACCACTCAACTTCTGGAGAAAAATTTTCCCCCCGGATCTGCCTGGTGGTACAAACCTCTTCAATTTCTGGCCCATCATCCGGAGAGGACGATCCCACTTTCAGTAATAATAGGACTGGGAGCAGCAATACTAACCTACTGGCTTTTCCGGAAAGCAGGCGCTCCAGCCGCCTTTTCTGCTCTGATCGGGACTTTAACCAACACAGTAGGAGTACTTAGCCTGGCAGTAGTGCGGGGATATTTGCCACCGGTAGCGGCTATTTCCGTGGGGATACTTCATGGTCTACCGGAAATTCTAGTCGCCATTATCGTGGTAGTTCTGGTAGAAAGAAGTATGGCGCGAATTCGACAAAAAGGTTGAGGAGGAAATAAAATGCTTCTAACAGTTGATGTAGGAAATACTAATATTGTTCTGGGAGTCTTTCAAGGAAAGAAATTACTTGTTCACTGGCGCCTATCCACTAACCATTATCAGACTTCCGATGAATTTGCTATGGTAATAAAAGACCTCTTCGAGCATCAAGGAATTAAATTACCAGATATTAAAATGATTGTCGTCTCCTGTGTTGTTCCTCCTCTAATGGAGATTCTAGAAAGTATGAGTGAGAAATATTTCGGAATTAAACCTCTAATAGTGGGGCCGGGTATCAAAACCGGGGTGAGGATTCTTTACGAAAACCCTAAAGAAGTAGGAGCCGATCGCATTGCCAATGCTATTGCCGTTTACGAAAAATACGGAGGACCAGCAATTGTAGTAGATTTCGGAACCGCCACCACCTTTGATGCCGTTTCCGAAGAAGGAGACTATTTAGGAGGAGCCATAGCACCAGGAATTGAGATATCCACCGAGGCGCTCTTTCAAAAGGCCGCCCGGCTGTACCGGGTGGAAATAGAAAAACCCAAGAGTGTAATTGGGAAAAATACCGCCACCAGCATGCAATCCGGAATTTTTTATGGTTTTATTGGACAGGTGGAGGAGATTGTTCAACGAATGAAAAAAGAATTAGGAGAACCGGTAATGGTAGTGGCTACGGGAGGATTAGCGGAACTCCTCGGAAAAGAGTGCCGCAGTGTAGATCGCATCGATCCCCTGCTTACTCTGGAAGGTCTGCGAATAATTTATGAAACAAATTATGAGACCTAATGCTGTTATGAGATAGTCAATCTTTAACCAGAAAGTTTCACCAGACACTCTACATGAGGAGTATGGGGAAACATATCAATGAATCTTATAGCTTTTACTCGGTAACGATGAGCGTGAATAACCGGAAGATTTTCTACTAGAGCCCGAGGATTGCAGGATACATAAATAATAGTGGGATAATGAAAAGATAAAAGTTTATTTAAAACCTTGTGGGAAATACCCGCCCGGGGAGGATCAAGAATCATTATTTCTACTCCCCCAATACGCTGCAAAAGAGGAAGAATTTCTTTACCAACATCACCGCTAATAAATTCCACATTACCAATCTGATTCAGACGGGCATTTTCTTGAGCTTCCTTCACTGTGAGAGGATCAATTTCTATACCATAAACCTTGAGAGCCCGGTCAGCAACGAAGAAACTGAAAGTCCCTACCCCGCAATAAAGATCCAATATCCGTTCTCCTCCCTTCAGGGAAGTCATTTCTCTTATCAGTTGACAAAGTTTTTCTGCTTGCCGGGTATTGGTCTGAAAGAAACTAGTGGGTCGAATGCGGAATACAAAATTTCCTATCCGCTCGTTGATGAATGGTTGACCAGCAACCAACTTCATCTCGGTTATCTTAACGGCATCAGCCGGATATGGATCAATACTCCAGAAAAAACTTTTGCTGGATGGAAATTCCCCCAATAATTTCTGGGCCAGCAATTCTATCTCCGGAAAATTATCAGTAAGAGTCACTATATTAAGTAATAGCTCGCCAGTATTTTTACCTTCTCGAATTACCAGATACCTTAAAAGCCCACTCTGCTTTCCGGGAGAGTAAAGGGAAATATTATTTTCTCTCACAAAATTTTTCACTGTCCGCAGAATACCATTAACACTCGGTGAGGAAAGGAAACATTCATCAATCTCCACTACTTCCCGAAAATCACCCTTCCGGTGCAGTCCTAGAATGGCATCGGGTCGAAAAGTAAATTCCATTTTGTTGCGATAAAACCAGGGCTCTTCCATACCAATAATGGGAGAGGAGTCTATCTCCGATAAATTCAGTAACGGCGTTAAAAGCCTCTTCGCTTCCTCTTCTTTCAGCTTTAGCTGCTGCTTATAATCAATATCCTGCCAGCTACACCCTCCACAGGTCGAGAAGTGACGGCACCGGGGAACAATTTTCCCCTTCATTGCCGTTACTGAGGTTCTAAGCGATTCGTTATCTTTCGGCATTTTAATCTCTCATATACTTTCAATTTAATCTTATTCCAGAATCAATCCCGATTTTAATTTATAGGGGTCATTCTGTCAACTCCACTATCTCTTATTATTGATATCAAGGGTAATTTTGACACCGCCCACTCCCAGTGTTATAATTTCTAATGCTTCTAGGGATCGAAGTGGAGGGAGATGATAATGATAAAGTTGATCAGGAAAACACTTTATAGATATTTCCTAATAATTTTTATAATCCTGGGGATTATATCCACAGGAACAGTACTTTTGGCGGACGGCGGTCAGAATCCGGAATATACTATTACGGTTAAGGGAGAAGGAAATGTGCGGATTTCCCCGGATATCGCCTATGTCTCACTGGGAGTGGAAATTCTCGCACCTACGGCAGTAGAAGCGCAAAAGGAAAATATTCGCATTATGAATCAGGTGTTTTCGAAGCTACATTCATTAGGGATTAAGAAGGAAGATATAAAAACAGTACAGTTTTTTCTCTGGCGCGCTACGGAATATCAGGAAGAGAAAGAATTTTTTCAGGGATTTCAGGTGCGTCACCTGGTGGAACTGCCAATAACTGACCTCAACCGGATGGGGGAAATTATTGACGAATCTATCCGTGCCGGGGCTAATGTGGTAGAAAACCTTTATTTTAGTGTTAAAGATCTCCCCAAAGTATATCAGCAGGCCATGGAACTGGCGATTGAAAATGCCCGGGTTAAAGCGGGGGCAATTACTCGGATAAGCGGCTTTAAGATTATTGGTATTCAGCAAATTTCCGAAAGTGCAGTCACTACCCCCAGTTTCGGGGCGGAAGGGGAATCCAGGAAAGAAGCAGAAATTCCGGTAGTGCCTGGGCAATTAAGAGTATCGGCAGTGATAGATGTCACCTACCTGGTCTCCAAAAAGTAATCATTCCTCTTGACAATTCTATTTTCTGGTTAGTATAATCGGGAACGTTGTGCTAAAAGACGATAATTCTATTGCGCCATTTATTTCCGAAATGTGCTCCGAGAAGTGAAACCCTGATACGAAAACGCTCTTTAACCCTCAAGAAAAATGAGATAGGAAATTCCTGGAAAAGGAATTTAATACTCCTACTAATTGGAGTATTCTGCCTTAATTGTGGATTCGGAATGCAATCTTCCACCTACAACAATTTTCTGGTGGAGGAGATTGGCGTCCGACCGGAGCAACTGGGAATTTTAGAGTCTATCCGGGAAACTCCTGGTTTTCTCACTGCTTTTATCAGTGGATTAACGGTAAAATTAGCCCAGCCGGTATTGGCGGGCATTTCTTTACTACTAGTAGGGCTGGGAATTGGCAACTACGTTCATGTCTACCATATGTTGCCATTAATTTACTGGAGTTTGGTCTGGAGCACCGGGCTGCATAGCTGGATGGCAATTTTGCCTTCCATGTCTCTTAGCCTGTCAGAAAAAGGCCGTGCAGGACGGAGGCTGGGACAGATAAGCGCGACGGCAGCGCTGGCTACCGTAAGTGGTTTAGGTCTGGTTTATCTTCTTTCTCTGCGAATTGGTTATCGCCTGATATTTTTATTGGCAGGGATAATCATCATTGCCGGAGCAGCAACGGTAATTAATATATCCCGCAGCATTACACCTGCCGTCAGACCACGCTTTGTATTACGACGTAAATATCGTCTTTATTATTGGTTGACTTTCTTAGAGGGCTGCCGTAAGCAGGTATTTATTACCTTTGCTCTTTTCACCCTGGTAAAAATTTTTCATCTTCGGGTAAGAGATATTGCCATCCTTATGATTATTAATAGCCTGGTAAATTTTTTTGCTGCCCCCTGGATTGGAAGGGGAATAGATATCTGGGGAGAAAGAAAGATTCTTACCCTAAATTATACTGGCCTGATTTTTATCTTTCTGGGATATGCTCTTATCCCCCGCGTAACTATTCTTTGCAGCCTATATCTGCTGGATAACTTTTTCTTTCTTTTCAGTATGGCACTAACTACCTATCTTCATAAAATAGCTTCCCCCGAAGATATTGCTCCTACATTAGCTATGGGAGTTACTATGAATCATGTGGCGGCAGTAATTGTCCCCGTAAGTGGCGGTTTGATCTGGAAAGCCTTTGGTTATCAGGCGGCATTTCTCGGTGGGGCATTGGTAGTACTGATCTCTTTATTGGTAGCCCAGAAAGTAAGACCGCTAACTGTCTCTCCTATTTCCAAAGCAAAAGATAAGGATTTTCCAGTATTGTCTTCAGACGTTGAAGAAATTGGCCACTCAGAGCCCCATCTATCACCCGGTGATCACAAGAAAGGGTCGCAGTCATCATCGAACGAACCGCAATCTCCCCATTAACTACCCAGGGTTTTAAAGCGATCCTTCCCAGAGCAAGGATAGTACTTTCGGGTGGATTAATGACGGCTACAAAACAGTCGACCCCGTACATTCCCAGATTGCTGACGGTAATACTGGCATCGCCTACATCTTCCAGTTTAAGTTTATTATCCCGGGCGCGGGAAACCAGATCCTGAGTCTCCCGGCTAATTTCCATCAGCGACTTCCGGTTTGCTTGTCTAACTACCGGAACGATTAAACCTTCCGGCAATGCCACTGCCAGTCCAATATTTATCTGGGAAAGAATCTGGATTTTATCATCCACAAAACGAACATTTATCCGGGGATATTCTTCCAGCGCCATCGCTGCCGCTTTGATGAAAAAGTCATGATAAGAAGGAACCTTTTCTTCTTTAGCTAAATTTCCAGCCAGAGAAGTGCGCAATTTTACCGCTTCCGTCATATCTATTTCTACACTTAAATAGTAATGGGGAATAGTAGCTTTACTTTCCGCCATTTTCCAGGCAATGATTCTCCGGGTGGGACTGAGAGGTATTATTTCTGCGGCCACTGCTTTTTCTTCCTTCTCCGGAACGCGTACTTCTACCATTTTTTTCTTTTCTTCGGCTGCTTTTTTCTTTTCCTCCACTGCCTGAATAACATCTTCCTTTAAAATCTTACCCTGGGGACCAGTGCCCTTTAGTTGCCCAAGCTCAATTCCCATCTGGCGAGCTAATTCCATAGCCACGGGAGTAACTTTAAGCCTAAACTCCAGAAAATTCAAGACATCTTTTTCCGTGATTCGACCACCGGGTCCGGTACCAGTCACCAGAACAAGATCCACCCCTTTTTCTTCAGCTAGTTTCCGAGCGCGGGGAGAAACACTCCGCTTTTCCCCTGGCCCTAAGGCAACCGCTACCTTTTCCTCTTTAACCTCCTCCTTTTTCACTTCTAACCCTACACCTTTCTTCTCCCCCCCACGCTGATACCTGCTCAGATCGGGTAGAGGATCGGAGGGGTCTCCAATAAGAGCAATAGGGGCAAGAACTGCTACCGCTTCTCCCTCCGGAATCAGAATCTTTCTTACCGTTCCTTTGACAAAAGACTCTACCTCGATGTTAACTTTATCGGTCATGACTTCCAGAAGGGGTTCTCCTTTCTCTACCGTTTCTCCTTCCTTTTTAATCCAACGCAGGATGGTCCCTTCGGTCATGGTTTCTCCCAGTTTGGGCATCACCACTTCATTAATCATCATCTATCCTCCCCACTAACAAATTACGCACTGCTTTCATAATAGAATTTTTGCTAGGAACTGCGGCTTCCTCCAGCACCGGACTCATGGGAACCGGTACATCCGCTCCCGCTACCCGCACTACTGGAGCATCCAGATAATCAAAAGCCCGTTCCACAATCTGAGCACAGATTTCTGCTCCTACACCACCAGTCTTGCATCCCTCTTCCACCAAAACTACCCGGCCGGTTTTCTTTATGGATTCCACAATGGTATTGATATCCAACGGTAAAAGGGTTCGGGGATCAATAACTTCTGCTTCTACTCCTTCCTTGGCCAGTTCCTCTGCCGCCTGCAAAGTATAAAGGGTCTGGCGAGAATGGGCCACTATGGTAACATCTTCTCCCTTCCGTTTAACATCGGCTACTCCCAGCGGTACCAGGTATTCTTCCTCGGGAACTAATCCTTTTGTTCCGTAAAGCATCTTATGCTCAATAAATAAAACGGGATTATCATCCCGAACGGCGCTTTTTAACAAGCCTTTCGCATCATAAGGGGTAGAGGGCATAACAACCTTCAACCCTGGCACGTGAATAAACCAGGCTTCCAGATTCTGGGAATGATGAAGAGAAAGACATCTCCCCGTACCTCCCTGAGTTCTTATCACCAGAGGTACCCGTGCTTTTCCTCCAAATTTAAAGCGAAGTTTAGCCGCCTGATTACAGACTTGATCCATGGCTAAGGTCATGAAATCTATATACATAATCTCTACTACCGGACGCATACCGGTAAGGGCTGCTCCCACCCCTGCTCCCACAATAGCAGACTCGGAAATGGCAGTATCCCGCACTCTCTCGGGACCAAAAGTATCATACAGTCCACGGGTAACTCCGTAAGCACCACCATAAACTCCGATATCCTCTCCTATCAGAAAAACTCGCTCATCTCTCTGCATTTCCTCTTTTAGAGCTTCATTTAAAGCCTGCCAGTAAAAAATTTCGCGCATAGATTTTCCTCCTATTCTACATAAACTCCTTCGTAAAGTGCTTCCGGCGAAGGATAGGGACTTTCCAGGGCAAACTTTTCTGCCTCGGCTATCTCCTGAGCCACCAAGGCATCGATTTCTTTCAATTCCTCTTGCGTGGCTACCTGATTTTCCAGTAATCGTCGGCGAAATTGTTGGATGGGATCTTTCTCCCGCCAGAATTCTTCCTCTTCTTTAGTTCGATAAACCCGCGGATCGCTGCGGGAGTGCCCGTAATAGCGATAGGTCTTACATTCAATCAGCGTAGGTCCTTTACCGGCACGAGCTCTCTCCACTGCCTGCGAAACGGCGTTTTTCACAGCCAGCGCGTCCATTCCATCCACTATTGCTTGCGGTATATTATAAGCCACCGCCCTGATGGCTAAATCCTTTACTGCACAGACCCGAGAAACTGCTCCGCTCATTCCATAGAGATTGTTCTCACAGATATAAATAACTGGTAAACTCCAGACTGCCCCCATGTTTAATGCTTCGTGAAAAGCACCGGTATTTATCGCTCCGTCGCCGAAGAAACATAGAACTACCTGATCTGTTTTGCGCATTTTGATAGAAAGGGCAGCTCCATTGGCAATAGGAATCCCACCACCTACAATACCGTTAGCCCCTAAATTGCCAGATCCCAGATCAGCAATATGTAGCGAACCTCCACGGCCACGATTATATCCCGTACTTTTCCCTAACAATTCCGCCAGCATAATAGGCAATTTTCCTCCTTTAGCCAGGCAATGACCGTGCCCTCGGTGAGTACTGGTGATATAATCATCCTGACGAATGGCAGCGCAGGCTCCTACCGCTACTGCTTCTTCCCCAGCGTAAAGATGAGACCCACCCTGAACAACATTACGGCTTAGAAGCTCCATCACTTTTTCTTCAAAACTACGAATCTCCAGCATCTGTCTATAATATTTAAGTAGATTTTCTTTCTTCTCCTGAGCAATCAATTTATCCTTCATCGCCCTCTCACTCCTTATATTCCGGTTTAATTAATATTTTTAGTCCTTCTGCTTTTTCCACCATCGCCAATCCCTCCAATAATTTTTCTATCGGAAAGCGATGGGTAATATATTTTTTGGCAATAATTTTGCCACTACCGATGAGAGTCAGCGCCAGACGATTATGTCGAGGAGCAGAACCATGGGTTCCCACCACTTGAAATTCCCGGTAATGGGGTAAATTACTGTCAAAATGAATAATGGAATGGTCTCTGGGTAAACCTCCGAAGAAGTTTATATTCCCCCTTTTGGCTACCATATGTAGGGCCTGCTCCTGAGCCGCACCGGAAGAACAGGCCACAATCACCACATCTGCCCCCCGACCTCCGGTTTCTTCCATCACTCTTTTCACCGGATCTTCTTCCTGAGGATTTATAAAAATGTCCGCTTGAGAAATTTTACTCATTCCCAATCGGGAAAGTGAAACTTCACTGATAATTACCTTGGTAGCTCCCTGAGCCTTAGCCAGATCAGCATGGAGGCAACCCAGAGGTCCGGCACCAACGATTACTACTACGTCTCCCAGTTTCACCCCGGAAAGTTCCTGGCCATTGATGGCACAGGCCAATGGTTCCGCCAGAGCAGCTTCATCAAAAGTCACATTATCCGGAATACTATTCACACAGCCATTTTCTACCGCTCGTGGGGGGACCGCCATATACTCGGCAAATCCTCCATCATAGTGAAAACCAATAGCGGTTAAATTATCACACATACTCTGCATTCCTTTCCGGCAGTAGTAACATTGTCCACAGGGTATTGCCGGAGCAACCGCTACCCGATCTCCCATCTTGTAGCCTTTAACCTCTCTTCCCACCTCTACAATAGTTCCCGCTACTTCATGACCAGTAATCCGGGGAGGTTGAATTAACCGGTGTCCGTAATGATAAACTTTAACATCAGTCCCGCAGATAGCACAGGCTTCCACCTTAATCATCAGTCCCTTCGGTTCTATCCGGGGAGAATCCACATCTTTAATAACCAGTTTCCCTACTTCTTCTAAAATTGCTGCTTTCATAAATCATTTCCTCCCTCAGAATTTTTCCCAGCATCCTCATCCCTTACTTTTTTTCCGGAACCAGTCTTCCAGTCGGAAAAATTTATCTTTTATCATTCCTGCTAAGCGTTCTTCGGGAGTAACTGAGCACACCTCCTGCAATACCCCTTCCAGCCTTTTTTCCCGCATTTTTGCTTGAAGGAGCTGAGCTTCCTTATCATCCCGATTATCATATTTCAAAGCGGCAGCAATTCCCCAGGAAAGATTATCCGGCACTATGTCATAATTCTCTATCATTCGGGCAGCCCCAATCAATCGATCCTGTGGTGATAGTTTTCTTAACGGATCTCTCGCCACCCGTACCACAGTATCTCTTAAAGCAACATTGGCATATCTTCGTAAAATATCCTGAATATGTTCCTCCAGTTTTTGCCCATCCATCCCGTGTCGGACAATAAGCGCTTGCCTGGCTTCCTCCATCGCCCCGCGAACCACTGCTCTAATCCTGGAATCACCAATAGCTTGCCAGATATATTCATATTCCCGCAAATAACCCAGATAAGCAGTTACCGCATGACTGGCATTATGAATATAAAATTTACGATCCACAAAGGCAGCAAAATTATCTTCCGGATACATATTCTTGATAGCAGGGATGGTGCCCACAAACCCTTTTTTATCCACCGGCAGTTCGCTGTACTCCTCTACCAGTAAAAGTAGCGCGTCTTCTTTCTGCAATTCTTCCGGCATTAGGGGAACCATCCGGGCAATAACTGTCTCCACAAATCCCATACGAGTTTTTATGTAGGGATGATACTTGGAATCCGAAGCCTCCAGTATCATTTCTTTTACCACTTTGCCTGCATCAGGTAAATTTTCGGCAATGATTATATTAAGCGGCTCTTCCCTTCCCAGATCCGCTCGTCTACAAATCCCGAAGGCTAAAGCAGGAATTATCTCTTTTAAGGCATTAACTCCTACCGCAACGCCCACAATTTCTGCCCCGGCAACTTCATCCCTCACTTTCTCAATATCTCTTCCATCCACCGATCTTACATTCTTCACTATTACTTCTCGGAGAGGTTGAGCAGCTATCCTCAATGGATAACTCCGCCGCTGATTCAGGAGGGAAATAAGCTGGGGATTAATTTCCACAAATACTACTTCGTAACCCGATTCCGAAAAAAGTTGACCCAGAAAACCCCGACCAATATTACCCGCTCCAAACTGCACCGCTTTTTTTACCACTCTTACTACCCCTACCCCTTAAACTATAATAACTTCCACACCCTGTTGACGAATGGCTTCCAGAATATTGGTAGTTGTCAATCCATCCGCTGCCGTGAAACCCATGGTCCTGATAAAAACCTTATCTACGAATAGAACCTCGAGGATACCTTTGGTAAGCGGACCTACCAGGGCCAGACTGAGAATCCGCAAATTACCTCCGGTAACAATTAAATTCATCCCAGAAACAGCAGCCAGTTCCACCAGCACCTTTACTGAATTAGTATAGTATCACAATTCTGCCGGGACTTAAAGGGGCCGAGGTATATTAAATGACTCTTCTTTTTAGATTGATGGGAGAAGGCGGGATTAATAGTGATAGTTTTCGGGGATGAAGAATAATTTGAAAAAAATTATTCGGAGGTAAAATTTCTCCATCTACATGGACTACTACTTCCTGGGTAGTTCTGATAATTATTTTTTGGGATCTAAATATTCTCACTTCTGGCAGATTCCCCTGAGTTCCGGCAATAAACTTCAATATGGTAGCGGTACACTTTAGTGGTCCTATCTTATCAACCACACATATATCCAGCCAGCCATCATCCAGTTTTGCCCGAGGAGCGACCCAAAATATTTTTCCGTAGCGAGAAACATTAACTGCCGCTATCATCAAAAATCTACCTTCCTGTTTCCAGCCGTCATGTACTTCATCCTTACCTTCCAGAATAACCGGAAGGGAAACCGGGAATAGTGTACATTTAAGAATAGCTAAGAAGTAACCTAAGTAGCCCAAATCAAGAGGGAATCTCTGCCGGTAACGCCAAACCTCCTGGGCTACCCGGGCATCAAATCCTATACCACAGACATTAACGAAATAACGCCCATTTACCTCACCGATATCGATCTCTTTCTTTTGCCTTCCCAAAAGTGCCTCCTGAGCCGCCTGCAAATTATAAATACCAGCTCCATGAGCAAAATCATTAGCTCCCCCTACGGGAATAACTCCCAGAATACTACCTTTACCGGCAAGAACTAAACCATTTACCACTTCATTAACTGTCCCATCACCACCTACTGCTACCACTAATGGGTAATTCTGACTCGCTTCCTTGGCTAGAACAATGGCTTGACCTATCTCCCGGGTAAAAGAAATATCGAATGAAATTTTCTTTTCTTTTAGGAAACCCAATAGTCCCTTCATAACCCTGACCGATTTTCCTCTACCCGCCCGCGGATTAACAATAAATTTGATCTGCATAATTCGATTATATAATAGATCCAGCAATGCGGTTAGGAATTGTTATTTCGGGAAGGCAGAAGAATTTTCCCCAATTGGGAACAATTTACCCTTTATTTAAATTCGGCGACTAAGTTATTTTCATCTTTAGCATGGTAAGAGAGTGGGCGGGAAAAATATAGGTAAATTTAGAAGAAACTTTATTAAATTTCTTTTCTACAATTTTAACATTCCCCGGTTCCCGGAAGGAATTGGTAATTTCGGGATTTTTCCCATTAATCTCGTATACCGTAGATTCCTTTTCCAGATTCAAGCCCGGTAGTTCAATCTGGCACTCCTGCTCCTGACCCCGATGGCGATTTACTACCGCCAGTGCCAACATGCCCTCCTGCTCATTCAAAGTGGCGGAACAATCCAGATAAGGTGCGGATTTGACATTATATTTTTCACTGGAAAAGCTATCACTATCCCACCAGATATTTAAAGCCACATTCCCGGAATGGTGAGTATAAAGTTGTAAGGGAAAGTAAATTGTCTGCCGGAAAAGTCCTTCCGGACTGGTAATGATGGGGGCAATTACATTTACCATCTGGGCCAGATTGGCCATGGTCACCCATTTGGAATTACGTTGAAATACGTTAAGGAAAGAAGCCACACATAAAGCATCCCGTAAATTGTAATTTTCTTCCAGCTGGCGAGTTTCCCCCCGACCAGGATTGGTGCGATACCAAACATTCCATTCATCCACCGCGATTCCAATATCCCGATTAATTTTCAATTTAGCTTTGGCAATCTCAATGGCATAAGCTAAAATTTTAATCCGCTGCTCCACCCATTCCGTGCTGGCCAGAGTCTCATAATAATCTTCGCTACCTACATAGAAATGAATGGAAATATAATCAACCAGAGGAACAAGTCTTTCCAATACCATCCGGTCCCAGTCGGGATCATTAGCTCCGCAGGCAATCAGTTTGATCTCCGGGTCCACCCACCTCATAGCCTTACCAAACTCCAACGCTGATTTAGCGTAATCTTCGGCATTTTTATGTCCGATCTGCCAAGGTCCATATATTTCATTACCCAAACCCCAGTATTTTACCCGGTAGGGTTCCCGATGTCCGTATTTACGCCGGAGGTTGGCATAATAAGTGTTGGTGATAGCATTACAATATTCCACCCACCCAGCGGCCTCCTCCAGAGTTCCGTTACCTAAATTAATACAAATATAAGGTTCCGTTTCCATTTTGCGGCAGTAAGCAATAAACTCATCAGTACCGAAGCGGTTACTTTCCTCAGCAAACCAGGCCAGATCAAATTTTCTGGGACGAGAATCTCTGGGGCCGATTCCGTCCTGCCAGTGATAACCGGAAACAAAATTACCTCCTGGCCAGCGTAAGATAGAAACTTTTAAATCCCGAGCCACTTGGAGGACATCCTTGCGGAATCCTTCCTCATCCGAAAGCGGCGAACCCTCTTCGTAAATTCCCCCGTAAATGCAACGCCCCAAATGCTCGATAAAATTACCGTAAATATTGCGGTCAATTTTCCCAATTTTACCGTCTACATCAATCTTTATCTTAGCCATTTACACTTCTCCTTCATATACAATTCTCAGGTTTTTAATTCGTAAGAATCACTAAATTGTACCACTATATCCTCAAAAATTAGAAATGCAAAGTTGAAATACATCCGCTCCTCCACTTTATGTTATTTCTCTACCAGTCGGCCCATTGCACCCAAGCCGGAAATAAATTGTTTCTCTGATGCCAGAAACAATAACATAATAGGCAAAGAAGCAAACAATGATGCTGCCATAACGAGGTGATATTGAGGTCAATATTGATTTATTAGACTGGAAATCCCAACTGTCAATTGTAATTTGGTTTTAGTTCTCATAACTTCCAGAGGCCACAAAAGATTATTCCAAAATTCCATGGAGAAAAAATTGTGCATAGTCACCAAAAATTTTGCCAAATATACTTACCCTCTTTAGGATCCCGCCTCCTTAGTACCGATTCCGCCCACAGCTTTACTTTAGCTAATTTATCTGTTCTATTTTTTTTCTACATATAAGAAGCATCTCACAACTCTTTCATCTAGGAAGAAATCCTTTGGATTCTCTCTTATACAGATATCCATTACGAAAGGACACCTTCCCGCGAATTTACATCCAACTTTAGAAAACTCTTTCACCTCAAGCATTGAGAGATTTATTTTCTCCTCCCATTTTTCATCTGGAATCGGCTTCGGAACGGATTCTTTAAGGATTTTATTGTAAGGATGCAGAGGATTACCCAGAACCTTTTCGACCGAGCCCATTTCTACAATGCTTCCCCTAAACATTATAGCTATTCTATCACTTATATAGTAAGCGGTAGCGAGATCATGAGTTATATATACCACACTAACACCCTGTTTTTCTTTAAGTTCTTTAAATAGATTAACTATGGACATCCTTAGCGAAGCGTCCACCATCGAAACCGGCTCGTCCGCAATTAAAACTGAAGGTCTAGATATGAGCGCTCTGGCAACGGAGACCCTCTGAAGCTGACCACCTGAGAGTTCATGGGGATATCTTCCCCGAATTTCCTCTAAAGAAAGTCCCACCGACTTTAAGGCATCATCTATAACCCGCTCGACGTTGTTTCTGCTATCAGCAATACCATAGTTAACCGTGGTTGCATAGAGGTATCTATCAACTCGTTTCAAGGGATTAAAAGTCTCAAAGGGATTCTGAAAGATCGGCTGGACTTCTTTCATGAACTGCATCTGTTCTTTCTTTTTTTTTATCTTTGTAACATCATTGCCTTTGTACAATATCTTCCCATGAGTCGGTTCAATATCGTGGAGCATCAACCTCGCAAGGGTCGTCTTACCACTTCCGCTTTCACCGGCTAATGTAAATATTTCAGGATTATCGGATTCTAAATCAAAATTGACTTCATTAACAGCAGTCAGCTTGGATCCTGTTAGCAGACCACCTAATGTGAAAACTTTCGTTACACCTTTAATGGAAAAGAGTTTCTCGTTATTTCCCACAGTCTCTCCCCTTAAAGCATGCCACTCTCCGTCCATCTTCATTCTCAATTAGCGGTGGTACCTTCTCTCTGCAAATATCCATCGCATAGGGACATCTTGGATGGAACCCGCAACCTTCTGGTAAATTAGCAAGGTTGGGAGGAGCTCCTGGTATATTTACCTTATCTGATTTGTCACCAATCATTGGTAAGGAGGCTATAAGATATCTCGTATAAGGATGCATAGGACTCTCAAATATATCTTTAGTCCTTCCTTCCTCAACGATTCTACCAGCGTACATTATGGCAACCCTGTTGGCAATGTTCGCGTGGACCGCCATATCATGGGTGACTAGTATAATAGTGTTTTTCTGCTCTTCCTGTATCTCCTTGAGCATTTGCAGGACGCCCCTCTGCACAACCACATCGACGGCTGTGGTAGGCTCGTCAGCAATTATAACATTGGGTCTGAAGATAGTGGCAAGAGCTATAACCACCCTTTGCCTCATCCCTCCCGAAAGGTGATGGGGATACGCTTTTAGAACCTCCCTCGGCAGACCGAGTTTCTCCAAATGACTTCTTACCTTTCTCATAAAGTCCTTCTTCTTTGTAATTTTTTGATGGGCTTCAACAAAATCTTGGAATGTCTTATATATCTTCCTCACCGGGTTGAGAACGCTCATAGATCCTTGCATTATATAAGAGATTTTTTCCCACCTTGTCTTCCTAAGCTCGTCCTTATCCAAAGATAAAATATTAATATTTTCATCCTTAAAGTTATAGAGCACTTTCCCGCTGATAACCGTTAAAGGAGGAATCACCATTCCGGAGAGAACCTTTATCAAAGTAGTCTTTCCACAGCTCGATTCTCCTGCGATTCCGAAAATTTCGTTCTCATTTATATCGAGGGAAACACCATCCACCGCTCTAACGGTTCTCTTAATTCCGTAAATATCTGTCATATAGTAGGCTTTTAAATCCTCTACCTTAAGTACACCCACGCTTAGCCCCCTATCCTAAGCAACCTAGTTCTAGGATCGATGTATTTGTTAAGGCTTACGAAGAGCTGATAAAGGCCTACAAATAGAAATATACTTATGACAATTGGCGCCACTATCCACCACCATATCCCTGCTGTAAATGCGTGATGTTGATTAACCCAGTAAATGGTTGTACCAATCGTTGGCGTATTAATATGTGAAAGGCCTAAAACAGCCAATGTTACCTCCAAACCCATGGACCATAGCATATTGTTTATTGTGGTGGCAAAAACGATAGGCATAACAAAGGGCAGGTGTTCTCTCCAAGTTATACTGAGAGCCTTCATGCCAGAATAAACCGCTGTGCGGGTAAACTCCCTCTCCTTCAAACTCAAGACCTGGGATCTGATCAACCTGGCATCCCATGGCCATCCGAAACAAGCCATAACCACACTCAGGAAAAGTAGGTTCATCCTATCTTTAAACATGAAGCTGAAAAGTATAAGTAGGGGAAGAAGCGGTATAACAATAAAGCTATCGTTTATCGACATCAAGATTCTATCAGTAACACCGCCTTTATAGCCCGCTGTCAACCCCACAAAAATCGATATGACACGAGACAGAAGTGCTGTGCTGATACCGAATAGAAGAGAATTTCTTATGGCAAATGTCATCATCCAAAAGATATCTTGCCCCCTGGAATTTGTTCCAAATATATATTTAACAGAAGGGGGATAATTGACTGGGACCTGATAGGAGGAACTCGGATCGTAAGGAGAAAAGAGGGAGAGAATCGAAAGAATAACAATCCCCATGAGAACGATGAAGGCAAAGCGAAATCTTCTGTCATATCTGTAAAGATCTTTTATAATAACACTAATCATTTTCCGCCTCCTCTCTACTCATGTCTGACCCTCGGATCGAAAAGCGGATAGATAAGGTCTATTATCAAAACAGCCAACGCTACTCCTATAATCGAAAAGATGGTTACTCCCATTATGACGCCGTAATCACCTAGGATTATGGCGTTATAGGATAAATATCCTAATCCCGGATAGCTGAAAACATACTCCGTGATAAGGGCGCCGCTAAAAATAAGACCTAATTGAAGGGCTAGGCCCGTAACCTGGGGAAGCAGGGCATTTCTCATAACATATCGAAATAGGATCTTGCCGTCAGCTACCCCCGCAGTTTCAGCATAAGCAACATAATCCTCGCCGAGGATATTTGATACCAAAGTTTCCATTCCTAAAAACCACGCTCCTGCACCAACTATAACAAGGGAAAGGGCTGGAAGAAAGGCATGCTTAAGGAGGCTGGATATAAACTTCCAGCGGAAAGAAAATTTTAATCCAATATCTAAACTGCCGCTTATAGGAAAAACGGGAAAGAGATAGGCAAGTAGTATCAGGATGATAAATGCCATTATGTAATAAGGGATGGGGCGGGTAGCCATAGCGAAAACCCCCATAATACGTGCCCATCTTCGTTGGATGAAATATCCCGCCAATCCCCCAAGTATATTGCCGAGAACCCAAGCTATAAGGCCAGAAATGATTAATAGACCGGCTGTCCACGGAAGCGACTTTCTTATTAAATCCATGACAGGTGTAGGAAAAGAAGAGTAGGAGGGACCCAAATCACCTTTAAGAAGACGCTTCCAGAAGTTGACATACTGCTCAAAGATACCTCCCTCAAGTCCATACAACTCTGTGAGAGCCTTTCTTATTTTATCCACAGTTTCCGGATGCGTATACTGTCCGAGCATGTTTGCCCGAGCAATAGCGGACTCAACGGGATCAGTGGGAGCCAACCTGGGTATAATAAAGGTTATAGTTATACCTATGAAGATAACCAACAGACATTGCACGACTCTTTGCAAGAAATATTTAAGAAACGGATGTCTCATCTTCTCCTCATTGAAGTGATCATGCAAAAAACAAGCCCCTCTACGCCACGCAGGCGTAGAGGGGGTAAGGACTTTATTCAGTTCTTCCGGTAGGTTTAATCAATGGAAACATGTACTTACTGTTGGCCCAGTTGGGAACGGGGTTAGTGTAAGGGTTCTCTGCTGTCGGGAAACCTTTCCAGTAATACTCATCGCAAACGGTGAACACATTGTAAGACATAATGGGGAGAATGGGCATTTCTTCAACAAAGAGTTTCACATACTCTTGTCCCAACTCAAGACACTTAGGGTCATCGAAGTCGAGCGTTCGCAACTGTTCTATAATGCGATCAAGTTTTTCACTCTTAAACCGCATGGGGTTTTTGAAGACTGTTGGCTCTCCAGTTGGTCTATAGAACTCTGAGTGAAGGGATTCGAGGAACCAGAAGAGGTCGGGGTGACCGCCCCAAGTCTCGACCATCCATGCCGCAAAAGCATCACCATCACCGTAACTCATACGCTGCCACAGCAATTCTACGGGTTCAGCTTTAGCATCTATACCAAATTTTCTCCACTGCTCTGCAATCATGGTAGCAGCTCTCGTCATGACTGGTCGAGCCAGACCCTCGCAGAATATGGTGATCTTCCACGGTTTTCCATCCGGAAGCAGCCACTTGCCAGCTCTGTCCCTCTTGAAACCGTTCCTCAGTAGTAGTTTCTCGGCTATATCAGGGGCATATTTATACCATCCATAACCCAATGCCTTCTTTATCTCCGCAGGCTCACGGGGCACCTGCTCTGGGGGTACTTCCTTTAGATCCCTTTTAACTCGCTCCGCAATTCTGAGGGTTGTTAATGGATCATAGGGCTTGAATTTTTGACCATCGACCTCGAGGGTGAAATTCCTAAGCCAGTCCTCAATGGGGTCGAAGTACCACTTCAGGTAATTACCGGTTGGGGGCACATCAATGGCCGAGATTGTTGCGGCTCCAAGATAGGAAGCAAGGGATACATCAACGATATCGGTCGTGAGAGTGAGAGCCCAGCGGACATCCCTTATACCAATAGGATATCTTTCATGGTTGAAAATTATCGCAGGAAGAGTGGGATCAGGATGTGCCCAAGGGAATCCCTTGAACCAGCCTTTGGAATAGGGGTTCTTTTTCGCCAGAGTGATCATTCCCTCAGGGGCTATATCGTGGATAACATCGAGATCATGGGTTATCTGGGCCATAACCCTCTTCTCACTGGGTCCGGGATTTATGTAAAGAGCGTACTTGGGACCGGGCATCCCAAACCTCGCCAAGCTCGTCCTTTGCCAATCCTCTCTCCTCTGCCATAGGAACCAGTTTCCTGCTTTATCATAATCCTTTAGGACGTACGGTCCCACGCTGACAGGGGGATTGAAGTCGAAGGCTAAATGATCTTTGACTTTTTCAAAGATGTGTTTGGGCATAATAAAGGCGGCGCACCAACGGACGGTGAACACCGTGTGGAATCGGGAATTGGGTTTTTTAAGCTCGAAAACAACGGTGTAGTTATCCGTCTTGTAGACCTTATCAACGAAACCTTCCATTTGTGCACCATAGGACATTTGGCCTCCATAAGTCTTTAAAAGCTCGGTAGTGTAAACAACATCGTCCGCCGTAAATTCCACACCATCGCTCCAATAGATTCCCTTCCTTAGCTTGACGGTCATCTTGGTAAAGTCCTTGTTATAAATAGGCTTCTCCGCTGCCAGAGAATTGTCCCACGGACCTTCGATTCCGGCATCGGGGTCTATGTACCACAACGTATCGAGGGCAAGTTGTTGGAGTCCAGTAGACCAACCTCCTCCTCCCCCCCACCAATTGAATCGCCCTGGATTTACGATCCTGCCTTCCGGGTTCTCGATTATAATAGTTTCATGTCTCGGGACACCCGGAGCTACCTCAAGAACCTTTTGGGCTGGAACAGGTAAAACCGCCAAAGCAATAATGATACATACTCCAATTATTAAAAAGAATTTTAACTTACTCATTTTTATATCCTCCTAATTAAAAGAATATACTGATTTAACTTCCCCTTCTTTGGTCTCAGCTATCACCTCCTTTGCAATATCAACTAATAGAAAAAATCATCACCTCCTTCCTACTCAAATTCCATTTTCATGATGATGTCTTGCTCATAATCACCAAAAGTTTTGCCGAATATATTTACCCCCCCTATATTTTTCGCATCCTCTTTAACCCCAATACGCACTTTCACCGAAGTATGGTTTTTAATCTCCAGACTATCAAAGGAAACTTTGGAGGTTTTATTTCCCTTTACAAAAGAGCCTTCCTGGGTCACTATCCAGGTAGTCATTATTCCGTATTGGGAGCCGGCTAACTTCCACCAGGTGGGAGTGAGTTTCCCCCTCCGATCACCAAAGTCACCCGGAGAAGTCCAGGTTCCTATTTCTACTCCGTTGATCCAGACTGTTATATCCGAAGGCCAGTTAGGATTGGTTCCTATCACTTCCGAGCTCAATTCCATAGTGATTTCCAGTCTTTTAAGTTTTGCTTTTTTCGGTAAATTATTGGGAAATTTATACTCTACATACCCGGTCTCAAACCACAGAAGTCCTGCCTTCGCCCTTGTGGGATTAAAGAAGGAGGCGGGAACATCTAAATAACCAACAATTTCATCCCGGGTGCAGAGACCACAGGGAGGAGTGACATTAAAATCGGTATATAAACCTATCGGCATTTCCACCATAATTACCTTTTCATTCACTTCTTTCTGCAAACTTGGAAGTTGGATTACCACTTCATCATACTGAGCGGAGCAAAGTTTCTGAGAGCCTCTTCTCCCAGAGGAAAAATCTACCGTCACCAAGCCAGCTTCTTCCAGCACTTTAATGTTTACCGCAATAGTTGACTGAGGGAGCCCTAATTCCTGGGCGACTTCATTAACATTTAGTTTTTTATCTTTTAAGAGTTGAAGAATTTTCAATCGGGTAGGGGAGGAGAGGGCATTGACAATTTTAAAAGCTTCATTTTCTTGAGTATTCACCACCAACAAGCGACTTTTAATAGTAGCACCTCCATAATTCAAATTATTTAATATATATTTTCTTATCTGATATTTTAATAAATATCAAAAATCTTGTCAAGCCTTTTTAAACTTCGGAAATAAGGGAAATATATATAGAGTTGCGGAAGGATGCTTTAACCCTTAATGCCGCTGAGCATTATCCCTCGAGTGATATAGCGCTGTAAGATTAAAAACACTACCAGTGTAGGAAGAAGGGCTATCACTCCTCCCATGAAAACCTCATGGAGAATGATTCTTTGGGCGGTGAGAAAGACGGAGAGGGCAACCTGAACGGTCCACTTAGTGGGATCTTGCCCAACAACCAGAGGCCACAGAAAAGAGTTCCAGCTCCCCAGAAACATAATTACCGTCAAGGGCACTAAGATATTGAGGGAGTTGGGTAGTGCCAGCCTCCAAAAGATGCCGAAGTAACTCAGTCCATCGATACGTCCTGATTCTTCTAATTCTCCGGGGAAGTCAAGAAAGAACTGGCGGAACATAATGGCACTGAATGTATCAAACAGTCCGGGAAAGATTATGCCCTGAAAGGTGTTTATCATTTTAAGCTTGAAAACTACCATATAGGTAGGAATGAAGATCGTTACCGGCGGAATCATCATGGTGGCTAAAATAAAGAAAAAAAACTGCTCTCGCCAACGAAAGGGTATACGCGCCAGGGCATAGCCGGCCATTATGGCGAATAGTATCCCAAAAAAGGTTGAAGTCACCGCAACAATCGTTGAATTCCGCAGGCCGTTGAGAATGCTTACGTCTATATTACTGAACAACTCGGTAAGATTCTCCCTAATTTGCATTGGCCAGGGAAACCAACCGGCATCCGGTGAGAGTATCTGCATATCTGATATAACCGCATTACGAACCATAATATAGAAAGGTATAAGGAAAAACAGAGTAAGTATAATGATTAACAAATATCGGAAAATAGTTCTTATTCGCCGTGATAACATGTTTCTACCTTCTTTAGGCTCTGATACTACGACCGAAACCAAGAATACGCCCTTGAACAAGGGCCACGAATACAATCAAGAGGGTTATTATAAAGGAGCCAGCTACTCCGCCTCCGTAGTCACGCCCGGAGAATAGGGCGGTATAAAGGTACACCAGAGGTGGCCGCGCCATCCAAAGGCTAACACCACCCGTCTGCATGGCCGCATAAGTTCCGCCAAGAATATTGTAGAATTCATCGAATGCCCGGAAGGCGTGGATCATATTCATAAGCAGTACAAATATGGAGGTATTACGTAAAAGAGGAAAGGTTATGTACCGAAACGTTACCCAACCGCTTTCGGCCCCATCTACACTTGCTGCATCATAGAGTTCCTGCGGAATCTCTTGCATTGCTCCAATGAACAAAATCATGTAGAGCCCGCATTGTAACCATAGACGCACAGTTACCAGCGTGACCCACACCCATGGGGAGGAGGTAGTCCAAGCAATAGGAGGGATACCAAAAAACCTCATAACAGCATTTATTAGACCAAAGTACATGTCGTTGAATAGACTCATACGCCAGATTATGGAGGCGAGCACGTACGAACAGGCGGTGGGTATAAAAAAGACTGATCGAAAAAAACCTCTCCCTTTGTTCACACTATTGACCAGTACTGCCAAACCAAGCGAAAATGCGTAAGTGGTGGGAACGATAAAGAGGGCAAAGAACGAGATAAGCTTCAATGAGCGAATAAATTGTGGATCAGAAAGAAGCCGGATGTAGTTCCCCACACCAACGAAGGTTTTGAGATCAAAGGTGAACCGGGCGTCAAAAAAACTAACAATAAAACCCCAGACGATTGGTATAACCATAAATACCATAAGTCCAACAATCAAAGGAGCGATGAGAGCAATAAAAGCCCAAGAGGCTTCACGCTGGGATCGATTCATGGGCTTGCGTATTTTAGATCGTACTAACGCTGGATTTTGCTCCGAACCCATTATTACTCCTCTTTACCATCAAAACACCCAAACTACCAATAGTTCTACATAAAAAGGTTCTGCGGTCCTACTATTTCGGACCGCAGAACCGAAAAACTACTTAATTTCTAACTCGAGTTCCGCTTGACACTTCTTAGCTGCCTCTTCCACTAAAGGAGCAATCGGCTTATCAGTCTTGAGCACTGCCGCGACCATGTCGGCGTAAGCCGCACCCATAATGTCATCCCATAGAGGACCTTCTGTCCTGGCATATTTGGTAGTAAAGTCAACAATTTTAACTACACGCGGATCTTCGGTTAACTTGGCAGCGGCTTCAGTAGCGGATTTACGTGGAGTTATATGGAAACCATAGCTAGTATTGAAGTCGATCTGGTACTCCTTGCCGGTATCCTCAAGCCATAACCACTTGACATAATCCTTGGCTACTTTAATATTCTTCGAATGCGCATTGACCATCGAGATCCATCCGCCAAAGAACGTACTCGGATTCTTACCCGCCTTAAAGGGAAGAACAGGCAAAACGCCGAAATCATCGCCAAGTTTTTCCTTGATGGCTGGGAACGCCCAGAGCCCTCCCCAGGCCATGGCGCACATTTTATACAAGAAGGCACTGGGATCCCACCAGTCCATAGGTGCACCCACCAGCAAAACACCAGAATTATGCAACTGGCGTAATCCTTCCAATGCCTCGACTGTCTCCCGGGTGTTAAACATTATTTTTGTTCCATCAGCTGAGATGAGATCTCCCTGGCCGTTAGCATTCGGCAATAGTGTTCCCCATGCATCGCCGCCACCGTTGCCTAGGAATAGACCTTTTTGAGTTCCCTTGGTGAGCTTCTTTGCTACATCAAAGAGTTCTCCAAAGGTAGTGGGCACGCTCACTCCAGCGTCCTTGAGTATTTTAGGGTGGTAATACAGCACACCAGCATCGATAAGCTGCTTCACCCCATAAATCTTACCTCTAATGGTACTTTGCCAGATAGCCGTTTCTACGAAGTCCTTTTTAATTTCGGGAGTGTAAATGTCATCCAGAGGGACGATGTGTCCAGCTTTTACCATTGATAGACTCGGACTCTGCCCGAGCTCAAAAACATCAGGAATCCCACTTTTACTGACCAGAGCGGCATTTAGCTTAGCCTGGTAATCACCCGGTATCCAGCCGACCTTAACCACAACATCGGGATGGGCCTTTTCGTAAGCTTTGGCATAACGCAGAACCGCTTCATGGCAACCCTTCTCACCATACTCATGGTACCACACCTCGATAGTTGCTTTCTCAGCGCTGGCCAAAAATGCTACCGCTAAAACAAAGGAAAGACACAATAGTAAAACTATCTTCTTCATAAGTTTTTCCTCCTTAAAATTAATGTAATAAAATTAATATAAAGTGTCTACACCTTTAACGACTAAATAATAACCCTCTACCACCCCCTTCTCCTGCTCAAATTCCATTTTCATGATGATGTCTTGCTCATAATCACCAAAGGTTTTGCCGAATATATTTACCCCTCCAATGTTCTTGGCATCTTCCTTAACCCCAATACGCACTTTCAATAGTAGTGCCCCAAAGATTCAAATTATTTGATATATATCTATATATCTGTTATTTTAATAAATATAAAAACTCTTGTCAAGCCTTTTTAAAAATTTTTTGCAACTGGGGAGGATGATTTGCGGAGATAAGGATCCATCAGAGAAATCGTAATCATCAGCTTTTCCCAGCAAGTTGTCTAATAAGTGCCACTTCTTGATCGCTATAGGGTTTACCATCAGGATAAAGCAAATCATGAAACCAGAGATATGGCTCTGGTCCCCCTGGTGGCCACCCCCAAGGAAATCGTGTTTGAGTAGCACCAGCAACCAGACCCCATATATACCACCCAATCCTATGTCTAGTAAATACTGGGATAAGTTTGTCTAAGGTGCTTCCCAATGGACGTGCCATACATTCCGTGCAAATAACTGGACGACTTGATTCTAAAGCAGTGGTAATTACTTTACGAAATTCCTCACCCTCTGGATCAGCATAGCAGTGAAACGTTATCACATCTTGAAGGTCATCTGCCTCCCAACAAGAAACGAGGGGTTGGGAAGGTTTAACATCACGTGCCCAAGAAAATGCTGCTTTTACCAGCGGTCGGTTTTCCTTCTTAGCTTCGTTATATAGATCCCAAGCAATAATTCTTTCATCCTCTGCAAACCGGTTTATCAGATTATGAACGTATTTGTCTAAAGCCGGCCAACTCTCGGGCTTCACTCTTGAAAAACCGGGACTGGCTGTCCAACGGCTATTATGCACACCCGGAATAGGATCCGGCTGCTTACCCAATGAGGGGTCCGGTCCCCAACAATCATCGAAAAGTACCGGCATCACGGTCATCTGGTGATGGGCAGCTAAGTCCAGGAATCTGCTAACATTATCAATCATGGCCTGAGGATTGGATTCATAGACCATATATTGAATAAAAATTCTAAGGCTATTAAGACCGATATCTTCAGCCCAACCCAATTCTCGATCAATCAATTTCTCATCGAGGCTCTGCCAGAAGGCTGTGGAATTTACACAATTCATAGGAATATAGTTACATCCTCGCACTTCTGCACAGCGATCTGCCCAAGTTGACGCCTTCTCCAAAGACCAACGAGAAGCATGAATTTTACTAATGTGAATATCCATTACTTTTTCTACTTATTTTATTATATGGAATTCAATTACGGTGCAGGAATGAGGAGGAAAATTATAGGTAAACTTAGAACCAGCATTTTTAATCATTCCGGTCTTAATCTTAACCCTTTCAGGATTTTCAAAATCATTTGTTGCCATTGCATCAGGACCATTTAACTCAGAAGTTTTAGCCTCAGCAGATGTAGAAAACCCTTCCAGGTGGATTAGACAGTCTATTTCTTTATCTTCATGATAATTTACCGCCGCTAAAAATAATTTTTTCTCATTTTCGGATAAAGTAGCTGACGCATCCAAATAAGGAACATTGTGGAGCTTAAATTTAACGCCCCTATCGAATCGTCCCTCCCCTTCAATGTCATAAGTTTCTGACTGAATAAAAGTATCAAGTGCAACGCTACCGCTATGATTAGTAAAAAGCTCAAATGCTTTGTAGATTGGGGTAAAATAGAGGCCTTGTTTTTCGACGTGAATGGCTCCCAGCACATTTACCAGTTGAGCAAGATTAGCCATGGTTACTGAGCGGCATAATCGGTGTAGTACGATAAATACTCCAGCAGCAAACAGCCCATCTTTTAGGGCATAGTTTTCCTCTTGGAGGCTTCCCGGAGTAGTTCGATACCAGATATTCCACTCATCAAGGGCAATTTTTATTTTCTCTTCCTCTTTTGCTAAGGGTCGAGCTATCTCAATCACACTATTTAGAATTTTTAGTCTCTTCTCAACCCAGTAGACAGAAGCTACTGTTTCATAATAATCTTCGGAGCCCAGATACTGATGATTAGAGATATAGTCTATATATTTGCCGGCAGTCTTAATTACTTCTATATCCCACTCTGGATCATCAGCCCCTACCGCAATGATTTTTATGTTGGGATCGACCACTTTCATAAACTTGGCGTATTCCCTTAAAACTTTTGCATACTCTTTAGCGGATCTGTATCCTACCTGCCATTCTCCAAAGTTTTCATTCCCTACGCCCCAGTACTTGACCCGGTAAGGCTCTGGATGACCATTTTTCGTCCTTAATTTCGCATAGTAAGTATTCCCGGTGCTGTTACAATATTCTAACCAATGGATAGCTTCGTCTAAACTGCCCGTCCCTAAATTAATACAAATATACGGTGGTGTCCCTGCTGCTCGACAGTATTCAATAAACTCATCGGTACCAAACTTATTTGTCTCTTCTTGAGCCCAAGCTAAATCAAATCGTACCGGTCTTTTATCTTTAGGACCTATCCCATCCTCCCAGTGGTAACTGGAAGCAAAGTTTCCTCCTGGCCACCTAAGAATTGGGCATTTTATGGCTTTGATAGCATCTAATACATCTTTTCTAAAACTTCTCTCATCAGATAGAGGTGAGCTTTCTTCATAAATTCCTCCATAAATACAACGTCCAAGGTGTTCAATAAAATGACCATAAATATTAGAATCAATCTTACCCAGTTGGCGTTCTTTATTTAGCATTATTTTGTAACTTGGTTTACCCATAAGACACTCCTTTAATTTTGATATACGAACCTAATGGAGATGATGAAGGTAGGTTCTTAAACCACCTCTACCATTATTCGTTTATTCCTTAAGCCCACTAAATGAAAGTCCACGAACAAAGAACTTAGAAGTTAGAGCAAAGATAATGAGAAGTGGTAACGATCCTATGGTTGCTCCCATGAGTTGTTGTTCCCAGGGTGGAGGATTTGACCCTCCCTGAAGTGACTGCAATCCAACTGCTAGGGTGTACTTCTCACCGCTAGGACAGAAAACCAAAGGAATAAGAAACTCTTGCCACATCCACGCTACATGGAAGACAAAAACAGTTGCCAGGATAGCTTTAGAATTGGGGAGAATTATCCTCGCAAAAATTCCTAACTCGGAACATCCGTCAATCTTAGCCGCATCGGAGAGGTCTTCAGGAATACCCCTAAAAAATTGAGTATAAAGAAAGATATTGAACGCTCCCCCAAAACAATATGGTAACCACAGCGGCACCAGTGTTCCTAAAAGTCCGAGTCTTTGAAATATGAGATAATACGGAATCATATAAGCTGCGAACGGTAACATCATAGTAGACAGTGTCAAACCAAAGAAAATATTTCTACCTCGCCATCTCAAACGGGCAAAGGCATAAGCAGCCATAGCACTAGATATTGTAGTTCCGAGAGCCCCCAGAACGCACACGTAAATACTATTCTTCAGATTACCAAAGTAGTCGAATAGTCCTAACGTAGCCTTCAGATTATCTAATATTTGTAAATGTCCGGGTAGCAATAGGATTGGTTTCACAAAAATCTCGTCCCCAGATCTTATACCCACCGATACCATCCAGAAAAAAGGAAAGATAAAGAGAATCGCGAAAAAGACCATTACCGCATACAGAATAATTTTTGTGATGGTTATTACTGGTATCTCCATTTAGTACACTTTGGAATTTTTGCTTTTTTCTCCTATAATCAAACCTGGTAAAAAACCCATTTCCGAGTAAGTCTAAATAATAAATAGGTGAAAATCATGGTAATAATAAAGAATACCCACGCCATGGCACAGGCTCTTCCCAGTTGCAAATTTTCAAAAGCTCTGGTGTGTAAATACATCACATAGAAAGTACTACTATACGCAGGTCCACCTTGTCCTTGTCCAGCACTTGTAGCTACCCAACTAAGACAATAAGGTAAAGTAAACACCTGAAGACTACCAATTACAATTATCACTGCATTAAAAAGAATAACCGGAGAAAGCAAAGGCAGCGTTACATCTTTTAACCTGTGCATCCAGTTAGCTCCATCCACTTTTGCTGCGTCATATAACGTGTCGGGCATATTCTGCAAGCCTGCCAGGAAGATGACTATTTGCTGACCGATAAGGAAAAGATTGACTATAATGATGGCGGGTTTGACCCACTGAACGCTCGTTAACCAAGGAGGCCCTTTTATTCCTACCGAAGACAGCAAATAGTTAAGGAGCCCATACGTATCGTTGAAAATCCACCGCCATACCATGCCAGTAGCCACTAAAGGCATTATGAAAGGTATAACGTATATTGTTCTGAATACCTTGTAGCCTCGTAATCCCGTATTTAAAAGTAATGCCAAAAACAATGAAAAGGAAAGATTTAAAGGAACCGTAATAATAATAAAGTACATTGTGTTATATACGGCCTTCGTGTAGATACCATCTTTAGGTAACATAAGATAGTTCTCTAATCCCACCCACTTAATGGGACTAAAAACATCCCAATTGGTGAATGAATAATACAGAGCGGTACACATAGGAATTACCAAAAATACAGAAAAGCCTATAATCCACGGAGATAGGAAAATAAGAACCGTAAGTGTTGAGTATAACCTTTTTTTACTTTTCCCTAAAAACGGCATTTTTAACCCCTTTAATTACTTAATTTACCATCTCATCATCTTTTTGAGTCGACTGTTAAACAATATCCTTTTTTGAGAGTAGGGGAAGCTTACGCTTCCCCTACTCAGTTGAAAACTTTATTTGACGTACTTTTCAAGAATCTCGTTCATTTCATTGCACAGCAAAGTTAATGCTTCCTTGGGTGTTGTCTGCATTCGGATTAACCCCTGGTATCTTGCTCCAAATTTCGTCCACAGAGAATGCGCCAAGTAATAGTTATCAAAATAGAGTTTCCCCTTCATCAACTGCGGAAAGAGCGCCTTCTGTGAAAACGGCTGTTTTATCCCAGCTTCCACCCAAAATTTTTCATCGGTGACATATTTGTATGGACAAAGAACTGCTGCTCCGTATCCATAAGGTCCTTTATGATATACGATCTGGCCCTCCCAACTTACAAACCAAGCAAGGAACTCAAAAGCTTCTTTTGGATGTTTTGTTCCCTGAGGTATAGCAAGCGAATCTAAGGGAGCATATGCCAGGGGGTATAATTGGTCCACCATCTCCTTGGCAACGGGCCACGATGCCCACCCATAATCCATATCGGGCTTGAATCTCCTTATATGTTCTTGCATCCATGGACCTTGATGAAGCATAGCAGTCCTTTCAGTGAGAAATGCTGTTCCTGGAGTCCCCCAATCACCAAAGCCGGCGGCAAATTGTACGTACTTATCAGAACCCACTTTCTTGGCTACGTTTTGTGCCCAAGTCCAGGCCTTGAGAGCTCCCTCATCAAATTCGTATCGCTCCTTCTCGGAATTAAAAATCCTACCCCCAAAGGCATGGGCAAAAAGATCGTTTGTCCAGGTACAGCCTGTATCATCAAAATGGAACCCCATTTGAATAATTTTTCCCTCGGAGTCAAACTTTGTCAGTTTCTCGTTATAAAGGGTTAGGTCCTCTATTGTTTTAGGCGGTTCTGCAATCCCTGCCTCTTTGAACAGCCTTTTATTATAATACATTCCATACATGCACCCATGTTCAGGTATCTGATATATGTGACCCCGAAACTCACATGATTGGAGATAGTGAGGCATGATAAGTTCCCTAAGGTTCAAACCTTTAGCTTCTGCTAAATCCTCAAGGGGCCTAAATACACCTCTCAGTCCTAAATCGAAAGTATCTGTTCCCCAACCACCGTAAAGCTCTGGAGGATTACCAGCTGCTTTAGCAGCCAATAACTTCGCCACAATACTTGGGACAGACGATTCCACAACCTGGATGTTTGGATGAGTAGCGTTAAAAGCTGCCACACAATCACGAATCGGCTGTGCCTCAAAAGCAGCGAGTGGCTGCCAGAAACTAAGGGTTACTTTTTTTTGCCCAAAAGCAGCCCCAAAAAATACTATTGGTAACAAACCCATTAAGCACAATATCACTAGCACGCTTATCAGGTATCCACTCTTCTTTCTCATCGGTTTCCACCTTTCTTTTTTATTTTTAGAAGTCTCCTAGCTTTAAGATGCGGTTACAAATTGACATGCCTCATTTTCACCGTTTTCTAACTCAACAGAATCTAAAGGCTATATCCAATTTTCTACCACTTCCTTTCCGCCTTTGATTGATTCTGATATTTTTGTCGCAAATTTTTGCTGTAGAAGGTTTGTACTGGCATCTTAATCATTTTCTTACGTGGGTTAAAAAGTTTCGGAAATTTTTTCTACAAAGAAAGGGCTTAACGGTAATTCCTTTTAAAATTCGTAACATATTCCAGATTTCTTGTCAAGTAGAAAATTTAGGGCTTCACCGAATTTTGTGCAAAAAATAGATTAAGAATAGTAACAGTATTGTGGAGAGTGTGGGCAACCCGGAGGGCTATCCAAGCATGTGGGTAACCAAAAGGTTATCCATATGCGTCACT
>Ga0315312_1000148_pt1 | contig 109283 bp, 117 predicted proteins | sample TDP7_MG_FD_203629 | JGI IMG/M metagenome (GOLD analysis project Ga0315312, IMG submission 203629) | Freshwater sediment microbial communities from Lake Towuti, South Sulawesi, Indonesia - TDP7 | ecosystem: Environmental > Aquatic > Freshwater > Lake > Sediment | place: Indonesia: South...
CCGCCAGACGCGGTGGTTTGCAGTTGGTGGGACTATGGATATTATATTACAGTCTTAGCCAACCGAACATCTTTAGCCGATAATGCAACCCTAAATTCAACGCAGATAAAGAATATTGCTCTCATTTATCTATCAAATGAAACACAAGCTTTACCCAGTCTTCAACGATATCATGTCTCATATATTGTTGTGTTCACTACACTTGTTCTTGGCACATATTATGGCGATGAAGCCAAATGGTCGTGGATGGCAAAAATTGCTGGACTTAATGATACACAACTTCGTGACAACGAATTGACCTCCATGTTTAGGCTACCAACATATCTTCCTAACAGAAACTCGGTGATTACCAAGCTCATGCTTTACGGGATTTTAACCGAGCGCATGACCACGTACGGGTTACCATGTCCAGAACATTTTACCTTAGTATACTCATCTTCAAATAAGTTAATTTTTGTTTACAAAGTAATTTATTAGAGTGCTTGGCGCCTCTTTAAACCAAGGATAAATTTTAGAAGGCACATTTTCTTTAGGCTAGCTAATATATGTTATCTTTTCTCCTTCGGCTTTGCGGCGTGTTTGTTCAAAAAATTCCAACTTTTTTTCAACTTCTTCTACTTTTCTTAGAGCCTCGCCAGATTTCTGAATCTCGCGTTCTAAATCGCTTAGGTCAATATCTAAATCGAGAAATTTCTGCAGTACTTTTATGACGTTTTTCGCCGCCTTGGGGTCTGGCATGTAACCCGTTGTTTCGCCTAAGAGACAAATGGCGTTTAGGTGCCAAAACTGTGCAAGACCAACTAACAAACCTGCTGTACCAACTATGGGAGTTCCAGATGAACCGATGCTAACGCCTATCTCCACCAGCCTATCCAATAAGTTTTTGCTGGTTGCTATACCAATTACCCGTGGCTCTCCAGCGACACACGCAGCCCCATATCCACCAACGGTTAGAATGATCTTTACATTGTGCCTCTCCGCAAAAGAGAGAATTTTGTTAGCGATCTCATATTGACCATCGAGTGTTTGGGCTTGACTATCACTTGTTAATAGTATGAGGTCGTTCTTTTCAGATACCTTGTTCTTCCAATAGAAAAATTCGCCACGGAGAAGTCGCGCGCTCCCTTTTTTGTCCACAATTACATGATAGGGAAAAAATGGAGAATACAGATCTGCAAGTTTTCGGGCCTCGAGTTGCTTTACAAGATAAGCAACTGTGATTTTTCCAACAGACCCTAAACCTGGAAGACCTTCTATTAATAAAGGATTTTTTAAAGTTACACTGGTCTTTTCTCGAATAATCGTCTGTTTCATTTGGCAAGGGTTTCCTCCTTTAATGCACGTCTATATTTTCCATACCGGTCTTCAATTGAAAATTTTCCAGGGTGCGGAATGGAAAGTACGCCGCCACAATATGGACACTTATCATGAGGTAAAGTATACCGGTCGCAAGTTTTGCACTTTCGTAAAAACCAACCCAAAACGATGTCCCCACTATGCCTCTAGTCGTTTAAACGTACCGTAACCGCCTGCGGCTTTAACTGCATTAATAGCAGTTTCAATAACTCCTTGAAGCAGTCTCTCAGCCTCTTTATAATTTTTGGCAGAAACTTCAACGCGATAACGCGGCGCCCCTACAACATACATTTCTACTGCCGCTTCCCTTGGCTTCTTAAAATTCTTAGCGGAAACCAACGCCTCACGAATAACATCTACGCCTTTAGACTGAGGACAGGTTAATTCAAGCAATCCCTTAACTTTGACCCTTGGAATCTGAATCTTTGCCCTTGAGATTTCTACCAAAGCCGTTGCATAATTTTCAGGAACTCCCAACTTAGTTAGCGCAACCTCTCCATGCTCTGAAGCATCCTCTAAGCCCTCATACAGTCCGCCATAATACTCTTCAATTTTCACACCCGCAATTTGCTGTACCTCATTAAACGACACACCGAGTTTCTCAGCAGTCATTTTTAGCAACGCCTCGGCTTTCCGAGCACGTTTCCATTCAAACAGTTTTTCTTTCTTTTCCCTCCCAGTAACTCTTCTTAGTGAAAGGTCAACGTGACCCTTCTCAGCGTCTATGCGAAGAACTTTCAGAACAACCTTCTGTCCTTCTCTGACATGGTCACGAATGTTTCTTACCCAACTTGAGGAAACTTCAGATATGTGTAGCAGTCCTTCCTTTTCGTATTCATCTAATGTAACGTAGGCTCCATAAGGCATAATTTGGGATACAGTTGCAACCACTAGGTCGCCAGGTTCTGGGAATATACTTTTACTGCTCATTTCAGTCCCCCATAACTGAAGGTTGTACTAAACATTTTATTTACCGAAACTAATTTCGGTTTATTTTTAAGCAATTTCGTTAGTGCAGCGTTAAGGGAGTTTGAGTAAAGATCTATACTAAACCTTACTCCAATGTATTTACGACTTCTCCCTTGATGATGGCTTTTCCCCCAGTAGATTCAGCTAACACTCCGCTACAAACATTACAATGAATAGCCATTGTGGTGTAACTAAACATAATTTGCTCATTTCCACATTCAGAACATTTTACTCTAATGAAATTGCCTTTAGGTCTTGGAATGATTTCAGTCCACCTTACCATAAGACTCTACCTCTTATGCCGCAATTTCCAATTTCCGGAGCCGCACTCCATGCCTTTGGATTACGTAGCCGCATGTTTTACATGCCAGTTTTAAACTCATTTTCTTCGTTGTTTTTGCGAATTTTCTTTGCTCTTCCACACGTTGCCCACCGTAACCACGTTGTTTCCGTGTATACCTTCGATTTCCAATAGCTAGTGCCCGATCTTTTCCTTTTTTATATAATGTAACGGTATGTTCAGTGTGTTTTTTGCATCGAGGACAATATGTTGAGATTAGTTTCGGCGCTTTCATTACTCTTCAGCCTCTAATTTCACAACCACACCCTGCTTAAGAAGCGCTTCGACATTTTCCATAGGCAAACCTGCTATATCCTCCGGTTTAAATGGACCATAGGTTTTCATATCTGTACCTATAATGGCTGGGATTTCTCGGAGGAATCTGACTAATATCTTTTTTGGCTTTGCCAATGTTGCTTCTTCTACTTGTGGTTTACGTCCACCAACTATTGCTGCAGTCAACTTGTCATAAGCTTTGAGGGACGAAGCTATGTTGGCGAATAGCACTTCTTCCTCGGTAGTTAATATGTCACCAAGTTTAGCGCCTTCAACGAGAGTTTCTTGTAAAATTTTCTGACTTCTTAAATAAAGCAGATCTGAAATTAATCTCCTAGCATATTTAAGCTCCTCGGCAAGTAATCTAGTTTTTACTGATTGCTCATCTAGCATCCGTTGCTCCTCAGTTAGGCCTTTAATGTAAAGGCTGATAACGCTGTAAAAGTCATCCGGAAGTGCTTGTAGTTTACGGTTTTCTTTTTCTCGCTTCCAAGCTTGGTATAGCTCATCGTACATTTTGATCACCTAACGATGTACGCAACTTTTTTGCAAAGAAGAAGCATTGCAGCAGCAGTCGGCAACTCTAGAACCTGTTCTTTATATGGGCCGTAAACCTCGTTGCCGATTCGAAATTGATGCGCTTCAACAACATTAACAGTTAACATTCCAGTCTTAAATGCTACTGCCTCACTAAGAGGGTCAAAGCTCTCGAGTTGTTTCACTGAGATTTCAGTTGCTTTCAAACCAGTTTTACCATGTAATGTTTTAGGCAAACGGATTAACCGATGCGTGTCTGTTGTAACAACAGTGTCGATGTTCACTGCCTGACGAGTTATGGCTCGCGCAACGACCTTTTCCCAAGTTTTTATTCCCAATCCTTTAACCGCGTCCCATGGAGCCCTCTTGCGCCAAGCTTCTAAAATTAAATCTTTATGTTCAATTAAAGTATCTACAACTGGCTTTCTTAGATCATGAGCGGTTTTAAATTGTTCAGATTCAATGTTTACGAGAAAGTCGTAAACCCCTCGGGCAATTCTTCCTCGCCAACCAGGGTCATAAAGGTCAGGTCCAATAACTATTTGATGCTTTTTCAAACCTCGTTCATCCAATCCGTGAAGCCGTGGATTAAGTCCAGTTCCCATAACGTAATCTACGATTTCTTTTCTGGCCAGTTGATCAAGTGTTCGTACAGCTTGGCTTTCAATGTGTACATGGTAGCCTCTATGACCGGAAAAACAAACAGAAATATCATTATCAGAAAAACCAAAGTCGCTTTGCAATATATCAATAAGTTTCAGTGTTTCCCTCTTAGCCGCCTCTAAACACGTTTCGCATAGCCAACTTCTTTCTTCAAATTTTTGAGCACCACATTTCGGGCATGATGCGGGTTGGTGCCCTTTTCCAAGCGTTCCACATGATTGGCAGACCCAAAGATCATGTTCTATTTTACAGTTTGTTTCAATGTGGTCGGCATCTATGTCAAAAATCAAATCAGCCCCAATCCAACCCTTGTTTTCCATGCTTTCCTCAGGTCGATCATAATAAGCTGCTGAAAAGTATGTATCCGAGGGAGCGGTTATAACGAGGTATTGCTGAAGGTCAACGGGATTTCTAAAGCTCTTATGTCTCATCATCATTCTTTCCTTGAATAGGATAAAACCAAACTCACGTCTTTCGATTGCTGACGGAGGTTGAATATTAGGTGCTTGCATGCGATAATATTCAGCAAACTTATGTCGAATAAACCCATCTACCTCGTTTTTGCTCACGAGCTTTTCCGACCTCCAGTTTTATAGTCTTCAACTTTCTCCGATAGTAGGTGAGAGGATGCCTGATGCCCCTACAGATCTCATTGGGACCGGGGCATAGACCGTGGGTGCGTAAAGTATCACAATTTGGAGAAGTATATTTTGTTCCTGAGCCTCTTTTTCCAGCTATATGTTCAACCTGATATCTAGTCATTTTCTCGTTAAAATCAGACAAGGTACTAAACAATTTAACTATACCATCAACGCTCATCCCTGCATTTAACAAAAATGATGTAAGAGCGAAACGCCCAACATGTGGGATGTGCTGTCCTGCAATAGATACGTCGTAAAGATGTTTAACACATGGTGGAAACGCTACGCTTGTTATCCCTCGCGGTAGCTCCTCTACACGAATTTCCTCTTTATGTTTTAAGAGAAGTTGCCCAAGCCGTTCAACCCTCTGCCGAATAGGAATAGGCAAATCAACTTCCTTTTCACCTTCAAGTTTGCTTTGGATATGTTTCTGGACTTCTTCTTGGAGAAGTCGAGCGACCTCCTCTTTGCTTAGATAAATTTCTCCTCCGATCATAACACGATTTACAAGTTTCCATTTATCCTCATGAAAAACTGGGGCATTCCTTAAGAAATCGGCGAAATGCATAGCAAAATCATATATTTGCGGGATAGTAGTCACTAGCGACTTAATTCTCCAATTGAATGTCCCCATTGCTACAGCAAGTAGTTTTTCTTTATTCTCGAATTTTAATAGACCATACGCACGTTTTGCCTCAGCCAGCGCATACCTTCTTTTTAAAAACGACTCCCCTGCAGCTTTTACTAAGATCATGGAAACTGGAAAAGAAAGTATCTCAATGTCATCGTTATGCCATGCCCCACTTACTATACCATGGAGAATTGCTTCCTCTACTCGTTTCTCAGCCCGATCTAAGATTTGAAAATAGGCTGGGCTTCCCAAATCATCAAAGTTTAATCCTAAACTTCTAACATACTTCGCAGCCTCAATAGTAAAGGAGTACTTTGCTAAGTCGCTTTTAGTATTTAACATAATTACACACAAGAAATAGAATGCGATAAGGCTTACTAAATGCCTTTACCTATAGGGTTGTTTTTGAGTTAATTTTATAGCGTGATTACAATTACTCGGTTTCAATCCGAGGAGCAAGGAAATAGCTCAGTTTGCCTTGTTGCGTTAGTTCGAAATCAATTTTTATTGGCATGTTTGACGAGAACTCAACTGTTGCGATGTCAGAGGCTATTGACGCGGCTTTAATTATTTCTGCGAGGTAGTTCAGGCTAAATGTTGCTTTCGACTCTTCTTTAACTTCAAGGCTTAGTAGAGCCTCACTATCCTTTTCTAGTTCGATAGTTGCACTCCCTAGATCACCAGTTGCTCTTAAAACGAATTTTTCTGGTGAAGCTTCAAGACGTACATGATCGCTGACGGTAGCAGCGTCATCCATTGCCTGTTTGAGGCAACCAGTTGTTATTCTTGCTTTGGCGTTAAAAGAGATTTTTGGGGTAGGCGCTTCTTCGCTGGTGACCTCGAGCGTCGCCATACTAAACGTTCTAACATATTTTCCTTGTAATCGAAGATTTAATCGCCCAGTTTGTTCATCCAATAAGAGTTCAAGTACCTCATCACTCCCTGCCCCTCGGAGTAGTTTTAACATCTCACTTACGTTTACGCAAATTTTCATTGGTTGGTCACACATATATTCTTCAAAGGCTACCTTCTGCCATGCAAAGTCCACCATTGCAACATGAGACGGATCCATAGCGCGAAGAGCGATTCCATCTGCATTCGCACTAAAGGTAGCCTCATCAATAAGAGTTGAAATTGCCGTCATTAGGTTGCGCCATAGCCTCGCATCAGTTAATTTAACCTTGAACAATACACGGATCCTTCCTTACGCTTCTATCAATTAACCTTTAAATTAACCTAAAAACCTATTTGAAGTTGCGTTAAAAGAAAACGCTTCGCACAAAAGCAAAGCTAAAATTATGAATATTCCCGCCATGTATGGGAGCAACGTGTGCATCGGAAGAATTGTGTTGGTGATTCGTCGCTGCCGCGGGTTTGTACCATCCAGCAGTAGGCTTCGGTGTTGCCGCATTTGGGGCATTCAATTTTGGTCGTTGGCATTGTTTTTAGTTTGCTGATTTCTTTGCCGATTATTGCTATTTGTTCTTCTGGTCCGTGTTCAATTGTCTTGGGTGTGGTAGCTGTTTTTGAGGTTACTTCTTTTTCATAGCCGCATTTGGGGCAGACAAGATTGACTTTGGTTTTTCCTTTAGTTTTAGGTTTTGGAATTAAGCGCATACCATCTTTTGGGCAAAACTCCATGTTTTCACCGTCGCATTCGTTGAGATTCCATGCGCGTAATTTAAACTTTTTGTCTTGTTTTTGGCTTTTGAATAATGAGATTTGGTCTACCCGCACTAGAGCGAGGTTTTGTAGCGTGAGACGGCTTGTGCAATTATATGGGCGACGCGAACTGGTTCAGGGATGCTGCCATGAGTACAAGACATCTTTACAATTTTCTTGGCATCATCTTCGTGTATCCCGGCTATTTGAATGTGAATCGGCTCAGCTTCAGCTTTTGTTATGACAGGTAGGATGGGACCCGCATCTTCAATGGCCCTCCATCTCAATTCCCAATTTGTTAGTTTAGACAGTGCGGCTTTGATGTTTGCTAAGTCGGGTTTTTCCTTTGTTAACGCGATGACTGAAAGTCGGGTGACTTTGTTAAGCTCTTTAATATTAACAACATTAAAGCCGCCGAAAGTGATACCATTTAACATCAACACCCTTAGCTGATCATAATGCGGAGATTTTACAACCATGTCAGTAATTTTCTCCGTGGCATCAAGCCCATCTACTTGTACCTCAGTGCGTAGTACCCCCTCAAGCCAGTGACCTCCTCGGAAAACAACCCCAATAATGTCCGCCATACTCCTTGAGCGCGGAATGAATTTTCCATCATCGAGACCAAGAATACGAATTTCTGCTTTGATTTCACGAAACTTTGCCATTTCTGCTTTTTTCGTCATTCCCTCACTCTTCTAGTTATTTCTTCCAATAACAGAGTGAAAGCTTCCACATGGTTACCCATGTGAGCAGTTATGAGTTTCACTGTTTCCTGGAGTGAAATTGCTCCCTGTAACCATGCGTATACGATTAATGCTTCGGCCGCGTCTCCTTGAGAGTGTCTATCAACCCGCACTGGCAGAAATTTCCTCAACTGCGCCTTTTTTAATGCCTTAGCTAATACATCGCTGTTGACCCTAGCACCAATCGGTTCACCATATATTTCTGTGAGGGCTAGAGAATAGACGAAGTTTACGTATGCGTCCCCAAGTTTCGCCAATTTTTTATCCATAAGGATTTCGCGTAAATTTTGGTAATTATATCTAATTCCTGTAAATTTTTCTTGGCAGACAGGGCACATAAAATGCGCCAGACTAGGTTTTCTCGCTTTTCACTGCCTTTAAGAAGCCATCTCGAAACTCTTCGGTCGTGTTGCCAAGCCGTTTTGCAGCATTAATCAGTACCCTTTCAGGCTTTCGACGTCCAGTTGTGCGAAGATATATTATGGGATGAGCAGTTAGTGGATGAGACACATTATATCCTACGAATTCAACTGCTTTGTCGTCGAGGAGCACCTTACGGAGGGCATTACAGAATGAATGCCCCTCGCCTTCAATTTTAAATTTTAACTCATTTACAGTTTTTTTTAGAAGAATAATTTTCATTTTTCTTTCCTCACGGTGTTTGTAACTAAATTACTCCTATGCCGTAATCTGCGGCAATTTTTCTCTCCTCGATGTTTTTACAAGCCTGACATTGGAGAACGTCACCTTTTATGGTGAGAAGAAAACCGCAACGAGAACAAAAGGCAAAGAGAACCCCTAAAGTTTTATCGACTGTTGAGAGATGGTACGTCATGTTTTTATCGCTGACAACTCTTGCACGCACGATATCGCCAGGTCTAAAGGCGGCATGCATCGTTTTGACATAGTCTTCACTTGCAGTTGAGATGTGAATAACACCAGTGAAGACACCGGGTATATCTTTTTTCCCTACTTTTAAAATCCGGATACTAACACTTTTTTCTTGTGTATTGGAAACTTGCCCGGTGACTATGCTTCCTTCATAAGGAAGGGTAGGCAAGCGTACGCGCGGATAAACTGAAATGGTCTTGTTAGGCATGTCAACTAATGCATGACCAGTAATTAAAGAACAAATTGATCCATTCTTAACGAAGGTCCCCCGGCCAGGCAGAAATTCCTCTATTACACCTAATCGATCGCCGGGAATAACGAATTGCCCACTCCTTTCTTCCTTTCTCTTAGACATTTCGATTCCTTATGAATTTCTGATTTTCTTTGCCAGTTTTATGCTATGGAAGCCTATTAACTTTCCTTTTAATTATGGAATACGTGGGCAGAGGATTGCATAGTCAGGAATAATGAGGATCAATTAGCACAATGCGCCATAGCTAACCTTTATTGTTGTTTGTTTTATCTTTAGGTTCACACAATGCATTATAGATAAGACTTGATGATGGTAGATAGACCGTGATTTTACGGAAGAAAAAACTTGAGATTGCCTTAAGTAAGTTAGATATGCCTCCATCCCCAAGACTTGGGCTTGAACAGTATACCATCCCACCTAAATTAGCGGCTGAGTTACTTTACATATCAGGTTTCATCCATCAGGACATCCGTGACAAGAATGTTGCTGATTTAGGGACGGGAAGTGGACTCTTAGCCATCGGTGCAAGTCTGATCGGGGCTAAGCATGTTGTTGGAGTTGATATTGATTCCACGGTCATAAAAGTCGCCCATCAGAACGCTCAAAAACTTTCAGTTGACGTAGAGTGGGTGATTGCCGATATTGAGGCAATTAAAGGTCCTATTGATACGGTGATCATGAACCCACCTTTCGGGACAAGGAGAAGGCATATGGATAGACTTTTTCTTTCAAAAGCAATGACAATGGCCCGAGTCATATACTCGCTGCATAAACAAACTACTCGACAATATTTATGCCGTTTCATAGAATTAAATCGTGGTTTGGTTGACTCAATATTACCGATGGAGCTGGAAATTCCATATGTATTTCCATTTCATACAAGAAAGAAGTATACAGTGCAGGTGGACCTATATCGAATCCTCATGGACTATAATCGGTAAATCGATTTGAATGTTCAGTCTTTCTAATAAATTTCTTTTGCATAAGCACTCCAATCCAGTTTTCCAAGCATCACTTGAACCTCTTCAGGAATTAGAATAGGTTTTTGGAACCTTGCCGCGCCGTCAATAGCTACGCGGGGACAAGCAGTGTCAACGAAAGCCTCTATATTTGTAAAAGCCGTTAAGACCTCGGGAGTAATCTCACGAACACTTAGTATAACTGCTTCTTTTCCTGCTTTGAGCAGCTGATTCTTAATCGATGTCGCCGTTTGACAGTTTTTTTGACCTATTTTAATACCAAGAAGCACTCCGAAATTCTTCATTTCCCTAGCCTTTGAGATTACCGCCCATCGTTGCCGTAATATTTTGCGTTTTAAATCTTCGATTGCTCTGGCTTTGTTGGTGTATGGGTCTGCTACCACGACTGATTTGCCTGTGGCTAGAGCGATTCCTAAGGGATGGAAGTCGCCACCCCCAACAAATACAAAAGCGTCAACTTGGCTAGAAATAGATTCGACTGTAGTAAAGTCGCACCCAAGAATTTGCCCGTTGTATTTAATGCGCCCTCCAGTTGGACCAATTATGACAAATTTCTTAGCCTGCTCAAGAATTTTTTTAGCCTCTTTGAGCTGGTGGACATGTTGAACAGTTGTAGCTAACCCTATTCGGGTGAAATTCTTAAGTAGTGGAATAGTTGCCTCTACTGCCGTTCGGATATCCTCAGTAGCTCTCGCTTCTAGATAGATTACGGGTATTGGCGTATGTTTGACGTATGGGGTATGCCCATAGTGTACGATTAGGTGAACGTTTAAACGTAAAGCGTCATCTAAGGCGAGATCGCAGCCTCCGTAACATGGATCTGCGGAAACAAACACAGTCGCGTCTGTTTTGCTCTCAATTAAACGGGAGAGAGCAAAAGCTTCAGTCTTTAGCCCTTCTGGAAATTGAAGAAGAACTTTTTTTGCATTTCGCTTTGTGACCACTTCTAGTAAGCGGTCTTTTTCAAAGTCAAACATGCTTCTCCAGCGCCAATGGTAAATGTGCGTTAAAAACTCGCTTGTTAGGCGGCAGTTTTTGCACTTTCTTCTATCATAATTTGGCATTTAGTTGGAAGTTTGCTAGCGCCATGTTGGAGAGCTTCCTTCGCGGTCTCCATACCATTCTCATTAACACACACTTCGATTAGTGCTTGACCCGTTCTAACCCTTGCTGCTGCCCCGACTGGTTTGCCGAACGAACGGCGCATGCCTTCCTGCAACCTGTCTGCACCAGCAAAAGCCATCATCTTATTTTCTCTAAGAATATGGTGTGGGTAAACAACAACTTTTAGGCGGTATCCTGCTTCACCAAGTTTATCAAAAAGAACCTTGTTCACTGCGATACGCGCAGCTTCTAACGCGTTATGACGGATCTGTACATTATTAAGTGATATTAGTAATGCTCGATACGCAAAATTGCCACTAGTATTTCCCATAGTGAATTTGCTGATTTTGGGAGGCGGAGACCCGTGAATGAATTTTTTCTTTGTATACGCCATACCGCGTATCACACGGTAATTCTTACCTTTCATGTTTAATTCACCCAAAGTGATGTAAGCGTAGCAAGAGATCTAGCATATCGGACATTTCAGCGGTATTTAAACTTTCATTGGAGATAAAATCGTTCAGGGAACTTTCTTAGCAAGTATATTTTTAGTGGAAATGCAACGACCGACTTTTTGACATTATTCGTATGGAGAAGTTTCTAACCTACTCAATAAAATTGAGTGTGGAAAATTCTTTGTTATTCGTTCATATGGACGACCGCACGCTTGTGTTTTGGAGTGTTTATGAGATTGGTTAGCCCAGCGAAGAAATCATACTAAGAACAACGCTAAGTAACTTTACCTAAGTTTATTAGACAAAAATAAACTGCCCTTTACTTTTAAAGAGAGAAAGTAAACTAAATCCTTGAGAGTTTATGGTTACGAATTTACCAGCGGTATGCAAGGCAAAATGGGCGAAAGTAGCCCTAGCCAAAACTCCACAAGAAAAAATCCAATTATTGCAAGATTTCTATTCTTCCATTCCAAAACATAAAGGAACTAGCAAGCTATGTGCTAATGTCAAACGGCAAATTGCAACGCTTAGGGCGCAAGTCGAAGAAGGACAGAGAAGACGTAGATCTCATGGAATTGGAAGAGGATGGTTTATTAAAAAGCAAGGAGCGGCGCAAATAGTCGTTTTGGGTTTTACGAAGGTAGGCAAAAGCAGTCTTCTTTCATCGGTAACAAATGCTAAACCTTCCATCTTAGAGTACCCATTCGCTACGACCGAACCAGTTACTGGAATGTTTCTGTACGAGGATTTACAATTCCAGTTAGTAGAAAGCCCTGCATTAACCATCGGTGCGTCAGAGGGTGCAAGTTGGGGATTGCAAGTCCTAGCGTTGGCACGAAACGCTGATGGTTTAATTATCATGATTGATTTGAGTAAAGCCCCATGTGAGCAATTTAAATTGATTAAAAAAGAATTAGAAAATGCTAGGATTTTAGTTGAAAAACCACAGGCTCAAGTGGAAATCGAGAAGGGCAAAGTTGGGACTGGTATCCAGATAGTTGGAAGGTTAATAGATTGCACGGTCGATGATGTAAAACAGTTGCTGTTAAGCTACCGAGTTCAGACCGCACTTGTGAAGGTTTATGGCAACGCAACTTTGGATGATGTCGAAGATGCAGTCTTTGAGGGCACTGTGTATAAACCTACGGTAATTGTTGCAAATAAGGCTGATGTTGAAGAAGCCGAATTCAATGTAAACCGATTAAAAGAAATCGACGCCAATAAATTTAAAATTCTCATAACGTCGTGCAAACTTGGGCGGGGTCTAGATGACTTGGGTAGAACTATCTTTCAAGGTCTTGATATCATAAGAATTTATACGAAAGAACCTAATGAGGAAAAACCGTCTCCAAAACCTATTGTTGTAAAAAGCGGTGTAACAGTTATAGAAATTGCAAAGGATATTCATAGTTCTCTCTATAGGAACTTTAGATACGCGCGAATTTGGGGATCTAGTAAGTATCCGGGAGAGAGGGTTGGAGGAGACCATATTTTAAAAGACAAAGATGTAATTGAGATTCATACAAAATAATTAAAATAATTTCAGTTTGGTTGAGAGAACTAAGTTTTCTTAGCGAGAATTAACACCGAGGTCTCGAACTCCAATTTTTCTTCAGCAATAACGCGAACACTTAACTTGCGCTTACGTAAATTTTCAACGGTTTTGTTAACGTCTGAAAGAGTTGATTGCAGAAGGAGAATACGTCCGTTTTCTTTCAAGTAATTGGGAGCTGCACTGATAAAGCGGTCAATAACTCCACGACCATTTATACCTCCTGACCAAGCCTTTTCAAGCCATCCCTCTTTAGTTTCTTCTACAGGAAGATACGGCGAATTGAAAATTATAAGGTTGAATTTTTCATCTGCAGAAATTGGCTCGAAGAGATTTCCTTGACGGAACACGATTTTTCTTGCATCAACAGCGTTTAACTCGACATTTTTTGCTGCACATATAATTGCATGCGGATTGATGTCAACACCAACAACTTTACGCGCTTTTTCGGCTGCCAATATTGCAAGGATCCCACAGCCTGTTCCCATGTCTAGGATAATTTCCCCGGGGTAGACTTTGAGGTATTTAGCAAGCAGAACTGTATCATCTGATGGCATATAGACTAGATCAGAGATGTTAAAAATATACTCTTTATAGAAAAATTGTTTCATAAATGGCGGATCCTCTTTAAAAGTTCGTTAGAAAGAAGACCGAAATCCTCTGGAGCGAGTTTGTCAACTCGCTCTTCCAAGTACGGGAGTTCAACGATGAATTCTTTACTTTCTTTTTCTTCAAAACAAAGATGATCGCGCATAAAAATAGTTAATGCCTTTCGGACTTTCCGATTTCGCTGGGTAAAAAGAACACGGACTAAATCAAAGAAAAAAATTTCATCCAAAACTGCAAATGGTGCTTTTCTCGGTGTAAAACGAACTACTGCCGACGAGACTTTAGGCGGGGGATAAAAGGCACATCTCGGAACTACTTCTAAAAGTTCTACTTCTGCTCTATAATATGCTGCCACAGTTAGCCGTCCATAATCCGGGCTTCCCTTAGTAGCGATTAACCTATGAACAAATTCCTCTTGGAGAGTTAAAACAATTTGATCGAGTTTACAGTCTAGAAGTTTGAATGTCAATGCCGAAGATATTGCATAGGGAGGATTGGAAACCGTTTTGTCAAATGAAGGAAGATCAATTTGCAAAATATCTCCATAAATAATCTCAACGTTCTCGAAGGCTTGAGTTCGGCGCATAAGAATTTTCACTATTTTTGGGTCAATTTCAACCGCGATTACCTTTTTTGCTCGTTCTGCAAGCATCGAGGTCAGAAAACCGAAACCAGCGCCAGCATCTAAGATCACATCGTTAGATCCGACATTAGCGTAATTGATCATTCGCTCCAAAAGAGAAATATCTACAACAAAGCTCTGGCTTAGTCGCTTCTTTGGTTTAATGCCATAGAGGTGGATAAGTCGCTTGGTCTCGCGAAGAAGGTTCATCCATCTCGCCATTTATAATTACGGGGCACGAGTGAAAAACCGGTACTTAGTTTCACCGGTCAACTCCTCAATTATTCGTTTAGTGAGTAATTTTATAGGATCTGGTAGATCTGTCCTTGCCTTAAGATCCGCGAAGCTCTGGAAAAGTTTCCTTTCCCTTGCCTCGATAATTGCCCACATGTATTTTTTTCCAATTCCTGGTACAAGCTCAAGCGCATGCATTCTTGGAGTCACAGCCTGTGCTTGATTGAAAAACTCCATAAATCGTTGTTCTTGCGCTTTCACTATTTCTTCGATGACAATTGGTAGCTCGCTTTTCGCGTTGGAAGTTAGTTCATCGTAACTTACTCGTCCAGTTATATGCTCAATTTTCTCTCTTAGATCTTTTCCAACGTAGACTCTCTCACGTGGAGCGAAAGTTGTTCCTTCCTTGGCAACCGCCTCGAGCAGGGTAAAATAGGCTTCACCAATAAGTTGAATAGTTGGCTCCGCTCTAAAGGCTGCCTTTTCTCTAGTGGGCCTTCCATGGGGAAGATAATCTAAGATGCGAGCGTATTCCTCATACTTCTTTAACTTCTCCATGATCGCATCCACGCTTATTGCTAGAAGGCAGATCGCCAAAAACTATTCTTTTTTTCGATACTCATCTAGAAATTTCAGCATCTCTTCAAGTTGAGTGCTTGCGATTATCTTTCGCTTGCCAGCAGTGAAAAACACCCGTAATTCCTCTACACTGCTGGGCATGCAGTTTACAATTTGAACAGCTTCTTCTATTTCGAGGGCAAACTTCTCAACAAGTTTATTCACTAATTCCTCTGCCCTCTTTGGATCTATTTTAGAGAATTTTACCGTATAATCCAGCGTTCGTTGTTGAAATTGGTCTAGCTCAGCGCCACTTTTAGTTTCCAGGATTTTTTTAACTTCAGAAATAGGGATAACTTTCTCTTGGAGACATTTCTTAGGCAAATTAGATCCCACATCCATGCTTTAGCGCGTATATGGTTTAATGTGTTCTGGCCTAGCAATTACTGTTTTGTCTCCTGCAGCTTCCAAATTGACGACGTACGCACGCCCTCTTTTCTCAAGTATGACCCCAACTTTTCCATAATACCTTCGATGGGGCATTCCCTTATGAAATGCGGGATCAATTACGATGACGACTTTATCGCCACAATTATACTCATGAAGCAGGCTGCTTAGTGGACGCATCCCTGTCTTTCGTGGACTTTTTCTGAAGAGGGTTCTTGTCTTGACACGGTAGCCTTTCGACTTAGACATCTATTTTCCTTCCGTACATACCTCAATTACGTCAAGTTCAGCGCAGTCTGCCTTTGTCCCGACCAATTCTGTAACGCTAGGCTTCGTCCTTCCTTCATCGCCAGTTACCATTTCCTTGATGTATAAGCCTCCTTGACAGCGTATAATCATTTCAATTTGATCGAGCGCCAACCTCTTTATTTCGGTCTCGTATATGTATTTTTCTCGAAGCCTTTTTGGACGACGATGTTGCACTCGGATCGGAGTTAACTGTTTGATTTTGCAGTTTGATAAATTGGTTTTAAGGTTAGCTAATTCATCGTCAGTGACTGGACGATCAAAAACCACGCGTATTTGATACACTTTTTCAGCCTTTTCCTCGACCTTTAATTTACGTACCATATTCTTTGAGGCAATCGAAAGATTGGTAACTTGGATTTTGTTTTGAAACCGTCCATTAATTACCTTCTCTAGTTGCTCTAAATCGAGAAACCGCCTCTTTGGATTTTTGACTTCAATGATAAATGGACGGCCGGTTCCAAGCATACGGACATCGATATCTTCGCGCCCGGCGGCATGGAATTTTACATCCGATCCACCTGTCATCTCAAGAATAGGGCCGGCGATTAACTCTTCTACAGATTCAGGGTACATTTTTCCTGTCCAATTACATCTAGCGCATCCTCGACCTTTACACGTTCGACAGATCCACTTAGATTGCGGAATTCCACGAATTAACTTCTTATAACGACCTGCTACAAAGAGAGAGTTTACTTGTAGTGAAATCTGTTCTGAAAATGGATCTATCATAATGACAACATCAGGTCTATTGAAATCAACTGACTTACCTGTAATTTCGGTAATTCGCTTTCCAATTTCACGACTAAATTCATTGCGGATACTCTCGCTCCATTTTAAGCCGAAGCTCGCTCGTAACTCGTCCTCACGATTAACTATATCAGCGGAAACCGTGACGCCAACTAGGAAGGTCACGAATTCATAGTTATGTAAACGCCTTATAGTTCGACGAGCTAGTTTATCTAAAAGCTCAAATTTTCCATAGCAAAGGTAACACTCCGGTTTAGATAAGGACTCAATTTCTTGACCTAGTTTGCTGAGAGTTTCGGTGGCGGATTGAAAGAACCCATTTATAGACAGAGCCCTCAGCAGAGGTATACCTTCTTTTTTTCCTTCGATTGCTTGCCTATGCCCTTCTATGGTTAAAATTAACTTTATTGCAAATCCTCTCGCTTGATTGTCTGTACCAGAGGCTAGAAGAGCAAATTGCCTACCGAGACATCGATCGCAAAAGGGATGCGTTTTTATCAAATTTTCGGCAATCTTAAGCACTTCCATAAATGGCTCTCCTACCTACCTTCTGGTTGATTGGTGTAATCTGTTGATTGAGTATCGCATCTACGATCCTAAGATGTCTCTAGGTACTTTTCCTAAAAACGGCAGTCTCCTTTTCGCGAAGGTTTTCATAAATCTTTTCATTGTAAAGTATTGTTGAACGAGTTCCTTAACATCGTGTTCACTTGTTCCTGCGCCTCGGGCAATCCGGCGGATTCTTAAAGCGTTAAGAAGCTTTGGATCTTTGCGCTCCTCTTTAGTCATTGATTGAATAATTACTCGCCATCGTCTCATCTTGTCCTCAGCAACTTCAACGGTGCCTTTTGGTAGCCGATATCCAAGCCCTGGAACCATTGTTAGAACCCGTTGAAGAGAACCCATTTTCTGCAGGGATTCAAATTGTTCATACATATCTTCGAGTGTAAGCTTCCCGCTAAGGAAAGCCTTCGCTTTCTTTTCTGGTATGGCTAGCTCAGCTTCTCGAACTTTCTCGATTAGGCTCTGAATGTCACCCATTCCCAATAGACGACCGACAAAACGCGCTGGGTCAAATAGCTCAAGGTCGTCAATTTTCTCACCAACACCGATGAATTTAATTGGAGCACCAGTAGCTATAACAGCGGATAACGCTCCTCCTCCTTTAGCTGAACCGTCAAGCTTTGCGACTAAAATAGAGCCAATTGTTGTTGCTTCGTGGAAAGCTTTCGCTTGAGCCGCGGCTTGTTGCCCAATGGTAGCGTCGATAACGAAAATGATTTCATTTGGTTTAATAATTGAGGAGATTTCCTTCATTTCTTGAATTAAGGACTGCTCATCTTTGTGTCGGCCTGCGGTATCGAGAATTACTACGTCAAAATCTTCTTTCTTGAAATGATTTACCTCATGTATCGCTATTTGCATGGGGTCTTTTCCCTTATGCTCTTCATGGATAGGAACTCCTGCAATCTCAGCGAGTGTTTTTAACTGGGCATAAGCGCCGGCTCGGAAGGTGTCAGCGCAGACTAAACATGTTTTTAACCCCCGCTTTCTGAAATAACGTGCAAGCTTTGCGGCGCTGGTTGTTTTTCCTGATCCTTGGATTCCTACCAGCATAAGAACATTGGTCCGGCCGGTTTCTATAGGAAGCCTTGCAGGTTTTTCTCCAAGAAATTTAGTTAATTCTTCGTAAACCACCTTTACAACATGTTCACGTCTAGAAATGCCTGGTGGCAGTTGTTCTTTTAGAACCCTTTCTTGAATTTCTTGTGAAAGTTTAAGCACTAATTGAACATTAACGTCAGCCTGAAGAAGAGCTCTTTGAATATCGCGAATAAGTTCTTTGACCGTGGTTTCATCCACGATCGGGGCACGAAGAATTCGCCGTAGGGCTTCATTAAGTGCTGAACCAAGCTTTTCGAGAACCAACACCAAGCCACGCCTTCTAGCAAGCTTCATTAGGTTTGGTTAGTTAGACACTTTTAAAGTTGTAGTGAAATAAGAAATGTATTTGTCTGTGTACCTTTGCTAACGTTTGTGGATTAAGAGGCTTCTTGAGGAGGCAAGAGTACGAGGAAATATCTTTCAAGAAAGCAAGTGAAGCATATCGCTTGGCTAGCCAGAGTTAATCTCTCCAAGGAAGAAGAGGAGTTATTCACACACCAGTTTAACGAAATATTAGACTATTTTAAGAAAATCGACGAATTGGATACCGAAAAAGTCCCACCGACTTTTCACATCATAGACTTGAAAAACGTATTTCGAGAAGATGAGATTGGCCCTTCACTGCCAATTGAAAAAGCTTTACTAAATGCTCCCTGCAAAAAAGGTCGCCTTTTCAAAGCCCCGAAAATGTTATGAGGATGAAAACTTGGCAACTCAGCCCTGCTTTCTCACCGCAAAAGAGTATATTCGTAAGATTACGACTGGAGAAGTTTCCGCTATAGATGGTGTATCTTCAGTCTTTGAAAGAATTCGAAAAGTCGAGGATCACGTGCATTCTTTCATAACTTTGACTGAAGAAGTAGCATTAAAAAAAGCCCGCGAAGTTGATAATAAAATCATCCGCGGCGACAGAATTGGTAAGCTCGCCGGAGTTCCGATCGCAATAAAAGACAACATTTGTACTGAGGGCATTAGAACTACTTGTTCATCTCAAATGCTATGTAACTTTATTCCACCATATGATGCGACGGTAAGTCAGCGGATTAAAGAAGAGGATGCAGTCATAATCGGGAAGACAAATATTGACGAGTTTGCTATGGGGACATCGACTGAGTCAAGTTATTTTCGTCCAACCCATAACCCTTGGGAGCTTTCAAGAGTAGCCGGTGGTTCATCGGGCGGAAGTGCCGCTGCAGTTGCCGTAGGTGAAACTATCCTAGCCCTTGGATCGGATACTGGCGGATCCATCCGCTGCCCAGCAAGTTTCTGTTCAGCAGTTGGACTGAAGCCAACGTATGGTTTGGTCAGTCGATTTGGATTAATTGCATATGCGAACAGTCTAGAGCAGATTGGCCCCATAACAAGAGACGTATACGATTGTGCGTTGTTACTCAGCATTATAGCAAGCTATGACCCCAAGGACAGCACTTCAGTCAATATGCCACTGAAAGATTATACCCGTTTCCTTGCGAACGATGTCCAAGGAATAAAAGTTGGGGTTCCAAAAGAGTTCTTTGGAGTTGGAACGGATCCATCAGTTACAAAATGTTTATGGAATGGAATCGAAAAACTGGAGGCACTTGGAGCAAGCTACGAAGAAATCTCTTTGCCTAATTTAGCCTATTCTCTTCCAGCCTATTACTTAATAGCAATGTCGGAAGCTAGTTCAAACCTCGCTAGATATGATGGCGTCAGATATGGTTTCCGGGTAGAACGAGATGATTTAGACTGGAGCGAAGCGTTTTCTGAGAGTCGGCGGATAGGCTTTGGAACAGAAGTTAAAAGAAGGATCATTCTTGGAACTTATGCATTATCCGCTGGGTACTATGACCGTTATTATTTAAAGGCCTTGAAAGTACGGACACTTATACGTCGAGATTTTGAAAAAGCCTTTAGAAAATTTGATGTATTAATCGGACCGACTATGCCTATTCCACCATTTAAGATCGGAGAGAAGATAAACGACCCCCTAGCTATGTATATGTGCGATATTGACACAGTACCAATTAACCTCGCAGGTTGCTGTGGAATTACAATACCCTGCAATTTTGTCAATGGTTTACCGATTGGCATGCAAATTATAGGGAAACCGTTTGACGAAGAGAAAATACTTCGGGTCGCGTATGCTTTCGAGCAGAATACACCATTTAAGAACAACAGACCATTGTTATAGGAAGACATTAAAGATGCAAACTAAGAAGCTTGGGATAAACGGCATTAAAATTGGATTGGAAGCTCACTGTCAACTGACTGCTTTGAAAACTAAGTTGTTTTGTAGTTGCTCAGCTAACTATCGAGGAAGGGAACCTAATACTTTAGTCTGTCCAGTCTGCTTAGGAATTCCAGGTTCACTGCCTGTTTTAAACTTACGAGCAGTTGAATCGACAATAATGGTCGCATTTGCTTTGAATTGCAAAGTTTCTAGGAGGACTTTCTTCTTTCGGAAGAACTATTATTACCCGGATATGAGCAAAAACTTTCAGATTTCTCAATATGACCGTGCAGGTGGAATTCCTCTTTCAACTGATGGTAATGTTTACATACGTGTCGACCATAAACGGAAGAAGATTAATATTCGACGGGCACACATCGAAGAAGATCCTGCGCGTCTCGTTTACACAGGTACAATTGACACCTCTCCGTATACCTTAATCGATTACAATCGATCTGGGATAGCGCTCCTTGAAATCGTCACGGATCCAGACTTAAGCTCTCCAAGAGAAGCAAGAATCTTCCTTCAAAAACTGAGATCCATACTTGAACATCTAGGTGTATCCGATGGCGGTCTGGAAGGAGCGATGAGATGCGATGCAAACATATCCATTGTTGGAGGACCACGTGTCGAAGTTAAGAATATTTCCTCGTTCAAAGAAGTTGAGCGCGCGTTAAACTTTGAAATTGCCCGCCAGAAAGACCTTGTGTCTAAGGGTATTTCTGTTGAACGAGAAACTAGACATTGGGATGAAACACGGCGAGTTACAATTTCGCTTCGCACAAAAGAGGAGGAACACGACTACCGTTACTTCCCAGAACTGGATCTAATACCGATTAATATCACCAAAAGCTGGCTGACCCAGCTTCAGTCAAAAATGCCAGAGTTACCTGATGCTAGGAGAATACGGTTAATCAAACAATATGGACTTCCAAGCTATAATGCGGAGGTACTAACAAGCGATAAGTCACTTGCCGACTTCTTTGAAAGCTGTGTTAAACTCGGTAAAGCCCCTAAGACCGTTAGTAACTGGTTAATGACAGATGTATTACGTTGCCTTCACGATCTCAACCTAGAGTTAACTGAAGCGAAATTTACCCATGAACAATTAGTCGAGATGATTAGCTTAATTGAAGATGGGGTTATTAGTGGAAAAATCGCAAAAATGATTCTCTGGGACATGATCAAAACTGGGAGAAGCCCGAGGCTAATCGTTGAAGAACGAGGCTTAGTGAAGATAAGTAGCCGTGAAGAGCTTGAATCATTAATTAAACAAGTATGCGAGGAGAACCCTAAGGCAACAGAAGATGCACTAAAAGATGAAAAAGCAATTCATTTCTTAATTGGCAAGTTAATGCAAAAAACGAGAGGACGTGCTGATCCAGAACTGGTTGATAAACTTATAAGAACTCATTTGGCGCTAATGAAGAGCCGCATTTAGGCTCCCTAATACTGCGTTATCTGTTTACAATAGCCATTTTCAAAGAAAGCAAGTAAATCTGAGAATAGAAAGAGAACCAGACGAGGTTTGGAAGCCTCAGTTTGCAAAGTCTCCTCATAAATCAGACGGCTCTTCCGTCGCATCATAGGCTTCCAAATAAAGACTGATGAACGGTTTCTAATGAATTTTTTCAAAAGCGGCTGCAACCATTAATGGAAAAATGATTGTTGCATCCCCTATAACTGTCGCAAGCCGTTCTCCAGTTTTAGCTTTGCGCCATGAAACCGCTTCCTCCAAAGGAGCACCGCTAAAGCTACCAGCCTCAGGTCGGTCAAGGGTAATCTGAACCGCTGCGTCAACACCGTCACGAAGAATGTTAACTCCTAGGACATGATGTTTCGGTAAGCCACCGCCAAGTATTATGGCACCAGTTTTCTTCGCTGTTGAGACTATGTCAGCGAGTTCATGCAGGTCGCGTAGAGGGTCTACTTGCAGTTTTTTGAGCTGACTAAATGTCCAGAAGTGCAATCCAATCATTGAATCTAATAATCCCGGCGCGAATACTGGGATATTTTGTTCTGTAGCATTGACGAGAATAGCTTCCGGATCATTCAACCTCAGGCCGAATTCGTAAAGGATTTGGCGTATGGAAGCTCCTTGACTTAACTGCGCTCGCATTCCTTCTAGCATCTGGTACACCGCCTTTTCTAGGGCTTCAAACGCATCTTGCTTTACGTAAATGTCTCCGATTCTTCCCAATTTCTTAGCACGAAGACTCCTATCGTTTGCTGAGAACGTTCCCTTTAGATGTTTGTGACCCAATGCCTCAATTATGTCATGCGCAATGTTTGCCCCGCTAGTGACTAAGACATCAACGTACCTATTCCTAACTAAGCTACTAATAACACTTCTAAGCCCGCCTGGAACCATCGGCCCTGCTAGTGCCAAGAACACCGTGTAATTGGGATCAATAAACATCTCGGTAATTATATCAACAGCTTTACTAAGCTTCCCAGCACCCAACACCCCAGTTCGACCCATCTGCTCCACAAGTTGTCCGATGCTCATACTAGGCTTCAAATGCATTTGTTCGACATACTTCAACCTATTTCCCCCTGCCTGTAACCAAAAGAATAAGAAAATGTCGAATTGGTTTAAGCACCTTTAGCCCTTATGATCTTTGTCCGTCCTAAAACACGCCAATACTCAATTTCCACGCCTTGAGCAAGTTTTGATTTAACTTCATCTTCAACTGGAAAAATGGTTTCAAAGACTTCGTACGTTTCAAGGTCCATAAGTTGGATAGTAGATCCCATAAGCGCTACCACTTGCCCGCTCCGCTTCTCTATAATTGGTACGTCGACTTTAGCATCAACTGGACTGACCATACTTCGCTTAGTATTATCAAAAATTCCGATCGCTACTATTCGTGCTTTAGCGGAGCCATGTTTACCCGGTTTAGACTTTTCGTATTCAACAATACGACAAGGCTCATTATCTATTATGACGTATTGACCTGGCTTCAGGCTGCCCACTTCCACAGGTTTGCTCAGCGTCTTCTTCCTCCATTAGCGTCCACATGTTAACCGTTATCAAATTTATAGCTTAAGTGTACTTCAAGAAGGATTGTGGGTTACATGTTAAAAAAACCTCGGGTTATCGTTCTTGATGCTTCGGCAATCATAATGGGCTATGACCCTTTCATCGGCAACAGCCAATATACAGTTCCTAAGGTTCTTGAGGAGTTGCCTTCAAAGGGAACTGGAATATTAAGAGTGAAAATTGCTGAGCAGAGGGGAAAATTGAGAGTACTTGAGCCTTCAGATAAGTTTAGTCGTCGGATCTCCACCTTAGCGACGGAAATTGGTGAAGGACGTTCACTCTCAGGAGCAGACCAAGATGTGCTTGCATTAGCTCTTGAACTTAGAGAAAAAAGCGAAAATCCAGTAATTATCAGCGATGACTACGCTATTCAAAATCTTGCTGCTCTCTTGGGTATAGAGTATGTATCTCTTGCTACGTTTGGAATTAGGCATCGCTTCCATTGGATTTTCTACTGTCCTGGTTGCCACAAAAAGTATCCATCATCCTATCCACAGGAGTATTGCAGAGTCTGCGGCACGGAATTAAAACGGAAGGTTTTAAGAAAATACATAGTAAAGAAGGAAAGTCGAGGCTGACCAAGTTGCAAGATAAGTTAGTAAAAATATTACCAAGAGATTTCTGTATAAACTGGGCGGCTATTGGTTCAAATACACGTCGTCTCACCCTAATTAGTTGGGCTCTTGCAGACTTAATTCGTGACACAATTGAGCGCGGTGAATTTGAGGAAGCAGAAGTTATTGCTGGGGTAGAAGCGAGCGGAATTCCAATAGGGTTTGTGATTGCTGAAGAGTTAGAGTTGCCTTTTACGATTGTGCGTACCCGCCCTCATATGCAAAAAAAGACTGCTGTTACCAGTTTGCAGACTATGCCCAGTGGTATTAGCGCTACCTTTGCAGATGTAGCGAACCGAAAAGTCATTTTAGTGGATGATGTAGCCAGCACCGGCGAAACGTTAAGCGCAGCTATAAGAATGCTACGTGAAGCGAAAGCGAAACCTGTTGGGATTGTTGTTCTTATAGATAAGCAAGCTCGCCAAAACATTGGAGGTGTCCCATTGAAGGCTTTGATAAGAGTTGTTTTAATGACCCAGCCATGATTAGCCTGTTTTTCGGAATCTAGCTATGAAGTAACCTGGAGAATCGTGAACGTCTGGGTCAAAACGTTGTGCGTATCTAGCACCCGAGAAAACCCATTCGAGACCCCTTGAGCCATATTGGAATGACGTATTTTCTGGTTCTAGACCGCAATCTTCAGAGGCGAACCGTAAATTTTCTTCGTTTTCATTAGTTGTGATGGTACATGTGCTATATACAACGATACCATTTTGCTTCACGATTTTAGCAGCCACACGGATAAATTGACGTTGATATTCGGAAAGAGAGTGAATCTCGACATCTTTGGTATGGTCGAAAAGCTTAGGTCTGACCCCAATTGCTGAACAAGGCGGATCTATAATAACGCGGTCAGCTTTTAAACTGGGGGTATTAATATCGAGGTAACGTGCGTCTTGACAAATCAGTTTAACACTTTGAAATCCAAGGCGGGTAACAGTTTCTCTAAGATCGGCTAGCTTCTCTTGATTTCTATCGATAGCGATAAGCAATCCTTTGTCGTGCATAAGTTGCGCGATGTGCCCAGTCTTCCCTCCCGGAGCAGCACACATATCCACTATTGTTTCACCGGGTTGTGGGTCGAGAACGTGACTAGCGACAATAGCGGGAAAGGATTGTGGATATATGAGACCCTTCTGAAATTCTTCAGTTTCTCTTAAGCAGGGAATTTTATAACGTGGATGCATAAGTTCAACTGCCAAGCCCTTTCTGTATCGCAGTATCTCCGTTTCGCTCATTCGGGCGATTCCTGCCCCCACCGGTTGCCCATATTCATCTATAATTAAAACTAAGTCTCCTCTCTTGATTCCGTGGCAATTTGTCACCCCTGGTGCATAGAGGTGTGCCCCTTGCAAGACGCTTTCTGCCGCATATTTATCGGCAACAATTTTTTTAGGCGTTTCTGGAAGATCAAGTGGTCCCTCAACTGGGAGAAAAACTGCTTCAGAAATTACTGGATGGCACTCAGCCCTAAGCCCCTTATTGCGCAGCCTCTTAATGAGATGGTTTGGGTCGGTTTTTAAGGTGTTTACACGAATACAATAACGACTACCTGGAGTCTTTAGTGCTTTGATAACACTCTCGGTTCGATCCCTGTAGACCACTGATATATGTTTTACAACATCTGTTGAGAAACGGTATATTTCTGACAGAGATAGAAGTTGATTTTGCTCCATTTGTACTTCACTACGTAAACGAATTATGCGCGCCGCATTATTTTCTTAGCTAAATTGTAGCCTTTTCGAAACGCAAGTAAATTTATTTTTCTTGCCTCAGGCTGAAAGTTTGCAGCAATGGCTTTTTCCATGGCAGTCTGTTCAATTATGTTAGAAATTGCTGCGAAAGCCCCCAGCATTACACTGTTTGCGACAACTCTGCCACCAGCTTTTTCAGCAATCCGAGTTGCGGGAAACTCATAGATCTTAACTTTCTTGAAAGTTGCACGGTACGAAATCATATCCGGATCCAGAATTATCGTACCATTTTCTCTAATGTCACTAGAATACATCTTGTATGCTAACTGCGACATTGCAATAAGGACGTCGGGCGTTTCTACATTTGGGTAATCGATCTCCTCATCGGATATTACAACCTCTGATCTGCAGGCGCCACCCCTCGCCTCTGGACCATAAGACTCTGTTTGAGTTCCATTCAGATGACTATATAGACACGCGGCCATCCCAAGAATTACTCCGGCCTTTATAATTCCTTGACCGCCAAACCCAGCGATTCTAACCTCACAACGAGGCAAGAGTTACTCGTTCCTCCTTTTCGAGCCGTTGTTGAACCTCTTCGGTCATTTTTTTAAGGAACTCGGAATAGGTTACCTTTTCAGTGTCAACAAATTCACCGACAATGATCTTTCCGCCCAACGTGATTTCTGCCTCTGCCGGGTTACTATGATATCGGGTAACCGAACTAACTTTCAGCCAATCCAAAATCTCCACAGCGGAACCAAGCCGATTATATCGACCGAAGAGAGTGGGGCACGGCGTAATTACTTCAATAAAACTTAATCCTTTTCTTTGTAAGGCTTTTTTCATCGAGGTAATTAGCTCTCGAACGTGAAAAACAGTCCATCGCGCAACGTAGACAGCCCCCGACCCAGCCGCTAAATAAACTAAGTTAAATGGGTGTTCAATGCTCCCATACGGTGTTGTCGGTGTGTAAGCGGAGAGAGGAGTGGTCGGGCCAAGTTGCCCCCCAGTCATTCCGTAATTAAAATTATTTGCACAAATTACGGTTACATCAACGTTACGACGCGCGGCGTGAATAAAGTGATTCCCGCCAATTGCAAATAAGTCACCGTCTCCACTAATCACGGCAACTTTAAGGCGAGGACGAGCTAGTTTCACCCCAGTAGCGAAAGCTAGTGCCCGTCCATGAGTTGTATGAAATCCATCCGCGTTTATGTAACCAGAGATTCTACCAATGCAACCAATTCCCGAAATCACCACTAAATTGTTAAGATCAAACTCTAGCTCGTGCAAGGCTCTGATGAAACAGTTTAGAATAACCCCATATCCGCAACCAGCGCACCATATATGAGGAAGAACTCCTTTTCGCAAATAATCATCAAGTGGATGCGATATAGAAACCTCAGCCACGAAGATTCCTCCTAATCGCTTCCAAAATCTCACCTGGACGATGAAGTTCTTCACCAAGTTTTGAGAGAGGCACTACAGGGGTTGTTTTTGCCACTCTCTCGACTTCACGAATAAGTTGCCCATAGTTCATTTCCGGAACAATAATAGCTTCAACTTTTTCGGCTAGTTTAGAAACCGCTTCCTCAGGAAAAGGCCAAATCGTGATTAACCTCTGAACCCCAACTTTAACGCCTTCTTTTCGAGCTTTTTTTGCAGCGCTAATAGCCGAGCGAGCAGGAGTTCCATACGCGATAATTGCGATCTCAGCATCGTCAGTCATAACTTCTTGCGTTTTGACAATTTTATCCGCATTCTTTCGAATTTTATCGCATAGTCGCCTCACCAGATGTTGATGCGCCTCTGCAGTCATATCGGGCATCCCTCGCTCATCGTGCGTCAAACCAGTGGCATAGATACGGTATCCTTCTCCAAAACAAGCCATAGGTGGAACAAGATTCTCATCAGGTTTGAATGGTAAGTATTCGTTAGGTAAGACTATTGGTTTTTTACGCTCAATGCATTTGATCGCGTTCGGTTCAGGAATAATTAATTTCTCTCGAATATGACCGACGATCTCGTCGGCAAGAATGATGACGGGCGCCCTATACTCTTCAGAAAGATTGAAAGCTTCAACCGTTAGATCAAACATTTCTTGGACATAGGCCGGGGCGAGAACAATTAGCTCATAATCGCCGTGAGAGCCCCATCTCGCTTGCATTACATCTTGTTGCCCAGTTTTAGTTGGCTGTCCAGTGCTCGGTCCCCCACGCATGACATTTACAAGAACACATGGAGTTTCAGTCATAACAGCTAAGCTGAGATTTTCCATCATCAAACTGAAACCAGGACCAGAGGTTGCAGTCATAGCTTTCACACAAGAATATGATGCACCAAGCACGGCGGCGAGTGATGCTATTTCGTCTTCCATCTGAATAAAAGCACCATTAACTTCTGGAAGTCTTACTGCCATGTGCTCACTAATTTCCGTAGCAGGGGTTATCGGATAGCCGGCAAAAAATCGGCAGCCAACAGCAATTGCACCTTCAGCACAAGCTATGTTCCCTTGGACGAAGTATTCACCTGTCAACACATCTCTTCTCATATTTTCCTTCTCCGTTCAAGGAAGATTGCAAAGTCCGGACAAATCAATTCACATAATCCACAACCAATACATGAACCATCATCTTTTATCATAGCAGGAAAGACGCCGCGGACGTTGAACTTATCTGAGAAGGTAAGAACGTGTTTGGGGCATACCCAGATGCAAAACCCACATCCTTTACACCGATCTTTGATCACTCTAATCTCCTTAACACCTTTTGGAAGTTTAGGGGAGGCCTCAACAGATTTAATCAAAAGACGATTTCTCCGCTAGTTGACTCGCGCAAGAGTAATCCGTTTCTGCCAATAAGAAGTTAACGGTGAAAAATATGGCTGATTATGGCGGGATTTACGAGAGAGGAACCCTCACGTTACCACAAATACTAGAAGCTTTACACGAGAATCCGCGTCTCCGAGAAGCTGGGGCAATCGTCTCATTCATTGGAATCGTGCGTGGATATACTTACGAAGGTAAGGAAGTTGCTAAATTAGAGGTAGAGGCTTACAAGGAAAAAGCTAATGAAGTTATCGCAAGAATTTGTGGGAATTTATCAGCCCGAGCTGGTATGGTGGACGTTCGCATTTACCATTTAACTGGCTCATTTAATGTTAGCGATGATATCGTATACGTCATCGTTGCAGGTCGCTCAAGGAAAGATGTATTCCCAGCGCTGATCGAAGCTGTAGAACATTATAAAAAAGAGTTGCCTGTGTGGAAGAAAGAAATACTCACAGACGGCGAATCTTATTGGGTTTCGGAAAAAGAGTAAATTCAAGACTACTAAGCATCTTCTATTTAAAATGCCCACGGATCACATGCATTAAAAGAAATGTTAAAATTGATGAAAAACATTTGGCAGAGTATCAATTAAAGCGGGGGTACCCAAGTCAGGTCTAAGGGGGCAGACTCAAGAATCTTTCAAAAAATAGATCGAGAAATCTGCTGCCGTAGGGCTTCGGGGGTTCAAATCCCTCCCCCCGCACCAATTTATATTAAGCAAAAAATTTACCGTACACAATCAAACGCTAGGACATGTAATGTTATTAGATAAGACAAACGCAACAAAAAACTGATTAGGAGAAGTGACTGTGCCAAAGATAAATTGGAAATTTTTCAAGTATTTACTTACAAGGAAACACGGTTGGCTAGTGCAAGAAGTTTTGAAACCTAATGAAGAAATACTTTACATAATTTCATCTGGCAGAATAAAGGAAAAAACTCCTGGAAAAAAAGAAGCCATGCCTGTTGGCATGTTTGCTGCTACCAATAAGAGAGTGTTGTTTTACATACCAAAAATGGTTGGCGAGTTTGAGTTTGAGGAGTTTTCATACGATCAAATAACTTCGATAGAGTCTGGTAAGGATTTCCATGGAGGATATGTTGATTTCGCCGCAGGGTCAGCCCAAAAAAGGATATTCTTTATACAACCAAAAAAAGAAGCAGAAGAAATTACAGAAATTATACGTAAACATATGAAAACGGCGTCAGTACCATAGAAAATTATCTATTAGGTAAAAATTGGCTTTCTAACTAGGTGAAAGCAACTTACAAAAAATAAATGGAGGAAATTATTTGGTTTTACCAGAGCGCACCCATTGCAACCGCTAAGCTGCAGTAGAGCAAGCTGAAGAGACCACACACAAGCCACAGCCAATGACCGAGGAACTTTCCTACAGGCCATTTTGTTAAGCAAGCCGCTGCCGTAGCCCACAATGCGATAACCCATGTTAGGTTCATGACTGCCCAGAAAGCGCTTCCTGCAAAGAACCACTGGAAGAACAACGCAGTTAGCCCCATGTAAACGGCTAGCCAACCTTGGCTTCGGACATCCCATCCAAAGTGCGCATGACAGCCAAATGAGGTTAGAATGAACCCATAGATTTCGGGGCAGATAAGGAATAACGCTTGAGTGACAGGCACCGCAACCGGTCCTACCGCTATCACCGAATTGGAAGGCGCGTAGGCTGCCAAACTGATGAAAACAGTAAGTTGCGCAGCTAGTCCACCCATAGCTACTACGAAGCCGCCGCCTTTACCGTCAGCCTTTCCTAGGAGCAACCAGCCACCGACGAAGCATGAGATACCACAGAACCATATGACTAGGGTGATTGGCGTTAGCATGTTGATGATTTCCATTTATCCTTTTTCCTCCTTTCCCGTGCTTTTACAATTAGATAATACAACTTTCCTCTTATCGAAAACGTATATATAGAATTTTCCAATAAATATCACTAGTGATTTATGAGCTGCGCGACCCTCGCCCCATTAATCGTTGAGCCATTAGCAATCTACATTTGCTATTGGCCAAAACGCCCTTGACGATTAGTAGTTAAGCCGTGGCTTAAACGGATTATAACGCGGTTTATTTTAATAATTCTGAAGGACGCCCTCATACCTTTTTTTAATCTTCTTAAACGCTTCTTTTACGCCTTCACAACCTTGTGTTTGTTTGGCTTGAACGATCATGTAGGCTTCCTCTGCGGTTAACGTAATGACATCTTCTCCTATACAATCCCTTACAAGCCAGCGTGCTGCATTAAATACTTCACCATTGAGAGTGGCGTCGGCAACATCAGCGACATGACAGATTAGAGCCTCAATTGTACGCGGACTGATGGGTCCAGCTCTCCCATGGTGTGCGCAAATTATGTGCAAAAGTTCGATGGGCAATTTCCTACGGTATCCCTCTGCTACGATGAGTGACAGATGGTCTAGTTTCTCACCAAGCGTGGAAATTCCATAGGTTCCATTCTCTTGTTTGGTATAAGTCAGAGGTTTCATTAAATCGTGAAGAAGAACCCCACTAATTACTAGGTCTCGATTAACCTTGCAATGGTAGACTTTCTCAACAACGTCGCATAAAGCGAGGGCAGTACGTGACGTAGCAATTACGTGGTCAACAAGACCTTTATCGTAACTATGATGCTTTGATTTGCCGGCTGGGCTTTTATCCAATGGAAGACCTACTTTGCGAAAACCTTTGATTGTTATGCTTGGCTTATTTATCATGCCCCTGACTTTTTCTCGTAGGTTGGAATTTTGAATCATGCCGATTATCTGCTCTAATTGTGGATCCATAGGTAGACCTCTAGCGCGATTGTATTATTTTAGAGTCAACGCTTCGCTCTTGGTTTGGCTGACTTATAAATGCACTTAAGATTTTTAAACATGAATTTTGACGGGATTGCGCCAATGTGGAGAGAGCAGATAGGGGGTGCTCATAAGACGAACGTTTTGAACGTTCGTCTTATTAGAGATAATTAATAAGAAACAGATTTAGCCGAGGTTCTTTACTATGAGGTCTGAATGCCGGGGTGGCAGAGTGGAAATGCGCTGGACCCCTATTTACAATAAAAAATAGGAACAGACTCGAGATCCAGTGGCCCTTTGGGCCTCGGGGGTTCAAATCCCTCCCCCGGCGCCATAATCCTCTGACAATTTAAGGCAAATGGAATAACAAAGCCATATCAATTATTTTTAACCTGCAAGCGATTCTTTAACGTTAAAGTTGTTATTTTATAAGTGAAGACTTGATGAGGGACCTTCTATGGATACAAGTGTAGAGAATGCTCTAAAAAAGATTGGATTAGAATTTGATAGCGAAATTGGCATGTATGTTCATAAGAAGACGATGATTCCGATTACAGTTTTCTATGATGAAAGTAAAGATGAGTTGATTTGTTTAGATCAAACAAAGTTGCCTTATGAGATAACCACTTGGAAGACGAAGAACTGGAGAATAGCCGCTGATCTTGGAATTAAAGGAATGATTATACGCGGATCACAAGCAATTGGGGCGGCTGGAGCATATTGTATGGTATTAGCTGCCAAGGTATGCGCCGTCGATAAGGCGAGATTCATTTCAAAACTAGAAAATTGTGCAAAAATTATTGGAAGTGCTAGGCCGACAGCTGCTCCTCTCCCATGGGCTGTGAATATGGCATTAAACGCTGCGAAAAAAGTCTACAATGACACAAAGGATGTCGATGCAGTTGTGCTTGCAACTAAAAACGTGGCTGATTACGTGTTAGTGTCGGATCTTATTCTAAATTGGTACCTACGACAGGAAGGAAAAAAATATCTACAAACCGGAGATCGTATCATCACCCATTGTAATGGAGGCTCACTTAGCAGCACCTATGGTGGCCATGCCCTTGGTTTGATTGAGGAAGCGTACGTGGAAGGCATTGATTTAACGGTCATAGCTAAGGAAACCAGACCACGGAGCCAAGGCTACAAGCTAACCGTTTGGGAGTTAAACCGAGCTGGTGTACCAGTTATAATTATCACCGACAATATGATCTCTATATCAGTCGAAAGATTAGGTATAACCAAGGCTATACTTGGGGTAGATAGAGTAGCTAAAAATGGAGACGTTTTTAACAAAGTCGGATCAGCAGACTTAGCACGTGTCATGAGGGACTACGGACTTCCATTTTATTACGCCACATCATACTCGACAGTGGATTTAAACGCGGAGACGAGTGCAGATATTCAAATCGAGGAGAGGAGCATAGACGAGGTTATGTACCCTTATCACTTGGAGGCCCTGGAGAAGCGAAGGCAAGGAAATTTGTCAAAAAGAAGTTTGACTGAATGGCCTCCAAAAAATATTCTTGCCCACGGAAAAATGCCCGGCAAACGCGAAGCATCCATTTTTAATCCAGCATTTGACGCTACGCCTGCTCACTTAATAACAAAAATAATCACTGACATAGGCTCATTCAAACCCAACCAAATCAAAACACTCACAAATAACAAGATAGAAAGATTAGTCGGAGAGAAACTAAGCTATTGGGGAATACTTGCTCCCATTTAATAAAGAGGCCTATGGCGTTTGTAGGTGGGTTTCTGTCATCTATAGGGAGCTAAAACAGCCACTTCTTTTTCTAAATCAGGCAGGATTTTGAATAACATTTTATAGTGAGGCGTTGCAAAGAACGCGCCATCAACGATGTTTAGAGTTACGAGATCTAACGTTGACAATTTTTTTACAATTTCTTTCTCTCTAAAACTGATAACGCTAGTTCCACCACTGTCGAGAAGCTCACGTAAGTAATTGAGATCGTCAGAGTTCAATTGTATATAAGCCTCCTTCTTTTCTAAAGCCATGAATGTTCCGTCGACTAAGAAATATATTTCATTTGACTAAAAAACCTTGTCATTCGACAAGATACTAATACTACTTCGTCAATAAACGAAGGTGATGGACTAAAAATTAATGGTTCTAAACTAGTTCAGCGTTCTTTTTTCATATATATTTAAAATTTCAACGAACCCAAGTCCCAGTTGCACTAATAAAGCGAAACGTCAAGCACCGTTGAACACGAGCATTTACGCTCTTTAGGAATTCTCGGAAACACTTCAAACAATAATTTATTCACGTTAGCTACGTTTTCACGCATACTCTTTGCAACACGCTCGGCAGTAACCGGCATTAATCCGTAGACATCGGTATCGGTAATTAAGGCGATGCTGGCAAAACAGATTTCGGCTTCGCGACATAGGCAAGCTTCCGTGAAACCGGTCATTCCAACAACCGACCAGCCTTGACTTTTGTAAAAAAGAGACTCGGCGCGTGTTGAAAATCTAGGCCCTTCAATAGTCACGTAGGTAAAAGATTTTCCCCTTTTTTCTTCTTTCGGCGTGGGGTGTACTACAATTTTAGGAAGTACATCACGCGCGGTGTCCAGTATGAGTTTACGGAGTTCTGGGCAGGTTGGATCTGCAAAAGGTACGTGCCCAGTTATGCCACCCTCATAGAAGCTTAAGGACCTCCTGTTAGTAGTTCTGTCGAAGAATTGATCGCAGACGACGAATTCGTATGGCTTAATGAATTCTGGCTGTAAACTTCCAACTGCAGCAGGAGAGATAATACGAATGACCCCTAGTGCTTTCATCGCCCAAACGTTTGCCCTATAGTTTACTTTGTATGGTGGAATCGTATGATGTCGTCCGTGTCTTGGGATAAAAGCAACTTTTCGACCTTTAATCCACCCTACTGTAACTAGGTCGCTTGGTTGACCGTATGGAGTATACACTTTAATTTGTTTGACATCTTGGAAGATATTGGGATCGTAATTACCCGTTCCTCCGAAGTAACCTATTTCTGCTGTTTCTTGCGGTTTGGATCTTATACTTGCCATAGGATTACCTCCACTGCTCAAGTGAGATTATAGTGAGCAAAGGTTGATGTTAATACTCTTTTTAAAAGACTAGGTATTTACCAGTTGTTTTTTAAGAAAACGTTGACGATGTAAATTCTTCCATTTTATACAAGTGCCATCTTTTTATTAAAGATAAGAGTCAAATCTCTATTTCGTAAGTAAAGCGGGTGGCTTTGTTTGAAAGTTGAGCTTAAAGAAGTTACGCCTATAGAAGTTGCCATCATCGGTGGTTCTGGGTTGTATGCAATCCTTGAAAATCCAAAATATCTTTTCATCAATACTCCATTTGGAAGGACTCCTCGGATTGAAATCGGTGAAATCGACGGAGTGAGAGTAGCCTTTCTTCCGAGGCATGCGGCACCCGGTTCAACCAAGGTGACACATGCAATTCCTCCAGCTATGGTTAACTATCGGGCAAATGTTTACGCTTTAAGAATGCTTGGTGTGGAAAGAATTCTAACAAGCCAAGCTTGCGGTGCTATAAACCCTGTGATCAAACCAGGTATGCTGGTAATAATTGACCAATTTATTGACGAAACCAAGAATCGAGTGTACTCGTTTTACGATGGAAAAACGCCTGTACAAGTGTGGCCCGATAAACCGCCAATTAAAACCGTAGTTCATATTGACGTCACTCAACCGTATTGTCCAGAACTTAGGGCGGTACTGATAAAGACTTGTGAGGAGTTGAACATTCACCATATCAACACTGGCACATATATATGCACAGACGGCCCTCGTTTCGAAACCTCGGCAGAAATTCGTGCATACAAATTATTGGGTGCAGACGTAGTTGGAATGACTAACATTCCGGAATGCGTCCTCGCCCGTGAACTAACGATGTGTTACGCCTCGATCGCCATGGCCACTAATTACGCAGCTGGAACAGGCCCAATCAAAATTACCCATGAAGAAGTGACTAGAATTTTTGCTGAAAACATTGACAATGTCCAAAAAGTCTTTCGCAAAGCAGTCAAACTTATTCCCCGTGAGCGGAAGTGCGCATGTAAAAATGCTCTTGTTGGGGCCATCGCATAACTATCAAATAAAAACCTAATTAGTTACGCTACTAGCGGTCGACTTAAACGAGGGCGTTTACGCTAATTACTTCTAGAGGAAAACATGCAAGTAATAGGAATAGATCTTTCTGGAGACTCATACAACCCAACAGGTTGGGCGTTGTTGCAAGATGGAATCTTTACGGTTAAGGAACTCTATGAAGACTCGGAAATCTTACTTGAAACAGTAAGTGCGAAGCCGACGTTGGTAGCGATTGATGCCCCACTAACCCTACCAAAGAAGGGATTTATGAGATCAGTAGATCAAGAGATGCGACGGCGGGGATATCAAGTCTTTCCACCGTTATTCAAGGGCATGAAGATGTTGACGGAAAGGGCGAGGAGGCTCGTTAAAAAATTGGAGGAAACCAGAATAACAGTGATTGAGGTACACCCATTGTCGACGAGAAGGGCCCTTAGAATGTCACTCCGCAATTGGAAACGAATTCAAGAAGAATTTCTGAAAATGGGGTTCTCTGGAGATTTTCAGAAAACACAATTAACAACACATGAAATCGACGCGATGACGGCGGCCTTAACGGCAAACTTACACATTCAAGGGGTAACGGAAAGCATAGGTGATACGAATGAAGGTTTTATAATCATCCCGGTGAGAAAACCTTGGTGGAAAATTCAGCTATCAGTAATAAGCTTAAGCAAGCCGTAACTATCGCTATTAGCTCCGGCTACCAGCTTGATCAAGAGGCATTTAATATACTCCAAGTTCTATCAAAGACGGCAGATGTAGATAAAATAATTAAACGAGCAATTGACCAAGCCAATAAGCTGCCCGAGCACCCATTGTTTATTACACGCCAGCTTATTGAAGATGTTGCCAAGGAACTTCTACCGGAAAAAGAAGCGGCTAAACCACCACCGCCAGTCTTAACCGGTAAAGGTCTCTTCCAGCCCTATGCCAAAGAAGCTGAAAGTAACATTAAAATTATTGAGGACCCAACTGCAACGTTAAGCTCTACAGGTAATATCGATGATTTTTTGCAATGTTTTAGGGATCGATTTTCAAAACTTGAAAAACTACTCAGACAACGCCTTGACGCTAGAGACGCCGTATCGATAAGCGTTGCTTTGGAAGCCCCTCCAAACACCGAAGTGAAGACGATAGGAATTGTTACTGAAACGAGAGAAAGGAAGCGAAGAATATTTATGCAAATTGAAGATCTCCAAGCTACGGCTACGGTTATTGTTCCACCAACAGCAGAAGCCAAAGTAATGGAAAAAGCGCAAAAAATTCTTCACGATCAAGTTATATGCGTCATCGCCCGCCGGGGAAGCAATGATCTATTAATCGCCACCGACCTTATTTGGCCCGACTTACCAGACAAAAAACCAAACCTAGCAATGGAAAATATCGCTGCCGCTTTAACGTCTGATCTTCACGTAGGTAGCAAGGCGTTCCTTCGTGAAGCATTTAATCGGGTTATCTTGTGGTTAAATGGAAAAATGGGAAATGGAGTTCAGAGGGAATTAGCTGGACGGGTTAAGTACCTCATAATTGCCGGGGACCTTGTTGATGGCATTGGGGTGTATCCGGAACAAGAGAGAGAGTTGATGATCCAAGACATTTATGAACAATATCGTGTAGCCGCACAGTTTATTGAACAAATCCCTGATTACATTGAGGTTATTCTTATTCCAGGAAATCATGACGCCACTAGACAAGCATTACCCCAGCCAGCGATTCCGAAAAAATATGCTGAACCAATCTATGAAATGAGGCGAGTGATAATGCTTGGCGACCCTGCGAAAATCAGCCTTCACGGAGTTTCCACTCTACTTTACCATGGACGAAGCCTTGAAGATGTAATTGGATCCGTCCCTGACCTCACTTATCGACATCCAGAAAAAGCAATGGAACTTCTCCTCAAATGTAGGCATTTGGCTCCTGTATACGGAAAAAGGACCCCAATTGCCCCGGAGCCCCGAGATTACTTGGTGATAGACGATTCTCCAGATATCTTCCATTCTGGACATGTGCATATCAACGGCTATACAACCTATCGCGGAGTGCTTTTAGTCAACTCAGGAGCATGGCAAAACCAAACAGCATACCAAAGAAAGATGGGCATGGAGCCGACTCCAGGCAAGATGCCAATCGTTGACCTTCAGAATTTACATCTCACGGAAATGAACTTCACTAGCACGGAAGGACCCGCGTAAGCCCACGTGCAATGAAACGTGCGACCCGCACAGGTTCTGGAATTCGGCAACGACTTGACAAATTACGAATTAGTTTTTGAGCCCAAGAAACTTCAGCCCCGATGACTTCGATGTAAATTGGTGCCTCTCCTTGCATGGATAAAACTTCATGTATTCCTAAGTTTCTCGATAATTTCCCAACGAATAGACCAGTCTTCAAAATGAGAGGTTAAGGCTCGTTTTACTGCAGTGTTATCGGGGCGCTCCTTGGAAACGACTATAACAGGTTTGTTGAAAACTGCGTAAACTTTGTTTGGATCTATAAGATTGAAACCTGCAAAAGAGATCCCACCGAGCAAAATCGCATTAAAGGTAAATTCATCAAGCATCTCAAGAAGACGTGCCGTGGCATCGGTTCCATCAACGGTAATTGCCCTCATCTGCACGGCTTCAATCCAAGGACCATTCATTAAGACACAAACCAACAATCCCTTTCCATGTCGTGAACCTGGTGGGCGAGGTGAAGGAAAGCCACCATCCTCAACTCCAACGACTTTAACCTGCTCCATTGCGTTGAAGACATTTAGGGACATAAATCAGTGATCGCCCAACCCAATTATCATCGGTGAAGACTGCTTTAATAACACTGCGAGGAACTCCAAGGCGAACTCGTTTTGTTCGTCCATACCGTCCAAGACTAACTACTCGAGTGTTTAACACCCCAATAACATCTAGTTCATTAATCAATCCACTAACTCTACGTTGAGTCAAAGGGTCAATGCCTAGGTGCTCACAAAGCTCATTATATACCTCAAAGACATCCCCAGTAATTGATTCGCTAATTTCCGCTTGCTTCATCAAGTAAATACCACATAAGACTAATTTTGAGTGAAGAGGAAGCGTCTTAAGAACTTCAACTACCCGGTCTTGTTCAATTTTCTCCCGCGCACGCCGCACATGATCATCCGTAACCTTTGTATCTCCTTCACGTTCTGCTAACTCCCCAGCTACCCTCAAAAGGTCTAACGCCCTGCGAGCGTCACCATGCTCAGCTGCTGCAACTGCAGCACATAAATTAACAACACCATCGGCCAAAACTCCATTTGAAAAGGCTATTTTTGCTCGTTCAAAAAGTATATCGCAAAGTTCGGGCGCGGAGTATGGTCGGAAAACAACCTCCTCCTCGCTGAGACTACTCAACACACGCGGATCCAGTAACTCTTTGAAATGGAGATCGTTTGATATTCCAATCAATACCACGCGACCATTCTTCAGATTCTCATTTACCCGGGTCAATTCATAGAGTAAGGTATCTCCGCGCATCTTGATTAACGCGTCAATTTCATCCAACACAATAAGTAAGAGAAATTCACGAGCATCTAAAGCAGCTTTAAACCTATCAAAAACTTCTCCAACAGCTAACCCAGTAAATGGAATTTCCAGCCCTAATGCCTCACTTGTCCTGGATAAAACGCGATAATCTGTTCCAGCTAGACGACAGTTCACATAACATGCCTCAAGAGGTGCCCCACTTTCATGCCCCTTACGAATTAAACGATCAAGAACATGACGAATTACTGCGGTCTTGCCTGTTCCTGTCTGACCATAAATAAAGACATTTGAACATCGGGATCCCTTTAAAACAGGAGCTAAAATCCCAGCCAACCGCTTTAGTTGTTCCTCTCGATGCGGCAAGTGTGAAGGAACATAATCAGGCCGTAAGACCTCTCGGTCTTGAAAAATCCCCGGGCCCTCTAAAAATTTATCAAAAACATCTTCCAAAAGATCCTTTCTTGAACAAGAACTCAATTCCCTACCCTCTAAACCGTTACAATAGCAAAACCGCCGCTTCCACTAAACAAAAGCCTTCCCGTACAAAAGGTCAAACCAAAAGCACTAGAAAAAACGACAAAGAAACAAGTTATTTTGAGCCCCCACACCCCTTTTATTCCAGTGGAAAGTCTCCATGAAATAGAATAAAAATAAGAATTGATTAGAAGAAAAGTCTCCGAACGGTTAAGATCTTTTTTAGTATTTAATGATTTTTTCAAGATATTTAGACTATTAAGTTGAAGACTTTATTAGTGCAGGTTAGGTCGCTAGTTTCCAGTGGATTTTCAGGGGTAGGGGCTTAAGTTTTGGCTAAATAAGTTAAACATATAAATTAGTTTAGCCAAAACATTAGTGATACACTATGCCCGGCATGCAGATATTGATCGTCAACGGAAGCGCGGCTTTGGCAACTATTGAGCAACAACATCAAAAAAATTTAGGTGCTTATAACGAAACGCTGCAGAAGCTTCAGAAAAGATATTATCTAAAGCCAAAGCATGTCGTCTACACACGTCGTGGGCGGCATGTTTACAATTATCATGGTCGATATTGGTGGAAAATTGAATATTTAGGCCGGAAAGGCAAGACTTCCCGAATTCGTTGGCACTATGTTCCGCTAGGGGCCACTCAGAAACCCTTGGATGTTCCTGATCCACCCAAGGATCCTCTTCTTGGACTAAAATACCAGAAATTTGCAAACGGGGATTTATTAATGGATGCGGCTATTTATGAAAAATTCAAGCACCTTTTCCGAAACTGTATTGTGTTTCGCGTACTCAAGTAAATTAGTGAACTGTTGTGAATGTGTGGAAAAACGCGTTAAAAAATTCAATTTTTTTGTTCTTTAACGGCATTTTTGTACTTTTTTTAGGTAAAACGCATAGACCCCTCAATTTCCACTGCAACTGCCTATAATTTTAGGTTTTTACCCTATTCGTCCAGAGAACTTATTGTGAATTAGTGAAACGTCAAAAGCACCTAGAAAAAAGGCTGTTTTCATAAATTTCCGTATTTTTAATCCGATTTTACCTCTTCACAAGAACCGTGCATTCACCAAAAGTTCTTTTAGATCGCGAATTTGTTAAACTGGTAACTTCGTTAGAGGCTGTTCTATGCCTGCTCGTAAGATTCGTGTGGACATTCATGATTATGATGGTAATCATTTCTCAATTTCTTTAGAAGGACATGTTACAAGAGAGAAAGTCCTCCAAATTTTAGATCTTGTAGAGCTGCTCGGCGGTGCTCCGATAACTGTCGTTGAATCTCAAAGAAAACTTCCAGAAGAATTAACTAAATTTGAGCAGGTTATTGAAGTGGTTGAGAAACGATTTCCTGTTGGTTGGTTTTCTTCTCGCGATATTCAAGCAGCCTATGAAGAACTTTTTAAAATTAACCTTAGTATAAGTACTTCTTCAACCTATCTTTCTCGTTTGGTCAACAAGGGAGTTCTTCTTCATACTCGCTCGTCAACAGGATGGAGATATAAACTGAAACGCGGTCTTGATGTTCAAGCAACTACGCGTTCGACTTCTTATCTTCAACCGTAACTTCGCTTTTTTTTACTTCTTCTTCCAATACTCTTCTTAGTTTCTCATTAATTCGATATCTATAAGGGATTTTACTTGTATCTCTTTCAACGTATCCTTGCTCAAACAGCTTCTTCATCATTCGCGCAGTGTGTTCTCTGGTTTTACCAATTATTTTTTGGATTTCGGGCGCGGATTTTGGTCCTTGCGTTAACAAGATTTGAAGAACTTCTTGATCTGTTTCAAATATTCCGGCGAGTGATGCTGGTCTTTTTATAAATGGTGGAATTCCCTCTTCTCCCTCAGGTAATAGCCCCTTATACTTCTCATCTAACGCTTTGACTTGTTGCTGGATCCCCTGTTGCGCTGCTTCTAGTATATTTAATCGTTCTCTCGTCGATATGGTCTGCCGCGTTACTTCTCGGCTGGCCGTTAACGCTGTTTCCACTCCAATCATTAACCGTCCAATTTTTCCCTCAAACTGCTTAAATAAGTCGCCTAAACGCTCAGTCTTTGCCCGGGCAAAGGTTGCGTTCTGCATGGTATTTTCAATCTTGACATCTTGTCCCTCTAGGCGGCGGTTCAAGTTGACTACGATTCCAGTCACTATATTCTTCGCGGCGTCATATTTTTCTTGAACCAATGTCAGTCGTCGATAGTAATAAGCGATTAATACAACTGCAAAAATTGCGAGTACACCCATAATCAGAGATGTAAAATCCACTGGCTCTCTCGCCTTGTATTACATTTACCTTGCACAGATATGTTAGATCTTCGCTGCAATAACATCTATCTTTGCGATAATTCCAACGAGCTTTCCATCATCTACCACTAATACTGCTGGTTGACCGTGACCAAGCAACTCCAAGACAATCTCCAAGCCTGTCGTTGGCAAAACTGTAGCGAAGGGCTTTTCCATGATCTCTTCTACTGGGCTATTGAATACTTTTCCAGGTTCTCGGCTCTGCATCAATCTTCGGACTATAGTCGCTTCCTGCAGGCTTCCTACGAGTCTACTGCCGTGCACTACTGGAATTTGTGAAATATCATATCGCCTCATTAGATCTACTGCTCTTCGTATAGAATCAGTCGTTTTAACAGTAACTACCGGGCTATGCATGACATCTTTCGCCGTTTTCTGGCGCTCAGGCTCCGTCAAAACATGCATAATTTTCCCTAATGTCGATAATCGTGGATCTACTGTTCCAACCTCAATTCGCGCAATTAAGGACTGGCTGACGCCAGCCCTCATAGCTAACTCCCGTTGCGTTAGTCTGAACGATTTTCGTAATCGTCGAATATCCTCAGGGGTAATCAATCTTAGTACTGACATACACGTTCACGCATCAAACCACAAGAAAGGCACAAATAAACGTTTTGAAACCCGACAGTACAATAGGAAGTCCTAACAGGTGCAACGTGCAGCCACTATCCATATCACGGGAACCGTACAGGGCGTGGGATTTCGGCCCTTCGTCTATCGTACTGCTACTAGTCACGGTCTAAAAGGATATGTTACAAACCTTGAAGATGCAACTGTAGAAATCAAAGTCGAGGGTGCTGAGCAACAAATTAAGAATTTCCTCGAATTTCTACGTAAGGAAGCGCCACCAGTATGCAACATTGAAGCTATGCGAGTAGCTTGGGAACCTTCTGTTGGGCGCTTTAAACGCTTCGAAATCAAACAGAGCAAGGATGAGTTTGTTGTATATGGATCAATGCTCCCGCCTGACATCAGCATTTGTTCAAGCTGCGTTTCTGACATACTTACTCCTAATCGTCAATGGTATCGTTATCCTTTCACTGTTTGTGCTCACTGCGGTCCGAGGTTTACTTCCGTCTATGAACTACCATACGATCGGATTCGTACTAACATGAAATCTTTTCCACTTTGCTCCATGTGTCAAGAAGAGTACGCAAACACCGATGACAGGCGTTTTCATGCTCAAGGGATCTGTTGCCCAAAATGCGGGCCACAAATGACTCTTTGTACGCCTGACAAGCAGCCCGTTTCAACGAACGAACCACTTCATGAAGCAGCTAAACTCATTAATGAAGGCTTTATTGTTGCGGTTAAAGGCATCGGAGGTATTCATCTTGCAGTTAAAACTACTGAAGACCACCCTTTAATTGAACTTCGAAAGCGCCGCCGTAGGCCTCAACAACCATTTGCCGTGATGTCTCCAGATATTGAAACCATTAAAACATATGCTATTGTCACTTCAATGGAAGCTGCACTTCTTTCCTCATGGCAAAAACCTGTTGTCACGCTTCAAAAAGCGCCAAACTATACTCTCTCAAACCTTGTTGCTCCTGACCTCGATACCGTCGGCGTTATGCTTCCATATACCGGAATTCACCTTATGCTCTTTCAATACATCAAAGAACCAGCTTTAGTCATGACTAGCGGTAATAAACCTGGTTTGCCCATGGCAATAACAAATGAAGATGCTTTCAAAACTCTCAATGGTATCGCTGACTATTTTCTCCTTCATGATCGCGAAATAATTAATCGATGCGATGATTCTGTGATTCGCGTCTTCAATAATAATATTGTAACGTTAATTCGAAGGTCGCGTGGTTACGTCCCCACGCCAATTAAAATTCCTATCCTTAACAATCAACAAATTACGTTGGCCTTTGGAGCTGAACTCAGGAACACCGGCGCTATTCTTCACAAAGACCGGTGTTATCTCACCCAACATATAGGTGATACCACTAACATTGAAACCATTCAGTACCTTGATCAAGCGTTACATCACGTGAAAAATCTTCTTCAAATCACAAGTGACCCAGATGTGATTGCTTGTGATCTTCATCCTAGTTATCTCACATCACGTTTCGCTAAGGAAAAAGCAAACGAGAAAAACATACCACTATTTTTAGTTCATCATCATCACGCTCATATTGCCAGTCTTATGGCTGAAAATAACATTTCACCGGATCAATCCGTTATCGGAATTGCGTTAGATGGAATCGGCTACGGTCCTGATGGAACTTTTTGGGGCGGTGAAATCCTCCAAGCAACTTACAATACATATACTCGCCTAGGTTCTTTAAAACCGCAACCCATGCCAGGCGGGGATCTCTGCACTTACTACCCAGGCAGAATGCTTATTGCCATACTTAGTTCCATTATTGCTGAGCAAGAGTTAAGTGATATCACAGGTCACATGCTTACGGGACTCCCTTACGGGGAAAAAGAATTCCATATAATTCTTCAGCAAATTAAAAAATCCAAGGGCAATGTGACAACAAGTTCCGGTCGATTTCTCGATGCTGTTTCAGCTGCCATGGGATTATGCTATCGAAGGACGTATGAGGGTGAACCAGCCATGAAGTTAGAAGCGACAGCTTCGAAAGGTGAATCAATCAAGCTTGATATCACGCCTTATATTTACAATCAGAATGCCAAATTCTTGTTGGATACAAGTAAGTTACTTTACGATATAATCATGATATCACGAGATCACACTTTGCCTGACATATGCGCAACTGCCCAACATGCGTTCGCAACAGGCATGGCTGAAATTGCCGTGCAGGTTGCCGTAAAAACTGGAATTAATACTGTTGGAGTTTCAGGGGGAGTAGCTGTTAACCAACAAATCATACGTGATATCCAAGAATATATCTTGAATCACAACTTGAATTTCATATATCACACTAAGGTACCTCCGGGCGATGGCGGCATATCCTTAGGCCAATCTGTGATCGCCGCAATCCATGGACGTGATTTGTGATATCACATTCTTCCTGACAGGGACAAAGGTTGAGCTAAGGCGTCCAGCATGGATTTCAAATCATTTTTGAGTTTATTTATCACGTTTATCTCCTGCTCGTTTACTTGTCCTGTCTGAGCTTTTACCCATATCTCTCTATACGCGTCAGCATACGTTTTTAGGCGGTCCGATAACTCAAGGAACCCTGCCAGTTTCGGAGTATCGAATATACCTAAGTATCCAAGGAGAATTATCGTGTATATCGAATGTATAACATTGGCCCGCGCTTGTTTCAAGGTTCTATTAAATGCACCGCGGCTCACTCCTTGCCCCTTTTTTCTTAATTTGGCTTTTTCTTCATACTTTAGATTATTTTCGGTTTGATCTTCGCTTAAAAAGTCTATTAGAATTGTTTCTAGCTGTATTTTTGTTAAATTACTGTTTTCCATGAGTATTTTTGTTAAGGGGTCTTCAATTGCTCTTATTAGCCAGTTATTCACTGGGCTTGCAACTTCCATAGCTTTCGCTTCTCCCTTAGCCTTAATTGGATACAAATTTGTATACGAACTAGTGGATTAAAAAGCTTGTTTTTTCATGCTAATTTCTCTTATATCTCTACTAATGTACCCTAAGCCATTGAACAGTATTACAATATTTACTTTGTAGACATCCGATTTTTTGGAGCCTTCTTTATCAAAAATAGGTAAAACAGCGTAATGTTAGCTTATATTTTTCCTGAGGTTAATAAAGAATAATAAGTAGTTATCACGAAAAAAGTCAAAGCATTATATTTACAAAATCATGAACGAAGTGACTCAATGATGGGACGTCGTCGCCGCAAGGTAGTTAGAATTCCAAAAAAACGCCTGCCCAAAGTATTTTTGTGTCCCAAATGCGGGAGAGAAGCTATTAGAGTCATTACGGTAAAAGGTTCTAATCTTGCAACTGTAACCTGCGGTGCGTGTGGTCTAAAGGATACCGTTCAGACGGTACCCGCTTGGGCGCCTGTAGATATCTATTCAACTTGGGCTGATAGGTATTATAAGTCGGAAAATACGTAATTTAAGGAGCAAAATCTTCAACAAAACCTATAGCGATTTCTTTAACGTATTTTATTCTATTTCCAAACATGTGGAGATATTTGTATGGGTCATGTTGAAAAATACCTACTTGAAAAGATTAAGCATGAAGGAGCAATCCACCTAACGCTAATTGACCCCGATAAGGAGTCACCGGATAGCGTAGCAAAAGTCGCCCGAGAGGCTGAAACTGGGGGAACGGCCGCTATTATGATCGGGGGATCTACTGCTACTTCGGCCTTACATATGGACGCGCTGATTACCGCGATTAAAAAAGTCACAAAGATTCCTGTAATAATTTTCCCCGGTAATGTTTTCAGCGTCAGCCAACACGCTGATGCTATATGGTTTATGTCTCTGCTAAACTCGTTTAATCCTTATTTCATTACTGAAGCTCAAGCTCTCGGGGCTCCTCTTATCAAGAAATACAACTTGGAGCCGCTGCCAATGGGCTATATTATAGTCGGTGAAGGCGGCACTGCTGGCTATATTGGTCAAGCACATCCAATTCCTTACAACCGTCCAGAGATCGCGGCCCTCTATGCCTTAGCGGCGCAATATCTAGGGATGCGCTTTGTGTATTTGGAAGCCGGATCTGGAGCCCAACATCCAGTTCCACCACAAATGGTCGCCAAAGTACGGCATCTAATAGATATCACTATGGTTGTTGGCGGTGGAATTAGGACAGGGACTGATGCTGCAAAACTAGTGGAAGCTGGAGCAGATGCCCTTGTCACCGGAACAGTAATAGAAAAAACAGTTTCCGTAACCGAAAAAATTAGTGAAATTAGGAAGGGCATTAGAACTGCTTTGAACAAAAGGGTGAGATAACCTCATTCTGAACTTTTTGTCCTTGATTTATGAGATTAGGTAATTCAAATCAAAGATAATCAAGAAACTTAGAAATATAACGGCTAAGGAATCTAAACCCTAGTGGAGGGCTCTCTTGCAATCATTAGGTGCGGATTATCAGCGCTACTTTTCGGAAATAAATCAAAACCTTCAGACTCTTTTTGAGATTGCACAAAAGGCAAGGCAATGTGGGTATGATCCAACATTTGAGCCTGAACCTCATATTGCTCTTGATTTGGCTGAACGTGTCGAAGGTTTAGTTGGGCCTGCGGGAGTTGCCGCGCGGATTCGTGAACTTAATGCTATCTTAAAGACGCGCGAAGAAGTCGCTTTCAAGATAGCGGAAGAAATCGTCTACGGGAAATTCGGGCATCTAGATGAGCAACGAGCGGCGGATCAAGCCGTAAGAACAGCCTTAGCTATCCTTACGGAAGGCATTACTGCAGCTCCATTGCAAGGCATAGCTCAAGTAAGTATTAAATCAAATCCTGATCGCACCAGATATTTCGCCATATATTTCGCTGGTCCAATTCGTTCTGCAGGCGGGACAGAAGCAGCACTTACCTTGGTCATTGGCGACTTCATACGAAGGCTCATTGGCCTTGAAAGGTACAAGCCAATGGATGAAGAAATTCGGCGCTTTATCGAAGAACTTCGGCTGTATGAGCGAGAAGTTTCACGGTTCCAGTATCATGTTCTCGATGAGAGCTTGGAAAACGCTTTAAGAAACCTCCCAGTCGAGGTGACTGGCACCGAAACAGATCCAGTTGAAGTTTCTTCATTCAGAAATCTTCCACGAGTTGAAACTAATCGAGTTAGAGGCGGAGCCCTTCGAGTCCTTAATGATGGAATCGTCGGGCGATCGAGTAAGGTTTGGAAAAGCATTGAATTACTTGGAATTGATGGATGGGATTGGTTAAAGCGGGTTCGAGAGTTCAAAGAGGATGCAGCGGAAGAAGCTGCTGAGTTCATGTATATGGAGGATGTTATAGCTGGCCGCCCAATCTTTTCCTTCCCGCTATGGAGCGGAGGCTTCAGGCTCCGGTATGGGCGCTCCAGAAATACTGGGCTAGCCGCCATCGGGCTTCATCCAGCAACTATGAGTATTCTTCAAAATTTTTTGGCAATTGGCACTCAACTTCGTATTGAAAAACCCGGCAAGGCAGGAATAGTTGCCTCAGTTGATACAATTGAGCCTCCAATTGTAAAACTCATGGATGGATCTGTCACCCGAATTGAAACAGTCGACGAGGCTGAGCGAGTTAAGAATTCAATCGAGAAAATATTGTTCTTAGGTGATATACTCATTTCTTTTGGCGATTTCCTAGAGAACAACAAGCCTCTAGCTCCATCTGGATTTACTGAAGAGTGGTGGGGAGAAGAACTTCTCGTTTTGATTAAAAAAAGGTATAATGGGTCAATTGAAAAGGCGGCAACTGTTACAGGTCTTCCTCAAAGTCGCCTCGAAAGTTTCCTCAATCAACCAATTAAAAATAAACCTACCCCAGAAGAAGCTATTACATTAACAACTAGCCTAAACGTGTCGCTGCATCCAAGTTATACATATTTTTGGGATGACATAAAAGTCGATGAACTCCTCAAATTGAGATCGATACTCCTCAGTGCTACAAAGACGGTTGAAGGTTGCTTCGTTAAAAAAATTACAGCAGAGTTGGATAAGGAATCAAAAGATATTCTAGAGCGCTTATGCATTCCTCACAAGGTTTCTGATAATATAGTAACGATCGACAACGATGCGCCAGCTCTAGCGTTTAGCCTCCGTTTAGATAATCCCAAGCTCAAAGTCAAATCCGCAAGTAGCACTTTAGAAGCCGTCAAGGAGTTAAGTGGTGCCGATATTCGGTGCAAAGTAGGCACATATATTGGGGCTAGGATGGGTCGTCCTGAAAAGGCTAAAAAACGTGAGATGACTCCGCCAGTTCACGTCCTTTTCCCAATTGGTCTAGCTGGTGGATCACATCGAGATCTAGTTGAGGCAGCGAAAAAAGGGATACTTCAAGTCGAGGTGGTTAGAAGGCGGTGTCCTAATTGCAACGGCGTCACATTCAATCTAATTTGTCCTCATTGCAATATAGGAACGAATCTCGAAAATGTCTGCCCAAATTGCGGCCGAACAATCAAGGAAGAAACTTGCCCAGTCTGTAAAGGGCATACGCACCATTTTGAAAAACGCCCAGTGAACGTTAAGGAATTGCTCGAATCCGCATGCAAAAAACTCAGGGAGGATAAACCAAGCCCAGTTAAAGCAGTGAAAGGTTTAATGAGTGAAACGCGTACTCCAGAATCCATAGAGAAGGGAATTTTAAGAGCTAAACACGAACTGACGGTATTTAAAGATGGAACAGTTCGTTTTGACGCGACAAACGCCCCGCTTACCCACTTTATGTCATCTGAAATTGGAGTTTCCATCGACAAACTTCGGAGTTTCGGATATATCTATGACCAAGATGGTAACCAACTTCAGAACTCACAGCAGATCTGCGAACTTAAGGTTCAAGACGTCATAATCCCAGCAAAATGCGCGCGATATCTTGTTCACATCGCCCAATTTTTAGATGAATTGCTTGAGAAAGTTTATGGGCTCCAATCATATTACAAAGTAAGTCGCGACGAGGATCTTCTCGGTCATTTGATAATTGGGTTGGCCCCGCATACATCATCAGGAGTTATTGGTAGAATTATTGGATTTACTAAAGCTAACGTCTGTTATGCGCACCCACTCTGGCATACTGCCAAGCGACGCGATTGCGATGGGGATGAAGATGCGGTTATGCTGGCTCTTGATCCATTAATTAACTTTTCTAAATTCTATCTTCCAGCCCAAATTGGTGGAATGATGGACGCGCCTCTGCTGTTAAACCCTATTATTAATCCATCCGAGGTTGGTCACGAGGCACTTAACGTCGATGTTGCCAGAAGGTATCCACTCGTTTTCTACGAGAGCACATTAAAATTAACTAGCCCGAAGTTGATCAGTAAACTAATTGACACCATTAGTCACAGGCTAGGCACATCGGCGCAGTTCCAAGCGATGCAATATACGCATTTTACCACTGATATTAATGCAGGAAATCATGAAAGCGCCTACATAAAGCTTGGTGCGATGCTTAATAAAATGGACGGTCAATTAGCCCTAGCGGAAAAGATTCGCGCTGTTGATGTAAAAGCAGTAGCTAAACGCGTTCTAACAACACATCTAATTCGTGACATCGCTGGAAATCTTAAGGCATTTTCCACTCAATCTTTCCGTTGTAAACGGTGCAATCTGAAATACCGCCGTATTCCTCTCCAAGGTCGATGCCCAAAATGTGGTGGCCAACTTGTCCCAACGGTCTATCGTGGGGGCATCGAGAAGTATTTAAACGCAGCAGCCAATCTTGCTAAGAAATATGGCATTGAAGACTACTATCGCCAACGAATCGTGATTATTGAGGATGAGCTAACTCTTCTCTTTAAAGCACCAAAAGTGAAACAAGTCAGTCTTGGAGAATTTATGTGATACGAGAGCATCATGATGAGAGAAGGACTTCACCCTAAAGCGCACCTTACCAAAAGAAGGAATATGCGCGCCGGGCTCTTAACTAGAACAAAAATACTTGTTACCCTTGAAAAAGGAGAGAAACATGCCAAAGAAGTTGCTGTTGCAGCCAAGGTAAGCTATTCCACTGTCATTCATCATCTTCGGCTTTTGGAAGCGGAGAAGATCACGCGAAGGAAAGGAGAAAGAAAACCCTTTTTATGGGAGTTAACCGGTGCTGGCCAACAACGACTTATATAATAACTACGGTCTCTAACTTTAACACGTTCACCAAATTTTTACAGCATACTGGAGGTTTTCTTATGGTCACAATTCGGGGTTTTCAGAACTTGATGAAGAAACTTTATTTCCATCGTGACTTTCGACGTGGCGCAGACCGCACTTATATATGGTTGGTAGAAGAAGTTGGGGAACTCGGAGACGCGATAATTACTAATAACCGAACTGCAATGGAAGACGAGGTAAGTGATATCATTGCTTGGCTGGCTAGCCTTTGCAACGTTCTAAACCTCGACCTTGAGTCGGTTGTAATGAAGAAGTACAAGGATAAATGTCCACGTTGCAAAAATCTACCATGCAAATGTCCATTAGTTTAGTTATCCAGTTTTTCAAGTTTCAATCAGTTGCAGTTGTTGAACGGTCCTTGTACGATCTATTATGTGAATAATTTGTGCTTCTCCAAGTTTTTCTAGATGGGCTGAAAGGAATCGTCTATGGCACATCCATGGAAGCTTTTCCGCGCACATGATCACCGTCGAATGCTGTCGGGCAAGTGCCAAAAGTCTCTTCACTCCCTTTTTGAACATGGCTGTCTGCATCCATTTGAGATATCCCCCTGTCCGATATCCACCCAACTCTTTGCCCAAGTACTCGTAGCCAACTGCAGCAGCTTCGAGCGTATTTTTCAGATTTTCTTTCTTAAATTGCTCCCACTTAGATGTTGAAAATCTTCGAATGTCAACTAACATTTCTATTCCATTAATTTTTAGTAATTCAAGGAAATCTTCTATGTTGCGGTTGCTATGTCCAAGAGTGAAAATAATCAATTTTCGCATCCGGGATACCAACTATCCTCGCGTTATAGATTTGAATGATTTGAGGGTAAAACTTGAGTTAAGATGTATAACGGTTTATAAGTCCGTTTTGCGCTATTGCCCAAGGATGAGTTCACATGAGCCGAGAGAAACGACGGAAGGAAAGCAGCCCTATGCCAGCTGTCTCCGCTGGTTTGTTACGTTTTTTTGAGGAGGAGTCAACTGGGGTAAAAATACGGCCTGAAGTCATAGTATTAACGGCGGTTTCGCTAATTATAATGTGCATATTAGCGCAGTTGTATTCAATGGGTAAGTTTCCAATTCCGTAATTATCCCTGCACTTAGGAAAGTAGGCATTAGGCAAAGGAAAAACCTACACAGCGTTTTTTATCCTGCTTGCCAAAGTAGCTCCCAATACAACTATAGTCGATAGACAGAGGAAAGCCAACTTCCATCCTGCGGCATCTATAATATATCCAACCAACGCTGGTGTTATAGCCCCAACCGCAGTTCCGACTGCATTCACAACTCCAAAAACTGTTCCACGCTTATCCTCAGAAATCAAATCGGCTAATAAGGCTGACATTACCGGAAAATACCCATATAATGAAAACCCGAAACAAATCAGGACAAGCGCAAGCAAAAATGGGGCGGTGATCATTACCGTGACGGAGGTAAATATTGCTGCGGAGAGCAAGGAAGCCGCTATTACCGTATTTCTTCCGAACTTGTCAGAAGCACCACCCAAAACTAACATTCCAAAAAATCCAGCGATAAAAAGAGCTGAAGTAAGCATCCCAGTGGTTCCGAAGCTTATTTTGCTCTCTTCAACGAGGTAAGTAGGTATGAAAGTTATTGCTCCGCAGTAGCAGATATCTCCAACAATATAAACTAACAGGAGTGTTAAGAAAGATCGTTTTAACACATCTCGGGCGCCCGATGTCTTCAACTCTTTGACAGCATTCTTGTTTGCAGTAGGGTCTCTAACTAGTATCCCAAACAGGGCAGCAACTGCTAAACCTGGGATAAGGCACGCAAAAAATGGCATACGCCAGTTAATTGTTATCGCTAGTAAGCCTGCAAAAGCAGGTCCAAGAATGGATCCAACTGGTGCCGCGCTATCATGTATGCCGAGTACTTTTCCACGTTCCTCTCGTTGGAAATAACTGGCCACAAGGGACACTCCAGCAGCAAAATAAACTCCTGCTCCCAAGCCTGTCAAGGATTGAAACAATATAATTTGTCCAAAACTTCCGGCAAACCCAGTTAGAAAAGTTCCAATTGAAAAGCATATTATGCCAGGGACTATTATCCATCTTCTGTCAATTTTATCCGCAAGTATGCCTGATGGAACTTGTACTAGAGCGTAAGTTAAGTAAAAACTGGTGGCTATTAACCCCATTTGAGTGTATGTTAGCCGGAAGTCTTCCCTAATTAGGGGAAGAAGAGGAGGGACAATCATACGAATCAAGAAGTTCATAAACCAAGCTAGCCAACAAAGAGTCAGTACAGTATAAGGGTATTTCCAACTAAATAATTCCATTAAACATTTTCCGCCGTTAGGCGCCGTATTACCTACTTGTTTTCTCATAAAGTTTGTTATACGGAAACTTGTTGGGTCTTCACTTGTTGTTTTGGATCCACTACATGAACTCTTGCAGTGGTTTCTGTCCAAATTGAGGAATGGGGCGTGTATTTACGCCGCATTTTTTACGTAGGAACTCAGCGAGCGCTTCTTCATATCCGAAACAAGTGTACACAATGGATGGCTTAGCTTCTTTAACGTAGTTAACAAGTTGCTTAAAATCAGAATGGCTGGAAAGTGGAAATGCAGCGCTTACCGTCTTAGGTCTAAATCGAATAGCCCAGCCTGTCATAATCGCTCTTGAAATCTTTCCAGACAATTTAGGCGCAGCAAACGTGGGCGTAACATACGCATAACAACCGCTGGCCAATTTATCTTTTCCCTCTTTTGTGTCAGCGTCAAAGAATTCTAACGTAAGACCATATTCTTGGCACACTTTGCTTATTTTTGTTATAAGTTTGTGGGTAACGACAGGAATTTCAGTAAAAAGATTAAGCAGCTTTATTATTTCTTGGGCTTTTCCAGCCGGGTATACTTGGAAGACCGGAATTTTTCCTTCATGCACTTGGTTAACCGTCCACTTGGTTACCTCCGTGTAAATGGCTTCCCTCCGTGGAAAGGTAAATGCAGGGTTTCCATATGTTGCCTCAATAATTAATACATCGCAATTGATGACTTTCGCTGCATTAGTTGTCAAGGTATCAACGCAGTTAACATCTCCCGTGTAAACCAAAGTTTCATTAGAAGTTCTGATTTCAAACTGCGTCGAACCTAGCATATGTCCAGCATTATGAGCAGTAACTTCAATACCATTCACTTCAATTGTTTCATTATACCGCATTAGCCTAGTTTTTGAAATCTCCCGGTTATGTCCCCTCTCATAAAGTTGCAACGTTTCCGCAGTTGAATATTTTTTAGCTCTACTATTGAAGCCAGCAGTATGGTCACCATGGGCATGAGAAATAAAAACACGATCCCCAAAAATATTGCTTGATTGCGGATCCAAGTAAATCGTAGTTTTTCCCGCAACGATGATTATTCCATTAGCCCAGCCTAACCTAAGCTTGCGCGTGTCTTTCTCCCTCGTTGCTTAGCGGCATAAAAGAAACAATGACCTATTCAAGATTTACTCTCTGGCATAATTTCAATGCGCAAAATTGAGTCTAAATGAATGTAAAGCTCGCTTTTTCTCTCACGACTAATCACTTGTGGTATTGGATTGGCTAGGGTACCGCGTACAATTACAGCATCGACATCCGTTAACCAAATGCCCAATGGAGACTTTGAAACCGCTGCTAGTTTTCCCTCGAATCCATAATCTCGGTCAACAAGAACTAGCATTCTTCGTCCAACATTCCGCTCGAAGTGAGTTAGAATTGCATGCGAATGGGACATGAACTGAGGCTCCGTCAATCCATCCTCATTTGTATTCTTTGCGAATGAATTAAAGTTTTAAAATTCTCTTGTTATGAAGAGAACTAAGTTAGTCCTATAGGTTATACATTATGAGCGACCTTGGTACAAATCACATAAAACGCGCGATCAAACATTACGGTGCGCTTTTCACATTTCCAACTTATAGCACCTTGGTTATGTTTCAATTTGTAATAGGTACAATAGGCGGTGGACTGGCATTTTCTCTTTCTTCTTTTTATTTTCCAAATTTCGTAACGAGTGCATTGCTAAGTGTTTGCATTTTTTTCGTACCACCTATCATTGGTGACATTTTGATAAAAACTATCGTCATTCCTAATGATCCGGTCTTCAACCTGAGACGGTGTGCTGCACTTTCTCTCATTACAAGCACCATTTGGATTGGTACAATGATTACCGGAGCGATTATCGCGTTTTTAAGTCGCGATCCACGTGTACTGGTAAGAACTTTTCTTCTCGGTTTCGGTGCTGTTTTGGCACTGCGGTTTTTGGCATTTTACGCGATTTCATTTTCTAAAAAACAACAGAACTTTTTCGCAGCAGCAGTACAACCAATTCTTTGCCTTACTGTTGCTTTCTTCTTACAAATTTTTTCACTCAGTCTTCTAATTCCATTATTCGGCTCAAGTATTATCCTGTTGATTGCCTCCTACGCTTTCTTTAAATACATCGATAGATATGGCAAAGAGAAGGTTGGACTTAGTGCTGTTTCACTGTTTCGAGGCTTTGTTGCCGACTGGACAGAAAATCTAAATGCTCCGCTTGAAGAGTGCTTTGAGCAACTTGGTAGTGACGATGATATTTCAATCACAATTGCAGCATTTCGAAGCAATAGTTCATTCAATACGCTCTTAGTTATTCCTTCATTTCACCCAGGACCATTTAGAAACGTTGGTAGTAGCGGGCTTCCATATGAACTTCAACGATCACTTGAAGCTAGAACTGGTGCTACAGTTTTTGTGGCTCACGGTACATCTGGGCACGAGCTTGATCTTGCATCTCAAAAGCAAAATCAACGGATTATAGAAGAAACACTCAAACTTGTAATCTTCAAACAGTTCCTCCCATTTGCCAGCCGTATGATACGCGCTGAAGTAGGTTATGCAAAGGCAAGTTGCCAAGTTCTAGGTGATGGAGCTCTTTTGACTCTTACATGTGCACCCAAAACTATGGAAGACATTCCAAGAGAAGTAAGTTTACCCATACTTGATGCTGGCAAAAAATTATTGTTCAAAACCATTGCTGTCATAGACGCACATAATAGCATAGACGCTGAAGCGGCACTAGCAGGTGCCGATATTGAAGCATTAATACAGGCGGCCAAACTAGCGTTGGACAAGGCAGTGAATGAGCCGCGGGACAAACTCCAAATTGGAGTGGCTAAAGTTGTTCCTCCCGAGTATACAATTCGCCAAGGAGTAGGCCTTGGAGGAATTGTTGTGTTAGTTATAAAAGTTGGTCAGCAGACGGTGGCATACATAACTATCGATGGAAATAATATGGTTACGGGTTTACGTGAAAAAATTCTAAATTCCCTTCAGGAAATTGGAATTAGTGATGGCGAAGTTTTGACGACAGATACCCATGTGGTTAATGCTGTAACATTGACACCTCGGGGTTACTACCCAATTGGGGAGGCTGTAGACCAACAACAACTTATCCATTACATCAAAGAAGCAGCTAAAACCGCCTTGGGTAACTTGAAAGATGTGTGTGTTTCTTGGAACGTAGGGATGTTTCATAATGTTAGAGTCATAGGCTCAAAACGGCTTTCTGAATTAACGGATCTTGTAGATTCGACAGCTGATTTGGCAAAAAAAGCAGCAATTGTTTTCTTTTGTCCGGCTTCTATTCTCGCTATCCTTTTTTTCATACTTCTTTAGGAGTTTTATTCTTAAGTGGCTGGCACTGGAGTTAAGATAGGTCTTTTAGAGTTTAATAACTCATACAAAATAGAAAACTAAGTCATTTTGATCTTCGGTTTTGATATCGTGATCTCAATAGTTGAAACACTTGATTTATGTTCTTCAAAACGAGCTACCTCTTCTGTGTCGATATTTATTCCTTTAATTTCGAGGTCCTTAATGAAAGCTCGTCGCAGTAACTCAACAGTATCTACAGCTCGACTTATTGCATGACCTCTAGCTTTTACTAGTACTTGTTGTGCTCCGCTATTGAAGAAGGTTAGACAGGCTACAACGTAATTCATAATTGGTTTTTTACCTATGAGAACCACGCTCTCTTGGGCTTGACTCACTTATGAAACCTCTGAGTGTCATGTTTTTCTAGGTTAAATGCGCTATTGAATCATGCTTATTCATTATGAAAATGTTTCGATGGATATCAACTGATGAGTTTTTAATTGTGGCAACTGTTTTCTGACTATGGCGATAAATAAAAGGTTAACACGAGCACTAAGAGATTCTAATGATTGTGGTGGAATGATGTCTTCTAGAAAAGAAGTTAAAATCACTATTGTAGATGTAGAAAAGCCAGCAGACGTTCAATTTATCTGCGGTCAAGGCAACTTTAGCATTTTTAGTACTGACAACTTATTTCGAACTTTCCAGACAACCCTCCCGCCAGGGGTTAAGTATGGTGTGGCTATGAATGAAGCTGCACCTAAATTGGTGCGCGTGACCGCTAATGACGCTGAACTGGAAAGGTTAGCCGCAGAAGCGGCTCTTGCTATTGGTGCTTCTCATGTTTGGGTTGCAATGATGCGTGGGGCTTTTCCGATAAACGTTCTGAACGCCTTGAAGCAAAATTTGGGCGTCTGCACAGTCTTTGTGGCAACGGCGAACCCTTGCCAAATGATTGTCGCAGAAACTAAATTGGGATGCGCTGTTCTTGGAGTAGTTGATGGGACATCAGTAACTAGGATAGAAAATGAAAAAGAACGAGAAGAACGTCGGGCATTAGTCAGGAAACTCGGCTACGTATTAGGATAAGGTCCTCGTATAATCTTCATTATTTTTATTAAGCCTCATATTATTACTAACCTAGTCCACTTAGCTAGTTTTATTAGTTAAGGAGAGTTACATGTTGGCACGAAAAGTTGAGTATCCAAAAATTTTTGTCTCTCCACCTGGTCCCAAGGCTCGAGAAATTCTGAAACGTGATGAAGCCGTACTTTCCCAATCGTTTGTACGCTACTACCCACTCGTCGCTGAGTCCGGGAGTGGGTGCATCGTTCGGGATGTCGATGGAAACGAGTACATAGATTTCAACTCTGGAATAGCTGTGTTAGCGGTAGGGCACTGTCATCCTACAGTTGTAGAAGCCATTAAAAGACAAGCTGAACGACTTCTTCATTATTCTTACACGGATTTCTACTACGAATCCCTTGTTAGCTTTTCCGAGAAACTTTGCGAAATTACGCCGGGAAAATATGGTAAAAAAGTTTTTACTGGAAACAGTGGGGCTGAAGCAATTGAGGCAGCGGTCAAACTTGCTAAATGGCATAGCCGAAAACACCAATTTATAGGCTTCATTGGAGGCTTCCATGGACGAACGACCGGCGCACTCAGTTTCACTGCAAGTAAACCAGTTCAGCGGAGATATTTCTTTCCGCTAATGCCGGGCGTTACGCATGTGCCATTCCCATACTGCTATCGCTGTCCCTTCAAACAGACATATCCTGACTGTGACTACTGGTGCGTAAACTACATCGATGAAATGGTCTTACAAAAATACATTCCACCTGAAGAGGTGGCTGCAATAGTTTTTGAGCCTATTCAAGGAGAGGGAGGCTACGTTGTGCCCCCACCGGAATACTTTAAACGCCTTAAAAAATTGGCTGATAAGTACAACATTCTTTTAATAGACGACGAAATACAGGCTGGAATGGGTCGTACTGGCAATTGGTTTGCTATTGAACACTGGGGAATCGAGCCAGACATTATATGCATTGCTAAGGCGGTGGCGTCAGGATTACCGTTAGGTGCCATGGTGACTAGAGCCGAGTTTATGGATTGGGAGGCTGGTTCCCATGCTACTACCTTTGGTGGTAACCCAGTTGCATGTGCTGCAGCGCTAGCAACAATAGATGTAATTAAAAAAGAGCATCTCCTAGAAAATGCGGCAAAACAAGGTAGTTATATAATGAAGCGATTCGAAGAATTACAAAAAGAATGTGAAATTATCGGCGATATTCGAGGAAAAGGCTTGATGATTGGCATTGAATTAATTCGAAACAAGGATACTAAGGCACCAGGTCGTACTGAAGCCCACGAGGTCATGGTTAGAAGTTGGAAGCGTGGTGTTGCCATAATCACCTCTGGTGCTTCAACTTTACGGATTGCTCCACCGCTTATAATCACTCGCGATCTTGTTGATGCTGCTCTTTCAATAATAGAGGGCGCAATCAGAGAAGTCGAACGTGAGACAAAGTAGGCATCCTCCTATTTTCTAGATCAAGTCTCTAACATCGTGGCTAACCGTGCTTCCTTTACAATCAACTGCATCTTATTGGTAGTTCGGTTAAACGTGGTTTTTCCAATAACTACTATCTCCATTCCGATTAACTCCTCACTTATCCATCGTAATGGTGCGCATTCATCCCTTGTTTGATCAACAATCTCTCGTGCTTTCTCAATTGGCATGTTAAGAACTTCCTCCGCTTGTCTTCCAAAGAAAATTGCATTAACTACTCCAGTGCCATCATCAAGCACAACCTCAACAACTAAACGGACAGACGGCTTGGTAACCACTCCGCATTGGTCGCAACTCCAGTTCTCACCTAGTTTTTCAAGTTTCTTTAAACACTTAGGACACACGAGATGAACACATGGCTTCTGTAAAACCTCAGAAATAACCGCATGAACTTCCACATCCTCTCCTTCTCGGAGGCTCGCTATCTTTTTTCTTTGAGGTGCAACTCCTTCAATAATGAGTTGGGAACTGGGCGGAGTAGCTGAAGTTTTTGATAGAACTTCGATAGTCGTAAGCGCCCCTGAAGACAATTCTAACTCCTCAGCTAAACCAACTTTTACATAGGCGTTTTTGATTTTGATTCGACTACCGACAGAAAGATCTCTTATCGAATCGGCTAGGCGTCTCCACGTAGAAGCCTTAATTTCGCCAGTTTGATCTCTAACTGTGAAAGACGCAACCGGCACAGTCTCTCCTCCCATTGTCACCACTTCCCTGAAAAAGGGTGCGTTAACAATGTCGCCCTCAATAGTCACGTTAGCCATACCTTGCTTAAGTTGGGCTATTTGCATCGTTTCCTCTTCTGCTTGTGGAAGAATGGCAGCCTGAGTTATTTGCGGGTTTAACGTCAGTAAACCAACTTTACCTAAATTTAGATCTATTGCGCCAAAGCTTTCCTTTGTATACGCACCTTCGATAAGCACGATGTCACCAGATTTGATTTTATTAGCTATTTCAGCGTGAGCATCCCACAATGATAGCCGTACATTGCCAGTTTCATCTCTGACAATTAAGGTTGTCACACGCCCAATTTCCCCAGCTTTTCTCACAAACTCTCGAACAGGACCAACGTTAAGCACTCTGGCCAGTACATTCACATCTGACATATCAGTTTTCAAAGCAGCAATTTTTATGAGCTTAAGTGGTAGAGGAATCGGAAGCAAAGTTTTATCCGTTAAGATAGTTATTTGACTTCTCTTCTCTACATGAATTTCCAATCTTCCATTGAAACCTTTTGCAACTCGTCCACCCATGACCTGGAGGCAATCTTCCTTCTTTACTTCCTTGATCTCGTCAACTTTCTCATTCCAAAACACAACTACAATTCTTCCAGTTTCATCAGCGAGTTGCAAGCGTATCACTTGTCCCGTTTGGCCGGTAACCTTACGAAAAGTGGTTGACGGAAAAATACGCCACACACAACCAATTATGTTGACATGGTAATCATTTTCGCTAATCTCAGCGATTTTTTTAAAAAACTCTTTAACTGCAGGGAACTTTTCAGGTTTAATACTTGGTGGATCAACGATAAGATTTCCCCGCACTCCAATGTTAAGCTCCGGCTTGCCGTTCAACCCCTCTCTTACATAACCGTGCAAGAATTGAATAATTCGATTTTGAACGATCTTACCTTGGCTCACAAGGTCTGTCTTATCATCCCATAATACTACATCCAACATACCCGTCCGGTCGGCAATGACCAAGCGTGCGACTTTTCCCGTGGTTTTATCTTGTCTAGTGAATAACTGAACTGGGTAAACCAGAAATACACGACCAGAAATGGACACATCGTTAACTCCCGGTACTAGATCTCGAATATTAATCTCTGTCTTCAAAGCATCTTCTTCTTTCAGATCGACACCTAGCTCTGAAGCAACAATATATGCTGCTCCCTCTTCGGTTAATAGCCCTCCTACTTCATCCCTCTTCCTCTTAATCATCTGCTTAACTGCATCCAGTGTCAAATCCGAGCGCTCTTTTAGAATTCGGTCTACAACAGCCCTATGCTTTACCAAAGTTTCTCACTATACCTAATGGGAGTAGTCCATATGAACCTAACCTGTTAAACTTCGTAGTATGAAAGATGGTAAAAAGGAATTCTCAGTCCCAAAACATTCTAGTTCTAAGATAAGTTCTCTCGGCAGCTAATATATCCATGTAAAATGCTTCCTCCGTTTTATGTGATTTACGGAGGATTCTGACAGCAGTTGTTGGGCCTATTCCTCGACCTGCCATGGCTATCGCTGCTCGCCGTCCATACGTTTGTGTTAGACTTGCATTTTTCCATGCTGTCTGCCATTTTTTTTCTTCGTCGTTCGTGAGTTTCCTTTTTTGTGCTTTCTTCTCAGCAACTTTGGCGAGTTCTAAATCATTTTCATATGTTACAGCAACAAGTGTAGAATTACAACGTGGACATCTAATTCTTTCTGGCAGCATACGCACATGATAGGTCCCTGTCCAATCACCCTTCCAAATACATACGAGTCTCACTCGTTCAGATGATAACCGTTCCTTGATTACGTCGACAAGTGCCTTTGTTGGTATGGCTGGTCTAAGAAGATCATGAGGGGCTATCTTATCCAATATTGGGAGGGCAAGAGGAGAATATTCAGCTTTGAGTTTTATGATTGAGATTTGGATTGTTCCGGCGCGAATCATCTCTATGATTGTTTTGGTTGTTTTAATGTTCAGCTTCTCTGTCTTAAGTTCTCTTAGTGTTTCATAATAAACTGGCGTATCCCTTAATGCATTAACAAGCATCCTTGCACGGCTTGGCAGGTAGTCTGCTCTCCGTTCAATTACTCCAAACCTCTTCGCGACATGCCAAAATCTCCAAGCAAAAATTGATGTGTCGCCGAGTGTACCTTCTAGTACCATTGGTACATCATCTGGCGTTAACTCTAGTAACTCTCTCCTTACAGCCTCAGGGTCTAGATAATGTGGAGCAATAAATGCGATGCGGTAGGGATCGGAGGATGTGGCAATATTTATTCCAAGTCTTGAACTTAGTACCGCTCCTAGGACTCGACTGAGCGTCTCATTAACCAAATCGCCGAAACAAGCGTGGATTATAGCATAATTCTCAAAACACTCAATCACTATCTTGCGATCTGTGGGCACAGGGTAGCCGCGTTCGCTGTGTTTTCTGATGGTTTCGACTACTTTCTCAGTAGCATCTCTATCTAACGGATACTCTCTTAAAATGTCAATAAGGTCCTCTTTCTCAATAAGTCTTCCAGCGATTACACCACGTAGTTGACCAACAGTTTGCGCCACCTCAAACGGAACTGGGATGATTTCCCCTTCCCAACTAGGAATGGCACCAAGGCTTTGGGCAACGGGTTCAACATCCACAGTCCTTCTCTCATCGTTAATTTTTAGAATGCGCCAGCATTGACCATGCATTATGAATTCGACGCCAGGACGACCATTTTTAGCGACAAACTCTTGATCAAGTATACCAATTTTTCGGCGGCGTGCGAAATCGAAGACATCATATTGTTTAACATCTGGAATCATTGACAAGTTTTCATAATAATACCGGAACGTCCGCGGTAATCGCTTTTTAATTGCAGCCCCATCGAATCTGATAACTCCATCCCTTTCAAGTTGACTGATCGTAGAGGCCAATTCTTTAGTGGTTAGTGTGTGATAGGGATAGGCGCGAGTAACAACTTGATAAATCATATTTAAACTTACTTTACCGAGGTCGAGAGCTAGGCCAGCTATTTGATGGGCAAGTACATCTAAAGCGTTTTCATGGATCTGAGGCATTTCTAATAGTTCGTCATGAGCGAATTTTGCTATTACAGCTGCTTCAAGGATATCGTCAGCCCAAGCAGCGAGCACGCATCCAGTGGGTTTAGCATCAACAGCGTGCCCACTTCTGCCAACTCGTTGGACTAGCTTAGTTACCTGTCTCGGTGACAAGTATTGTACAACAAAGTCAACGGTTCCTATATCGATACCTAACTCAAGGGAAGAAGTGCAAATAACAGCCTTCAGTTTACCTTCACGGAAAGCTCTCTCAGTTTCTATTCTGACTTCTCGTGATAAGGATCCATGGTGAACTCCAGCATTGAGACTTGGCTTCAACGCATGTATTCTAGAGGTTAAAGCTTCAGCGTGCTCTCTTGTATTTGTGAATACTAATGTAGACTTATGGAAGTCTATCCGATCAAAGAGTCTGTGAATTCTTCCAACGCTTCCTGCAGAGATGAGAATTATATCTGCCGTTTTAGAATCTTCGGGAGTCGGTGAAGGGCTTTCTATACGTACATCTAACCCTTTCGCCGCTTCTGCCTTAATCACGCTGGCTAAACGACCGGTTCCCATCAAAAACTTTGCAACCAACTCAGGGTTGCCAATAGTTGCTGATAAGCCGATTCGTTGGAACTCACGTCCAGTTAATTCTCGAAGTCGCTCGAGTCCAAGCGAGAGTTGGCATCCTCTTTTATCAGTAACGACTTCATGAACTTCGTCTATGATTACCCAGCGGACTTCCTTAAGATGTATACGCATCCTTTTACCTGGCAAAATTGCTTGCAACGTTTCTGGTGTTGTTATTAACATATTTGGCGGGTGTAAAGCCTGTAGTCTTCGAATTCTTAAGACCGTATCACCATGCCGGACTTGGACATTTATGCCAAGGCGTTCACCTATCTCCATCAACCTTCTAAAGATATCCCGATTCAATGCCCGAAGTGGTGTAATGTAAAGGATTGTAATCCCATGTAAGGTATTCTCGCTTCTTTCTCTAAGATATAGTTCGAAAACAGGGAGGCATGCAGCCTCAGTTTTGCCAGTACCAGTCGGGGATATAATCAAAACATTTTCCTTACTGAGGATTAGTGGAATGGCCTTATCTTGAATGTCTGTTGCCTCTTCAAACCCTAGCTTTTTAATCTCTTCACGTAGAGGCTTGGAAAAAAGTGAGAAAACAGCCTGGTTCGCGCTCACCTATCTTGCCCCATTCTTCATTTTGTTTTTCGAAACAGATGAAGTAAGTGCGTATATCGGTTTTTCATGGAGTTTATTTTCCTTCTCATGCACAACTTTTCTGGATTTCTTCAACGTCTGGAAGTCGATCGCCTATTCGGTCTGGTATTTTGGCTTACCGTAGTTACCGTCGGTTTAATCGCTTAAAACATTTACAAATGACAACTTCATTTACTGGAATGCTTCTCTTCTCTCCCATATGCTACATATAGAAATGCAAGAATAAGCGTGATAAAAGTTAGGCTGATTAAGAAGTTGGAGATCAAACTGTAAAAATCTTCCACGCCCATGTTGTTTTAACCCTCAGTTAAAACTTTACTGATAGAATATTTAAAATGTGATTAGGAAAGCCATAGACAACCCGTGCTTTATTCAATTTAATCATTTTTTCTTTACACCTTAAGTCAATATTCATGGTTTTAAATTGCATCGTAACTTACAAAATTATGTTTACCAAAATTTCATTTTGTCTTCTTTTTGCTCATGTTTCGCCACTCTGACATTAGAACTTCGTATAAGTCATCAGACTCCTCTATCATGTCATAACGTCCCATAGCCTCCGCTAATCTTTGGGCAATGAGATGGTAACAAAAATGTACTTCCCGCCTTTCTCCAACCACGCGAAAGTAGAAATCATCACAGGAACAGAATCTTGCTGATGGGATGACTTGATAGTCCCTTTCTTTACCAACTACAATCCAAATCTCTCGTCCGCTGGGCTTAAACAGATAACGCTTCACACGATTTCCCTGAAAAGCTTCCCATCCGTTCTCGAATCGTTTCCCAAATATTGTTGCTAATTGGGCAATTCGATCGTCAGTAATACGCCTATTTAATCTAGCCTCTCGGCAGACTTCATCAAGTAACTTCAGCTCAGAACTTTTTTTCCTCATCACAATGCTCCCACCTTTCAAATACTTTTACTGCTTCGATAAAAACATCTTAAGCTTGTAGGTTTTTAGGTAGATTTAGAAGAAGCCATTTCGGTGGGTTACGTGATTCGTCCTGTGATTCCTTGGCCTGCACTACTCATCGATGAAGGGATGGAACGAGTTCTCATAGTTGCTGATCTCCATTTAGGTTTCGAACATGAACTCGCCAGTATGGGTATCAACCTTCCATCTCAAACCTCCAAAATACAAACAAAGCTTCTAGGGATCCTCGAAGAGCTTCATCCATCTCGACTAGTTTTTCTAGGAGACGTGAAACATAGTGTCCCCAAAATTTCCCTTCAAGAATGGCAGGATGTACCCTCCTTCTTCGAAGCTATCCAAAAAATAGTTCAAAACATTACCATTATCCCTGGCAATCATGACGGTGACCTTGAACCGTTAATTTCACCATCTATCCAAATAGGTCCAATGAAAGGAATCGTCATCGGACGTATTGGTTTATTTCATGGGCATACTTGGCCGTCACAAGAACTTTTCTCTACAGACTACTGGGTTATAGCACATAATCATCCAGTAATTCATTTTCGCGACTCACTAGGTTTTCGGATCGTCCGACAAGCTTGGATTAAGGCAGATTGCAACGGTCCAAAACTCGCTAAAGCCCTTCTTCACTATTCTGGCATTAAGCTCACTGGTGACGCAATTGAGACATTTAGGCAGAATTTTAACATAGAAGTCAAAAACCCAAAGTTGATTATAATGCCTGCTTTTAACGAGATGCTTGGTAGCTTACCAATTAACCTCGAGCGGCCTAAAGATTTGTTGGGACCAATTTTTCGAACTGAAGCTGTGAATGTCGATGGAGCGGAAACCTATCTTCTTGACGGGACGTTTCTTGGAACAATTAGCCATCTTCGTCACTTAGTTTAATTCGCTAACTTAATATTCAACATGCATGACTTTCTTTTGGATCTTTTTGGGGGTAGAAAGACGTTTGCAGTTTGATGTAATTATCGTTGGAGCGGGTCCTGCAGGTCTTTTCGCTGCCCATGAACTTTCTGAAAGAAGTAAATTGCGCATTCTCATTATCGACCAAGGATACGATGTTTCACACCGCAAATGTCCTGTCATGACTTTATACAAGAGTTGCTCCAAATGCTCACCTTGTCAAGTAATGTGTGGCGTTGGTGGCGCTGGAACTCTTTCAAGTGGTCTCCTTAATCTTCGACCAGACATTGGCGGGAACCTCGCCCAACTTATTAAGAGCGATAAAGCGGCTTGGGGGCTTATTAATTACGTTGATCAAATGTTCCTAAAACATGGTGCACCATCAAAACTTTATGCCCCTAACCACGAAGACTCAGAAAAACTTGAACGAGCCGCAGCAGCAGTAGGAGTTAAATTTATTCCCATTCCACAACGACATATCGGCACAGATAATGCCCCTAAAGTTATAGAGTCTATCGAACACGATTTGAAAACTCGAGGTGTCAAATTCCTTCTGGGCAAAAAGGTTGCACGAATCAATAAGAACATTGCTATGCTAGAAGATGGGACAAGTTTCAACTGCAAATACATCCTCATTGCCCCAGGTCGCAGCGGGGCCAACTGGCTTGCTGAGGAAGCCCAGCGTCTAAAAATCCCAACAAAATATGAGTCCGTCGACGTCGGAGTGCGAGTGGAAATTCCCTCGGTTGTAATGGAGCCAATTATATCAGTAAGTCGTGATCCAAAATTTCACATATACACTGCAACATATGATGACTTCGTTCGGACTTTCTGCGTAAATCACGAAGGCTTCGTTGTCCAAGAAGTATACGACACTTTTATTGGAGTCAATGGGCACGCTATGGCTGAGCAGAAATCTGCAAACTCTAACTTTGCGTTACTAGTTAGAGTTGAATTAACACAACCGCTTGAGGACACAACTGCCTACGGCCGCACAATCGCAATGCAAACTACAACGTTAGGGGGTGGTCGCCCCTTGCTTCAAAGACTCGGCGATTTGGAAGGAGGGCATCGCTCAACGTGGGAACGAATCGAACGTGGAAATGTACGCCCAACTTTACGTAACGTCACGCCAGGTGATATTGCCATGGCTATGCCCCATCGAATCGTCGCGGACATAGTTGAAGGCCTTGAAAAATTAAACCACGTTATTCCCGGCGTAGCTTCCACATCAACGCTTCTCTATGCCCCAGAGGTAAAATTCTCCGCAAACCGCGTATATACCAACAGGGATTTAGAAACTCCAATTGAGAACGTCTTCGTCGCTGGAGACGGTGCTGGTTTATCCCGTGGATTGGTTAGCGCTGCTGCAACTGGGATAATCGCCGCTCATGGTATTCTTAAAAAGGAAGGAATTACTCCGCCAAAAATAGAGTAGCCATGGTGGGGTCGGTGGGATTTGAACCCACGATCTCGAGGGATCTCTAAACCTCGATAGGTTACCCGAGCTTCTCGTAGCAGAGGTTAACCCCCTGCAATCTCGAAGCCTAGACCATGCTAGCAGACGACCCCTAGCAACTCCCCCTTAGATACACGCACATAAATATTTCCTTGGATTGGGCGTTTAAATGCGTCTTCAAGAATTTAAAATAAAGAGATAATCCTTGGGCATCGACCTTGGCATACACGTTCAGATTAATAATTCAAAGTCATTGAGCAAACTCTCTCCGTTTTTCGTCTATTACCGAGATCCCTACGACTTCATCAGACTAACCATGCGTGCATAATCCAAGAAAGAAGAAAAAATTGATGAGACCAAGATTGAATTAATCCAAAAGAAAATCGATAGACACGAACTTTACAATATAATCACCCACTACTCAATTCAAGCATTTTTATCCAAACACGGAGGAATCGGAGTACAGTTTGGGCAGGCGATAGATGCCACCAAAGACCCAAGCAAGGAACTCTACAACATCTTCTTCCAACATAGACAATAGCAACCATCGACATTTAACGTATCTTTTGTTTTTTTTCTTCGACATTTTAATAATAGTTATATTCTCTTTCTGCGTTTTTTGTTGGAATTAATGGGGTTTCCTGTTGGGTATGGAAGTTGATTTGCTTACGCTTGATGCGCCTGGTCAGCGAGTGTTAATGATGGGGAATGTAGCTATAGCTCGAGGGGCGATAGAAGCAGGAGTGCAAGTGGCAACTTCCTATCCCGGTACGCCATCGTCAGAAATTATAGGTTCTTTATGTCAAGTCGCTCGTCAGGCAGGCGTCTATGTTGAATGGTCAACTAATGAGATGGTTGCTTTTGAAATTGCTTTCGCCGCCTCTCTTGCTGGTGTTCGTTCCATGATGGCTTGCAAGCACCTAGGTGTGAATTGGATTGCCGATCCATTTCTGGTTTCAGCGTACACCGGGGTTAACGGAGGTCTTGTAATTGTTGTTGCTGATGATCCTCATCCTTACAGTTCCCAAAATGCTGAGGATACTAGGTACTATGCTAAGCTCGCTAAGATTCCGTGTTTAGAACCTTCGGACATACAGGAAGCTAAAGATGTTATGATCGTCGCTTTTGAACTATCTGAAACCCTACAGTTGCCAGTAATGGTTCGCATCACTCCGAGGATCGCGCATACACGTGGGGTCGTTGTTCTCGGTCCGGTTTCTAGGTTGCGACGGAAGGCAAGATTTGAGAAAGATTCAACGCGTTATGTCATGATCGCCTCCAACACGCGGAATCGTCATCCATGGCTTAACAAGCAATATGCAAAGGCAGCTGAACTGGCAGAATCCTCTCAATTAAACCGTTTAGAGTTGGTTCCTGGCGCTACTGTAGGTGTAATTGGATGTGGGCTATCCTATGGCTATGTCCAAGAAGCCCTCCATTTGTTAGGGGCAAAAAACCGAGTTTCGACTTTGAAACTAGTGACAGTTAACCCACTTCCTACTCACCTTATTTGTGAACTTCTCTCCTCTGTAAACACTGTGTTGATAGTTGAGGAAATAGAACCAATTATTGAGACTGATGTTAGGTCACTAACTCAAGGTTTAGGACTAAATGCCGAAATTATGGGTAGACTAACCAACGACCTACCGCGGGAGTTTGAATTAACTCCAGACGTTGTAACTATGGTTCTAGCAAAGATCCTTAAAACTCCTCTCAATAACGCTACTCCAAATGAGGTTATAAACGAAATCAATGACCTAGTTATTCGACGAACACCCTTCCTTTGCGCCGGCTGTCCACATCGAGCGAGCTACTACGCAATTAAACAGGCTTTAAAGAAAGTTAATCGTGGTGGCATTGTCACTGGAGATCGGGGATGTTATAACCAAGGAATTCACCCTCCACTTAAGGCCATTGACACCTGCATTTGCATGGGTGCAAGTATAGCCATGGCCTGTGGCTTCAGCCAAGCTGGAATAGAAGAACCTGTTGTGGCTGTTATTGGTGACTCAACCTTCTTTCATGCAGGAATTCCAGCGTTGATAAACGCGGTTTACAATCATGCTAAAGTTGCTGTTATCATTTTGGATAATGGTTGGACTGCAATGACAGGTCATCAACCAAACCCTACAACTGGCATTACTGCGATGGGAGAACTAACAAAGATATTGAAACCCGAGGATTTGGTTAAGGCATGCGGTATTGATCACGTAAAAGTGGTTGACCCATACGACATCAAAGCAACTATCGACGTGATTGCCGAGGCAATAAATCACCCTGAGCCATCAGTTGTGGTTTGCCGTCATTTGTGCACCATCCAAGAACTCCGTGCTATGAAGTTAAAGAGGATAAAAACGACGCCATATACTGTTAATATCGATAAATGCAATGGCTGCAAACTTTGCCTTTCACAATTGGGTTGTCCGGCTTCAGTCTTTGAAAATGGCAAGGTAAAAATAGATACATACACCTGCGTGGGATGTGGAGTCTGCGCACAAGTATGCCCAGTAGGAGCTATCAAGGGGGTTTCTTAATCGCATGGCGAAGAAATCAATGGATCTAATAATTTCTGGCGTAGGTGGACAAGGCGTAGTCCTAGCATCTACCATGATTGGGAGAGCTGCAGTTGATGAAGGATTAAATGTAAAGATTGCTGAAATGCATGGTCTCGCTCAACGTGGTGGATCTGTTATGAGTCACGTGAGGATTGGAAGAAACCTCTTCTCTCCGCTTATCCCCAGCGGCCAAGCGCATGCTATTATTAGTTTCGAACCGCTGGAAGCAGCCAGATACGTTTCGTTTATTCAGCCCAGTTCTGGCATTATAATTTTTAATACTAAAGGCATTCTGCCAATGCCCGCCAGGCTTGGGATGGAGAGTTATCCGTCAGTAGAGTCTTTGATAACTATATTACGCAAATATTCTCCTCGCATCTATCCAATAGATGCAGACCAGATTGCAATAAAAGCAGGGAACATCCACACTTCAAATATAGTAATGCTTGGAGCCCTGACAGCTTCTATTCGGCTTCCCTTTTCAATCAAAAGCTTCAGAACCGCTATTATGAAGGATGTGCCAAAAGGAACTGAAGAAGTGAATATGCGAGCGTTTAATTTGGGCATTGAAGCTGCGATAAATCTTAACTGAAATTACATGATAGGCTACACGTAAATCCATGAAAATTTGGCGGATAAGCAACAAACTTACTTTAATTTTTTAAACAAAGACTATACCACTATCAATAGTACATGAGTCAACATTTGGGGATTAGGATTTGTCTCGGTCTGTAAAGAGAGCTAGCTCGAGAGTATTCGACGCGGCTGCTTCACCGCTCCGTATTCAAATGCTTCGACTTCTCAATACGCAGGGTCCTTTAGCTTATAGTGAGATTATGGAATCGCTAAATCTTGATCCGGGCCGAGATGCTGGAAAGTTTGCCTACCATTTACGAAGTGTCCTTCAGGCAGGGCTCATAGATGTTGATAAGGAAACCAAAAAGTACATGCTCACCGACCTCGGTCGGCTGGTTGTAGATTTCTCTCAAAACCTAGAAGAATATGCGATGAAAAAAAGTCGCAAATTGCTTGTTCGCACTTCTCGTCTTGCCATCGAGGATTTCGACCGAAATAAGATAGTTCAAGCTCTTGTACGAGAAGCAGGTGTTCCTACCGAGCTCGCCGAGAAAGTTGCTGAGGAGGCAGAGGAACGACTTCTTCGTCTGCAGACGAAGTATTTGACTGCGCCATTAATTCGTGAGTTTGTCAACTCAATTCTCATTGAGAAGGGGCTGGAAGAGTATAGACACAAGCTTACTCGCTTAGGGCTTCCGGTTTATGACGTGACCCAACGTATTCGTGAAGCCAAAGAAGCTCTCCTCAATGTTGAGGCGGTCCATAAAATGGCTGGAAACCGTGTCATGGAGGAGTACATGCTTCTTAACATACTTCCTAGGGATATTGCTGACGCCCATCTCTCTGGAGTGCTGCACATATGTAACACTGGATGCTGGATAATTAAGCCCAATGAAATAGAACATGATCTAAGAGTTTTTTTCCACGAAGGTTTTCGTGCAGAGAGGTTAGGTCTATTATCTGTGACATCTAATCCTCCGGAATCATTTGAAGATGCCCTATTTCTCTCATTAAACGTGTTAAAGGCATCGAGTATTGAAGCTGCTGGCGAGCAAGCACTTGACTACTTCAACGTGTTTATCGCGCCATTTGTTAAAGGAATACCTCCAGAAAGAATCAAGGATCTTTTAAGGCTGTTCATTTTTAGTCTGAGCCAATCTTCATCCAACGGTCGCCTTGTCGAGGCTACATTAGGTCTTGAATTGTCCATTCCCAATCACCTCAAAAAAGTGGAAGCGATAGGTCCAGGAGGTAGATCGGCAGGTTACTATGGAGATTATGAAGATGAAGCGCGTAAAATCTTCGAAGCAGCAATAGATATAATGTTTGAAGACAGCGCTCACAAACCAATTTTTAATCCGCACGTTGTTGTAAAGATTAGGCCGGATATCCTCAAAAATAAAGATCCGTTATTGTTAAAGGCACATAAACTTGCAGCAAACGGCGGTATTCCATACTTCGCAAATCTGTACCAACCATGGCAATCTCACGCAAATTATGCTGCAACCGGGACTCGCTTAGCATCGGAATGGGCGCAAGATTGGGAGCTTGATACAATCAGGACAGGTAACCTAGATTGTGTATTAATTAACCTGCCTCGAATCGCCTATGAAGCACGAGGAAACGATGAAAAATTCTTCGAGACGCTAGAAAACTACATCAAGATGGCAAGTTTAGCGCTTGAAATCAAACATCAAACAATCGAAGAACGGATGCAACATGGACTTTTACCATTCCTTACTCAGTTAACGGCTGGTGAACCTTATTTCCGTCTCGAAAATTCTACTCATCTTATTAGTTGTATTGGCTTAAATGAAGCAACCAAAATGCACACTGGTCACCAGATCTTTGAAAGTAAAGATTCACTATCATTTGCCATTAAACTCGTTGAGGATATTGCTACTCGAGTAAAACAGCGATCACGAAAGCCTAAGTTTCGCTTGAGTTTATCTCAAACTTCAGACGATCAAGCCGCACAGAGATTAGCTGAGCTTGATATAGAAAAATATGGCTGGGCCAATGTGAGCGTGCAGGGAACAAAAGATGCTCCATATTATACCGATTCGACAAGTTTACCATTGGAAGCCGATTTGCCTCTAAACGATCGCTTGCAAATTGAGGGCAAATTTCATGTACTTACCAGTGGCGGTCACCTAGCGGCGGTCGTTTTGAAAGAACCTGAGCAAAAGCCAGATGACTTGTTGGCTAACACTGAGCGACTATGTCAATCCTCTGAAGTAGGATTTTTTACGTACACGCGGGACCTGACGTATTGTGTACACTGCCAACGGTCCTTTGGTGGGATTTTGCAGAAATGTCCTCGTTGTAAATCATCAAATACACTCACGCACTATAGTCGTTCTTTAGCAAAATATCTTCCATTGCGCTGGTGGGCCCCTGCGAAGCAAGCTAATATTGCCCGTCGTGTGTCGTACAGTTTATAAACAAGCCGTTTCTCGCTGAATGAGTTTACTACTGGTTTTTCCACGGAAGTTTCTAAATTTTTGACTTAACTAAACCTAAGCTCTGCCGTGGCTTCATAGTTTTTTAAATTAAAGCTTTGGTTTGTCGAATTTTTTGATTGAATTTGTACAAAATCTTAAAGTGCAAGGGTGAATACTTGTCTGGTCTTTGCTGAGAGCAGTATAAGTACTCTTAGAGCAAATAGCTCATGAGTCCGATTACTACGTGTGGGACTTAACAAATAGGGGTATTAAACACATGAGAAGAACTAACGCCTTCCTTGTTCGGAAGAGTAAAGGAACAGTAGAGTCATTTGACAGGCAAAAAATTGTCGAAAGTTTAGTTGATGAAGCGAAAGTTGACCGAAGTATAGCGATGGAAATAGCTGTTGAAGTGGAGATAGAGATACGCCACATGGACTTGGAGTTTGTCAGCGCACCTCTCATTCGGGAAATTGTAAACGCCAAACTTCTTGAATACGGGTTGGAAGACGCTCGAAAGGTTTACACTAGGGTAGGATTACCAGTAGCCGACGTTGAAAGGATGATTGCAGGGGTGCACTGGTACTCCAAGGAGAACGCGAATCTACAGCGCAATCCAGAAACTATCCACAAGCTTCTTGCTGACTCTGTAATTCGTGAGCATACATTGCTAAAAATTCTTCCAGTAAAACTGAGTGATATGCACATGAAAGGTGCAATTCATATTCATGAACTGGAATACTTCCCAACTAGGCCATTTTGCCAATCTCATGATGCCCGTTTCTTCTTCAAACACGGTTTTGTCGCTGATGGAACAGGGACTCACACCGCTGTTGCTGGACCAGCCAAAAAAGCCGAGGTGGCACTACTTCACGCTTTAAAAGTCTTGCAGGCAAGTCAGGTGAACTGCGGCGGCGGACAAGGATTACATAATTTCACTGTTTTTATGGCTCCATACTTACAAGGTTTGAACTATAATATTTTGAAGCAGATTGCCCAGACGATGTTCTTTGAGTTGGGTGAAATGTACGTTGCACGTGGTGGGCAAACTGTATTTTCAAGCGTATCATTAGAGCCAGGCGTTCCAAAAGCATACCAAGATATACCGGCAATTGGACCAGGAGGCAAGGAAATCGGCGTCTACAGCGATTACACCGATGAAACCACCCGTTTCTTTGATGCAATTGTTGAAGTCGCTCTTGATGGTGACTATATGGGAAAGCCTTTTAATTGGCCCAAATTAGAGGTTCGGCTGACGCGAGAGTGGTTCCACCCCTACAACAAAGAATTTCTTCTATCCTCTCAACTGGCTGCTAAGTTTGGTAGTCCATATTACTTCAACGCTGGAGCTCCCTACATGCCGGGAGAAATGATATGCACGCAATGTTGCCGATACTACATGCAACATGCTGACTGGAATGACAAAAATGATCTACTTAACGGCACCCTTCGGGGGGGAGTCATCCAAAATATTACAGTAAATCTCCCGCAATGTGCCTACGACGCCAATGGTGATGACAATCGGCTTTATGAGGAGATAGATCGACGAATGGCCGCATCCCGTGATGTGTTACTAATTAAGATTAACGAAATGAAAAAGCGGCTTGCAGAAGGATTTCTCCCATTTCTCTCGCAACCTGTTGACGATAACCTCTATAAAATCAAGTGGTATGATTATGAGTACACCGATGGTGACTTAGGGCAACTACGGGTTAAGTCAAGTTATGAAACACATCTAAGTGGTACACCTTATCTTGTACCTGATCGACAAGGAGCTACTATTGGCGTTTTAGGTCTAAATGAGATGCTTAAAGCACACATTGGCAGCGAACTTCACGAGAGTCAAGACGCATGGAAATTTGGACTAAAAGTTATTGATCGGATGAGGCAAACTGTTGAGGAATATACCAAGGAAACCGGAACATACTTTGGCTTAGTTCAATCGCCTGCTGAATCATGCGCTCATAGACTTGCACTTATTGACTTAAGGACTTATAAACCAAAAGTAGTTGTGCAAGGTAATTCCGGTAACGAAGAGCAAGGGGTCCCAGCCGTTTATTATACTAACTCAACTCATGTTCGAGTTTCAGCCCCAATTTCGTTAGGAGATAGAATTAAGATTGAAGCCAGTTTTCATCCACTTTTCAATGGTGGAACAATTCTTCACGTCTTCCTTGGCGAAGCATATCCTGACCCTGAAGCAGTCTGGAAACTTACCGAACATATTGCAACCAGGACACTTACCGGCTATTTCACCTACACTCGAGATCTTACTATTTGCAAGCGATGTAAAATGGTTTACAGTGGTTTACACAGCCGATGTCCAAACTGTAATGCCGGAGATGTCGACCTCGAGCATTGGAGCCGAATCACTGGATATTACCAAGAGGTTAGTGGATGGAACGCTGGTAAAAAAGCCGAACTTATGGACCGCCATCGACATGATGTTAAGGTGGAAATTATTTGATTAAATTGCTTCTTTTTATTTCTCCTACTTGTCCTCAATGTCCGGCAGCGAAAGATGTCGCCGAAAAATTGCAGAAAATTCGAGATGACATCGAGATTGAGGTCTTAGACATTTCTAACCATGACAACCTTACAACCGCATTAATGTTGCAAGTCGCCTCAACTCCAACTTTTGTACTTGGCGAAACCCCGATTTTCGTTGGGCGTGTTCCTTCGCCTGAGGAACTAGATGCAAAAATCAGAGATTATGCTAGAAGGGCTGGTGAGAAGTAGAATCTTAGTTCTCGAAATTTTAGATTGAAAGCATCTAACGAAATCTTATATTTAATCTATTTCCCCTAAAACTAAAGTTAAAAGCGCCATCCTGAGCAAGAGTCCATACCAGACTTGTTTGAAGTATTTTGCGTGTGGGGTTATATCAACTTCAGGAGAGATTTCTTCAACTCTCGGAAGCGGATGCATAACAATGAGGTCGTTTTTTGCAGTTCGTAACGTGTCTGAAGTAATCCGATAGACTCCTTTCACTTTTTCGTATTCTGCGGGATCCGCGAATCTCTCTTTTTGGATTCTTGTTACATATAATACATCAAGATCTCGGATGACGTTCTCAAGTACCCGTGTTTCTATGACTTTTATCTTCTTTTTCACATCTTCAAGGAATTCACGGCGCATCCTTAGAAGTTCAGGTGAAATGAGATATAATGTCACATCATAATTGGTAAGCGCTACGGCGAGAGAATGCACAGTTCGACCATATCTTAAGTCACCAAGCAAGGCAATGTTTAACCTGTCAATTTGTTTTTTTTCCCTCACTATGGTATACAAATCTAGAAGTGCTTGCGTTGGGTGTTCCTCAGCCCCAGACCCAGCATTAATTATTGGGATTGTTGCGAATTCAGCGGCTAGTCGTGCAACCCCCTCCAATGGATGCCTTAGGGCGATTATGTCGGCATAATTTTCAACAACCCTTATGGTGTCAGCTAAGTTCTCTCCCTTCTCAATAGAGGTTGTTCTGGGTTCAGCGAAGCCGATTACGCTACCACCGAGTCGATGCATCGCGGTTTCAAAACTTAGCCGAGTTCTGGTGCTCGGTTCAAAGAAGAGGGTAGCCAAAATTTTGCCGTGTAGCATATTGGAGCTTTTTTTGGCAAGAGGCTCCATTAAATTAGTAGTTGCAAGAATGTAGTCGATTTCCTCTCGAGTGAAGTCTCGAATTGAGATTATATCCCTTCCCTGAAAATTCATTTTTCTCATTTCGCCACATCCTATCAAAAAATGGAAGGCTTCGTTGTTAAATAACTCTTGCCTAACAATGGTCGCAATGATTTCCTTTAGAGTTAGTAATTCATCCTAATTTTCCAAGAGAACTTTGATAACTCCCGGCTGAAGTGCGGATTTAAAGGCTATAGGCGCTTGTACAAGTTTAAATCTCTTGGAAATAAGTGGTTCAACGCGTATCATCTTAGCTGATAAAAGGTCGATTGCTTGAGAAAATGGGCCGCACCTAGATCCTTGCACTGTTAATTCTCGAATGGCAACTTGGGTCAAATCGATTTTAGCTTGGAGTCCAGGAGTGCTTTTAACTGCGATTGAGCCTCTACTTTTTGCTGCTGCTATCGCAACATTTAGAGCATTCGGGTTTCCAGTAGCTTCTACGACTACATCGGCGCCGATGCCATTTGCTATTTCCTTAATACGTTTGACCGGATTTTCTTTTGTCGCATTTACAACGTAGTCCGCGCCAATTATCTTCGCTATCTTCAATTGTTGGAGGTGTTTTCCTACTGCGATAACTTTTGCCATATGAAGTTTCATTACTTGTATGATGAGTAATCCTAAGCGGCCGACGCCAATTACAGCGACAAAATCCTCAGGGTCAACGCGGGTTAACATTATTGTCCGAATTGCCGCAGCTAAAGGCTCTACAAACACCGCGTGCTCATCGGACAAACTCTCTGGGATTTTATGGACATTTTCAGATGGAACTTTAACATACTCTGCAAAAGCCCCGTTTGTTGTTATGCCAAGGGCGCGAACGTGGAGGCAATGTGTTCTTAATCCAACCTTGCAATAGTAACATTGACCACAACTGATGTTAATCTCGCTTGTCACGCGATCATCGGGTCGAACATTGGCAACATGTTTCCCTACCAAGGCTATTTCTCCAGAAAATTCATGCCCCAAAATTAATGGAAGCGAAACTTTGTATGCACCCTTAATAATTGCTAAATCAGTTCCACAAATTCCCGCAGCTCTCACCCTTATGACTACTTCATTAGGTCTGGGCGTCGGATCAGGTAAATCGTCTACTACTACCCCTTTATTCGTCATTAAAACAGCTTTCATAAGCAAAACCACAAATAAACTTGTATCTCATACTCAGCAAAAGTGTTAGTGTTATGCCTCCACCTAAACACTTTCATAGAAAAAGATCTCAATATCAAGCCGGGGTTGGACCTATGCCCCATGTGGAAGAAGAACTCCATGTTAAGAAAATCCGAGAAGGAACAGTAATCGATCACATAACATCAGGTCATGCATTAACAGTCCTCAGAATTCTCGGGATCTTTGGCCGAGAAGGAGGAGTCGTAAGCGCTGCTATGAATGTGCCTAGTAAAAAAATCAAGCGGAAGGATATAGTGAAAATTGAAGGCCGTGAACTTCGTCCAGAAGAAGTTGATAAGATAGCTCTAATTGCCCCACGGGCGACAATCAACATTATCCGCAACTATAAAGTGATTCGTAAGGAGAAGGTAAACCTTCCCAAGGTCATCCGTGGAATTGTCCGATGCGCTAACCCAACATGCGTTTCAAATAGCAACGAACCAGTTCAATCAACCTTCATTGTTGAATGTGAAGAACCACTTCGTCTGAGATGTCATTATTGTGGGCGTATAATGGAGAAAGATGATATTCTTCAACAGTTTTAACAATAGTTGAAGAAAAATACTTTTACGTTATCTCTCATGTTCAATTATCGATAACTTCGCCGGAAATGAGGTGCAACGAATGCCTGAAAAAGTGTTTGAGAGCATCCTTGAAGCCGAACGAAGGGCAGAGGAAATTCTAAACAATGCCCAAAAAGAAGCAACGCGAATTGAACGAGAAGCCGAGTTAAAATCTCACGAAGTCTACGAAGAAACATATAAGAAGATTATTGATGAAGCTCGGCGAGACGCTTCGAAGATAGTTGAACAAAGCAAAACTGAAACTGAAAAAGAAGTGCAACAGATGCTGCGGGATATGGAAGATACAATCAAAAATCTTCGTGTTGTTGCCGAAAAGAAAATGGATAACGTGGTTAAGCTGTGTTTTCAAATTCTCACTAAAATCTAGCGAGGTCGATTGGCATGGAGAAAGATACACTACTCGTAGACAAGATAATTAAAGATGCTGAAGAAGAGGCAGAAAGCATTATAAAACAATCCCAGAGAGCAGCTGAAGAATCGCTAAAACAGCATGAAAATGAGGCAAAACAAAAAGCTAGCACTGAAGCCGCTGGAATTCTTGAATCAGCACGAGAAGAAGCTGCTAGAATTCGGCGTAGTATGCTTGCCGATGCTAAGATTAGAGTTAATTGGAATATCTTAGTGGAGAAAGAGAAATTAATTAGTCAAATACTTGAATCGGTGATGAAGGAGCTAGTGCAGTTTACTAGATCTTCTGCTTACAACGAATTTCTTGAGAAAATTTCTGTAGCCTCAGCGAAGGTTTTGAATGTAGGAGAGATTGAATTACTTCTCAACGAACGGGATGCAAACCTTCAACTTGACATCTCAAAAATCGCGAAGAAGGTAACGGTTGAAACTGGCGCGAAGAAGGTTGTTAATTTGTCTTCTGAAAGGCATGAAGGCCGCGGGGGTATCATTATGAAAACATCTGATGGTAAAATTGTCGTTGATAACACGCTTGATAACATTTTTGCGCATCAAGCGGGCGCTCTTCGGCTTAAAATTGCCAATGAACTATTTGGAAGTTAACTAAGAGGCTTCATAAAATGGCGAAGATCGCGGTCGTCGCAGATAGAGATACAGCCGTGTATTTCCGACTGGCAGGAGTAAAAGACAGTTATCCAGTCAAAGATTCACAAGAAGCTGAAAGAAAACTGATTGAAATTGCCCAGAATCCAGAAATCGCGGTTATTATTATAGCCGAGCGATTAGCTGAAAAACTTCAACGCACGATTGCTAAAATTACTGAAAGACGACTTTATCCTCTTATAATCTCTGTCCCTGATAAACAAGGGCCAATCCCACGAAAAATCGATCCGATAGCTGGACTTATTAAGCGCACAGTTGGCGTAGAGATAAGGGTGGAATAATAAGTTGAGAGTAGGCGAAATTATTCGAATTGCTGGACCAGTAGTTACTGCACGAAATATGACTGGCTCACAAATGTATGAACTTGTCAAAGTTGGGGATGCCGGTTTAATTGGCGAAATTATTAGAATCGAAGGTGACAGAGCAACAATCCAAGTCTATGAAGAGACTACTGGAATCAAACCAGGTGAAAAGGTTGAAGGAACTGGGAAGCCTCTATCGGTTGAACTTGGCCCAGGATTAATTGGGCAAACTTACGATGGCATTCAACGTCCGCTCCCAGCACTAGAAGAACTGGCAGGCTACTTCGTGCGAAGAGGTATCTCAGCTCCACCTCTCATTAGAACAAAAAAGTGGATATTCAAGCCAGCAGTTTCTCTTAACGAAAAAATCTCGGGCGGCTCAATTCTTGGTACAGTTCAGGAGACATCACTAGTCATACACCGTATTCTTGTTCCTCCACATGTTTCAGGCAAGGTAAAGTACGTAGAGAAAGAGGGCGAATACACTGTGGTTGATGAAGTTGCTGAAATAGAAACCAGTAACGGAGTAGAAAAATTATCGCTTATGCACAGTTGGCCCGTCCGTCAAGCTCGCCCATATAAACGTAAAATTCCACCTGACACTCCCCTACTCACAGGTCAGAGAATTATTGATACATTCTTCCCTATCGCCAAAGGGGGAACCGCCGCTATTCCAGGTGGCTTTGGTACTGGAAAGACGGTTATGCAACATCAACTCGCACAATGGGCGGATGCAGACATAATTATTTACGTCGGTTGTGGGGAGCGAGGGAACGAAATGGCAGAAGTTTTAGAAAGGTTTCCACAGCTTAAGGATCCACGTTCTGGTCAGCCATTAATGACTCGAACAATTCTCGTCGCTAACACATCCAATATGCCAATTGCCGCACGGGAGGCAAGCGTTTATACTGGGATAACTCTCGGAGAATACTTTCGTGACATGGGCTACGATGTAGCTCTTATGGCTGACTCCACTAGTCGATGGGCAGAGGCTCTCCGCGAAATCTCTGGTCGATTAGAAGAAATGCCCGGAGAAGAAGGCTATCCTGCTTATCTTGCATCTCGTTTAGCAGATTTCTATGAACGTGCTGGACGCGTGGAAACTATAGGTGAGCGTGTTGGGTCAGTATCCATTGTCGGAGCGGTTTCACCGCCTGGCGCTGACTTTTCAGAACCTGTCACCCAAAATACCCTTCGTGTCATTAAGGTCTTCTGGGGGCTTGACACCAGCCTAGCACAGCGTCGGCACTTTCCCTCGATTAATTGGCTGACTAGCTACTCATTATACTTAGATACAATGGAAGGCTGGTTTCGTGAAAATGTAAACCCTAACTGGCCTCAACTTCGAAGCGAGGCGATGTACATCTTGCAGAGAGAGGAAGAACTACGTGAGATTGTTCAACTAGTTGGTCCGGATGCCCTATCTGAAAGTCAGCGGGTATTTCTTGAAGTTGCTAGAATGATTCGTGAGGATTATCTTATGCAAAGTGCCTACCACCCAATAGATTCCTACTGCCCCACTGAGAAGGCTTATTACATGTTACTCATTATTCTCAAATTTTACCATCAAATGCGCAATCTCGTCGAACAGGGTATTCCTCTCACCAAGATTCTGGCTCTTCCTGTTAAGGAAACAATAGCCCGAATGAAAATTCAACCTGTTGAAGACTTTGCAAAGACAGCTGAGGAAATTGGGGAAGAAGTTAATCAAGTGTTTATTAAGTTAAAGGAAGAAGCTCTTGGAGGCACCTAATCTTGGCGTCAATTTTGGCTAGCCGTCGATATTCAACCGTCAGAGAAATCGCTGGCCCCCTTCTTTTTGTTGAAGCCATCTCGGGCGTTGGATACGGGGAACTTGTTGAGATTGAAACTCCAAGTGGCGAAAGGCGCCGTGGGCAAGTTCTAGAAGTTGGAGAAGGCATTGCTGTTATTCAAGTCTTCGAAGGTACGCGTGGGCTTGCTACCACAGAAACTATAGTTCGGTTTACTGATGAAACTATTAAACTCCCAGTTACCTTTGGTCTCCTTGGTCGAATTCTGGACGGAAGCGGTCAAGTTATTGATGGGGGACCACCTCTAATTCCAGAAGATTACTGGGATATTCACGGAGCCCCAATGAACCCATACAGCCGCGCACATCCAAGCGAATTCATCCAAACTGGAATCAGCGTCATCGATGGAATGAACACTCTTGTTCGTGGACAAAAACTTCCTTTATTCTCGGGTAGTGGGTTACCTCACAATCAAGTAGCTGCCCAAATCACTAGGCAAGCGAAGGTTCTCGGCAAAGAAGAAACCTTCGCTATAATCTTCACCGCCATGGGGATTACTGCAGATGAAGCTCGGTTTTTTAAAGATGATTTTACCAAACAAGGTGCTTTAGATAGAGTCGTTATGTTCATTAATCTTGCCGAGGACCCTGCCATCGAACGTATCATAACCCCGCGTCTCGCCCTTACCACCGCAGAATACCTTGCTTATACTCAAGACTATCATGTTCTGGTTATTCTTACTGACATGACCAATTACGCTGAAGCTCTTCGTGAAATTTCAGCAGCAAGAGAAGAAGTTCCAGGTAGGCGAGGTTATCCAGGATACCTTTACACGGATCTCGCTACAATATATGAACGGGCGGGGCGTATCCACGGGAAGAAGGGATCTATCACCCAACTGCCGATTCTTACCATGCCTCACGACGACATCACACATCCTATCGCTGATCTGTCAGGCTACATCACCGAGGGTCAACTAATTGTGGACCGAGGTTTATATCGGAAGGGAATTTATCCACCAATGGACCCGTTGCCATCATTAAGTCGGCTTATGAACGAGGGAATCGGAAAAGACAATACTCGTATAGATCACCGTGAAGTTTCTGATTGCCTATATTATGCTTTTTCTGAGGGAAAGAGTCTGCGAGACCTAGTGGCCGTAATTGGAGAGGAGGCGTTGACAGATCGAGATAAGCTCTATTTAAAGTTTGCAGACGATTTTGAGCGGCGTTTCATTAATCAAGGACCATACGAAGATCGGTCAATTGAGGAAACATTAGATTTGGGTTGGGAGCTCTTATCTGTTTTCCCAGAAACAGAATTGAAGCGGGCAGATCCAGCGACCATCAAGAAATATCTGCCAAAATATCTGGAGGCTGTAACTGGTTCAAAGTAGGTTATGAGTAGATAATAAACCATTCTTTAACTGTTTTAAGGGATCAAAAATGGCTTCCATGGTTATCGCTGGTATCCGTCCAACTCGAATGGAGTTGTTAATGCTGAAAAAGCGGAGAACATTAGCACGGCGGGGGCACAACCTTCTTCAAGAGAAGCGAGATGCACTTGTGATGGAATTTTTCAGCTTTATCCACGAAATTGCACCGCTTCGAGCCAAAGCATATAAAGCGCTTGGTGAGGGTTACGCAGCCTGTGTCGATGCCCAAATGATGATAGGTTCTCGGAAACTAGAAGAGATTTCTTTAGGTGTCTCAGACCGTTACGACTTGGATGTTAAAATGAGGAATGTTATCGGAGTTACGATTCCTCTTTTCAAACTAGTTGAAAAAGCGGAGTTAAAAGGTACCATTCAATACGACCTATTAGACACTTCCTCAAGGCTTGACGAAGCTGTTGAGAAGCTCCATATGGCGCTTGAAGCTGTAATAAGTTTAGCTGAAGTTGAGGCCGCTATAAGAAGGCTCGCTGAAGCTATAATTGTGACAAAACGGAGAGTCAACGCTTTAGAATATCGAATTATCCCCGTGCTAGATAACACTGTGAATTACATTGAGATGCACCTTGAAGAGCGTGAACGCGAGGACTTCTTTAGGTTAAAGCGGATTAAAACCTTACATGAAGTTAAAGCAGCGCGAAACAGAGTTTTCAGCAATTAATTTGAATTTACTGAATCTACTCGTTAATATCTATCCAATTGTGAAGGCGATTTTTATGGACTATTTTTTTGACTGCACGAGGAGAATAGCCCGCGCTAAGTCGCCTTCGGCTTCTTCGAGCGCTTTTCGTGCTTCCTCTAAAGTTTTTCCAGTCTGGCTAGCGACAAGTTGGGCATCTTCGTCTGAAATGGCAGTTTTTCTCTCTACAGTGATAGCTTTCTCAGCAACAGTTTGTCCAGTTATTTGAAAGATCTTTTGACCTTGAACATCAAAAACTGTAACGCCTGGATTTTCAATGGTAATCTCTTTCTCGCCTGTTTTTATAATTACCTGCTGGACATTGGGCACATCTTCGAGATGCACCCCCATTTGCTTCATCATTCGATCTTGGAGGCGTTTTGCTTCTCGCTGGCTGATGCGTCGCATCTTTAATCCTCCATAATACTTTTTCTTACTTTTACGGCAACGCCTCTCTTAAACGCTAGCATCTCTAAGCCGGTTAACAAAGCTCTTCCAACCGCAAGCACTTTTCCCTCTTCATTCGTGACAATAACTTCCTCGTTAGGGCGGATCTCTACATCCGCTTCCTTTACATGCTTTGCAAAAACGCTTCCACCAGCAGCGATTACATCTGTTACATCATCTTGGACAATTACTCTAAGCCTTGGGCTCTCAAAAGCCGTCAATAATCTTCTTGCTCCAGTCAATGTCAATGCGAGCAATCCATCTGTCGGCCGCAATGTTGCCAACATTTTTTCGTTGAGGTAAATATGTCTGATTCGGCCTGTTGTTTTAGAGTGGGTGAACATGACATCTTCTGGAAATAGGGCAAATCCTGCGCCCCTTCCGAACTGATAATCTGCTAAAGCTCTGACCTTTTGGATGTCAGCCATTTTTCCCTCCGCGTTCAAGCTCATTAATCCCACTTCGACAACTATAAAGAAAGCCAAGGGTATAAAATCAAACTGAACACTAGGGGGTATTAATGGTTGGTCTCTTGTGAGGTATGCGGAAAACCCATTAAAGGTACCCTCAATCGGGCTGTCATTTCCGGAGCCAAGCTTCTAGTTTGCAATGAATGCGTTAAACTTGGATCAGCCACTTGGGAAGCTAAACCTGAAGTTGCAATTAGTTCAAAAGTCGCTTTGGCGCCAACAAGAAAGTCCCAGTTCATCAATAGGAGAGTGAGAGGGATTGGGCTCCCGGAAATCGAGGTAGTTGAGAATTATCCGACGCTGATTCGGAAAGCCAGGGAAAAACAAAAGTTAGGTCACGCAGAATTAGGTAAGCGAATTGGAGAAAAAATATCCGTTATTCAAAAACTTGAAACTGGTCGGTTGGTTCCAGATCAGATGCTTGCAAAGAAACTTGAGCATGCCCTAAGGATTAAACTTCTCGCTCCACTCGCGGAACCACAAGTTAAACTCGCGCCTCAGCCTCGAAATCTTACTTTGGGAGACGTAGTGGAAATACGAAAGAAAGAACCGGGCGTGAAATCTGTTTCATGATCTCCACCGTAATTGTTCAAAGACGTCTTCCACACGAATTCTCAAACTTAAACGAACTTAAAGGACTAGCGGAGTCTGCTGATTACGCCGTTGTTTACGCGCTCGAACAAGTTCGTGAGCCGGATGCGACATATCAAATTGGAAAAGGAAAGGCAGAAGAAATTGCTAAAATAGTCAAGGAACTTGGGGCAGAGAAAATAATTTTTAACAATGATTTGAAACCTGTCCAGGCCTACAATCTAGCAAAACTCACTGGAGTTGAAACAATTGATCGCTTTCAACTCATTCTCGAAATTTTTGCCAAGCGCGCTCACACTAAAGAAGCTCAATTGCAGATCCAACTAGCAAAATTGCGGTACGAACTTGCCCGTGCAAGAGAAAAAGTAAGACTTGCAAGAATCGGAGAACAGCCTGGCTTTCATGGATTAGGAAAATATGAAGTTGACGTATATTATGAGATGATTCATCGACAGATGGACCGGATAAAAAATGAACTTAAACGAATCCGTAAGAAGCGAGGACTGCGTCGAAGTCGCCGGCTTGAACTTGGCTTTTCTCTTGTAGCCCTTGCTGGTTATACAAATGCTGGAAAAAGCACTGTGTTTAATGCACTTACTCGCGAAGCGGTTCCAGTGGGGGAAGGCCTTTTCACAACTTTATCGACGACTACGCGAGCGGTAAATTTCAATGGAAAGAAGGCTCTATTGACAGACACCGTTGGCTTCATAGATCGGCTCCCTATAGCCTTGATTGAAGCATTCCGTACTACACTAGAGGACACTATTTTCTCTGATGCGATTATCCTAGTTGTTGATGCTAGTGAATCGATACCGGAGATTCAAAGAAAACTTTCCTGTAGTTTAAATACAATTCAAGAAATCGGCGCTGGCGGTATTCCGATTATTACTGGAGTAAACAAAGTGGATTTAATATCTCCTAGCGAGCTTGAGCGAAGGTTGGAGTTTTTGCGAGGTTTTGCTCCTAACCCGGTGGTTATATCTGCGCTTTACAGAAAAAACTTTGATCAGCTTTGTCAAGAGATTGCACGAAACCTCGAGAACTACGTCAAAACTTCTTTTACTATCCCAATTAATCAAAATGCGATGTCGTTCCTATCTTGGTTGCACGGACGAGTTAACAATCTTAAAGTTAACTACGAAAGCAATCGCATGGTGATTCAAATAGAAGCTTTGCCACAGTTTATTGGCTCAATTCAAGGGCGAGTTGGACGGCTCGACGGTAGTTTCATTACCTAACAAAGTGATGGACTTGCCTAAGATTGTTGTTCTTCGAATAGGTCATAGAATACCACGTGATGCAAGAATTACAACCCATGTTTGTCTCGCTGCGAGAGCCTTTGGCGCAGACGGGATCGTAGTTAGTGATGTTGTAGACGACAAGTTGAGACAGACCATGGAGGGCGTGGTCAACCAGTTTGGAGGAGCTTTTTATATGAAGATGGGTATGCCATGGAAGAAAGTTATAACTGATTGGTTAGCCCAAGGAGGAGAGGTTGTCCATCTTACAGTATACGGACTCCCTTTACCTGAGGTAATTGAACAATTGCGAGCGTCACCACGGAATAAGTTGGTTGTAGTAGGCGGTCCAAAAGTTCCTGGCGAAATTTATGAAATGGCCACGTACAATGTTTCAATTACTAAGCAACCTCACTCTGAAGTAGCTAGCCTTGGCGTATTCCTAGATTGGTATTTCCAAGGAAAAGAGTTTCACAAGGAGTTTAAGGGCGCTAAACTAAAGATCAACTCTTCCAAGAGTGGAAAGAAGGTTTTTAGAGTTGAAAGTAGACATTTGTAAAGTATCGGTAGCTAGGCTTCTAGGAGATCAAACAGTACTTTGTCCGTGTTTGTCAACGAGGAAATGCTCATCAAAGTTGCAAACGTGCTTGGCGGTGAAGAAGCAGTTAACCTCATTAATGTTCTGAAGAAGCTTGATAAGGCTACCGACGATGAGCTTTCAGCAAAGACTGGTGTACGCTTAAATGTAGTTAGGAAAATTCTCTATCGGCTTTACGACTTTTCTCTCGTTACTTGTGAGCGGCTTCGCGATGAGAAAACAGGTTGGTTCATCTTCTACTGGAAGCTCCAGCCGGATCAGGTTGAAGGTTTTATCCAAAATCAAAAAAGAAAAGTATTCGAGAAACTTCAAGCCCGTCTTGCATATGAAGAAAATCATGATTTCTACTCTTGTTTTACATCTACCTGTGGGCGGCTTACATTCGAGGAAGCGCTTGAATTAGTTTTCCGATGTCCTAAATGCGGGAAGCCTCTTCAGCATTTTGACAATAGTAAGATCATTGCTGTCTTAAAAAATAAGATCGAAATACTCCAAAAGGAACTCGGCGAATGAATAACATAAAATCTCAGTCTTCAGTGGCGATCAGGGTTGATCAAACTTCCATCGAGGCGGGAAGCGCTAAAGCTTCTGAAAGAGGCTGGTTGCCAGCCTAATGTGGTGGAGCACTGCAAAATCGTTACTCAAGTTGCGATGGAAATTGCGACGGCATGTCAACTAAAGGGAATAAAAGTCAATCGTAATCTTGTCGAGATAGGTGCGATTCTTCACGACATAGGCCGGTCAAAAACACATCGCATTAATCATGCTGTTGTCGGAGTGGATATCGCGTGGGCTTTTGGGCTGCCAGTGTCAGTGTTGCGAATAATTGAACGACATATCGGTGCCGGCATAACTCAGAGTGAAGCAAAGGCCTTAGGGCTTCCTCCCAAGGATTACCATCCACAAACTCCAGAGGAAAAAATAGTTGCCTACGCCGATAAGTTAGTGGAAGGTAATCGCAGAGTACATATTGCAACAGTAATCTATCGCTTATCAAAAGAGTTAGGTTCTAAGCATCCAGCTGTAAGGAGACTTACCAAGCTTCACAACGAGTTTGCTTCATTACTTGGAGACATTTAAAAATGGTTATGGTAATTATCCTGGAGAAAGCATATGGTCCGTATGAGAAGGCCGCTATTTATAGCCTCCAACACGTTTTAACCTATATGCGTGGCAATCTTAATGCCAAATTCAAAGTTATGGGTTTAACCGAACGACATTGGATCCAACTCGATGTTTCTGGTGAAGATAAAGACGTGTTCACTCAATTACTAGACCGAGAATTTGGGCTTGCTCCTGTTTCAATAACCAACATATCTTTGGCTTCCCCCCTTCGTGGCAAAATTATTGTCTCAGGAAAAGTAGGGTACGGTCTATATATCGACATCGGCATCAGTGAACCATCATTTTTTGACGCACTATTCCCTCTTTACAAGATGAGAAGCCAACTAGTACATGGTCAAACTCTCTCTAATCGCCAAATAATCAACCTCTACTCTCTCTACGACTACCTTCCACTAACGGTGAGAATTGTCGGCATCAATTCAATTACGAATAAAATTGAAGTCGAACTCTCAACACGTCAAGTGGATACTTTCAAAACTTGGATTAGCTCAAAACTTGACCGAGTAATTGTAGTGGGTGTTACGAAACGATACCTTAAAAACGCCATTACTCAGACGAACCATCAACGAGACGTAGTTCAAATTGAGAATCTCGGCCTATTAGAGCATGCCATCGTGTGTAAGCTTGGAACCGAAGCGCCAGGGCTAATTTCTGAATTGGGTCCTAAACTTTCTGAGGCACGCCTCTATGCCTTCCGTCCAGAGAAGGTAAGTCATTTCCTTCAAATAGATTAAAATTAAATCGTTAGTGGGCCGGGTGGGACTTGAACCCACGACCGCCACCTTTCCTAGTTGAACACGTAAGGGTGGCATCCAAACCAAGCTAGACGACCGGCCCTTTAATGAAAGGCTATAACACCACTAAAAAATGTTTTTTAAATCAATATTGTCTTGAAAATCTTTAAAGTGAAGAGTCGTTCGAGTACCTATTGCCATAATTATGTAAAAAATTTACTTTTAAATTGCATTTTTTTAGTTAGAAACGTTAAAAACTATCATTGGTATTATTTGCGTTCACGGGAGGATATTTGATGACAACAAGTTATGTAAAGCCATCAGCAGCCAAGGCTATAGTCCTAATTGCTGTTACTTCTGCTGTCACAGGCTTAAGCTTCTTGGTTACAGCTCCAATTCCTTTAATACCAGGCGCAATTCACTGGCGTGTCTTTGCTTTCGTTCCATGCGTCTTTGGCATCCTCTTTGGTCCAGTTGTTGGTTTCTGTGCGGGGGCTATCGGCAACACTATATGGGCATTACTTGGAGGATACTTCAATCCAGCTACACCAATTTTCGATTTCATTGGCGTAGGACTCACAGGCCTAATTCCAGGTCTTTTTGCGAGGCCTAGTGACTCTAACTTAACAAAAGGGTTAGTGAAAATCGCAGCGGTGTCTCTCATTTCAGGATTGATCATGGTACCGATAGTGGCGGTTGGATTCGACTGGGTTGGTGTTGCTCCCTTCGTTCCTGCAGTTGTCCTTTTGGTACTAAGTGATATTCCACCAATACTAATTGGCACTCCGATAGTTGTTAGGGCTATCATACCCAAACTGATGGCGAGGGGTATGTTGAAGGAACGCCTCTAATTCCCCTTTTTTTTGAGAGGCCTAAGTAGCGATGAAGATAAAGGTAGAACACCTATACTACACCTATCCATATTCGCAGAACCCAGCCCTTTCTGATATAAACTTCGAAGTGAAAGAGAAGGAATTTATTCTAATTACTGGTCCAAGTGGCTCTGGGAAATCGACATTAGCACTTAGTCTAGCTGGTGTCATACCCCATATTTTAAAGGGAGGCATAATGGAAGGTCGAGTCCTCATTGATGGTGTTGACAGTCATTTAATGAGGCTTTCTGAAGTTGCAAGAAAAATTGGGATGGTCTTTCAAGATCCCGAATGCCAGTTCTTTGGATTATCTGTAGAAGAGGAAGTGGCTTTTGGATTAGAAAATTTATGTATTCCAAGAGAACTAATGGAAAAGAAAGTAAACGAATCATTAGTTCTCTCAGGGCTTCTAAAGTTTAGAAAGAAAGAACCTTCTTCACTTTCTGGCGGCCAGAAACAAAGATTAGCAATAATATCAGTACTAGCTATGGAACCCTCTGTTATAATCCTTGACGAGCCAACCTCAAATTTGGATCCGTATGGGGCTTCGCTTGTTTTAGATACATTACAAAAGCTCCAACAGACTGGAAAGACGATTATTTTAATCGAGAGAAAAGCAGCCCATGTAATGCCTCTAGCTAGTCGAATAATAGCTTTACAAGAAGGCAAGATTGTCGTTGACGCGGCACCTCGTAAATTTTTTGCCGATGAAGCACTTCTCAGAAATCTTCAAGTGTACACTCCTCAAGTAGTTCGAGTCGCCCACAAGCTTCAGGAACTTGGCTTCAAATTTAATGAATTCCCACTAACTGTCGAAGAATTTTGTGAGCTTTTAAAAAAGTTAGGAAGTGGAGGCTATGCAACCGATAATTATCGTTAGAGACTTATGGTTTGCATATGAAAAAGCTGATTATATATTGAAAGGCGTGAGCTTTAGTATCACTTCTGGCGAATTAATCGCTATCATAGGTCACAACGGTTCAGGTAAAACAACATTGGTGAAGCATTTTAATGGGCTTCTAAAACCGACTAAAGGCTCTGTATTCATAAACGGTATCGATACAAAACAAGCTACAGTAGCAGAGTTAGCACGCAATGTCGGTTATGTATTCCAAAATCCAAATCACCAAATTTTTGCGGATACCGTCTACGAAGAGGTGGCGTTTGGTCCGCGAAACTTGGGTTATGACGAAGAAAGGATACACGAACTGGTTGAATCATCTCTACAAGCAACTGGGCTTGATGGAACTGAGAATACCCCTCCCTTCGCCTTGAGCATGGGTGCTAGGGAGCGATTGGCAATTGCGTCAATTATAGCTATGGATCCCAAAGTGTTGGTATTTGACGAGCCTACAACTGGGCAAGACCATAAGACATGCCTAGAAGTCATGGAAATAATTAGAAAATGTAGTAAAGAAGGCAAAACGATAGTTCTTATCTCGCATGATATGGAATTAGTGGCTGAATGGGTTAATCGCGTGATAGTAATGGCCGATGGAGTAATTTTGCTAGAGGGAAGCACTCGAGAAGCCTTCTCAAAACAAGAGGTTTTGAAGAGCGCAAAATTAAAGCCCCCCCAAGTTATCCAAGCTGCTCGGAAACTTGGTCTCCAAGACATTCCTTTAACAGTTGACGAGTTAGTAACAATTATTTCTCGGGATCTAACATGAAGTTTGCTAAGTACATTGAAAGAGATTCAATTGTTCATAGGCTTGATCCAAGAAGTAAGATTGCTCTATGTTTAGCAATTATTGGAGCAGCTTTCTCCTTTACGTATCCACTTTTCATGATGGGCCTCTTTATTTTCGTGTTAATACTGAGTTTCGTCGCCAAGATCTGGCGGGAATTTATGTCTCAAACTAAACTTTTGTTCTCAGTCGTCATTATGGCCTTTGTCTTGTGGTCTCTATTTTATCGCTGGTCTCTCTTCACCGTAGTAACTTCTTCTCGAGTTATTCTGCAGCTTGGTCCAATATCTTTAGATGAACTAGGCCTTCTTTACGGAGTTACAATGCCCTTTAGAGTGCTTGTGCTCATAGGGGCGCCCTTGCTCATCTTTATGACAACTGCATTTAGTGATCTGTCGACAGCTCTCGTTCAACTCCGCGTACCCTATAAGGTGGCTTTCACACTTGGACTTTCCATGCGATTTGTTCCCACAATTTCTGAAGAGATGGAGATCATTAGACAAGCTCAGATGGCAAGAGGATTAGAACTTGAAAGAGGTGGAATAGTGAAAAAGGCTCGAGCATATGTACCTATTTTTGTGCCATTAATCGTTCGGTTATTAGAGTTAGCTGATCGAATGAGTTCAGCGATGGAGGTTCGGGCTTTTGGAGCGTATCCAAGGCGTACATTCTACAAAGTGCTGTCGATGGGCAGCATAGATTACGTTATTGTAGTGTCTTCGTCTATCTTCCTTCTCTTATGTGTATGGCTTAGGCTTCAAGGTATAGGTACAATAGGGGGATAAGAAGTTGGATCTCTTAAAAGAATTAAAAGAAAATTTGCTAAACGCAATTATATTGCGGTTTCCTGCTCCAGAGGGAGGATTTTATAATTATATCGTTAACTTTCTAACAGAGGGCTTACCAGAAATTCCTCCAACTGTGCTATGGGGCTGTGCCGCTGAACTGGCCCGAATTGCAGACTTGAATAATGTTAATAAACTTGTAACACCGGAAGCTATGGGAATTCACATCACAACTGCTCTGTCACTTGTAACTGGAATACCGATGAACGTTATAAGAAGACGTAAATACGGTTTGCCTGGGGAGATTGAGATCGTTAAACGTACTGGCTATGCAGAGTCTAAAATGTATGCCAATGGTCTTAAGCCTGGAGACCGAGTGGTTCTGGTAGATTCCATAATTTCAACTGGTGGCACCTACGCAGCCATTATCCAAGCTTTGGAAAAGCATGGGGTAACTATCCATGATGTTGTTGCTGTCATCGAGAAACCTGACTACAATGGCGTAAGTTACGTCGAAAAGGAAACCAAACACAGAGTAAAAACACTGGTGAAAGTTGTCATAAAAGACGGTAAGCCTGCTTTGATCGATTGATCTGCATCCTAAACGTTTTTCTTTTTAGGCGTTTCCATAATGCGCGCGCGGCTCTTCCTCAATTCTGTTCGAAGAAACATCACAGCAAGAACATGACTGCACATTCGTTTAGTTTGAAACCCAGGGCAATTACAAGAGAAGCGCCCCTCAAAATCTACAGAGACGTTATACGTCCCATGATCTCCAACTACATTATAAACGTCCTCACCAATCTCTGTAATTCTGCGTTGCCTAAGAAGCCGCCGAGCTTTTGTTGTCAACGTGTCAACGGGCATATTCAATCGCTCACAACAAAAGAAACATGGTTTTTCTTTTAGACGTTTTCCTTATGCTCTTTAACTTTGTTAGAGTAATGTCATTTTTCATTGAGTAACAAAATTTGAGACAGAGTTTGTTATGTGGATTGGCGCCGGGTGGGGGATTTGAACCCCCGCGTCCCAAAAAAGGGACACAGGCTACCTGCCCTACACGTTAGCAGGCTTAGGTTGATCGTCTGCCCCTTTGGCAGGTTAATCTTCTACCAGGCTCCCCACCTAGTCTAGCTGTGAACCAAGTTCTAGGGCAACCCGGCTTCGGCTATCATCTCAAGGATTTTAGCTCTATATAATGTTTTATTGAAGTGCAAAAGAAAGGTCCTTGGAACAACGCGGACAGAGCCACATATAGCGATTTTTTAGCTATCATGGCTGAGCATGTGGTAATGCTTATACTTTCGTTTCTTATTTTACGAATTTGGACGGCGGGTCTAGGTGGGAGGCTCGGCCTCTCCTGCACCGCAAATGGTCGATAAGGCGGACTGAAACCCGGGGAGAGGCGCTTACGACCTGATTGGCACTTAACCTGCCTGTCAATGATTGTTCGTCCTCTGGGGCCGGCGGGGGTGTAGTTCCTTCTGTAGGGAAGGAATTAACATCCTAATCTGCTGAACGTGACTAGGCTCGGGAGAGAGCAATCCTAAGGTGGAACGTTTGGCGCTCAGAGGGGCACGGACAAGAGTACGGGGCTAGGGGTCGATTAGGTGTCGGGGTGTCAATCTCCGGTGACTCGTCGTCCGCTAGAACCTCAGAAGACCCAGTTTTCTTATTGATTCACATGGTTTACAAATACTTCCAGTTGTTGGTTCGCCGCAAACCTGGCACTCTTGTAGTTCAACAGGCGCAAAGGCTTTTTTAAGGGCTGGTCTAATTTTCTCTGCTGTCCGTATTATAGTGAACTTTATTCCAGAATGACGTGTTTCCAAGCGATTCAGTATATGGCGTATCTCATGCCTAAGAGCCGTTCCGACATATGGACAAGGAGTACTTTGGAACTTGATTCCTAATAGATATGCATATAACGCCACCTCATTCTCAGGAATTTCGCATATCGGTTTAACGCGAGGTATGAATTTTAACGAGGGAGCCCCTTGAAGAATTGGCTCCACTCTGGCAATTCGAGCAACGTCACCATGGATAATGTTGAGAAGTATAGTTTGTGCTTCATCGTCAAGGTTGTGAGCGGTAGCGAGTTTGTCCGCTTCGGCTTCTCTGCTTGCGATGTTAAGTGCCCTTCGTCTAAGTACTCCGCAATAAGAACAAGGGCCCAGCGCTCCCTCTCTGGTTATCTTTGCAATCTCGTCTAATGTATACCCGTACAAATCTTTAAAGGAATAAATAATATGTTCTACCCCGAAGATTCTACAATTTTCTTCAGCTATTCTAATAGCCTCTTCACGATACCCTCGAATTCCTTCATCAATAGTAATCGCAACTACTTCAGCTGCTGGAAACTCTTTTTCAATTCTAGTAAGAAGATGGAGGAGTGCAACACTGTCCTTGCCACCAGAAACAGCAATTGCAATTCGATCATCCGGTTTAAACATCGCGTATTTGGAAATAATTCTTCTGACCTGCCCTTCAATAGATGCGATAAGACAATGTTGACAAAGTTTTTCGCCTGAGTATGGACGGAAGAATATTGATGGACGCTTTCTGCACCTAGTGCAATTCAGGATGCCCATCTCCCTATCAAATAGTGACTAAACCATGCTTCATGATAGTCAAAATAATATTTGCCAAAATGACGGCAAGGAAAAATGCGTTGATGATTATTCTTGCGTGGCGACGATACCTTTCGCTCACTCGGCTTTCTATTATCGCGTAAGCAAATCCGTCTCCATCTAAAGGATAAATTGGCGCCATATTAAATAATGCGACATTTAAAGCCAAGAAGTTAATCCATAAAGTGGACCAGAAGAAGTGGTAAGGTATCAATCTTATGAGCTTATTATCCAATGCATGCCATCGGGGTGGATAATAATCAAATGGGTAAATTCCAATGATTGCTCTACCCTTATCCGAGCCAGCTCTAATTGAAATGCTTCCTCTGATCGTGTCAATGACTAATAAGTCACCTGGTTTAACTTCTGACATAAATTTACTGAGATCAGCCGAACTGTTAATTTGGGTGTAGGTCTGGTTCTTTCTCATCATTCCGTAGATTACGTCCCCTGGCTGTAGTCCCACGACTTCCGCTGGGCTCCCATTAACTATTCCCCCAACTAAAACTCCTGATGAAGTTGGTACGTACAGCGGACTAATTATCAACAAGAAATTCATTAACAGTAGCAAAAAAAGAAGGCTTAGCGCAAGATTTACAACTGATCCCGCAGAGAGTACACGTAACCTCGCAATTGGAGAAGCTTTCCTGAAGCTCTGTTCCTCTGGCTCAACAAATCCTCCGGGTATAACAAATGCAAGTAACACTCCAGCAGATTTAACGTGAATTTTCTCTAGACAAGCAGCGATTCCATGTGCAACTTCATGAGTTACGACCATAATTGCGGCTGCTAAAAGAAAATACGGAGTGTCGCGGAGGCTGATGGTAATTCCGGGTATTAATGGAGCGACTGATGGAGGGGCTTGGGTTGGGGTGAGAATGAAAGCGATAAGCCCGCGGGTTAGTATATAGGTTATGTAAATCATTAACCCAAATGAAACAGCTACTCCTACGCTCCATATTGTACGCCAGATTTGGGGGCGCTTCCTAGCGGTCTCTTCCAACCAATGGTTAAAACGTTTAGTTCTATAAATCAAGTAGAACGGTTGAACTTCAACTCCATATTTTTTCATGTCAAATTTTCTGCTAAGGAAGTACAGTATCAACCACGCCATGGCAACTGCAAGGAACGTTTGCGTGAGATCAAAATTCACCGTTAACCTCAACCTCTTTGGTCGAAAAGGAAAGAATCGTGCTGATGTTAATATTTTTCTGTCCGATATATTGTTTCGGTGATCCATATGGCGTTCATTGTAATCCTTACAACCACATCTAGCAAAAACGAAGCAATCAAAATCGTGCGCCATTTGTTAAATGAAAAACTCATAGCATGCGCTAACATCATAGCGCCGGCACGTTCCTTATTTTGGTGGCAGGGATCCGTCGAAGACGTGGAAGAAACACTTGTTTTCATGAAGACCAGATCTGAACTCTTTAAAGAAATTTCTGAGCATATTACCGAATTACACAGTTACAAAACTCCAGAAATAATCGCTCTTCCAATAACTTACGGTTCAAAACCATACTTAAAGTGGATATCCTCAGTAGTTAAATCATCAGAAGGATTTGGTATTGGCTAAGAAACCACAACTTCGTGCTGAACAAATCGAGGTAATTTACAATGCCAAACAATGGTTACTACTTCGCAAGTTTCGATCTCTTGCAGCCAAGATTATGGAGGTATTCGAGGCGAAAGGGATCAAGACAATAATTTATGGTAGCATCGCTAGAGGAGATATTTCACCAAAAAGTGATATTGATGTTTTTATCTCCGATCCCCCAGCCTCATTTTTAATTGAAAATATTCTCGAAAATCACGGATTAGCTATCCAAAAACGGACTATTATACAAGCTACTCCGTCGTACGCCATTAAAGGCTACATCGAAATTGACGAACTACGCTCTGTATCGTTTCCATTAGCCAAGATGCGCCATACAGAACGGGAATTCTATCGTTTCGGCGGCGAACTATCTTATGCGCAAGTTAAACACGGAGATCGAGTACTAGGTGTTGACAAACGTCTTATGCTAATCACTCCTACTCCTCGTGGGCATGTTGAAGGTAGTGTGATTGGTCAGGAAGAAGTTGTAGCTAAACTTCTAAACGTTAGTGTGAATATTGTACTTGATCGAGTTCGCGCGTTAACCAGGCGGGATAAGGTAGGGCGTACGGGGGTCTTCCTAAAACGTGAGCTTGCGCCCGAAGAAAGTTTCGAATCTTCTCTAAATGAACTAGCTACCACGAATCCCGCGATTCGAAGACGTTTAAGAACTAGCGCGCACGCCTAAATCTATAACTCCATTAATTCCTCTTAACAGTGGCGAATTAACCAATGAGAAAAATCTGGAGAACAAAGGGCGGTTCTTTTTATGTAGGTCATTTGCCAATCGGCTGTCGACTTTGCCAGAAGGGTGCAAAATTAGTTTTATTCATCACAGGGATATGTGACAAACGATGTTTTTATTGTCCTCTCAGCGAAGCACGACGCGGCAAGGATGTGGTGTATGCCGATGAAGTTAGGGTTTTAGCTGATGAAGACGTAGTCCAAGAGGCGCGGGTCATTCAAGCTGAAGGCACAGGGCTGACAGGTGGCGATCCACTGATTTCTCCACAACGAGTATTACACTACATACGATTACTGAAAGATGAATTTGGGGAAAAACATCACGTGCATTTGTACACTATCGGTCGCTACTTGACGAAACCTTTGTTGAGACAATTAAAAGCTGCTGGCTTAGATGAGCTTCGTTTTCATCCAGATAAAGTAGACCTACCAAAAATTTCGTGGGCTGCAAAGGCTGGAATCACCGTTGGGGCAGAAGTTCCAGCGATTCCGAATGGATCAAAGGAAATAATTGCCCTCATTAAATATCTAGGTGATGCTGGAGCAAGTTTCATTAACATTAACGAACTTGAATTCACGGAAACCAATAGCGCTGCTTTACTAATTCGAGGGATCAGATCTAAACCTCCTATATCACTTGTGGCTGAGGGAAGTGAAGAAACCGCCTTTAAAGTCCTAGACTGGGCGTTGAGAAGTGCCAATATAAATGTTCACTATTGCCCAGCTCGCATAAAAGACGCAGTCCAATTCCGAAATCGAATAAAGCGAAAAGGCAAGAGTGTTGCAAAGCCATATGAAACCATAACAAGGGATGGGCTTCTTTCCTTTGGTATCATAAAATTAAGGAAAGCAACCCAAAATACGCTTGAAAGTTTTCATAATCTTCTAATTAATAAATATCATATTCCCTTAGAGCTCATTGCCATCAATTTAGGGAAGAGACGTATTGAAACATCTATAGAGATTATAAAGAAATTAGGACCCAACATTATGTCTCAAAGTTGTGAATGTGGCATAATAAGCGAATATCCAACGCAAGATAGAACTGAAGTTTTGTATACTCCTTTGCATTAGTTCTGAAAGCCCACTAATTAATGGCTATTTCAACAAGCTGCCAGCGTCTTTACGGCGCCATGTCCTATGATGCATTGATTGGGAAGCGAAGTAGTGCCGCAATTCCTCCTATGCTCCATAGCTTCTCACCCGCTTCATGCTCCACGCTCACAATAATCACCCTACCTCGCCGTTTCTCTGTGGTTCTCATTAAATCTTCAAGCTTCCGTCGTTCCTCGTCTTGGGCTTCTCTGAGTAACCTGTCGACAACAAGTAATAATTCCACGGCTCCATATTCAACCGCTTTTTCAACATTATCAAAACCAAAAGCAACAGCTCCTCCAGCTCCTAGTCGAGCAAGAACTTCTTCGACGAATCGAGTTTCCTCATTAGCTCTAATATGTTCTGCCGCATGCGTCAGAATGCCACATCTTAAGGCTTCATAGATTCCAGCCACTCCGGCGCTACTTACACTTCCAACGCTGACAACGTGCTGTGCTAATTTGGAAAAATGTTCTCCTAAGTACTTAACGAACTCATTTTTGACATGACCTGGACCAACTATGGCAATTGAACTATTTGTCTCCTTTTGAGCAGCGAGTAAACTTATGGCTACTGAATGGAAGAAATTGGTGAGTGCCTCGGTACGTTTCTCTGCCTCAAGTTTCCCTGGAAGTTTAACTTCAATTTCCGTTTTAATATTAAAGCCGTAATGACGCAATATGGCTATACCGCACTCTCCATAGTCAATGGCTGCGACGACAATCGGAGTGACAGGATGTTCGCAAGCTTTTTTGAGTCTCTTGAGTTGGTGTTCAAACCACTCTTTTTTTATGATGGTAAGGGGTTTTCCTGTAGTGATATTAATTGTGTGATGTGCACCCTTGGCACTCATTTCCTCTGGGATTTCAGTGATTATACCTTTAACGCGAAGTCTGTCAATTTGGCGGTCAAATGTTACATCTTTAACTCTTATTCCAAGGAAAACAGGGATTCTTCTACCTTTTGTTGGGCGAAGACCAGTTCCTTCCGGTTTTACTTCGCGGGTTGTCTTCGCATAAATTTCATCATCCCGCGCGATAATGTTATACAAATGCCACAGGTCATCCAAGTTTTCTGGAATTAATTTGACCTCGCCCTTTTTCAAGTCAGTTTTTAATATCTTCAGCAACGGGCACACTCCAATGTTGATTAATTTGCATTAAGGCTACAAGCGTCCGTCTATATCCAACTCTAAAAACCTTGCGGACATTTACACCAGATTATTTGGCGGCACGTTAAAATTTGCGTAGTCGATTAACAAGTTTAGTGATGTGTATTTTTATGAGGGTCCCTTTTTCAAAGGGAAACATAGTTATCCGCACGATTAAAACTAAAGATATGCCCACAATTTATGAGATTGAGCGGGTGTCATTTAAGGAACCTTACCCTCCAGCTTATCTTGATAACCTCGCATCTTGCGCCTCTGATACATTTCTGGTGGTTGAAGAAAACAGCCAAGTGCTAGGCTACGTGATAGCAACTGCGAGGACCGATTATTTGGGTCACGTTATCTCAGTAGCGGTTCATCCGGAACATCGAAGAAAAGGTCTCGGAAAACTACTGATGAAGAACATCATCGATCTCCTCGCCCGAAAAGGTATTTCAACTATTCGCCTTGAAGTCCGAAGGGACAACGTTGTTGCACAGAGTTTGTACGAGAAATTTGGGTTCAACCTCGCATATGTTATAGAAGATTACTACAGTGACGGCGAGGATGCGTTAGTGTTCTTAAAGAATTTATAGATCCACAACTACAAGGAGCGACTACTTTACGCAGTTATCACAAATTTTAGAATGACATTAACCTCCTTTGGATTGTCTTAATGCAAACTTGGAAGTTGGAGAGCTCATCATCTTCATTAGGAGGTTTCTGCTTTCTTCTCTTGGAGGTCGTCGGCAGTGTCTAAGAAGGTGGAGAGGGAATCGCCCGTCGCTAGGCGGTTGAGGGAAAGAGTTGAGGAGCTCGAGCGTACAATTGCTGATCTTGAATTTAAGCTGTCTGAATCGGTTTCAAAAACGGTTCATGCAAGATCGTTGAAGCAGATCAAGCATCTGAAAGCGAAGCTGGCAGAGTCTATACCAAAAGCGGAGTACGACACTAAGGTAGAGGGGCTTCAATCCGAAGTCGGTAAACTTGAGGCTAGGTTGGCTGAATCAGTTCCTAAGAGCGAAGCGGATCAACTCAAAGATATGATCAAAGAGTTGGAAGCGAAACTAGCGGACTCCATGCCTAAGTTTGGTTTTGTTATTGGTCGTCTTCAGTCTGAGCTTGAAGAAGCAAGAGCCAAGATCAGGGCACTCGAAGCAACCAAACCAACCCAAACAACTGAAGTTGGGTTGCCGTGAAGTAATACACGAGTCGGCATATGATGGCTAAGGATTCGGGCGTCGCAGTATGTCCTCAACCAAATTTTGGCTTTTAGACATTAACCATGAAATAGTAAACGAGATCCCCGAAATCCGTTTATGGGGTATCGATGATCATGGGAAACGTGTTCTGGTAATTGATCGTGACTTTTTTCCTTATTTTTACCTTCAATTAAAGGCTGAAGCCGACCTTGAGGAGGTTGCTAGGGAAGTACTAGCCAAAAAATCATCATTACCTTTGATTTTGAATGTGAAAACTGTTGACAAGAAGTTCTTCGGAAAGCTAGTAAAGGCACTAAAAGTTGACGTTAAAAGTCCAGATATAGCGACAAAATATGCCGCTATTTTAGCAAAACTTCCAGGGATATCTGACCACCTTGAAGACGACATACGCTATTCCTATCAGTATTTAATTTGCAACAATGTGACTCCATGTGAATGGCATGAAGTTCAAGTGGAAGAGGCTAAAGCTAAACTGAATACACAAGTTGACAAAGTTTATTTCGCAACAACGACGCCAAAAACTGTCAGGGAGGCAACGCCACCAAAGTTAAGGATCCTCGCTTTCTCTGTGGTCTACTACAGCAAAGTTGGGGCACCTAAACCAGATCGGTGCCCAGTGGTCTTAATTTCGGTGGCTACCAACACGGGCGAATTTAAACAGATTGTTTCGAAGGATTCAGACGACAAGCCAGTACTTCAAGCCTTCGTCAATCTAATTCAGGATTTTGATCCCGATATCATCGTTGGATATGGGACGAACCGTCAAGATTGGCCATACCTAATTGAACGATGTAAATATCTCGGCCTGCCTATTTTGGTTGGTCGATCTGAAACAGAGCCACATACCAGTGTTCACGGGCATGTCTCAATAACGGGGAGAGCGAACATCGATCTCTACGACTTTGCTGAAGACATTACAGAAGTTAAAGTGAAAACCCTTGAGAATGTCGCAGACTTCATGGGGGTTATGGATTTAAAAAAGCGCACTTTGATTGAGGATGTTGAAATTCCAGCCTATTGGGACGACCCAAAGAAACGTCTCATGTTAATGAAGTTCTCGAAGGAAAACACCCAAAGCATCATAGGCATCTCTGATGTTATGCTGGACTTTGCTATACAACTAGCAAGTCTTGTTAGCTTTCCATTGGACTATGCGGGAACTGCCGCCGTCGGTTTTAGAGTTGAAGGCTACCTTATACACCAAGCGCATACATTCGGTGAATTAATTCCGCGTAGAGTAGAACAACCCTACTTTCCATATAAAGGAGCCGTGGTTCTTGAGCCGAAGCCGGGGGTTCATGAAAATGTTTCTGTCCTAGACTTTAAGGCAATGTATCCAAATATTATGATTGCGAATAACATTTCACCAGATACTTATATCGCACCAGGAGAGCCCGAGCCGGAATGCGGAATTTACACTGCACCTGAGGTTAAGCATCGCTTCCGCAAGGAGCCTCCAGGCTTCTACAAACGGGCTTTGACAAACTTAATCTCCATTAGAGACGAAATTCGAGCAAAACTGAAGGAACTTAGTCCCAAGAGTCCTGAATATCGTATCTTGGATGCAAGACAAAGTGCAATCAAGGTCATTACTAACGCTTGCTACGGCTACACTGGCTGGATTGGAGCCAGGTGGTATCTTAAACCAGTTGCTGAGGCCACTTCTGCCTGGGGTAGGCACGTTATTCTAGTCACTGTTGAGTTAGCCAAAAAACTCGGTCTTGAAGTAATCTACGGTGATACCGACAGCGTTTTCGTTAAATACGACCCTAAGAAAATCGAAGAACTCTCAGGAGCCATTAGAAAGCAATTTGGCTTAGAAGTAAAACCTGACGAAATTTACGTTCGAATTCTATTTACAGAAGCTAAGAAGCGATATTGCGGTTTGCTCCCTGACGGGAGGTTAGACATAGTTGGCTTGGAAGTCGTTCGTGGAGACTGGGCCGCCGTGGCGAAAGATATCCAAGAGCGCATTCTTGAAATTATTTTAAAAGGGGGATCACCAAGCGACGCTGTAGGGGTTGCTCGCGAATATATTGCTAACCTTAGGGAGAAGAAGTTTCCATATCATGACCTAATTATCTGGAAGACGTTAACCATGCCTCTAGAAGACTATAAGGTACGTGCCCCACATGTTGAAGCGGCTAAGTCACTTATGAAAGCTGGCTGGAAATTAACTCTTGGGGACAAAATTGGATATGTTATTACAAAAGGAGTTGGAAAATTATACGACAAAGTAAAGCCATACACATTGACAACCTACGATGACGTTGACCTTGACTATTATATTACAAACCAAATTGTTCCAGCTGTCCTTAGGATCCTTGGAATGTTCGATATAAAGGAAGAAGATATTCTCACTGAAGCAAAGCCTAAGTCACTTGACGACTTTACGCGAGCAAGAAAATAATGTTGGCTATTACAAATTTTGGATAGTTTAAAGCATTTGTTAACATTTAATCTGTTTTTGCAGGGCTTTCTTCTTGGGGTCCTTCCGAGGGAATATCTGCGAATGTTAATAACCGAAGGTGCACTGGGCGCTTTGCAACATCTGAAATTCGATCCGCTATAATGCACTTAACTCCTCGCTCACTAGCTACGTCAACGAGTCTTTGAGTAATAACTCCATCAAAAATTACAAAATGCACAGCGTCTAAAGATTTCAACTTCTCGGCAAGCTCACTGACGGGTAACCTGGCAAGCGACTCCATTTTCTCATTTAGGACAACGGCTTCCAGGGTTCCCTTGAGTTCGGTCGCTGCATCCATAACCGCTTTCGGCATGTCGATCCTTCTTTTTTCCTCTCGTATATGTCTCGGGGGCCTAATTTTCTCCTCACGAATTTGCTCAAATGGGGTCTTATCTCGAAGGGCTTTGAAAACTTCCTTAGGAGTTAACTCCTCTACTTCTTTTCCTGGAGGCGCGCGCGCGGCGAAGTCAATATCTGCAACTTGGAGTAATTCCTTCAAGATTAAATCTCCACCTCGATCACCGTCAAGGAATACCGTAACCTCTTTTTCTTTACATAATTTGACGATTGTTTCAGGAATTTTTGCGCCTTCAATCGCGATTGCGTTCCTAAATCCACACTTTAATAGGTTAATAACGTCAGCCCTACCTTCAACAACGATGATGGAGTTCGCTGAAACTATTTCTGGTCCAGCAGGAAGTCCTTCTGGACCGAAACTCACTACTTCCGCAGGTTTCAGAGACTCGAAGACTTCTCGAACTACCTCATCAGTACTAGGGACCGACTCAATAATCCATCTTTGGAGAATTTCTTTAGCCCTATTAACCACTGCCTTGCGTTTTACATCACGGACATCCTCAATTTTCTCCAAGGTTGCTTTTGCCTCGCAAGGTCCAATTCGATCTACGCTCTCGATTGCAGCAGCGATTATCGATGTAGAAGTTCGGTCTAGGCTTGATGGAATGATTATTTGACCGTGAGTCTTACCCTGTTTTGTCGTCATTTCTATTTCAATTCGACCAATCCGCCCAGTTTTTTGGAGTTCTCGAAGGTCAAGGTCTGGACCGAAAATTCCCTCAGTTTGACCGAAAATGGCACCTATCACATCTGGTTTTTCAACGACTCCGTCAACTTCAAATTTTGTATAAATAACATACTTAGTAGTTGTAGTGATTTGTGAATCTGACATTTATCTCCCTCCATTTTAGGTTAAGTGTGATCCCCCAAAATTGCGGGTCTACCAATAAAAAGATTTATCTTCTATGTGAAAATCCATGGGCAACCATCAAATTTTTCTATCTCTTACCATCGATTTTAACTTCTCCATATAGGAAGCCAATCCCTCAACGTCCTTAACATCGCGTCTGATTAAACTCCCAATTTCTCTCCAAAAGTGCAAATTGGGTTTTACGCTCTTGCCTTGTAAATATTGAGTAATGGCACGGGATAATTGGGCTCCTCGGCGATCAAAATCAGTTAAGATGATTACTTCTAATCCTTGGCATGCCTCATCTAGAAAGTCATGTAGTGGCTTCCGAGATATTTTTACGCAAATTATTCGCCCAGTTATCCCCAATTTTTGCAAAGTCAAAGCATCCTTCTTTCCCTCTACAATGATAGGTACTCCTTTAGTCGCTTCTTCGGATAACCCATCAATTAGGGAGGTTAATTCCTCAAGTCTTCGCTCACAACTACTACTCAATTTGCAACGCCTTGGCTCTACAAAAACTTTCAGCGGGTAATCTCAATTTTTCTCATAAGTTCTAAAGGTTCTGGGTGATGCCGGAAATATTCTCGAACTGGAGTTAAGAGCTTCACCAATGCTTCAGTAATCCCATTTTTCAGGTCAAGAGGGTGTATCTTCCCATGTCTATAGGCTGTTTCCAATTCCTCATAATTATTAAACATGACTGGTCCTCCATATTTGGCTGATCTTGTCACATCTAACGCCAGATTTGCTGGGAAGATAGCATGGCGTGCAATCTCTAAAATTGGGTTGCCTTGAATCTCCCTTGGTGGACAGTAAGCATTTTGGATTTTCATCTTAACTGCGTCAGGTGAATCATGAATGTAAATACAATTAATTGGCACACTTTTGGACATTTTTGAACTTATTTGGACATTCACATCTGGATTTTCATCGTATTGTACTTTCACCTTTTTCTCAGGTTCACTAAGACCCATGAGAAGTGGTGTATGGATACAAATAGGTTTCGTGCGGCTATGTTTTTCCGCAATGTCTCTTGCTAACATATGAGCCTTCCGCTGATCTATCCCAGCGCATGCAACATCAAGCTCCATCTGGAAAATATCTGCAACTTGCATGCATGGATAGTAAACCCAAGCAGTTTCAATGTCAGTTAAATTCATCTCTCGCCCCATTATAGGCAAGGCTCTCCATGTTCGTTGAAGTGATGCGCTCTTTGCGATCCTAACGACTTTCTCCCAGTATGAAACGTCTTTAACTAAATCTGATGCCCAAAGATACTTCACACGATTTGGATTAATTCCTAGAGCGGTAAAACAATGCTTGAAGTATTCTCCGGCAACTCTAATTTTTTTTATATCTCCTCCGAGTTTGTTATTTATCCAAGAGTGCCAATCTGCCAGAAAAATAATGAAATCAAAACCCACATCAATCATGTTTTTTATTTTTGTACCGCAAATAAATCCCATTCCTAAATGCATAAGACCCGAACATTCAAAACCCCAATAAGCCCGTGGTTTCGGTTTTGTTTCCAACAAAGTTTTTAGTTCATTTATTGTAACAATCTCGGCTGTGTTTTTAGCAACTAGCTCCAGCCTTGAATCGATGTTCAATCTATTTTCCCTCTTGATCCAATAAAACGTCGTTTATGGTTTAAAATATTCTTTCCATATCGGCAGACGTTGTTTCCCATGCAACTAACGCTTCAACCTCACAGGAGGGCGTCGCCCCTCTTAGTTGAGCTCTCTCGTCATGGGCATTATACGTCTGCCGCCCGCCGTTGTCCCATGCTTGGGTAAACCCCTTCTTCATTGGTACGCTGAGCGTAAACCTTTGTCGAGGCCGTCATCATGGGTCCCTGCGAGGGAGTTTCGCGGCGGGATTTTAGCTCAGCTGAGCCTCATAGCCAGTAAGATAACGATGAGTTGTTTAGAATTAAACTTTTCATACTTTAAGTCTTAGCCCTAAAAATCCCATCCAAGTTGATTTCAAAAGCGACAACCGGATTTTCAAGCTCGAAATTATTAAGAACCTCTGGGTGTATCTCTCCAAGTTTTCCAACTTCTCGGTCTTCATAACAAATAGCGGCAACTCGCCCTGGAATGAAGCTTGGATAGCTAGACTCGCAAATCTTCCACTTGGTGACCCCAAGGTCAGCGAGGAGAGCCTCAGCCACCGATTTTATTTCCGTATAGCATGCTGTTGGATGGGATGAAACCCCGCCAAGGTGCAGTTCACGTCTAGTCTTAGTTTCAGTTGTTTCGTCAATCTTTACAACATCAAAGATTTCAAACAATTTTTGCGGGAAACTTTCATGCCGGTTATCCATAAGATTCTTCATTAATCCCGGAAGTAAACTCTCCCGGATCATCGTGTATTCTAAGGAAACGGGATTGGCAAGTTTTACAGGTTTTCCCTTTTCAATTAACATTTTTTGGTAGTGTGTTTCTTCGTTTGTTAGGATGAAGTTGACAACTTCAGTGAAGCCAAAACCAGTCATTAAATGGCGCGCTGTTTCAGCAATCTTCTCCATTGCATGCGGATGCCCGATTGTCATTGTAGATGGAACTGTCGGGTTTAGTCGGTAATAACCGTAACCAATCACCAAATCCTCAATTAAATCAACTTCATGCATAACATCAACCCGATACGCTGGGACGAGTATTTCAAAATTATTTCGACCCTTTTTTTTCACTCCCAATCTCGCCTTCTGAAGGCAATGCATCGCTTCCTTTTCAGAAAACTGGAGACCAATCAACCTGCTTGCATGGTTAAGCTTCAACTCCATTTTGCGTGGCTCCAAGTTTGGGGTAGCCTCTACGTGGTCGGGATATTTTACAGAGACACTTTCTATAGTGCCACCCATGTCAGCAAATGCGGTTACCAAAATATTCAAGCTGTGGCTGATGGCGCCGACCTCTGGGCCAGTGGCATCAATAAAGATATTGCGTGTATCTTCTGTTATGCGTGTTAAGTTTCCATTTATAATTGGAGGAAAAGAAAGCACTCGATCAAATCGATCTACAATAATTGGATATCTCGTAGTATTTTCTACGAGGTGGCGGAACTCTATACCTTTTTCATGCTTTCCCAAGATTTCCTTTATGCTCATATTCGCATCTTTGTCTAGTGGAATAAATCGAAAAGTGGCATCTCGGGTAGTATAACTGAACGGAGGCTCAACTTTGTCAAGATTATGAATTCCGATAGAAGCTTTCCTTCGATTTCGACCAATAGCCCAATGCAAATCTTCTTGCGTTTCCATAAGTTCTTTAACTGCATCTCGATCCAGCTTTAATCCTCGGATTACGGCACCGACTATAAATGGCCTAACACTTGCAACGCTTGAATCGACGTTTACGACAACATTGCTCCGTTTGACATTGTATTCTGGTAAACCCAGTTTTAACTCAGTTATCCCTTGGATAGCGCGAGCGATACCTGCGTAACTTGAAAAATCTGGTCGATTTGGGTTGTACTCAACCTTGACATAGTCCGGGCCTATCTCTTCGATGTCAAGTCCAAGCCATGGAAGCCATTGGGTCATCTCTTGAATGTTCAGGGTCTTCCCTACGAACTGGCTAAACCTATCTGAGTAAAGAGTAATTACCGGCGTATTGGCATCCTCCGTATCCAACTGAGGTCATTTTTATAGAGATAACGCATGTCATCAACGCCAAGTTTAATCATAATAATTCGTTCGAGTCCTCCACCCCAAGCCAGCACTGGATGTTTAATTCCAAATGGTCTAACAACTTCAGGTCTGAATATACCCATCCCGCAAAGTTCAATCCATCTTTCCAGCTCAGGAACAAAGACTGTCGTCTGAACTGACGGCTCAGTGTAAGGGAAATAACTCGGCCAAAACTGAACTTTCTCCATTCCCAACTTTCGGTAAAACTCGTTCAAAGTTCCCATAAGGTCTCGTAGGGTCACCTTCTTGTCCATGACAATGCCTTCAACTTGATGGAATTCAGCCAGGTGTTTGTAATCGACTTTTTCATTACGGTACACACGGTCAACAGAGAACACTTTTAGCGGGGGCTCTTTATGCTCAGCAAGGTAGCGGATTGTAGTGGCAGTAGTATGTGTCCTAAGGACCAACTTCCGTGCTTCATCTAAACTCCATTTGTATCCCCAACCAGTCGAGCCAGTTATCCAACCGTTTTCGTGAACTTTTCCAACTGCTCGTGTAACTTCTTCCGCTGGCAAATCGCCGAGGTTAGGATGGGCAATGTAGAAGGTATCTTGCATTTCCCTTGCTGGATGATCTTGCGGTTGATAAAGCGCGTCGAAATTCCAAAATGCCATCTCAACTAGAGGACCGCGAATCTCTGTAAATCCCATCTCAAGAAAGCTCTCTCGAACTTCTTGAATGATCTGACGAATTGGATGAACTTTGCCTGGATATACCGCGGGACCCGGGGCAGTAACATCAAATCGCCGTAGTTTAACATCCCGCCATCGCCCAGTTCTTATCAGATCTTGAGTAAGTAAACTAACTTCTTTGGCAACCTGCACGATTTGTCGAGCTTCTTTAGCGCCATCATCAGTTAAAACAATGTAGCGCTTAGCTTCATCAGAAAGTATAAGTACACCAGGTCTCCTCCTCAAGGCATTTAGGCCGGCTAATAGTTCTGAACTAAGCTTATCTACTGGAAGGCGACCTTCCATCAAGGTATCTATTAATTTTTCATCAGGTCCAAATTCAGGCTCTTGCCTTGCCTCAAGGATTAACGTTTCTTTTTCCTTTCGCACAGTAACCCAATTTTTTTGTTTAGCCCACCCAATCGCAATCGTTGCTTCCTGCTTTTCCAATCCAGATGCACGTGCAGCTTGATCAAAAGTAGCTCTTCCATTTAGATCTAAAACGCTAGAAACAAGTCTCCTCTCAGGAGACCCTTCACGCAGAAATTTTTTTCCCTCGGATCCGAGCTGTAAAAACGTCCTTTTTTCCTCTTCAATCTTAGCGAGGTTCTTTGATGCTAGCCAAAGGGCAGCGCGCATAATCGCTGCTTCACTGAGCTTTGTTCGACCACGAATCTCACTAATGCTTAATCTTCTTTCTTCTTTCAAAGCAAGAAGAACTATCTGCTCAAGCTTGTGAAGCTCCACTACTCAGCCTCCGGGTTGCGTTTGAGATCTCTACAATCTTCCGATATCTCTGTCTCCTTCCGACTAAGTTCTACTCAAAATTTATATCTTTCCCAAATCGGTTATCCATGATTACCAA